>Ga0102851_10002720_pt1 | contig 10753 bp, 7 predicted proteins | sample Mud3Dept3metaG_FD_79558 | JGI IMG/M metagenome (GOLD analysis project Ga0102851, IMG submission 79558) | Freshwater wetland microbial communities from Ohio, USA, analyzing the effect of biotic and abiotic controls - Mud 3 Core 4 Depth 3... | ecosystem: Environmental > Aquatic > Freshwater >...
AGCAGGTCCACCCCCTGCTCGTTCATCGCGAACAACAGGGCATCCCAGGTCACCCCGTCGCGGCCCAGGGCGACAGCACGGATCCAGTTCCAGATGAGTACGAGATCCCTACCCGGAACTCGCGCGGCGTCGATCCCTCGGTAGAACATCCGGTTGAAGCTCGGCTCCGGTGGCCGCTCAGGGTCGCCGACATCGACGAGGTACGCGTACTCGTCGGCGATCACGAGAGCCCATCCCGGCTTCGGGCACGCGTACACGCCCATCCGACCGCCCCCACGCGTTGCGAAGTAGCCGACCCACTCGCTGCCGTCCTCCCGTCTGAAGCGAGCGACGAGGCTCGTGGCTGGTTGCCGAGCAGCGTCGATCGCTACCTGCGGGGCAGCTCCGTCGTCGCTCGGGAAGCGATGGACCGGACACCCCCAGCGCTCGTCGGGGGGAACGGGCGGATCGACGTCGACCTCCCAGTCCGGGGAGAACCCGAGGCTGTCGAACATCGCCGCCACACTCACCCCGGCGACTCGGCGGCGAGGAGTTCACGAGCCCTCAGCGCGAGCCAGAACTCCATGCGGTCGAAGCTCGACGACAGGTCTCGGCCGGTGAGCTCCTCCACCTTGCGCATCCGGTAGCGCAGGGTGTGGCGGTGCACGTACAGCTCCGACGCGGCCGTCTCCCAGCGGGCGTTGTGCTGCAGGAACGCGCGGAGCGAGGTCGTGAGCTCTCCTCCATGCTCGCGGTCGTACTCGTCGAGCGGCGTGAGCATCGCGTCGGCGAAGGCGCGCAGGGCGTCGGGCTCGGTCATCGACAGGAGCAGCCGGTACGTCCCGAGGTCCTCGAAGCCCGCCGATCCCCATCCCTCGAGCCGGCACACCTGCAGCGCGTAGCGTGCCTCGCGCAGGCTGCGATCCACATGGTCGGGGGTGACGGGGCCCCCGGAGCCGAGCCGCAGGTCGCCGAGGCGCTCGGCGAGCGCGCCGCGGAGCGCCCCGAGCTCCGGCGGGGGGTCGGAGGACAGGAGCACGTGCACGGCGACCTCGTTCCGCGAGATGAGGTACGCCCCGCCCGCACGCGACAGGTGGTCTTCCACCGCGTGGGCGAGCTCCTCGGCGCTGCGGCCGCCGCCCTCGATCGCCACCGCGAGGACGTTCGACCCGCGATCGAAGCCGAACCGGGTGAGGCCCCGGATCGCCTCCTGCGGCGGGAGGGTCCCGCTCGCGAGCGCGTCGAAGAAGTCCCCCTGGAGCCGGCGCTCGGCCTCGGCGACCGCGCGGGACTTCGCGAGCTCGATCGCGAACAGGGAGAGCGCGTGACCGGCGACGATACGGTCGAGCTGCGACGGCGCGTCGGGCTTGCCGACGGCCAGGAACGCCTCCACGCGCCCCTGGGCGCCGACCGGCTGGGCCCAGATGTGGTGACCCTTGTCGACGAGCGTGAGGCTGAAGCCCGTTCCCTCCGGCCGGGACGTGCGGAGCTCGTCCCAGACGCGCCGAGCCCGTTGCCGCGCGGCCGGCGAGGTGGCCGCGAGCGGGATCCCGTGGAGGTCGAGCAGCAACGCCCATCCCCCCGTCACCTTCGCCAGGGACATCGCGATGCCCTCGACGCCCGCTCCCTCCATGACCGCTCGCGTGAGCACGTGCTCGGCCTCCACGGCACGCTGCAGCGTCTCGTACTGCTCGGCGATGAGGCGCGAGGACACCGCCTCCGTGATCGCGATGAACGGCACGGGGTACGGGACCTCGAACAGCGGGAAGCCCGTCTGCTCGGCCACCGTGATCAGCGACTTCGGGATCCGCTCGAACCCGAACCCCAGCCCGAACCCCAGGCCGACGAGACCGGCCTCCACGAGCCTGCCGAGGTAGGCCCGCTGCTTCGCCGGGGTGGATCCGATCCCCTGGCCGGTGGTGAGCAGGAGCTCGCCGCCCTTCAGCCACGGCGTCGGATCCTCGAGCTCGCTCGCGTGCACCCAACGGATCGGCCGCTCGACGTCCGCCGCCCCCGCCACGAGCCGGAGCGCCAGACCAGGGATGCCGAGGATGTCCCGCACGGTGACGGCCATGCGCCGATTGTACGGGCTGTACAAATCCGAGGGAACCCTGAGGCCGAGTGCGTGAGGCGATGGACGTGCCGTACAAACGCCGGTGCGCCGCTTGGTCCGCGCCCATCCTGACAACGGGGACGCGCTCGGCGGAGACTCAGGGGTGGCCGCCGCGAAGCGGCCCTTGCCGTCGTGCGCAGCGCGCGCTGAAGGAGGGAGCGACGTGGACATCCCACAGGAGCGCAAGCTCGTCACCGAGATCCCCGGGCCGAGGTCGCGTGAGTGGTTCGAGCGCCGGAAGGCGGCCATCCCGCCCGGCGTCGCGAGCATCCATCCGATCGTCACCGCCCGCGCCTCCGGCGCGATCATCGAGGACGTGGATGGGAACCGCCTGATCGACTTCGCGACCGGCATCGCGGTGCTGAACGTCGGGCACACGGCCCCCGAGGTCGTGGCGGCCGTCCAGCAGCAGGCCGAGCTCGACACCCACACCTGCTTCCACGTGACCGCCAACGAGCCGTACATCGAGCTCGCCGAGCGGCTGAACGCGCTCGCGCCCGGCGACTTCGAGAAGCGCACGATGTTCGCCAACTCCGGCGCAGAGGCGGTCGAGAACGCGGTGAAGATCGCCCGGTACGCCACGAAGCGCCAGGCCATCGTCACGTTCGACCACGCCTTCCATGGCCGGACGCTGCTCGCGATGACGCTGACCGCGAAGGTCATGCCCTACAAGCAGGGCATGGGGCCGTTCGCGCCCGAGATCTACCGCCTCCCGTTCGCCTACCCGTACCGCTGGCCGAGCGGCCCGGAGAACTGCGCGGAGGAGGCGCTCGCCTACGCGGTGGACGAGATGCGCAAGCACATCGGCGCCGAGAACATCGCGGCGATCATCGTCGAACCGATCCAGGGCGAGGGTGGGTTCATCGTCCCCGCGCCCGGGTTCCTGAAGGGCCTCGCGGACTTCAGCGCGGACAACGGCATCGTCTTCATCTCCGACGAGATCCAGAGCGGCATGGGGCGCGCGGGGCGCTGGTTCGCGATCGAGGACGAGGACGTCGTCCCGGACATCGTGACGAGCGCGAAGTCCCTGGGCGGCGGCATGCCCATCTCCGCGATCACCGGACGCGCCGAGCTCATGGACGCCGTCCACGTCGGCGGGCTCGGCGGCACGTACGGCGGGAACCCCGTCGCGGCGGCGTCGGCGCTCGCCGTGCTCGACAAGATCGAGCGGGAGGACCTCCTGGCCGCCGCTCGCCGGACCGGCGAGATCGTGATGCGTCGCTTCGGCGAGATGCGGGCGAAGCGCCCGGTGATCGGCGACGTGCGCGGCCGGGGCGCGATGTGCGCGCTCGAGCTCGTCGGCGACCCGGTGACCAAGGAGCCGCTCGCCGCCGAGCAGATGGGCGCGATCGCGCGCGGAGCGCTCGAGCGCGGCGTGGTCGTGCTCACCGCGGGGACGTACGGCAACGTCGTCCGGCTGCTGCCGCCGATCAACATCGAGGAGGCCTTGCTCGAGGACGGACTGAACGTCCTCGACGAGGCGATCGGCGCCGCCACCGCGTAGCGCTCGGAACATCCGCAGGCGGGCGGGGAGGCCCGCGGCCCGCCCGTCTGCGCTCACCGGCCGAACCGCGCGGGCGACGTCGGCGGACCACTGCTAGCGTCCCCGCCGTGGACGAGGGGACCGAGCGGCCAGGCGCGCGAGCCCGCCTCCGAGGCCTCGTGGCGGATCTCACGCCGCTCCGGGCGTCACGGGACTTCCGCAGGCTCTGGGCAGGCCTCCTCGTCTCGGAGCTGGGGTTCCAGTTCACGCTCGTCGCCACCTACGTGCAGGTGACGAGGCTGACCGGTTCGGCGGCGGCCGTGGGGCTGATCGGACTCGTCGGGTTCGTGGCGCTCGTGATCGGCTCGCTCGTCGGCGCCGCGTTCCTGGACGCCATCGACCGGCGCAAGCTCCTCATCTGGTCACAGTTCGGCTACATCGCGGCGGCGGGGATCCTGCTGGCCGGCGCGATCCACGGCCGGCCTCCCATCTGGGTGATCTACGTCGGGGTCGCGATCTTCGCCATGGTCTCTGCCGTGGACGGGCCGACACGATCGGCGATCACCCCTCGCCTCGTCGGGCGAGACCTGCTGCCCTCGGCGCTCGCGCTGAACCAGGTGATCTGGAACGGGACGGGCCTGGTCGGGCCCGCGATAGCCGGGGTCGTGATCGCGCGATCCGGGGTCGCCGCTGCGTACACGATCGATCTCGTGACCTACGGGGCCATGCTGCTGGCCGCCGCCGCGATCCATCCCGTTCCTCCCGAGCGGGGCGAGCATGCCGCGGTGGGATGGGCCGCCGTGAAGGAGGGGTTCGCCTACCTCCGGGGACGGCGAGTGCTCCAGTCGACGTTCGTCATCGACATCATCGCGATGGTGTTCGGCATGCCCCGGGCCCTCTTCCCGCTCCTGGCGGCCGAGCGGTTCGGCGGCGGCCCCACGGTCACAGGCCTCCTGTTCGCGGCTCCCGCCGTCGGGGCTTTCGTCGGCGCCCTCACCACCGGATGGGTGAAGCACGTCCGCCGTCAGGGCCTCGCGGTGATCTGGGCCGTGGTGTTCTGGGGCGCGGGGATCGCGGCCTTCGGGCTCGTCGACCAGCTGTGGCTCGCGCTCGCGTTCCTGGCGTTCGCCGGGGCGGCGGACGTCGTCTCGGCGGTGTTCCGGAGCACGATCCTCCAGCTGTCGGTCCCCGACGCGCTGCGGGGCAGGCTCTCCGGGATCCACATCCTCGTGGTGACCGGCGGCCCGAGGCTCGGCGACCTGGAGGCCGGGCTCGTCGCCGCGGCGTTCTCGCCGACGGTCTCGGTGGTCTCCGGCGGGCTCCTGTGCATCGTCGGGGCGGCGCTCGTCGCGGTGCGCGTCCCCGAGTTCCGCCGGTACCGCGCGGGTGACGCGGCCTGACTATGCTCCGCGCATGGCTGAGCGCGTGCGCGCGGTCGAGCTTCGTGTCCTGGAGGGACCGAACCTGTACTTCCCTCGCCCGGCGATCAAGCTCACGCTCGCCGTGCCCGGGTGGCTCGCGCTGCCGGAGGAACGGTTCGAGCGTCTCGCGCTCCGCGTCGGCGTACCGGGCAGACCCGGTCGGCCGGGATCCGAGCAGCGGCGGCGAGCGGTCGCCCGGCTCGCGTCCCACGAGACGCGGCGGCTCGCCGAGGCCAGCCGGGTGCGCCTCGCCGTGCGGGCCCGACCGGGCTCCGAGCCCGACCGGATCGTCGTCGCCTTCCCGTGGCGCCATCGCGGTGCTGCCGAGGGGCTGGCGCGAGAGGTCGCCACGCTCCTCGGCGCCCTCCTCGACGCCCGTCGCTCCCCCTCGCGTCTGGTCGCCGAGGCGACCGAACGGCTCGAGCTCGTGGCGCCCGGCGAGGAGCCCACGGTCCCCGACCCGGCGATCCCCGTCGTCTCGGTCACCGGGACGAACGGGAAGACGACCACCGTGCGCCTGCTCGCGCATCTCGTCCGGTGCGCGGGCCGGCGCGTGGCGTACTCCTCCACCGACGGCGTGTACCGCGACGACGGCGTCCTCGTCGAGGCGGGCGACTACTCGGGGTTCGGCGGCGCCGCCCGGGCACTCGCGCAGGAACCCGACGTCGCCGTCCTGGAGACCGCGCGCGGCGGGATCCTCCTGCGCGGGATCGGCGTGCTCCACAACGACGTGACGGTGGTCACCAACGTGTCGGAGGACCACCTCGGCCTCCACGGGATCCACACGGTCGACCAGCTCGCCGAGGTCAAGGCCTCCGTCACGAGGATCACGCGCCCGAACGGCTGGACCGTCCTGAACGCCGACGACCCACGGGTGCTCGCGATGCGCCGCGGCGCGACCGGGCGGCCGTGGCTCTGCTCCACCGACCCAGATCATCCCGCCCTCCGCGAGATCCTCGGTGAGGGCGGGCGCGCGACCACGGCCCTCGACGGCTGGCTCACGGTGCTGCAGGGCTCGGAGGCTCGCCCGCTCGTTCGGCTCGAGGACGTCCCGGTCACGATCGCCGGGATCTCGAGCCCGAACGTGCGCAACGCGATGGGCGCGGCCTCGGCGGCGCTCGCGATCGGGCTGCCGGAGCGAGCGATCGTGAGGGGGCTGCGGACCTTCGTGCTCGACCCCGAGCGCAACCCCGGCCGCGCGAACCTGTTCGAGCTCGACGGCCGGGTCGTCGCGATCGACTACGCGCACAACGAGGCCGGGATGGTCGGCCTCACCGAGATCTGTCACGGGCTCCGGCGCGAGGGGCGGGAGGTCTGGCTGGCGATCTGCACCGCCGGCGACCGCACCGACGAGCTCCTCCACGCGTTCGCGTACCGAGCCGCACGCGGCTCGGATCATCTCGCGCTCGCGGAGCTGCTGGGCTACCTGCGCGGGAGGGAGCGCGGCGACGTGATCGCCAAGCTCCGGGCCGGAGCGCTCGACGGGGGCGCCGAGGAGATCGACGTCTTCCCCGACGAGCTCGCCGCGCTGAAGCACCTTCTCCGCGGAGCGCGGCCACGGGATGTCGTGGCCGTCACCGCGCTCGGGATGCGTCCCGAGATCTTCGCGTGGCTGGAGCGCTCGGGCGCGACCCGCATGACCCCGGCGCGGGTGAAGCGCGTCGTTCGCTCGGCCCGGGACCCCAAGCGCTCGGACTAGTCCGTCTCAGGACCATCGGCGAGCGCCGGCGCAGGTGACGCAGAGGACGGCCCAGGGGATCGCCTCGAGGCGCTCCGGAGGGATCGGAGTGCCGCACGCGTCGCACGCTCCGTAGGTCCCCTCGTCGAGCTTCGCGAGCGCGCGCTCCACGTCGCGGAGCTTCGCGTCGAGCTTCTTCGCGGCGTCGACCTGTGCGATGCGCTCGACCGCCTGCGTGGTGCCCTCCCCGACGCGCTTGCCGAACGACACCGCCCCCATCGGGTCGCGCGGGGCGGCCGTGAGCGTGCCGAGGTCGGCCTGCAGCTCCTGGCGGACGGCCTCGAGCGTCGCGCGGGTCCCGGCGTCGTCCATCACACACCGAGGAGGTCCGGGTCGCCCCCCGCCGCCTCGAGCTTGCCGTTGCCCTCGGGCGTGAAGATCGATGGCGCCGCGAGCGAGCGGCGGGACTCGATCTCCCTGAACACCTCGGTCGCGTGGTCGACGCAGAGCACCACGAGGTCGCCGGACCTCGAGCGGTCGAGCGCCTTGCGCGTGGCCTCCATCTCGTCCAGGACGACCTCCGCGGAGCCGGCGCGCGTGCCGCCCTGCGCCATCGCCTCCCGGACACCCTCGAGGATCAACCCGGCGGTCTCGCCGCGCTCGCGTCCGCGCGTGTTCCGGTCCTCGCGGACGATCACGTCGTCGAAGTGCCGCGCGGCCACGCGGCCGAGCTCGCGCATGTCCTCGTCGCGCCGGTCCCCCGCCGTCGCGACGACCGCCACCCGCAGGTTCGCCGACCACGACGTCTCGCCGGGGCGGCCCCCGGGCGCATCCGAGGTGAGCCGCTCGACGAAGTCGCCGAGCGTCTCCAGCCCGGCGGCGTTGTGCGCGTAGTCGACGAGCACCTTCACCCCCTCGAGATCGAACACGTTCAGGCGCCCGGGCGCCTGGTAGATCGAGGTCGTGAACGAGCGCAGGCCCTGGCGGATGTCGTGCAGGTGGGCGCCGGCGACGTGAGCGGCGGCCGCGGCCGCCATCGCGTTCTGCACCATCATCCGCGCGCGGCCCTCGAAGGTGGAAGGGAGCGTGTGGATCCACGCGATCGGCATCGTGCGGCGGCCCTCGCGGATCACCATCATCTCGCCGCGGTCGCTCTTCTCCAGCACGACGGCCTTGCGTCCCCGCCGCACCCATCGATCGATCATCGTGTTCTCCGGGTCCATCGAGAAGAGGACCACCGAGCCGCTGCACGCCTTGCGCATCTCGAGCACCAGCGGATCGTCGGCGTTCAGGACCGCCCACCCGGTCTTCGGGACGGCCTCCACGACCACCTGCTTGACGGCCGCGAGCTGCTCGATCGTGTCGATGCCCTTCAGACCGAGGTGGTCGCCGGTGACGTTCATGACCACGGCGACGTCGTTCTTGCCGTAGCCGAGCCCCTCGCGCAGGATCCCGCCACGGGCGGTCTCGAACACCGCGAAGTCCACCCGCGGGTTCTGGAGCACCATCTGCGCGGACTTCGGGCCACTCGCGTCCGCACGCTTCACGAGGCGCTCGTCGATGTAGATGCCATCGGTCGAGGTGAGGCCGACCCGGAACCCCATGCCCTTGAAGACGTGCGCGATCATCCGCACGGTCGTCGTCTTGCCGTTCGAGCCGGTGACGGCGACGATCGGGATCCGCGACGGCGTGCCCGGGGGGAACAGCTGGTCGACCACGTGCTTCGCGACGAACTGCGGCTCGCCCTCGGTCGGGTGCGTATGCATGCGGAACCCCGGCGCGGCGTTCACCTCGACGATCGCTCCGCCCGTCTCGCGCACAGGCTGCGCGATGTCCGGCACGAGGAAGTCGATCCCCGCGACGTCGAGGCCGACGACGCGAGCGGCCTCCTCGGCGATCTCGACGTTCTCCTCGTGCGCGTCCCACGTCCGGTCGATCGAGATGCCGCCGGTCGACATGTTGCCGGTGGCCGCGAGCTTCACGACCGCACCCTCCGGCGGGACGTCGTCGAGCGCGTGCCCCTGCTTCTTCACCAGCTGGATCGCCGCGTCATCGACCTTGATCTTCGTGAGGACCTTCTCGTGACCGATACCCCGACGCGGGTCGTCGTTCGCCATCGCGACGAGCTCGGCGACCGTATGCGTCCCGTCGCCGGTGACCCCCGCCGGGACGCGCTCGGCGACCGCGACCATCCGTCCGCCCACGACGAGCACCCGGTAGTCGCTGCCGGCCACGTAGCTCTCGACGACGACGTCACCACGGCGGGCCTCGGCGAGGGCGCGCTCGAACCCGGCTCGCACGTCCCGCTCGGTGCGCAGGTCCAGGCCCACCCCGCGCCCGTGGTTGCCGTCGAGCGGCTTGGTCACGACGGGGAACCCGATCCGCTTCGCGGCCGCCACCGCCGCGTCCTCGTCGCGCACGATCTCTCCGCGCGGGACCGGGAGGCCCGCAGAGGCCAGCAGCCGGCGGGTCATGTCCTTGTCGCCGGCGATGTCGACCGCGAGCGCCGACGTCTTCGACGTCATCGTGGCCCGGATCCGCTGTTGGTACCTGCCCCACCCGAGCTGAACGAGGGAGGCCTCGTTCAGGCGGATCCACGGGATGTCGCGGCTCGCGGCCTCGTCCACGATCGCCTGGGTGCTCGGCCCGAACGCCCGGCGCTCCGCGAGCAGGATCAGCCGCTCGAGCTCGGCCCGGAAGTCGAGGTCCTTCTCGCGCTTCACGAGGTGGTTCACGAGGCGCACCGCGAGGCGCCCGGCCCCCAGGCCGACCTGCTCCTCCCAGTAGCCGTAGATCACGTGGTACCGGCCGGTCTCCCCGGCGCCGCGGGTCTTGCCCCGGTACACCTGCGCACCCGTCTCCCGCTGGAGCTCGATCGCGACGTGCTCGGCGACGTGGCCGAGCCAGGTGCCGTCCGTCAGACGCTCGCGGAACCCCCCGCGCTTGCCGAGCGAGCAAGAGTGCTCGCCGACGCCGGGCAGCAGCTCGAGGAGCCCGTCGACGAACCCCGGCAGCGTGTTCGAGGGCCAGTGCTCGAGGGAGCCCAGGTCGACGAGCAACCGGATCGCCGGGTCGTAGCTCCAGTAGTTCGGTCCGCGGAAGACCTGCGTCTCGACGATCGTGAGGTCCGGCTTCGCCTTCGGCTTGCCCTTCGCCGGCTCGCGCTTCGCGCGCTCGCGATCGGCCTTCGTCTTCGCCTTCGCCGGGCTCACTCGGAGGCCTCCCGCACCTCCAGCGCGTTCGGCCCCGCGAGCAGCTGGCGGGCGCGCAGGTCGAACCAGTAACCGGCGGGGAGCGAGTGGAGCACCGCCCCGCTCACCATGAGCGGCCGGTAGCCCTTGCCCTGGAACGCGTCCGTCTTCACGTGCGACCCGTCGACCACGGTGGCGGCACCCTTGCCGATCACCTGAAGGGTACGGTCCGGGTGCACGATCGCGCACGTGTCCTCGTCGACGCCGACGCCGAGGAGGGAGGGCGACTGCGCGACGAGCGCGAGGAGCCGCCCGATCCGGCCGCGCTGCTCGAAGTGCTGGTCGATCACGAGGTTCTGCAGGATCCCGAGCCCGGCCGACAGGTGCACCATCCGGTTCTTCGGTGTGGGGCCCGAGGCGCCGAACGCCACCATGTGGCTCGCCATCGCGCTCGCGCCGGCGGAGGTGCCGGCGAGCACGGCGCCGCGGTCGTGTGCGAGCAGGAGCCCGTCGGCGAGCTTCGTGCCGCCGACGACCTGGGTGAGCCGGGACTGGTTCCCGCCGGTGAGGAACACACCGGTCGCCTCGGCCAGGAGCTTCCCTATCGCCGGGTCGTTCGCCTCGGCGCGCTCCTCCGGGTGCAGGCCGGTCACGCGTCCGATCCCGAGCCCCGTGAAGAGCTCGCGGTAGCGCTCGGTGGCCTCCTCGCCGAGCGAGGACGCGGTCGAGATCACGACGACGTGCCCGTCAGCCCCGCCTGCGAACCGCGCGAACCGCGACAGGATCGCCTTGTGCCGGAGCTTGTCCTCGGCCCCGCCGATCACCATCACGGGTCCTGCGCTGAGGGCGGCCAGCCTTGCCGGTTGCGTCATGCGGGGCAGTGTAGCC
>Ga0102851_10002723_pt1 | contig 10751 bp, 7 predicted proteins | sample Mud3Dept3metaG_FD_79558 | JGI IMG/M metagenome (GOLD analysis project Ga0102851, IMG submission 79558) | Freshwater wetland microbial communities from Ohio, USA, analyzing the effect of biotic and abiotic controls - Mud 3 Core 4 Depth 3... | ecosystem: Environmental > Aquatic > Freshwater >...
GGCGCGGGCGAGCAAGGACAGGAGCTGTGTCTCGATCCGGCGCTGTTTCTGATCGACCTCCTTCTCCTGATCGAGGGCTTTCTTCACTTCCCTGGATTTCTCCAGTTCCTCCGCTTTTGCCGCAAAAGCGGCGATATCCTTCAATCCTGCGAAATCCTCCGCCAGCGCCGAGTATCGCCGTTGTGCTTCATACAGCTTGCGCGCCGACTCCAGCGACTCCGCTTCCGCTGCTGCCTCGGCATACATTTCGTCAATCCGTCCTGCATCCGGACTGCGGATGCCATGCTTCATGGCCTGGATTTCGATCCACGCAATTGCCCTGGTGCAGACTGGCTCGGGGGGCCATTCGTGTCCGCCCTGAAATATCTCGAGGCGGTGTGTTGCGCCGAGTCCTCCGAGGGTCTGGTCGAGTTTGCGCAGCTCGGGGAAGTAGAAATCCTCCGTTCCGACCGCCCCGAAAAATGCGAATCCTTGAGAGGCGGAAGGCTGGATGGACGGAGGGAAACCTGCTCCACAGGCGATGACGCCTGCCACCTTGCCTTTCAAGGTGAAGGCAGCAGCCACCGCGACGCGTGCGCCTCCTGAAAAGCCCGCCATGTAAACACGGCGGCCGTCCAATGCGAATCGTGACTCGGTATCCGCAATGAGAGCGTCGAGCGCCTCTTCCACAACCCGGATCGGACCGTTCTGCGAGTTGTTCGACCCCGCAACGATGTACCCGTATTTTTCAGCTCCAGCCTTGAATCGCTGGACCGGCACGCCTCCCCGGGCGCCCGCATCCAGAGCATAGAGAATCGGCCATTCCTGATCGGGGGAGTAGTACGAGGGCAGGTATAGGGCGTAACTTTGATTTGAATCGGTCCGGCAGACGATCTTTTCCACCACCTGTCCCGGTGACGGTTCCTGTGCCCGACTCCACGACGCAGAACCCATTGCGCCGAGCAACACAAGCAGCAACATTCGGGGGTCAGGTCTGCAATATCTGGTTTTCGAATTCAAATCGTTTATGTCGGTCGAATCCAAAGTAAGTCCTCACGGGCAAAACTGAATATTACAGACCTGATGCCATCACACACAACAGATGATATTTGCCTGCTGCGCCAATCAAGCCACACACTCCCTCGCGGTCACGGCTCTTAGAGGCTTGCCTTGCCGTCAGAGCGATGATCGGCGGAAGTTACCGGGGCGCGGAATGGGGCCGGGGAGGGATTCATCGGGACGAACGCCGTACTTGCGCTGTCGCGCTCTGCCCCACGGGCAGCCGCCGAAGCTTACCAGCATCTCGATCGCCTGGAGGAAACGGGCGATCCGGGATCCTCTTCGGGCTCTGGTACAGATGGGACAGAGCTTTTCGCAGAAATCGGGATTGAACACGGCAGGCCTCTTCTCTTGCGGGATTTCAAGAGCCGGGCGGCGTGCGTTTCGCACACGCCGCCCGGAATCCTCTGGACCGGCTACTGTCCTCCGCCTCCACGCCGGCCCTGGCCCTGGGCAGACGCAGGTTTGCGGGGCAGCAACTCGTCCCGGTTTGCCGCAAAGTAGGCAAGGCCGGCAACGATTGTCGCCATCTGAATGTTGTCGCGCGGCTGCAGCCGCTCGTAGGTGTCCATGTTGGTGTGGTGGGTGACGGTATTGTATTCGACCGGGTCCTGGATGAACTGGAAGCCCGGCAGGCCGACTGCATCGAACGACTGGTGATCCGTGCCGCTTGTATTCCGGATTGTCAGGGTAGTCATCCCCAGGCTGCGGAAAGGCTCCATCCACTCGCGGAAGATCGGCGCCACAGCCTCGTTGCCCTGGAGGTAGATGCCGCGAATCGCGCCCGTGCCGTTGTCGATGTTGAAGTAGACACAGAATTTGGCGTGTTCGGGCTTCAGGACCAGTGGGCCCTGCGCTCCGCCACGGCCGCCTCCGCCGCCACGTTGGCCACCCGCGGCAGCCCCGGTTCCGGTCTGCACAGGCTGGCGGCTCCCATAGTGGGCCGAAACATATTCGCGCGAACCGATTAGACCCTGTTCCTCCGCCTCCCAGAGACCGATGCGCACGGTGCGCCGGAGCCTGACGCCTGTCGCCTTCAGGATGCGCATGGCCTCCATCATGGCAGCGCAGCCGTTGCCGTCGTCGGCTGCCCCGGTCGCCGCATGCCAGGTGTCGAAGTGCGCGCCCAACAGCACGACTTCATCCGCCTTGTCGGTGCCCGGAATCTCCCCGACGATGTTGAATAGCGGTGGGTTTTCGTAATAGGTGTTTTTGATGTCGGCCTCGATGGTCACAGGGATGTTCTTGGCGAGCGTGCGGGCGATTCGGCCATACTGCTCCGCCGCTATCACGATCGCCGGAAGGAGTGTGGCCGGGTCGGCCGACCGGCTGGCGCCGCCGATGGTGTACATGCCATGGCCGCGAGGAGCGGTCGAAATCGTCCCCAACACGCCCTCAGCCCGGAAGAATTCGTTCCGGATGTTGGCGCCTCCGGCTCCCCCGCGCCCGCCTGCAGGCACTTGCGGTTGGCCGGCCGGCGGCGCGCCGGCGCGCTGTCCCTGCTGCGCCGGAGCCTGGGGAGGCCCGCCCTCACGCGCGGGAGTTCCTTGCCGCGCGCCACCCGGGGGTGTGACTCCGAGCTCAGGTTGTGGCTGCGGCCCCTCGAGGGCTGCCAGCTCCGCCGCCGTATATCTGCGCGAGGCCGGCTCCCACATCGCCGGTACATCCGGCGGCGCCTGGGTAAAGATCCATTTGCCCTTCAGCTTCCCCTTGTATTGCGCAAGATCCTCGGCGGTGGTTGCAGTCACGAGCACGACCTCGCCGCTCACCAGGCCGTTGGTTCCCGGCGTCCAGGCGGTCGGCGTGCCCGGGATCGGGAATTTCTCGGGCGAAGTGGCCTGCATGTAATACTTGTCGTTGGTCCAGCCCCGGTCGATGCCGTTCCGGTCAGTCCAGGGTTCCATCTGGATGTTCACCAGCCCCCACTCCTTCAACTTGCCCATCACCCACTGCGCGGCTTTTTCGATGGTCGGCGAGCCGGTCAAACGCGGGGCATAGACGTCGGACAGCCAGCTGTTGAGCTCCATGACCTGCGAGCGCTGCATGCCCTCCGCCTTGATCTTGTTGATGTCCTCGTAATTGATGTTTTCATTGGTGGCCAACAGCGGCAAGGTGATCAGGAGTGCCACCGAAGCCAAAAAGACAAAACGCTTTGTTCTCATTGATTCATCTCCTAACGGAACGGCGGGGAAAGCCCACGAAAACCAAAATCATGCTTTTGGATGCCTCACGGCGTTTCTATCACGGCCGGGTGGGAGGGACAAGCGAATTTCAGGGCCATTAGTGCTAGAATCGCCGCACTCACTACTGGAGGAGGCAAAGCCATGTTGGTCAAAGCAAATCATGCAGGACGAAGATCGTTTCTACGGAAGCTCACGGCCTTCGGCGGCGTGGCGGCGGCCCCGTCCGTCATCCATGCGCAGGCAAGCAGGGCTGCAGCTGCACCAGGCATTCTTCCGGACTATGTTCGCACGCAGAGCTACAAGTCCCTGAAGCAATCCAGTTACGACAAGACCGGCGGAAACGGGGATCGCTGGCCGATCCAGCCGGGCCAGACTCAGGAAGTTTTTCAGGCCAAAGGGCCCGGCATGATTTCTCACATCTGGTTCACCATCTCCGCCCAAAGCGCAAACCACCTTAAAGAAATCGTGATCCGCATGTACTGGAACGGAATTCCAGCGCCCAGCGTAGAAAGCCCCATCGGCGACTTTTTCGGATTGAACCTGGGAGAATACGTGATCTACGAATCCGCCTATCTTGCCTGCTCGCCTGGGCGGTCTCTAAATTGCTATTTCGCCATGCCCTATCGCACCGCAGCCCGGATCACGGTGACAAACGAAGGCAAACAGAACGTCGGGGCCTTTTATTCCAACATCGATTACATGGACCTGCCGTCGCTCCCGGAAGATGCACTCTATTTCCACGCCAGCTATCGCCAGGCCTCGCCGAACAAGCCGGTTGCCGGCCCGGACGGCAAAGACGTGCTGAATCCGGACGGCAGGAACAACTATGTCTATGCCGAAACGCGCGGACGCGGCCACTTGATGGGGGTCACGCTCGGAGTCCATCAGAACAACGAGTTCTGGATGGGCGAAGGGGACGACATGATATTCGTCGACGACGAATCAAAACCGCTGATCGTCGGCACCGGTTCGGAAGACTATTTCCTCGGCAGCTGGAACTTCGGGGGGCGGGACGGTGCGCGGGCATTTTCGCATCATATGTACGGCGCCCAGTACATTCAGCTTCCCGAGCGCACCGGCGGGCGCTACCTCTGCTATCGCTGGCACGGCGACAATCCGGTGACCTTTACCCGCTACCTCAAGCACACCATGGAGCACGGCCACTCCAATAACCGTGGCGACAATTTCTACTCCTGCTGCTATTGGTACCAGACGGAACCTCACACCGGCTTGCCTCCCCTGCCGCCGGCCCCCGACAGGGTGCCGGTGCTGCGAGCGATGCCCGGTCCGGGTGGGGTGCAAACCAGCGGGTAGATACACTCGCTCCATACGACGTTGACGTGTGACCACGGCTTGGCGGCCGGGACTACTTGCCGGCTGCCTTGATGTCCAGCCACTCCCCGCCCTTGTCGATGTTTTCGCTGGTGAAGACCCGGGAAGGGAGAGTGACCTCTTTCGGCACCCTTTTGCCTCCCAATATGCGCACGGCCGAATCGACTGCTTCCCTGCCGCCTGTCGGATACTCGAAGCTGGCTGCCACGATTCCCTGCCGCACGTACATCTGCCCTTCCTGCGGGAGCGCGTCGATGCCGACGAAAAGCATCTCCTTGTCGCGCCCTACGGCTTTAGCCGCCAGGTAGGCCCCATGGGCTCCGGGATCGTTGTGCGCGTAAACCAGATCAATCTTCTTGTGCACTGCAAGGGCTGATTCCATTTCCTTCCTTGCATTCGGCTCCAGCCATTTCATATCCGCTTCGAAGATTACCTCGATACCGGTCCCCCTGATTCCCTCCACGAATCCCGAATGCCGGTCCTGCCCGGGCGTCGATGTCATCAGTCCTTTGAGCTCGACGACCTGCCCCCGGTCGCCGAGCTTTGCGGCGATCCATCGCCCCGCTGCCTGTCCGATCCGCTTGTTGTCGGCGCCGATGAAGCAGGTGTACTCGTTTCCAAGTACGCGCCGGTCGAGCACGACCACCGGGATTCCCTTTCGAAAAGCGTCTGCAACCGGCGCCGTCAGGGGCGCCGCCTCCTTCGGCGAGATGATCAGCAGGTTCACTCTGGCATTGACGAACTCCTCCACGTGCGCACGTTGTTTTAGTGTGTCGTTCTGCGCATCTTTGAAGATCACCGTCAGCGTGGGATTCTCCGCGGCGGCCTTCCGGATGTCGGCATTCATCTGCACCCGCCAGGGCTCCCCGAGGTTGCACTGGCTCATCCCGATCACCCATTTCTGCTGGCCGGTCAGAGAAGCGAGCGCGAAGATCAGAAACCAGGCGAGCAACACAATCCTCGAGGGCAGCTTCATTCGCATTTCCCCCATAAAAAAGGCGGTCGCATGACATTGTGACATATGAAGGGATGGCACTGTCACATTGATCTTTGCGACCCGGCGTCAGCAGCGCTTCCTCTGCAACAGAACGGCGGCGACGATGATGCAGCCTGTCAGAATGAGCCGGCTCGCCTCGCTGACCGCGTTCAGGCTGAGGATCTTTTCCAGATACCCGATGGTGAGAGTCCCCAGGAGCGTGAAACCGATGCGTCCCTGGCCGCCGGAAAGCGAGGTGCCGCCGATCACGACAACGGCGATGGCGCTGAGTTCATAGGCCGCGCCGGCCTCCGGGTCGCCCTGCTGTTCCTGAACAGCCTGGCAGATGCCTGCGATTGCCGAAAATGCGCCGGCCATGCCGTAAGCCAGGAGCTTGATCCGGCCGGTGGGTACGCCGGAGAGCCTTGCCGCCTCCTCGTTGGCGCCAACCGCGTACAGATACCTTCCCCAGCGCAGCCGGGAGAGGAGGAGCCAGCAGACGACCACGCACGCGAGGAATACCAGGGTCACGACTGCAATGTTGCCGCCCAGCACCTTCTGGTCGAGCCACAGGAAGAATCCGGGCAGATCCGCGTACTGGTACGATCCATCCGGCTGTGCCACGGCGCGGGAAACCTTCTCGCCCCCCGATATCGACTTGGCGAGGCCTCGGGTGAATACCATCGTGGCGAGGGTGGCGATAAATGGCTGCATCCTCCAGCGGGCGATGAGGGCGCCGGAAGCGGTGCCGCAGGCCAGACCGGCCAGCAGGCAGGCTCCGGCAGCAGGAATAGCCGGCCACGCCAGATGAAGGGTCAGCAGCGCAAACAGCACTGCGTTCAGACCCAGGATGCTTCCGACGGAGAGATCGATCCCGGCGGTGATGACGACCAGCGTCATGCCGCAGGCCAGGATGCCGATCACGGAGATCTGCCGCAGCATGTCTCGATGCGTTCCCCACTCAAAGAAAGCACCGCCGCTGTTGAAGATCAGGCCCAGCAGAAACACGAAGCAGAGGGCGGAGATCGCCCGGATCCAGGAGTCGTCGAAGCGGCGGCCCGGTAGCGTCCCCCGGTCCGGAACTTCCAGAATCGTCAGTTCTTCCATGGTTTTCCCATTGCAGCCCGCAGAATGCTCTCCCCGGAGGCTTCTTCCCGGGTGAGTTCGGCGGTGACCTGCCCGCGATGCATAACCAGAATGCGGTCGGATAAGCCGATCAGTTCCTGCAATTCAGAGGTGATCAATACCACCGCCGTGCCTTCAGCCACCCACCGGCGGATCAGCGCATAGATTTCATGCTTGACCCCGACGTCCACGCCTCGCGTCGGCTCGTCAAGAAGGAAAACCCGCGGCTCCGTCTCGATCCACTTTGCAAGCAGCACTTTCTGCTGGTTGCCGCCCGAGAGTTGCCGCACTTCGCTGTCAATCCCGGGCAATCGAATCGAGAGCGCCTGAACCTGCCGGCGGGCCATGGCCGCCTCCGTCCGGGATCTCAAAACGCCCCAGGGAGATGCTTTCTCGAGCGAAGCGAGCGAGATGTTCTCTGCGACGGTCATGCCCTGGATCAAACCCGATTCCTTGCGATCGCTGGGCAGGTACGCAAGCCCGTGGCGGATCGACCATTGCGGGGAGCGCACCCGGAATGGCCTGCCGTCCAGGAAGACTTTCCCGTGGATCGACCTCGGGAATGCGCCGAACAGGCCTGCCAGGAGAGAGCTGTTTCCCGAGCCCTGAAGGCCGGCGAGTCCGACAACCTCCCCGGCGCGTACCGAAAAGGAGACGTTCCGCACCGGATGCCGCTTCGCGCCCGGAGATGTGCCCGGTTTTGCTGCGGAGAAGTTCTCCAGGCGCAGTCTCTCGGCGCCTGGTTTGGATTCGCGGACCGGGAACCGCGAGCCAAGTTCCCGGCCGATCATCCAGCGAATCAGCTTCGTTTCGGAAAGCTCGGAAACCGGGGCTGTCCCGGCCCGTTGCCCGTCCCTGAGCACCGTGATGCGGTCGCCGATCCGGTAGATCTCCTCCATCCTGTGCGTGATGTAAATCACCGCGGTTCCCCGGCGTTTCAAATCGCCGATGATCCTGTAGAGCCTCTCGACTTCCGGAGTGCTCAGCGCCCCCGTCGGCTCGTCCATGATCAGAATGGCTGCATCGACGGCAAGCGCCTTGGCGATCTCGATCCGATTCTTGACGGTCAGCGGATACTCGTCGACGGGACGCATCAGGTCGATGTCGAGGTCCAGCCGGCTGCACAATTCCCGGGCCTTCGCCAGCTGGCCTGCGCGGTCCACAAACAAGCGGGGAAAGAAGCGGGGCTTCAGCTCCCTGCCCAGAAAAATGTTGTCGATCACCGGCAGCGTCCCGACGAGCGACATTTCCTGATGTATGACTGAGATTCCCCGGCCTGCCGCATGGTGAGGGGAGGGGAACCGCACTCTCCGCCCGTTGAGCTCAATCTCGCCCTGGTAGTCGTCGTACACGCCTGCCAGGATCTTGATCAGTGTGGTCTTGCCCGCACCGTTTTCTCCGGCCAGAACATGCACCTCTCCGGGCTCCAGGTCGAAGCTGACGTTCCGGAGGACGGGTACGCCCGAGAAGGATTTGCAGATGCCGCGCATCGAGAGAAGCATGGACATCTTCCTATTTCACAACCGCTCCGGCAACATCCAGTACGACGACGCTGTCGATCGAATCGGGCGCCTGTGGCGGAACCCGGATTACGAGCGAATCCTCTTTGCGCGTGACTTCGAGCGGCCGCCGGGCGGAATCCGAAAGCAGATACGCCCCCCTGGGAGCATTGAAGAGACCCGGGACAATCAGGCTGCCGGCCGAAGGCCATTCGAACACGTGCAGGTACAATCGCGTGCCGCCGTCCACGGGCTTGGAGGTGCACCGCCCCCAGTCGAGCTTTTGGAACGGGCTGGCGTTTGTCGCATAGATCGATTCGCCGTTGACATCCATCCATCGGCCGATCTCGCGCAGCCGATCGATGCTGGGTTGCGGGAACAATCCCTCGGCCGTGGGCCCCACATTCAGGAGGAAATTACCGCCTTTGGACGCGATGTCGGCGAGCATGCGGACAAGCGTCCTCGTGGATTTCCAGTTGCTGTCGTTTTTGTTGTAACCCCAGTTGTTGTTCATGGTCATGCAGGTTTCCCAGTATACGCCGGGAAGCCCGGTCGGCGGGATTTCCTGCTCCGGGGTGCCGAAGTCCCCGCCAAACTCCCCCTCCCGCGTGAGGCCTTGCATGCCCGCCCTGCCGGCGCCCACCCGGTTGTTCACCAGGATCGCCGGCTGCTTCGCGCGGACGTAGGAATACAGATCGCGGCCATAATTCTGGTTCCACGTCCTCTCCCACTCGCCGTCAAACCAGAGCACGCCGATGTCGCCGTATTTCGTAAGCAGTTCTTCGAGCTGGTTCTTCATGTGGGCAACATAGCGGTCAAAATTGGCCCCCTGCGCAGTGCGGCTCTTTTCCCAGTCTCTCCTGGGCAGGTAATCGGGATGGTGCCAATCCATAATCGAATGGTACCAGCATATCCGGATCGCCTCCCGGTGACAGGCGTCGGCGAGCTCCTTGAGAATGTCCCGCTTGAACGGGGTGGACGCGACGTCGAAGTCCGTATACTGCGAATCGAAAAGGCAGAAACCGTCGTGATGCTTGGATGTGATGACGATGTACTTCATGCCCGCAGTCTTGGCGGCCCGGACCCATTGATCCGCATTGAACTGGACCGGGTTAAACCGACCGATGAACTTGTCATATTCCTCGAGCGGTATCTGCGCCGTCGTACGGATCCACTCGGCGTGGTTTGTCCTGCCCTGCCACTCACCGGCAGGAATCGAGTACAGGCCCCAATGGATGAAAAGACCGAACCGCGCTTCGCGCCACCATCTCATCCGCGCATCGCGCTCCTGCTGCGTTTCCCGCTGGGCCAGGACGGCGAAACCGCATGAGAGACACGCAAGCACGAGTATCCAGACGCCGACGCGAACCGTTCTGATTTTCATTTTGGTTTTCCTCCCGCGGCAGCGCACTCCGGCTCGACGCGCGGGCAATGCCGGAACCGGCTGCAACCATCCGCCTATTTCACAGCTTCTTACCCTTAAATTCAATGATTGGTTGCGTGCGACGGCGAATCCGCGAGTGGGAGCCGGCAATCGCACCGGATGCCGTCGGATCATTTTCGCCTTGGAGCTTGGGCCGGTGCGGGAAGATAATCGGTTTCACCCAACGCTCTCTCATTGAGTAAAGGGGGTGACCATGACCGGCAGTGATTGCGGCCGCTTCAGCCGAAGGGATTTCACCAGGATATTGTGGGCAGGGGGTGCGGCCTCGGCCGTGTCCGCAAGGGCGCTTGCCGCTGTGAGTCAGGTGTCTGTCCCTCAGGCGCCCGCTGTTCCCGATGAAGCGTACTGGAATTCCGTGCGCAGCCAGTTTCTTATGCCGGCGGACACCACGGTTCTGTGCGCCGCCAATCTTTGCCCGACGCCGGCCCCCGTCATCCAGGCGCTGCTCGATGCGACGCGCGACATCGATAAGGATCCGGGCGCGGAGAACCGCCGCAAGTGGGGGGAGGGAAGGGAAGCGACCCGGCGCATCCTGGCGGAGTTCCTCCACGCCGCCCCGGAGGAGATCGTCATCACCCGGAACACATCCGAGGGGAACAACATCGTGTCGAGCGGTGTGGATCTGAAACCCGGGGACGAAGTCCTGCTCTTTGCCGACAATCACCCCAGCGTGAATACGGCGTTTCAGGAGAAAGCCAAACGGTTCGGCTTCACGATCCGGAGAGTGGATCTCGCCGAGATGCATCCTGGGCCGGAATACTATTTAGACGCGTTCCAGAGCGCCATTGGTCCCAACACGCGGCTGCTGGCCGTCACGCACGTGACCGCATCCGTGGGCGATCTGATGCCGGTGAAGGAGATTTGCCGCATGGCCAGGGTGCGGGGCATTCTGACGCTGGTCGACGGCGCGCAATCGTTTGGTGTCCTGAACATCGACCTGACCGACATGCAGCCGGACTTTTACACCGGCAGCGCACACAAATGGCCCTGCGGACCCAAGGAGTTCGGTGTGCTTTATATCAACAAGAAATCTGAATCGCGCTTATGGCCGAGCATTATCAGCCTTTATGGGGGAGCCATAGGCGCCTCGCGGAGATTTGAAGCCATGGGTCAGCGCGATGAGGCCGGGTTCGTCGCCTTCGGAGAAGCGCTTA
>Ga0102851_10002724_pt1 | contig 10749 bp, 8 predicted proteins | sample Mud3Dept3metaG_FD_79558 | JGI IMG/M metagenome (GOLD analysis project Ga0102851, IMG submission 79558) | Freshwater wetland microbial communities from Ohio, USA, analyzing the effect of biotic and abiotic controls - Mud 3 Core 4 Depth 3... | ecosystem: Environmental > Aquatic > Freshwater >...
CCTGTATCCACAACATGGGCACCCTGTCTCTACCGCAGAGCGTGACGAACTCGTTCACCTTAATGAGCCCTTCCCGGTAGAACTTGCCGCCGATGCCCGGATACGGCGCATACTGCGGATAGCCCTTCGGCAACATGCCCTGTATATTCATGACAACGCCGATGAGGAACCCGTCTATTTTTACCAGACCGCAGTAAAGCTCTGGACCATAGTCCGGTCTGAACTCCATGTGCTCGCTTCCATCAACGAGCCTTGCTATGAACTGTCTCGCATCATAGGTCATCTTCTGGTTGAATGCGACGATGCTGTAAAGGTCTTCGGCCGGGAACTTCGGTTCGGCAGGCTCTGCCACTCTGAAGAACTTGCCGGCGTTATATGCGGGCAAATAGGTCACCCATTCCTTCACCGCGTCGAGAATCGCTTCCTCGGTCTGGAATACTTGCTTGAAAAACCCGGTGTGATCGTAATGGATTTCAACCCTGCCGGGGGGCACAGACTTGAATTTCCTCGTTGCGTCTATGATCTGCTCTGCCATCGGCTCGTCAAAATATCCCTTAGGCGCCATGCCGCTCACGATGCCTGCGCCGCCGACGGCTATATTACAGTCTTTGTGGGCGAGCAGCAGAGTCGGGCTGATGCCCTGGTAGCCGCCGCCTGCCGGGTTGGTACCGTAGATTGCCGCGAGGACCGGTATGCCCAGCTTGTTGAGCTCTGCATGACGGAAGAACGTGGTACCGTTACCGCGCCGGTTCGCGTACACCTTCTCCTGCTCGGTCAGCTTAACACCGGAGCAGTTGACCAGCCAGACCAGGGGGCAGTGCAGCCTCTTGGCGATGTCGGTCACCCTGAGGATGTTGTCCGACTGACCCGCAATCCATGCTCCCGCCATGACCTTGTTGTCGAAGCCAATGATTACACACCACCTGCCGTTTATCCTGCCCAGACCATCCACGACACCCGTAGTCCCCGACTCTTCCTCCATCGGGTCATAGAGTATATGCAGAGGAGCCCACGTGCCGGGATCCAGAATGTAGTCCAGCCTCTGGTGAACCGTCCACTCGCCCCTCTTGTTGAGCGTCTCTTTCGCCAGACCTGCGTTCTTGTTTTTTTCGACGAGCGCCGCAATTTCGGCTTCAACTTTCTTGATCTCCTCGGCGTTCTTCTCGTTCACCTTTACCGGCTTACCCAACTCCTGCATTTTCTCGAAATACGGTCTCATCTTTATCCCTCCGATTGCTTATTTTGCATATTGTTATTATTTTCACAATTATATTTTTTGTATACGGTCTTTGTCAATACAAAAAGTAACAAATTTGGCTTTAAATTGGCGATATAACCGCCGCCAGAAAACCTCTCCAGGGTTCACATCCTGTCAATACAGGCACTAAGCCTTCGTGGCGCTCTATCCCCGCGATGAGATCGACAGTTTCTAATGAGCTGTGGGCCGAGGCATACGGGCCCGGAATCAAAAAGGAGAGCGGCAGACCGAGTGCATCTTCATTGAGCAAAGAAATACCTGATCTAGTCATCTGCCATCTTGAAAGCGTGTTGGAGTAAAGTAGGACGCCCGGCCTTTCCATGCCGGGCGTTCCTGGAACCTGTTACCTATAATCTTACCGATTTGTTGTCAAGCTCTTCACCTGCTCGTCCGAATAGCCGAGCTTTTTGAAATCCATAACGCCTGTCGGGCTATGGCAGGCGTTGCACTTGAGCGCCTCTGCCTTGGGGGCTACCTGGTGGTTCATGGAGAAGACCATAGTCTCCACCATTCCCTTCCATTTACCGCTGTATGCCTGTTTTGCATCTTCTGCGCCCTTCTTTGCTGCTGCTCCAGGATCTCCTGTCACGCTGTAAACTCCTGCCTTGATAAAGACGGGCTTGCCCGTCTCCTCATCGGCAATTACCGTGTACGTGCTTCGTTTCCATGGCGTAATCTTGGACTTTGGATCTTTGATATCACCGACCGGCTCAGGCGGCGTCTCCATCGAACGGTTCCACCACCGGTACTCAGGCTTCACGTTCGAGGCTGGAGTGTTCGTGGGACCATAGAGCCCTGTCTGCTGATTCAGAACCGGCTTGGTCCAGTCACGGGCTGTAATTGTGGGCATCTTGGGATCTCTGGCAGCGGCAGGAATATGGCACGTCTGGCACTGGATACGACTTGAATGCTTATTAATGTAACCTGTGGCATCTGCCTTGTGTATTGCCTGCTCCTTATGGCAGTTCGTGCAATCAACCTTGACATCCCACAAGTCCTGTGCCTTTAAATCAGATCCTCCACCTATCTTGTGTTTCTGTGTGGGGTGACAGTCAACACAATGCATACCCTTCGCCACGTGGACATCGCTATCCTTGGTTGGGATAACGCCATGCTTGTGATTGGGCCCACCTCCAGTTGCAGCATGACACCTGAGACACATCTCGTTCGTGGGCTTCTGCACACTCTGCGCCGCTTTGAGTACATCTACACCACCGGCAGCCCAGAACTTTAGGTTCTCGCCATCTTTCACCACACCCCGTCTGTAATTGGGGGCATGGCAGACCAGACAGTCGATATTCTTGTAGTCAGCTTCGTTCACCTTTCCCGGCAGATTTGGCTTCGCACTGATCGCCGTGTGACACGTACCGCAACCACCCGGTTGCGCCGGCTTTGAGGCATCCTTTGGCTGGAGAAGTCCAATCCAGTTGTGCCCCAAGACCGTGTTGGGCGGCGCTCAGAAACTATCCATCATACCGGCAAGCTTATCCTTAGGCAAATTGACCACGAGCCGCGGCTCGCCAAGCTGCAAGTAATGAAGACTTCCCGCCACTTCCATTGCGCTGTTCTTATGACACGATGTGCAGCTCTCGGTTCCCGTGTAGCTCTTCACAAAATTCTCGTGCTTGTTCTGAGCTACGGCCAATCCCGAAAAGACAACCATCCATACGATAAAACAACACATACCTAACCATACCTTGTTCATCCTTTCCTCCACCTCCTTGGTTTCCTTGTGTTCAGTGATACTTCCCTTCGCCGATCAGTTTGCAACAAGAGAAGACGCACAACCTGTGCTTGAGTCCCGTTGTGCAAGGGTTATACCCTCGGCATCTTAGCAAATCCTTATATAGACTTTACCAATAATTTCGGGTGCAAAATGACACACAGGTGCGTGCGGTTGTCCTTGACGTTAAGCATAAATTAACGTATGTTTATTAACAGATGTTCAGTCTTAACGGTGTGGAGGGGCACCATGAGCAGTAATCTCCAGGACTATTGGAAGACTGTTGTCGATACCATGATGGAGGGTGTAGTTGTCGTTGACCAGGAAGGCTCCATACTCTCAGTAAACAAAGCTCTCGAAAGGATAACGGGCTATACGGCTCGCGAGCTTAAGGGCCGTGAGTGCGCAATCCTCGACTGCAACACGTGCTTTTCGGTTGACGAACAAGGCAAAAGAAAGAAGAAGTGCGCACTCTTCCGCACGGGATCCGTGGTCAGGCGCCGCTGTCAATTACGCAGAAAAGATGGGCGTCCCCTCGACCTCTTGAAAAATGCGACTGTGCTCAGGGATAGCAATGGAACGATCGTTGGCGGAGTGGAAACACTGACCGACATCACGGATCTCGTGGCAAAGGAGCGGACCATAAATGAGCTCAAATGCCTTTTGTCGAGCGGCGAGGAATTCGAGGGTATCATTGGGAGAAGTTCCAGAATGCTCGATGTCTATGCGCTCATCCGCAACGCGGCTGCGTCTGATGCTCCGATCATCATTTATGGAGAAAGCGGCACCGGGAAAGAGATCGTGGCCAATGCAATCCATATGTTGGGGAGGAGAAACAAGGGACCTTTCATAAAGGTCAGTTGCGCGGCGCTAAATGAGTCTTTGCTTGAGAGCGAGCTTTTCGGCCATGTTAAGGGCGCTTTTACGGGTGCAGATAAAGACCGAAGGGGACGCTTTGAGGCATCTCATCTGGGAGACCTTTTTTTGGATGAGATAGGTGATATCCCGCTCTCGACCCAGATAAAACTGCTTCGCGTGCTTCAGGAAAAAGAGGTGGAGCGGGTAGGCGATCAAACACCCATCACCATTGATACACGCATCATAGCAGCTACTCATCGCGATCTCGAACAGATGTGCCGGGAACGGCGATTCAGAGAGGATCTGTATTACAGGCTCAACGTCATACCCATCCACTTACCCGCCCTGCGAGACAGGAAGGGAGATATCCCCCTGCTGGTGGACCACTTCATGAAGGCGATTCGTCTGCGGACGGAAAAACACATCAACGGAGTAACCGAAGAGGCGCTGGAGAGGTTAGCCGCCCATAGATGGCCGGGGAACGTGCGGGAATTAGTGAATGTGCTTGAATATGCCTTCGTTGTTTGTCATGACGAGCTGATTGCCCCTCATCACCTGCCGCCCCTCACGGGGCCGGAGAAACCCTTCGTCCCTCTCAAGAAAGAGAATGGCTCAGATGAGGAACAACGGGAACGGATTATCAAAGTGCTCGAAGAGGCAGGAGGCAACAGGCAGAAGGCCGCGCAAACTCTTGGGATAAGCCGCGTTACCCTCTGGAAGCTGCTCAAGAGATTCAACCTCAAACCAGAGCTCCACTTCAAGACTTGACGTGGCATTCAGGCGCAGAACTCTGCGTTTCTTCATGAGCCTAAGACGACGCAGATAAGGGTTCAGAGGCGCGGAGTGCAAGCCCGAGGAACGGAGGCGTACTTGTCGTACGTCGGAGTCCCGCAGGGCGACGCACGACAAAGCATATGGCCCTTAGATGCGTCGTCTCAGTGCTTGAACAGGCGCTGGCCTGTAAACACCATGGTCACGTTTGCTTCGTTGCAGGCCTCGATCACTTCGAAGTCACGCTCAGAGCCGCCCGGCTGTATGACGCCCGTTGCGCCCTCTTTTATGGCTGCGTCGACACCGTCTCTGAAAGGGAAGAAGCCGTCGGAAACGACAGTCGATTTTACGAGACCGCCTTTCTGACTCTTTGTGTACTCCTCGATCTCCTTCAGGTCTTCCATCTTCCTCTGCCCCTTCTCAGCTTCGAGCCGGAACACGGCATACGGAACCCCGAACTTCTTGAAGACCTGCGCATCCATGAACTTTGTGTACGCCTTGAAGACAGCGATCTCAACGACACCGACGCGGTCCTGTTCGCCGGTGCCGATGGCGACGGTCGCCTCATCCTTAACGAAAAGCGCAGAGTTCGAACTGACACCCTGCTCCACGTACCAGCCAAAGAGCATGTCCGCCAATTCCTTATCGGTCGGGGCCCGCTTTATCTTGTACGTATCGCCCTTGTAAATGGCCTCGGCGGGTTTGAGGTCTTCCTTACCCTTTATCTTCCACGGCTGAGACTCCTGTATGATGATGCCTCCATCCATGAGCGATTTTATGTCGATAAACCGCTTCGTCTTGTATTGCTGGAGACGTTCGATCTCCTTGATCTGAAGAATCCGGAGGTTCTTCCACTTCTTCAGAACATCAATGGCCGCCCCATCGAAGTCGGGCGCGCAGACAACCTCAAAGTAGTAGGGTGCCATGGCCTTGGCCGTTTCAACGTCGATTGCCTTCGTGAAGACCACCGTACCGCCGAATGCGGCAATACGGTCACACCAGAACGCCTTGTCAAACGCCTCGGCCGCGCTGGAGCCGTACGCGGCACCACATGGGTTGTTGTGCTTCATAATGGAACAGGCAGGCTTGCTGTCAAGGAACTTCAAGATGTTGAGGGCGTTGTCCACGTCGGTAAGATTGATCTTTCCCGGGTGTTTGCCTACCTGCAACATGTCTTTCGCCTCGACCTTGCTGACCAGGCCGCCTTTAAACTCAAAGAACCGCACGTCGCCCAGCAGGATGTTACCGTTCACCAGCTCATAGAGCGCAGAAGCCTGGTCAGGGTTCTCACCGTAGCGGATGCCACGTTCAACGTCTGCCTTCTCGTCCGCGTCGTAAATGCTCCACACCTTCTTCCTGTATTCGAGTACCTGCCCCCCCATATCTATCTTAATGATGTCGGGGAATTTGTCCTTGACAACCTTCTTGTACATTTCCTTGATCTCACCCATATTCGCCTCCGGCTAAAAGTTGAAAGTGAGCAGTAAGCAGTGGGCAGTCTAAAACAGCTACGCCACTCCCCTGCCCTTGCTGATCACTGTTCGCTGTTGCTATTCACTAGTCATTGTTTCGCTGTTGCGGCCACTTCTCGCTGCTGACTGCTCACTGCTTACTGCTCACTTCACTAATCACTTGATCACTGTCTTTATTGCTTCGGTCATCGACCCTACGTCGAGGCGCTGCATTTTCAAGATCTCTTCAGTGTCGCCTGACCTTCCATAGTCGGTCACCCCGAAACTCTGAACCTTACCGCTGTAACCATTAGCAAGAAGATGGTAAGCGAGTGGGGGCATGATCCCCGTGGCCGGGTTGTGATCTTCGTACGTGACAACAGCGCGAACTTTCAAGAGCCCTTTTAGCACTCCTTCGTCGACTTCGTTGACACAGGCCATGTTTACAACCTTGACGGAGATGCCCTGTTTCATAAGCTCTTCCCTGATCGAAAGGGCCCTCGCAAGCATCCCGCCATATGTCACGATGGCCACGTCCGCACCTTCCCTGACGACGTCCATCGCTCCGTACCGGAACGCGTATGCATCCCCAAAAAGTGGAGCGCCCTGCTCGTTAAGTATCACGGGCCACTTGGAGCGCCCTGTCGCGATCAGAAAATTCCCGCGCGTCGATGCAGCATACCGGACAGCACGATCGGTCTGGTTCGCGTCTGCCGGAATGATCGGCCTGAAGTGAAAGAGATTTCTTGTTAGTCCTATGTAATCGACGCACTGGTGAGTCTTTCCATCCTGTCCCACGTCGAGACCGACGTGCGTGACAACAACCTTGAGGTTCGTACGATTGATATCGTTCAGGCGATGCTGGTTGTATGTCTCATCGATTCCGAAGACGCCGAAGTCGGCAAAGAAGGTGACAACGCCTGTATTCGACAGGGCCCCTGCCACGGTAGCGGTGTTGTGCTCCTGTACGCCACCCTGAAAAAAGTGATCGGGAAAGGCCTTCGCAAAATCCGACGTCTTGACCGAGCTGGCCAGGTCGCAATCAAATACGCTTACGAGGCGCCCTTCCGCAATGTTCTTTTCGCCCAGGTCCTTGAGTGCCTTCCCAAAGGCCGATCGGTTGTCAAGATTGGTAGCGTCGGTATAGGTGAACGGCAATCCGGCGACAAGACGGGGATCGAGTTCTTCCACCGGATAAGTAGATTTCGATGCTCCTTTCCGCTTCTCCTTGTATGCGGCAAAATCATCCTCCACGCCGAGGATTGAGACTGCTTCCGCATACTCCTTCTCGTTCAGTGCCCGTCCGTGAAATTCCTCCTTGCCCTCCATGAACGGTATACCATTTCCAATGACCGTGTGGGCAAGAACGCAGGTGGGATTGTCCGTCTGCCTCGCTTTGCGGAGTGCCGCGTAGATCTCTTTAGGGTCATGACCATTGATCTCTATCACATCCCAGCCGTCAGCCAGGTAATTCTGCGCGATATTGACCGGCATTACCTTCTCCACCCGGCCGCTGATCTGGATTCGGTTGAAATCGACAACAACGGTGACGTTACTCAACCCATACTTCCTGGCGAACCTTCTCGCTTCCGCCACCTGTCCTTTTGCCTGCTCGCCATCACTCATCAACACATACACATGAGCAGGTTCTTTACGGAGTCTCGCGCCCAGCGCAAACCCACAGCCCGCCGACAGGCCCTGGCCCAGGTTCCCCGTGGACCAGTCGATGAATGGAATGCCGCGCACCACGTGCCCCTCGTAAGGACTTCCTCCTTTTCTAAAAAAGGCAATCACCTCATCTGCAGGCATGTGACCCAGGCGTGCCAGAGCAGCATACACGCCGGGGGAGGTGTGACCATGGCTCACAACAATGCGATCTCTTGGCGTGCCGTTCAAATTGGCAGATGAAAAAACAACCAGGTAGATATCGAGCGACGACATGGATCCGCCTGGATGGCCCGAGCCAGCCAGGCGCGTCATTTTGATGACGTCTCCCTTGGCCACCCGCCCCAATTCTTGCAGCCGCTTCACCTCTTCATCCGTCAGTATCTCTTTGTCAAATGGCATAATCGCCTCCGTATCCTTTAGGGTCCGGGGTCCGGGAATTCTCGTAGGGTCCAGGGGCCGGGGTCCCGGGTCCCGAAAAAACCCAAACACCCTAAGCACCTTAATTTCTGTTATTGCAAATCAAGCTTCTTGTAAGATCCAAACTGTTTATCCCTTGTCCTGAAATTCTTAGTTTCTCTGATTCATTCTGGACCCTGGCCCCTGGACCCGGGACCCTAGGTTCTGGACCCTGCTTGAAAAAAGTCACACTCCGGCTGCAGAAGGCAGCGCGGGCAATCAGGTGTGCGGGCGTTACACGTGTATCTCCCGTGGAGCGTGACGAGCAATGAAAAATCGGTCCACGTCTTCTCGGGTACGAGCTTTCGCAGATCCATCTCGATCTTCTCCGGGTCATCATGCCCGGTGAGCCCCAGCCTTTTGGATACGCGTATTACATGAGTATCCACGATGATGGCAGGTTTGCCGAACGCGAGCCCTGCAACCATATTGGCCGTCTTCCTGCCGACTCCCTTTATCGTTGTGAGCGTCTCCACATCCTCCGGCACGCGGCCGCCGAATCTCTGCTCCACATCTGCCGCAAAGTTCTTTATGCTCCTCGCTTTATTGCGGAAGAACCCGGTAGACTTTATGTCGTCCTCCAGCTCCGCGTCCTTTACCTGCAGGTACTCTCTGGCCGCGCGGTACTTTTTGAAAAGAGACTCGGTCACTTTATTCACGCGCTCGTCCGTGCATTGAGCGGCCAGGATGGCAGCGACCATGAGTTCCAGCGCGTTCGAATACCTGAGCTCGATGCGCGGTTCTCCGTGCATCTTCCTGAGCTTTGCCAGGATCACCTTACTATCTTTATCTCTTGCTTTTGCCATCTCTCCTCGCCTCGAGAAGTTTCTTCACCTGCGCCACCGTGCGCGTGTTGAGCACGTTCTCCTTCTCCTGCCAACCCTTGCGCGCGATTCCGACGCCGTAAAAAAGATCGTGCAAGCCTGCGGTGGAGTGCGCATCAGGGTTTATTGAAATAAGAACACCATGCTCTTTGGCCATCCTGAGGTATCTCCAGTCGATATCAAGACGATACGGGCTCGCGTTCAACTCGAGGATGACGTTGTGCTTCACAGCAGCCTCTATGACCCTCTTCATATCAATCTCGTACCCATCCCGCGCCAGGAGGAGCCGCCCGGTGGGATGCCCAAGCATGGTCGTATAGGGATTTTTCATAGCGTTGAGAACCCTCGCCTCCATGTCTGCCTGCTTCATCGCAAAGTTGGAATGGACCGAGGCAATGGCAAAATCGAGACCTTCCAGGACCTTCTCGTCGTAATCGAGACTGCCGTCAGGAAGTATATCACTCTCTATGCCTTTGAACACAAAAAAATCTCTGTTCCTCTCGTTGAACCTGTCGATCTCTTCCCACTGCCTCTGCAACGCGTCAACCTTCAACCCGCCCGCATAGTAGGCGCTCTTGCTGTGATCAGAGATGCCGAGGTACGTAAGCCCCATACTCTTTGCCGCCTTCACCAGCTGCTCAAGCGTATCGACCCCGTCACTCAGGTTGGTATGCACGTGGAAGGTGCCCTTAAGATCTTCCATCCTGACAAGCTCGGGCAACGAGCCTTCGAGCGCTGCCTCGACCTCGCCCATGTCTTCCCGGAGCTCCGGCGGGACATACGAGAGGCCCAGATACGCGTACACGTCCTTTTCTTCCTTCATGGGGATGGACTCTTCATCCCTGAACAGACCATATTCATTCAGCTTGAGATCCCTCTTCTTGGCAAGGCCGCGAAGCCTGACGTTATGCTCCTTGCTTCCCGTGAAATAGATCAGCGCGCACGCATAACTCTCCTCAGGGACAACCCTCAGGTCTGCCTCTATGCCTGAGGCAAGCCTGACTGAAGTCTTCGTCTCACCCTCGGCGATTACTTCCTCTACATCAGGGAAGGCAAGAAAGTGCTTTGAAAGTTCCTTCGGCTCTCCACCCGCAACCAGGATGTCAATGTCTCTCACGATCTCTTTGCGTCTCCGGATACTGCCGCAAACCGCTACCATATCAGGGTTCGCGACTTTTCCCAGGCTTTCTTCTATCCGCGCCGCCAGCGGGTAGATGTCGCCTAACAGGAATTCGCCCTTGTGTTTCTTTATGAACTCGATGCCCTTTAAGATCTTTTCCTGGGTCTTTTCGCCAAATCCGGGAAGACTCGTGAGCCTGTGCTCTTTGCACGCATATTCTAGTTCGCCCACGTTCGTGATGCCCAGCGCCTCATAGAGCACCTTGATCTTACGCGGGCCCAGGTTTGGTATCTGGAGCAGTTCAAGCAGGCTGGCCGGTGTCTCCCGGGTGAGTTCATCATAGTACAGCATCTTACCCGTCTTTACGTATTCCTCCAGCTTGGTAGCGATGGCGTCACCCACGCCTTTGATTTCACGGCCGTGACCCGACCGTATGACCTCCTCCACGTCTTCAATCCCGGACAGGACCTTCGCAGCGTTGTAATAAGCCCTTATTTTGAAAGGATTTTCACCCTTGATCTCGAGTAGCGAAGCAATCTGTTCGAGCAAGGAAGAGACGGACTTCGGAGGCATGACCTATTATCGTACAGTGGCAAAAATGATGTCAACGGACAAAAAGA
>Ga0102851_10002726_pt1 | contig 10744 bp, 7 predicted proteins | sample Mud3Dept3metaG_FD_79558 | JGI IMG/M metagenome (GOLD analysis project Ga0102851, IMG submission 79558) | Freshwater wetland microbial communities from Ohio, USA, analyzing the effect of biotic and abiotic controls - Mud 3 Core 4 Depth 3... | ecosystem: Environmental > Aquatic > Freshwater >...
AGAGCTTTGTAGGAGCCGACGACGACGCTGAGCTTCTTCGCCCGGGTCAGGGCCGTGTAGAAGAGGTTCCGCTGGAGCAGGATGAAATGCTGGGTCAGGAGGGGCATGACAACAGCCTGGTACTCGCTCCCTTGGGATTTGTGAACGGAGACGGCGTAAGCGGGCGTGATATCGTTGAGCTCGTCTTTCTCGAACCCGACAGTCCGGCCTTCGAAATCGACGAGCAGCCGGAAGTTCGCCTTGTCGATGTGGACGATGAGACCGATATCGCCGTTGAAAACTTCCTTTTCGTAGTTATTCCTGACCTGCATGACCTTGTCCCGGACACGGAACTCCCGGTTTCCGACCTTGAGTCCGTCTGAACGGGGGTTGAGCCGGGCCTGGAGCTCCGCATTGAGGTTTTCGACGCCGCACCGGCCTTTGTACATTGGGCTTATCACCTGGATCTGGAGCGAGAGGGGCGGGATCCCCAGTTTCTGGGGGATGTTGGTGCAGCACAGGCTCATGATCGTATGGAAGGACTTTTCCTCGTCTTCGTGATGGACAAAAAAGAAATCGGCGTTGCGGTCGCCGTGGGGCGGGTAGATGAGGCCCAGTCCCTGGTTGATCCGGTGGGCATTTTGGACGATGAGACTCCCCTGCTCCTGCCGGAAAATCTCGTCGAGCGTCACCACCTTGATCCGGCCGGAGGAGATGATGTCATGGAGCAGGTTTCCCGGCCCGACCGAGGGAAGCTGATCTTTATCCCCCACCAGGATCAGGCGCATGTCGCGGGGGACGGCCTTGAGGAGCGAGTTCATAAGGGGGAGATCCACCATCGAGGATTCATCGACGACGAGGGCGTCCGCCCGGAGCGGGTGCCGCTCGTTTCTCTTGAAGCGCCCCTGCTTGGGGTTGTACTCGAGGGTCCGGTGGATGGTCTTGGCTTCCTTGCCGGTGGCTTCGGCCAGCCTCTTGGCGGCCCGGCCCGTGGGCGCGGCCAGAAGGACATGCCGGCCCCAGCTGTCGAAAACGGCCGTCACCGCCCGCACGATCGTGGTCTTCCCCGTGCCCGGCCCGCCGGTGATCACCAGGATTTTCCTTTTAAAGCACTCCTGGATGGCCTCTCGCTGACGGGGGGAGAATCCGACACCGAGCTCGCGTTCGACGCCGGAGATCGTCTTGTCCGCGTCGGGCGGCAAGGCCGGAGCCGGCAGGGAGTCGAGCTCAAGAAGGGAGCGGGCGACATTCTCCTGGGCTTCATAGAGGTGCGGGAGATAAACGGCGGTCCGCTCGCCGGCCGCTTCGACCACCACCAGCTTGTCCCGGGAAAGGTCGGCCAGGGCGGACCTGACCTTTTCCGCTTCCACCCCCAGTTCCTCCTGCGAGCTCTGCTCCAACTCGTCCTGGCTGGAAAAAATATGGCCCTGTTCGGCGGCCTTTTCCAGGAGATACCGGAGGAAAGCCTTGACCCTCTCGATCGACGCCGGGTCCAAGCCCAGCTTCAGGGCGATCTGGTCGGCCGTCTTGAACCCGATTCCCCAGATGTCCAGACAGAGCTGGTAGGGATTGCGTTTCAGGACATGGAAGGACTTCTCCCCATACTGACGATAGACCCGGGTGGCGATGGAGGTCGAGACGTTATGCTCCTGGAGGAAGATGATGAGGTCGCGGATGTGCTGGTTCTCCGCCCAGGATTTTTTTATCTCCCTGAGTTTGACATCGCCGACGCCCTCGACCTCGAGGATCCGGTCGGGCTCGCCGGAGATGATCTCGATTGTCTTCGGGCCGAATTTCTTGACGATCCGCTTGGCCAGCACGGGCCCGATGCCCTTGACCAGCCCGGAGGAGAGAAATTTTTCGATCCCTTTGATCGAGGACGGGAGTATGGGCACGAAGCTTTCGACGCGGAGCTGCTGGCCGAAGCGGGGGTTTGTTTCCCAGCGGCCGCTGACCCGCAGGACTTCCCCCGGCGACAGAGGCGGGAACGTCCCGATGATGGTGAATTGCCGGCCGTCCTCGAGGGCGAACCGGCAGACCGTGTAGCCGTTGTCCGGGTTGTAATAGACGATCGATTCGATCGTCCCTTCCAGGGATTCCAACGGGCCGCTCGCCGAACCCTTCATTCCGCCCCATCTTATGCCTTTCTCTCCCATCGGTCAATAAGGTTGACCAAGGAGGGCATTCATGCTAATTCTAGGGCAGATGCGATTCGTGCGGGTCCTGGTCAACTCCCTGCTGAGCGGACTCTTCTTCTCCTTCCTTCTCGCCATCCTGGTGGCCGACCTCAACCCCAACCGGCCGGCGGGCGCGGGTTTTCTGGCGTCTCTAACCTTGAACCTGGCCGTTGTCTATGGCCTCCTTCTGTCCGTCGTCTGCGCCGCCGGTTATGTCATCGGCAGGTTCCTGTTCGGCCGGGGAAAGAAGCTCTCCCTCATCTCGCCGTCCTTCCTCTCGCTGAGCTTTTCGTTTCTTATCCTTTTTTTCCTGGCGATATTCAGGACGAACGAACGCTATTTCATCTCCTTCTTCGAGCCCGGGGTACGGGCCAGGCTGGCCGCGCAAACCATCCTGCTGCTGGCCGTCTCGGCCCTCGGGGTGCTTTGTTACCTGGGATTCCGGCGTTTCCGGAAAGCCGCGTTCTTCTGGGCCTACTTTCTCTTTTTTTTCGCCGGCCTCGCGGCGGTCCTTGTCCAAAGGTCGCATTTTCCCCAGGGCCGGGAGCCCTCGGGCACGACGCCGCTCTTCGGTAAACAGACCGAAAAGAAGATCACGCTGGTTGGGTTCGACGGTCTGAGCTTCGACTTCCTCATCCCCCTCATTTCCCAGGGGAAACTCCCCAACTTCTCCTGGCTCATGGACAACGGAAGCTCGGGCAAGCTGGCCAGCTTCTCCCCCACCGAACCCATCAGCCTGCAGACGTCCTTCAGCACGGGAAAGCTGCCCGCCAAGCACAAGCTCCTTTCGGGCCGGCGGTACCGGCTCTGGAAGATGAAGGAAGAGCTGGAAACCGCCCCCCGTTACATCCTGTTCAGCCAGCTCACGCGCGTCGGATTTCTCGAGATAACCCCCTATCGGCCCGAGCTCCGGATAAAGGACTTCTGGAGGATCCTCGACGCGAACCGAATCTCCTGCCTGGACAGGAGCCTGCCCTTGCCCGCCGCGGACACGGTCCCCAGCTCCAAGGGGATAAAGCTGGCGGACGAGATCCTGGGCGACTCCGGCCTCGCCGACGACGCCCTCTCCGCGCTGGCCAGGAATGCCTTCCTCCGGGATGCCGCCGCGGAAGAGTCGGCCGGGTCGGAACGGTACGAGCGCCTGCCTCAGGTCTTCCATCTCCGGCTCGACGGCCTCAATATCGTCCAGGCGTATTTCTATATGTTCAGCTTTCCAGAGGAATACGGCGACATCGCCCAAGAACGGATCGAGCGCTACGGGCCGGTGATCGAGCGCTATTATGATTATTATGACAGGCTTATCGGGAAATTCCTGACCGGGCTGAAAGAGGACGAAATCCTAGTCGTCTATTCGCCCTTCGGCGTCGAGCCGCTGCCGCTCTGGAAAAGGTTCGTCGAGCGGCTGCTCGGCGATCCGGATGTCTCGGCCTACCACGAACTCGCCCCGGACGGCGTCGTTTTCTTCTACGGCAAGGGGGTCAGGAAGGCCAAGCTCGAAGGGCCCCTCCGGATCGTCGACCTCACACCGACCCTCCTCTATTTCCTCGGCCTTCCGGTCGGCAGGGACATGGACGGGATCGTCCGCAGCACGGTGTTCGGCGATGACTTCATCGCCGAAAACCCCATCATCTATATCTCTTCATACGAGGAATTCGAGATCCGGCCGCCCAAATAGAATCGGGTTTATTCCAGGGAGGATGCCCGGCCCGGGTCAGTGGATGACCCGGAGCATGCGGCCCCAGCGGGCCTTGGGAAGGAAGCTGGCGAACTTCTTAAGCCGCTCGCCAAAACTGGTCTTCGTGTAGGCGTCGCGCTCGGCCCGGTAGGAAAAATAAATCACCCAGGGCCTTCCTTTTATGTTGTCCGTCGGCAGGAAGCTCCAGTAGCGGCTGTCCTCGCTGTTGTCCCGGTTGTCGCCCATGACAAAGCAGTGGCCCGGGGGGACGACCACCGGCCCGAAATTGTCCCGGATGGCGTCGTCATAATGGTAAAACCCGTCCTTGGTAAAGACCCGGCTGTCGTTATGGACTTTGTAGCTCTCGACGATCGGCTGGTCGTTGATATAGACCTGCTTTTCCTTGATCTCCAGCTTTTCGCCCTCCAGGGCGATGACGCGCTTGACATAATCCTTGTTCAGCTCCCGGGGAAATTTGAAGACCACGATATCCTGGCGGCGGATATCCCGCCGCGGCAGGATGGCCTTGTCGAGGGCGTTCGAAGATTGGGTATAGACAAGCTTGTTGACGAGCAGGAAATCCCCGACGAGGAGCGTCGGTTCCATGGAGCCGGTCGGGATCTGGAAGGCCTGGACGACAAAGGTCATGACAAAAAAGACGAAGACGGCTGTTTCTGCGATGAGCTCGAAATACTCGCGGAAGAGGCTTTTATCACGCGGCTTCTTTTCCTTAGTCATGGAGCACCTATCTTTAACGCTTTAATATACAGGATATTCCGGCCCCCTTCAATAGTTGGACGTCGTTTGTTTGACTTCGCTCCTTAAACGGGGTTTACTAAGGCCGTGAATCTGACCGTGTTCGGCTATCCCAAAACGGGAAAGACGACCCTGTTCAACCTCATCTCCGGGGCCAGGGTCGAGGTTCATGCCTATGAGGACGGGAAGCGCGAGCCGAACCAAAGGACATGTCATATCCCCGATGCCCGGCTCGACCGGGTCGCCGCGCTCTCGCCGGAAAAGAAAAAGGTGCCCGCCGCCTTCGAGCTCATCGACCTGGCCGGGGTATCCTATGGAGAAGTCAAGAACAGCCTCTACCTCAGCGCCCTGCGCAAGGCCGACGGCCTCGTCCATGTCGTGCGCGGATTCCGGAATCCCGACATTCCCCATCCCAAGGGAATAATCCGGCCCCAGGATGATATCCATTATATGGAAGAAGAGCTCATGATCACCGACCTCGTCTCGGCGTCGGCCCGCCTGGAGAAGCTGGACAAGGACCTCAAGAAGGCCAAGGATCCCGAGGGCGAAAAGGAAAGGACGCTGCTCCAGATCGTCCGGGCCGGTCTTGAACAGGGGAAGCCCATCCGCGACTTGGGACTTCCCGCGGCCGAAGAGAAGGCGGTGCGGAGCTTCGCCTTCCTCAGCCAAAAACCGCTCGTCCATATGCTCAACTGCGACGAGAAGGACATCCCTCTCCTCGAATCGCCGGAGAAGATTCTGCCCGGGAGAAAGCCGGGTTCCCCGGTGCTCGGCTTCTGCGGCCGGATCGAAGCCGAAATCGACGAGCTCCCGGAGGAAGAGAGGACGACCTACCTCGCCGAATACGGGCTCAAGGAGCTGAGCCCTGCGCGGTTCTTCCGCGAGCTCCCCGCCATCCTGGGTATGGTTTCTTTTTTTACCATCGGCAAGAACGAGACAAGGGCCTGGATGATCCCCCGGGACGCTCCCGCCGGACAGGCGGCGGGAGCGATTCATACCGACATCGAGCGCGGGTTTATCCGGGCCGAGGTCATCGCCTGGGAAAAGCTCGTCGAGCTCGGGTCACTTCAAGCGGCCAAGGACAAGGGGGCCATCCGCCTGGAGGGCAAAGACTACCCTGTCCAGGACGGAGACGTCATCTATTTCCGGTTCACCTCATGAGGAAGGCATTCACCATCACCGTCCAGGATCATTCCGGCGCCGCCCGGACGGGGAGGATCCGAACGCCCCACGGCGCCATCGAAACGCCCGCCTTCGCCCCGGTCGCGAGCCAGGGCACGGTCAAGGCCCTTCTTCACGACCGGGTAAAAAAGCTGGGCGCGGACCTCATCCTGGTCAATGCCTATCACCTGTACCTCAGGCCGGGTCTCGAGACGATCGCCGAGTGCGGCGGAATCCATGAGTTCATCTCCTGGAGAGGGCCGATTCTCTCCGACAGCGGCGGGTTCCAGATCTACAGCCTCACGCCGCTCGTCAAGGTGACTCAGGAGGGCGTCCGGTTCTCCTCCCATCTCGACGGCACGAAGATCTTCCTTCGGCCCGAGGACGTGGTGGACATCCAGCGAAGCCTGGGAACGGACATCATGATGGTCCTGGACTATTTCCTGCCCTTCCCTTCAACAAAGACCCGAATGAAGGACGCCGTCAAGATGACGACTCTCTGGGCCCGCCGCTCCAAGGAGCGATTCCTTGAAAAACCGTCCCGGCAGCAGCTTTGGGGGATCAGCCAGGGCAGTGTTTTCTGGGAGCTTCGGCGGCAGAGCATCGAGGACCTCCTGGCCATCGGGTTCGACGGCTATGCCCTCGGCGGGCTGGGCATCGGAGAGCCCAAGGTCGAGCTCATGGCGACGCTGGAAAAGGCCGACTCCCTCATTCCGCGGGATAGCCCCCGCTATCTCATGGGCATGGGGTATATCGAAGACATCCTCGAAGCCGTCGACAGGGGGATCGATCTCTTCGACTGCGTCCTTCCCACCCGGAACGCCCGCAACGGCACGCTCTTCTCAAGCCGGGGCCGGCTGGTCATCAAAAACCAGAAGTATGCCCGGGACAGAAGGCCCATCGAGGAAGGCTGCGCCTGCTATACCTGCCGTCACTTTTCCCGCGCCTACCTCCGCCATCTTTACGAGCGGGAGGAGATCTCTTCGGCCGTGCTCAACACCATCCACAATCTTCACTTTTATCTTGACATCTTCGGCAAAATTAGGCAATCTATAGCACTCAAATCCTATCGAGAGTTTAAGCGCCAGCTCTTAAACCAACTAAAGGAAAGCGAACCATGATTATGGCAGGGTTTTTAGCATCACTTCAAGCGGCTCCGTCGGCCCGGCCCCAGAGCGGCGTCGGCATGTTTACCGCCCTCCTTCCCTTCTTGCTCGTCTTCGTGATCTTCTACCTTCTGATCGTTATGCCCCAGCGCAAAAAGCAGAAAAAGCACATGATGATGGTCGACCAGCTGAAGCCGGGAGACCGGCTGATCACCTCCGGCGGCATCTATGGAACCGTGATGGGCGTGCAGCCGGACCGGATCGAGCTCAAGGTCGCGGCCAACGTCAAGATCGACATCACCAAGAGCGCCGTGGCCGTTATATTGGGGCAGGGTCAGCCGGGCGGCGAAGCCAAATAAGAAATGAAAAAAGGATTGCAGTGGAAACTGATCCTGACTCTCGGCATCACGGCCCTGTCGATCTTCCTCTTCTTTCCCCCGAAAGATAAGATCAAGCTCGGACTCGACCTCAAGGGAGGGATCCATCTCGTCCTGCAGGTTATGACCGAGGACGCCGTCACCATCGAGACCGACCAGGAGATCTCGCGTCTGCAGGAACAGCTCAAGAAGAAAAATATCACCTTCAAGGCCATGGCCAAGGGCGAGATCGGAAAATTCACCATCCAGGGACTCGGCGCGGACCAGGAAGCCGGCTTGAAGACCGTCCTGGACGAGAGTTTCCAGGAATGGGATTACAATTTTCTCGGAGAGAACGTCAGTCTCCAAATGAAAGCCGAAGCGGCTCGCTACCTCAAAGAACAGGCCGTCACCCAAGCCCTGGAGACGATCCGGAACCGGGTCGATGTGATGGGCGTGAGCGAGCCGATGATCCAGCGGCAGGGCATGGCCGGCGACCGGATCGTCGTCGAGCTGCCCGGCATCGAGGACCCGGAGCGCGTGAAGAGCATCATCAAGACGACCGCCATCCTGGAATGGAAGCTGGTCCGGGCGGGGCCGGCGCCAGACGAAGCCACTCTTCTGGCCTCCACGGGAGGGCTGGTCCCGGATGACGCCCAGGTCGTCAAGGGTGATCCCAAACGGCAGGAGGTCGGCTTCTACCTCGTGGACAAGGTGGCTACGGTATCCGGCAAAGACCTCCGCACGGTTCGCAGGTCAGCGGACGAGTGGAACACGCCCGCCGTGTCGTTCTCCCTTGACCCGGACGGCGGAAGGCGGTTCGAAAAGGCCACCGGCGAAAATATCGGCAAGCAGATCGCCATCATATTGGATAACAAGGTCATCTCGGCGCCGCGAGTGGAGAGCGTAATTCCCGCCGCCACGGGCGGGATCATCCGCGGCCGGTTCACGCCCGAGGAAGCTGAGGACCTGGTCGTCGTGCTCAAGGCAGGCTCTCTCCCCGCGGGCATCCGCTACCTGGAGGAGCGCACCGTCGGTCCCTCCCTCGGCGCGGACTCCGTCCGCCAGGGCCTGATTTCCTTCCTGGTGGCCGTCGTCGCGGTCATGACCTTCATGATCGTCTTCTACCGGCTTTCGGGGCTGAACGCCGTCGCCGCCCTCATCCTGAACATGGTCATCCTCTTCGGCGCGCTCGCCTACTTCCATGCCGCCCTGACCCTTCCCGGCATCGCCGGCATCATCCTGTCCGTGGGCATGGCCGTCGACGCCAACGTCCTCATCTTCGAGAGGATCAAAGAGGAAAAGGCCCTGGGCAAGGGGATACTGAGCTCGATCTCCACCGGTTTCAGCCGGGCCTTTAGCGCCATCTTCGATTCCAACCTGACCACCATCATCTCGGCCATCTTCCTCTTCCAGTTCGGCACGGGGCCGATCCGGGGGTACGCGACGACGCTGATCATCGGGCTGGTGGCCAACATGTTCACGGCCGTATTTGTCTCGCGGCTGATCTTCGACATGACGGTCCCGAAATCCGCCAAAAAGCTGAGCATCTAACATGCAATTCTTCAAGACACCCCACATCCAGTTCATGAAATACAAGTATATCGCCCTCGTCGTTTCGGGCCTGATTGTGCTCGCCGGCGCCCTGAATATCATTTTCGGCAAGGGCCTGAAGCTCGGCGTCGATTTCGGCGAGGGAACCCTCATCCGGGTCATCTTCAAAACGCCCATCTCGGTGGGCGATATCCGGGACGAGCTCAGCAAAGTCGGACTGGGCAACAGCATCATCCAGGAAACCGGGAAGAACGGCCGCGAATTCCAGATCCGGACGATGGAAGTGATCAGCACCAAGGAAAGCGTCGAGCTCGAAAGTCACGAGAAGCAGGCCAACGATGTCATCACCGCCCTCCGGGGCGATGACGGCCGGGCCGAGCAGGCCGCAGGCCTGAGGGACCTCAACGGGATCGACCGCCGGACCCTGGCCGCCCTGCTTGAGGCCCAATTCCCTGGTCAGGGCGAGGCGCTCTCCGACAAAGTCATCGACCAGCGCACGGCTTCCGGCATCTATTCGGATTTCAGCGAGCTCTCCGGCGCCGGGGTCGCTCCGGAGATTGTTTCTTTCCTCAAGGATAAGACATACCTGGGCAAGCTGACGGTCAGCAGCCGCGAGACCGTCGGCCCACAGGTCGGCAGGGACCTGAGGAAGCGGGCGACCCAGGCCATCATCTGGTCGCTCATCGGGATGCTCGTCTACATCGCCCTCCGGTTCAAGCTGGCCAACGGCGTCTCCGCCATATTCACCCTCACCCAGGACGTGCTGATCACGCTGAGCATCTACTCGTTTACCAACCGCGAAATCAACCTGCCGATCATCGCCGGTCTCTTGACCATCGTCGGTTTCTCGATCAACGACACCATCGTCATCTTCGACCGCATCCGCGAGAACCAGAAGAACCTGCGCAAAATGCCCCTCGAGGGAGTGATGGACCTGTCGCTCAACCAGATGCTCGGCCGGACGTTCATCACGTCGGGGACGGTCTTCATGACGGTCCTGGCCCTCTTCATATTCGGCGGCAAGGTGATCAATGATTTCGCTTTCATCATGCTCGTCGGGGTGATCGAGGGTGTCTATTCGACGATCTATCTTTCGTGTCCCGTTGTGATCTTTTGGCAGAAATTATTCAAGCCGCGGAGAGGCGGACGCAGGTGACCAGATTTGACTTGTCAAAAAAAATATTTTCGATTATACTCTACGCTTGTGAACGTTTATTTAAACCGGCAATGAGGTAAAGAAAATGGTCGAAAAAACCAAACCTCAAGGGAAGAACGATATCCCCGATATCTTCAAGGACTCGTTCTTCATCGCGGACAAGCAGACCGCGCGAAAAGCCTTCGCCCTGCCTCTCGCTCTCATCGTTCACGTCGCGGCCATCGCGGCGCTGATCGTCATCCCGCTCATGTCCACTGGAAGCCTGCCGCAGGTCGAAGTCTACAGCGCCTTCCTCGCTCCCCCGCCCCCGCCCCCGCCCCCGCCCCCGCCGCCGGCCAAGAAAAAGTCCAGCTCACAGGCCAAGACGCGCATTAAGCCCGTCCAGGCCCAGTCCAATATCGAGCCGGGCAAGCTGGTCGCACCCGTCGAGATCCCGGAAGAGATCGCCGATGAGCAGGTTACGGATTTCGGGGTTGAAGGCGGAGTTGAAGGCGGAGTTGAAGGCGGAGTCGTCGGCGGAGTCCTCGGTGGAGTCGTCGGCGGAGTTCTTGGCGGAGTCGTGGGTGAGGTCGAAGCCCCGGTCCGGGCCATCGGCGAGATCAAGCCGCCCCGGCTCCTCAAAAGAGTCGACCCCCTCTATCCGGAAATCGCCCGCCAGGCTCGCGTCGAAGGCGTCGTCATCGTCGAGGCCACGACCGACATCTACGGGCGGGTGCAGAACGTCAAGGTCCTGCGGTCCATCCCCTTGCTCGACCAGGCGGCCATCGACGCCGTCCGGCAGTGGGTGTACGAGCCGATGATCATCAACGGCCGTCCGCGGGGCG
>Ga0102851_10002727_pt1 | contig 10744 bp, 11 predicted proteins | sample Mud3Dept3metaG_FD_79558 | JGI IMG/M metagenome (GOLD analysis project Ga0102851, IMG submission 79558) | Freshwater wetland microbial communities from Ohio, USA, analyzing the effect of biotic and abiotic controls - Mud 3 Core 4 Depth 3... | ecosystem: Environmental > Aquatic > Freshwater >...
CGGTGGAAAGCGGCTACGGCTTGCCTCCCTTCCACTTCCGTAGTTGCGCGACCTCGTCCGAAAGCTGCCCCCATACCTTCCCGGCTTGCCGACGCTTCCGCACGTCGTGGCGAAGCTCGTAGGCCTGGGCCTCGCGATCGAGCTTGCGGTAGTGCTCGAACCGTTCGCTATCCAGCTCCCCTGACGCGACGGCCGCCTTTACCGCGCAGCCAGGCTCGGTGTCGTGGAGGCAGTCGCGAAAGCGACAGCCGTCCGCGAGCGCGGCAATGTCCACGAAGACAGTTCCCAAGCCATCGTCGTCGACAAGCTGCAGTTCGCGCATGCCCGGCGTATCGAGCATCAGGCCGCCGCCGGGCAGGAGGACGAGCTGGCGATGGGTCGTGACATGGCAGCCCCGGCCGTCGCTCGCACGTACCACGCCAGTGCGCATCCGCGCTTCACCGAGCAGCGCGTTCACCAGGGTCGACTTGCCAGCCCCGGAGGAGCCGACGAGCGCCACCGTCAGGCCATCGTGGATGCACGCGCGCACAGCCTCGAGCCCTTCCGAGTGCAGGGCGTTCGTCACATAGACCGGCACACCAACGCAATGACTCTTCACCTCGGCGATGCGGCCAGCGAGGTCATCGCAGAGGTCGACCTTGTTGAGGATCACCGCGGGTTGCGCACTGCTCGCCCAGATGCGGGCGAGGTAGCGCTCGATCCGGCGGACGTTGAAGTCGGCGTCGAGGGCGCACACGGCGAACACCAGGTCGACGTTGGCCGCGACCACCTGTGCGCGCGCTTCACGTCCAGCAGCGCCACGGGTGAAGACCGTGCGCCGTTCGAGGACGCGTTCGATGACGGTCGTGTGCCCAGGATCAGGGGCGTCCTTGACGACGACCCAGTCGCCGACACCGGGAGCCCCGGAATCTTCGAGCTCGAGGCGAAGTCGTCCGGCGAGCTGTGCGCGTCCCGAACCGTTCGTAGACCACACCTCGTAGGCGCCGCGATGTTCGGCAGCGATGCGGGCAGGGATGACCTCGTCGCCGCCGGATAGCTGAATCTGTTGTTCGAAGAAGGGGCCGAACCCCAGAGCAGACAGTTCGTACACGATGACGTCCTCCATCTGCACGGCCAAAATGCCCCCCTTGGCGACCTACAGCGAACTGGAGGTGGAAGTCGCCCTCGGCCCCATCGGGATCATTATGGTCCGCCTCACGAACCGTTCTCGCGGAGGTGATCGAGGAAAAACGGAAGGTCGCAAGAGATCCTGCGTCCAGAGCCGCTCCGTTGACGGGTCTGCGAGACCAGGAAGCGCCGCGATGCCTTGACCAAGTCGGCCGTCTTGTCCAATCGGGCCATATCTTCGGCGCCTGGAGACGACGTCAGTTTGATCTCGATGGCCCATCGTTCCTTCCCGAAGTCCAGCACGAGATCGAGCTCGTATTGATCGCTTGTCCTGAAGTAGCTGGCATCGTAGGCCCGCCCTTCGGTCGAAAGTACCCCCAGCGTCTGTTCGATAACGTAGCCCTCCCAGCTCGCGCCCACCCACGGTTGGACAAGCAAGGTTTTCTCGTCCGATACGTTCGCCAAGGCATGAAGCAGGCCACTGTCCCGCCAGTACACCTTGGGGGTCTTGACCAATCGTTTCCTGAGATTCGCCTGGTACGGCAGCAACCTCCGGATCAGGAAGGCTCCCACGAGATAATCGAGGTAGCTGTTGACCGTCTGGTAGGACAGACCGAGACTTTGACCCACCTGAGAGGCGTTCCATGCCTGGCCGTTCAGCGCGGCCAGCATGCGCAGCAAGCGATCCGTCGTCTGCGGTTTGGCCGGAAGGCCCCAGGTCGGCAGGTCACGCTGAGACAAGAGCGACAAGTAATCCAGCTGCCATTGCAGAAAACGCCTGGGTTCGAGAACACCGCCGTCCGGATAGCCGCCGCAAAGCCATCGTCGACCCTGTGATCCCTTCGCTTTCAACTCGGTAAAAAGAAACGGCGTCAGCTCCACCAGCGACAACCGACCCGCCAGCGACTCCGACACCTGCGCCATGAGCGAGGGCGAGACGGAGCCCAGGAGCAGAAAACGGCCATTGCGCGTGCGGTCCCGGTCAACAGCTCCGCGCAGCCGGGGAAAGATTTCGGGCCAGGATTGGGCCTCGTCCAGGATGACCAGAATCTTCCGGGCGATGAGCCCTTCCCATTCGAGGTCAAGACGCAGGCGTTCGGGCGGCTGTTCCAGGTCGAAATAATCCCCGTCGATCATACGGGCCAGGGTGGTCTTGCCGCACTGGCGCGGCCCGACGAGCGACACGGCCGGATAGGCCTCCAAACGCTTCAGAACAAGATCTTGTGCCGTCCGCCGGATCATATCTTGTATTATAGAAATAAATATCTAATTTGCAAGGCTCGGTCTTCCATCGGGCGGGTGGCGTTACGGTCAAGGCCGAACCCAAAAAAGAAGCACCTTCTCCACCGGCTGGTGAAGAAGGTGCTTATACATAGTCGTCAAACCATCGAGATCTGGTACGCGTTACCAAATTCCCGTCGGTTCGAAGACAGTAACATCTGGCTCCCCGGGCAGGACTCGAACCTGCAACCTAGTGGTTAACAGCCACCCGCTCTGCCGGTTGAGCTACCGGGGACCGTGGAACGGCAGACTGGTGAATATAATCCCGGGCTCTTCCCCCGTCAAGCGGAACCGCCGGGAGCGGACACGATTCCGGGTGCGGCCCCGGGCACCCGCTGGCGGACCTCCTCCGACCTGGGCTGCGTGGGCAGTTCCAGGCGAATCCATTCGTCGAACCCCCCGTGGATCACCCCCACCCGGCCGTACCCGCGCTTCATGAGGATCCGCGCCAGACTGGCGCTGGTGGCCTCTCCCGGTCAGGTGCAGTAGAAGAACAGGTCCCGGTCCCGCGGAAGATGGGCGGCGTGCCGGTGGAACGACGCCGGTCTCACCCGCACCGCCCCGGCGATCATCCGGTCGGAGGCCTCGTAGTCGTCGTCGCGACGAAGGTCGAGGACGAGCACATCCTCCCCTTCCAGCATCCTCCGGTGCACCTCCGCCGGCTCGACCCGATTCCCCCCGTACCGTTTCACCAGCCAGAACCGATAGCCGACCCTCCAGGCTACGGTGGCGATCAAGCCCGCGAGGAGCAGCCATCCCATCGTCCCCTGGACCCCGCGCGCGGTCTCGGCGATCTCCTCCCCGAAGGCGAACCCCAGGGCAACGCCGGCGCCGGCCCACATCAGGGCCCCGGCGAAGTCCAGGAGCAGGAACAGGGGGATCGACATCGCGGCGACGCCGGCCAGCGGCGGCATGATCGTGTTCACGCCGGGCAGGAACTTGGCGAAGAGAATGGTCGCAGCCTTCCTCCGGTGGAAGCCGTCGACGGCCCGCTCGAGGCATGCGTCGGGGTTGAACGAAACCCGGCAGAGGTGGTTGAGAATCCCCTTCCCCCGCCAGCGGCCAACGAGGTACCAGATCCCGTCCGCGAGGAGCGCCCCGGCGACCGCGACGCCAACGATCAGGGGGAGGTATCCGTGCCGCGTGGAGGCGTACGCCCCGGCGAGCATGAGGATCGGGAACGCAGGGATGGGGAGCCCCACGTTCTCCAGGAAAGTGAACAGGAAGACGGCCGTGACGCCGTACCGGGCGACGAATCCCGCGAAGTCATCCACGCTTCACCGCCCCGTGGCCGCGTCCCCCCGGAGAACGGAGCAGGTGGACACGGCCCGCGCGACGAGTTTCCCGTCCTCCGTGGTCACGTCGCAGTCCACCAGGCCCACGTTTCTGCCACGGTGGATCACTTTCGCCGCGGCGTAGAGCTTCTCCTCGAACACCGGGCGCAGGAAGTTGATCTTCACCTCGAGGGAGGTGAACGACTCCCCCTCGCCCAGGGTGGAGGCGAACGCCATTCCCATCGCCGAGTCGGCCAGGGTGCACAGGATCCCGCCGTGGACGGTACCCATCGGGTTGTGGTGTCGCCGGTCCGCATCCATCTCGAAGCGGGCTTCCCCGTCTCCATACGACAGCATCCGGAACCCTACAAGGTCCGCGGCCGGCGGGTGGATCTTCCCGCCTGACCGCAATGTTTCGGAAAACGATCTGCCCATCGCTCCACCCGCACCGGAAGAGTGTTTCCTTGGGATGCGCGTTTTGCGGAGATGGATGCCCGGATCCCGGCGGGCGGGGCGCCGTCCCGTTACTTCGATCGCTCCGAAAGCGGGTGGCCGAAGAGGACCCAGAAGTAATCCTCCTGGGCCTTGCCGAACCGCTCGTTCCCCCCGGCCATGTTCTCCCCGGCGAGCTTCCCCTGCTTGATCGCGCTGCGCCACCCGAAGTTGATCCGGCTCTCCCCCTTTGCCCGGTCCGCGACGAACTCCGCGCAGTCCCCCGCGGCGTACACGTCCGGCGCGCTGGTCCGGAGGAAGTCGTCCACGAGGATCCCCGTCTCCGTCATCACGCCGCTTCCCTTGAGGAACTCTATCGCCGGGACGCGCTCGGTGGCGACCAGCACCATCGAACAGTGGATCTCCCCACCCTCCCGGGTGAGGATGACGAAGGCGCCCCCATCCCCCTCGTAGGCGCGGACGATGTCGTCCCCGTCCTTGATCTTCGCCCCGCGGTTCCGGACATCGTCGAGGATGCTGGCCTCGAGCTCTCCGGAGATCGGGTAGCCGTGGCGGGGAAGGTCCGGCCGGATCCACACAACGCCCTTCTTCGTCTTCCGCAGGGCGCGGCACGCCTCGATGGCGAGGTAGCCGGGGCCGTACACCACGACGGCGCCGGGCACCTTCGCCCGTTCCCGGATCTTCCGGGCGTCGCCAAGGGAATCGAAGGAGAGGATCGCCTCGGACTTCCTCTGGAGGGGGGCGGGTGCGGGAGGTTTCCCGCCCGTGGCGATCAGCAGCCGGTCGTACGGTTCCTGCGTCCCGTCCTCGAACACCACCTTCCGGCTCCCTATCTCCAGGCGGGCGGCGCGCTTCCCCTGGTACACTTTGATCCGCTTGTCATGGAGGTCCTTCCCCTGCGGATCGAGGACGGACTCCTCGTCCATCTCCCCGAGGATGAAGTCGGGCAACAGCGGCCGGAGGTAAGGGGATTCCAGCTCGTCTCCGGCGATGACGATCCCCGCGTCGGATTTGGCTTTCCGGATGGATTTCGCGGCGGCGATCCCCGCGGGACCGCATCCAAGGATCAGGTATTTCATGGCGTACCTCCTGCGGGATCGGAGCGCATCCATAAGATACCCCGGGACCGCATTCCGCTTCAAAGCCGTTTCCCGCCGGGGGGAACTGCACGGGCTTCCCCCTGCCCCGTCAGGACAGGGTCTTGCGGAACCGCCGGGTGGCAATCGCCAGCGTCGACCCGCCCAGCAGCAGCAGCGCGGCCATCTGGGGCCACAGCACGGGGGCGCCGACCCCCTTGAGGAAGATCCCCCGGAGGATAATCAGGTAGTACCGGAGGGGATTGAGATAGGTGAGCCACTGCGCGGGGCGCGGCATGTTCGCGATGGGGAACAGAAAGCCGGAGAGCAGCACGGCGGGCATGAAATACAGGAAGGCCGTCATCATCGCCTGCTGCTGGGTCCTGCTGACCGTGGAGATGAGCAGGCCGATCCCCAGCGCGGTCGACAGGAACAGGGCCGAGGAAACGAGCAGCAGGAGGAGGCTCCCACGGAACGGCAGGTCGAACCAGAGTACGCCCACGGTGGAGACGAGGAGGATCTCCCCGAAGCCGACGAGTGCGAAGGGAAGCGTCTTCCCCAGGATGTACTCCGCCGGCGTGATGGGGGTCACCAGGATCTGCTCCAGGGTCCCGATTTCCCGCTCCCGCACGACCGCCATGCTGGTGAGCATCACGCACACGAGCATCACGATGAAGGCGATGATCCCTGGGAGGAAGGTGAAGCGGCTCTCGAGGTTCTCGTTGAACAAGGCGCGGGAGGCCAGTGCGACCGAAGGGGGCCCGGGGAAAGGGACCGGGTTGCGCTGCATCCGGCTCATGCGCACGCCTCCGGAGTAGTCGCCGGTGATCCGGGCCGCATACGAGAGGACGATGGCTGCGGTGTTGGAGTCGGTCCCGTCGACGATGACCTGAAAATCCGCCGTACGGCCCGACCGGAGGGCCCCCTCGAATCCCGGGTCCATGCGCAGGATCACCCCCGCGTTTCCCCGGTTCATCAGATCCTCGGCCTCCCGGATATCGGTCGTCTCCCGCACGAGGCGGAAGTGGCCGGAGGAGAAGAAACGGGCGGCCAGTTCGCGGGAGGAGAGCGTCCGGTCGAGGTCGACCACGACGGCGGGGGCGTTCCGCACGTTGGTGGTGACGGCGTATCCGAAGAGCAGGACCTGGAGGAGCGGAGGGAGGATCAGGAATCGCAGCATCTGCGGGTCCCGGAAGAGCTGGTGGAACTCCTTGACCAGCATGTGGCGGATCCGCTCGAACACGGAGCTTCCCCCTACCGGAGCTTCTTGTGGAACAGCCGGGTCGCGGCGAGGATCGTCATGCCGGCGAAGGCGAGGAGCAGCGCCCCTTCCGCGGCGAGGGTGCGAAGGCCCACGCCCTTCAGCCAGACCCCCTTGATCGCCTTGACGAAGTAGCGGGACGGGACAAGGTACGTGATCGCCCGGGCGAGCGGCGGCATGCTGTCGATGGAAAACACGAAACCCGAGAGCAGGTACGAAGGGAGGAAGGTGAAGGCCATCGCCATCTGGCTCGCCGGCAGCTGCGACCTCGCGGCGACGCTGAACAGCATGCCGAGGGAGAGGGCTCCCGCCAGGAAGACGGCGGCGATCCCGAAGAGGAGCGGCATGCTGCCGCGGAACGGCACCTGGAAGAGGAGCGTCCCCATCGTCACGGCCACGACCACGTCCGCCATCCCGATGAGGAAGTACGGGACCAGCTTGCCGAGGATCAACTCCGGCCCGGTGACCGGCGTGGCGAGGAGCTGCTCCATCGTGCCCTGCTCCCACTCCCGGGCCACGGTGAGGGAGGTGAGGAGGGCGGAGATGATCATCATGATGACGGAGATCAGTCCGGGCACGATGAAATTCCTCGACTCGAGTCCGGTGTTGAACCAGACGCGGGACCGCACGTCGAGCGGCGGACGGATCCCCTGGAGCCCTTTCGCCCGGGCCCACCGGACCTCGAGGTCCGCGGAGTAGCCCGACACCACGGACTCGGCGTACCCGAGGGCGATGGTGGCGGTGTTCGCCTCCGATCCGTCGAGGAGGAGCTGCACCGGCGAGGACCGGTCGCTTCCCACCCGTCCGGCGAAATCCTCCGGGATCACCAGTGCCGCCAGAACCCGTCCCTCGTCGATCGCCGCCTCCATGCCCGGGTACCCTTCCGCGCGCAGGACCACCTGGAAATACCGCGATCCCTCGAAGCGGCTGACGAGCTCCCGGCTCTCCGGTGTGCGGCTCCGGTCCCAGACAGCCAGGGGCACCCGGTCCACGTCCAGCGTGAGGACGTAGCCGAACAGCAGGAGCAGCAACACGGGGATCGCGAACCCCAGCGCGAGGCTGCGGGGGTCGCGGCGGAGGTGGAGGACCTCCTTCCGGGAAACGGCCAGGAGGCGGCGCGTGTTCACCGGCGCACCTCCGCGACGGGCCCGGCCATGCGGTCCCTCTCCTCGACGATGGACACGAACACATCCTCCAGCGATGGCCCGGTCGTTTCCTTCCGCGCCATCCCGGCCTTCAGGGCCGACGGAGAGCCCAACGCCGCCAGCTCGCCACGGTAGACGAGGCCGAGGCGGTCGCAATGCTCCGCCTCGTCCATGTGGTGCGTCGTGACGAAGACGGTGGTCCCCGCTCCGGAGAGGGCGTAGATGAGGTCCCAGAAGGCCCGGCGGCTGAACGGGTCCGTCCCCGAGGTCGGCTCGTCGAGGAAGAGGACGGGGGGCTCGTGCAGGATCGCGCACCCCAGCGCCAGCCGCTGCTTCCAGCCGCCGGACAGGTGCGCGGTCCGGGTGCGGCGGTGCCCTTCCAGCCCCGCCATCCGGACCGCCCACTCCTTCCGCTCCCTCTTCCTGCCGCCCGGGATCCGGTAGATCCCGGCGAAGAAGTCCACGTTCTCCTCCACCGTCAGATCCTCGTAGAGGGAGAAGCGCTGGGACATGTACCCGATGTGCTGCTTGACCGACTCCGGCGCCGTGCGGACGTCGAGGCCGGCGACCGTCGCCTCCCCTTCCGTGGGGGCGAGCAGCCCGCACAGCATCCGGAGGATCGTCGACTTCCCCGCCCCGTTGGGGCCCAGGAGGCCGAACACCTCCCCTTTCCGCACGTCGAAGCTCACCCGGTCGACGGCGACGAACCCGTCGAAGCGCCGCGTCAGCCCCCGGGCGCTGACGGAGATACCGCCGGGGGAGCTCACGCCGCTCCCCTGCCGCCCTCGCCGAGGACCGATATGAAGACGTCCTCCAGCGACGGCGGGACCGGCAGCACGGATTCGAACGGGACCCCGGCGCCGGTGAGCGCCGCCGCCACGGCGGGGGCCGGATCCGGGAGGTCCCGTCCCCCGAAATGGACCCGGTCCCCGAACAGGCCAACCGAAGATCCGGGAAATGCCTGCCGCAAGGCCGCGGCGGCCCGCCGCGGCTCGCCGGACCGGACCGAAAGCAGCGTCCCGCGGAAGAGGGAGCGCACCGCTTCCGGCGACCCCGCCGCGAGGAGTTTCCCGCGGTGGAGGAGCCCGACGCGGCGGCACCGCTCCGCCTCGTCGAGGTAGGAGGTGGAGAGGAAGATCGTGATCCCCTCGCCGAGAAGCCGGTGCAGGATCCTCCAGAAGTCCCGCCGGGAGACGGGGTCCACCCCGCTGGTGGGTTCGTCGAGGAGGAGGACGGACGGCGTGTGCACGAGGGCGCACGAAAGTCCCAGTTTCTGCCGCATCCCGCCGGAGAGGTTCCCCGCGAGCCGGTTCCGGAACGGCCCCAGGCCGCTGAAAGCGAATAGCTCCTCGAAACGGGGGGCCATGCTTCGCCGGGGGACGCCGTACAGCTCCGCGTAGAATCGGAGGTTATCGGAGACGGTCAGGTCGGCGTACATGCCGGTGCGCTGGCTCATGTACCCGATCCGGCCGTGGACCTTCGCGGCCTCGCAGCGGACGGAGTGTCCCAGGACCCAGGCGTCGCCGCCGGAAGGGTCCAGGATCGCGGCGAGCAGCCGCATCGTCGTCGACTTGCCGGCCCCGTCCGGCCCCACTAGCCCGAAAAGCTCCCCCCGCTCCACGGAGAGGGTGATCCCGTCGACGGCGGCCGTGTCGCCGAACCGCCGCGTGAGCCCCTCCGTCCGGATGACGTCCATGAGGGGCTTCGCCTATCGGGCCGGGATCTGGACGTCCGCCGGCATGCCGGGCTTCAGCTCCGCCGCCGGGTTCGCCACCGTCACCTTGATCCGGTAGACGAGCTTGACGCGCTCCTTCTGCGTCTGGACGCTCTTGGGCGTGAACTCGGATTCCGGCGCGATGAATGCGACGGTCCCCGCGTACCTCTTGCCCGGGTGCGAGTCCGTCGTGACGGAAACGGCCTGGCCGAGCCGCACCTTCCCCAGGTCGGACTCGGGAACGTATGCCCGCAGCCACACGTCCCGCAGGTCGGCGATCGTCACGACCGGCGTTCCCGCGGCGACGTACTCTCCCGCTTCCGCGTTCTTGGACAGGACGGTTCCGGCGAGAGGGGAAACCACGGTGGCGTAGGACAGGCGGGTTTTCGCGAGGGCCAGGCCTTCCGCCGCCTGCCTCCTGCGCGCCCGCGCCTGGTCGATCGTCTCCCGCCTCGCCCCCTCCTTCACGAGGGACAGGGTCTCCTCCGCCTCTGCGAGAGACGCCCGCGCCCCCTCCACCTGGTCCTTCCGGGGTCCGGCCAACGCGAGGGCCAGCGCTTCTTCCGCCTCCTTCCGCCGGGCCGCCGCCACCTCGCTTACGGCTCGCGCGGCATCGTTCTCGGACTGCGAAATCAGTTGCCGCGCGAGGAGCGATTCCGTCCGCTCGTGGTCTTTCCGGGCCTTCTCTGCGTCGGCCCGGGCCCGCTCCACCACGGCCCGCGCGGACTCGATCTCCTGGGGCCTCGCCCCGGCCTGCAGGTCGGCCAGCTGCGCCTTCGCCCGCCCCACTTCCGCCTCCGCGCGGGCCACTTCCTGGCGCCTCGCCCCTGCCGTCAGCTCCCGCAGGGCGGCGTCCGCCCCGGCGAGTTCCGCTTCCCGCAGCCGGACCTCGTCGACCAGGTCCGCGTTGTCGAGCCGCGCGACGAGCTGCCCCGCGGCCACCGCCATCCCCTCGTCCACCGCCCGCAAGGCGATCCGCCCCGGAATCCGGAAGCTCACCTCCACGGTGGTGGCCTCGATGTTCCCGGAAAGACGGATCCCCTCCGTGCGGTCGCCCCCGCGGAAGCGGAGGAACCAGGCACCGGCGACGAGGAGGACCAGGACGGAGGCGGTCGCCGCGATCCGCGTCCGGTTCATGGGGATACCCCCGGCGGGATTTCCCCGCGCCGACTCAGAACCACTTCTTCCGCCGGAAATAGTACAGCATCCCCCCCGCGGCAACGGCCATCACAAGCAGAACTGCCGGATACCCGTACGCCCATGTCAACTCCGGCATGTTCCAGGGGGAGGCTTTCGTGTCGAAGTTCATTCCGTACAGGCCGACGATGAAGGTGAGGGGGATGAAGAGGGTGGCGATGACCGTGAGGACCTTCATGATCTCGTTCATCCGGTTGGAGACGGCGGACATGTATTCGTCCACCAGCCCCGACGCC
>Ga0102851_10002728_pt1 | contig 10743 bp, 22 predicted proteins | sample Mud3Dept3metaG_FD_79558 | JGI IMG/M metagenome (GOLD analysis project Ga0102851, IMG submission 79558) | Freshwater wetland microbial communities from Ohio, USA, analyzing the effect of biotic and abiotic controls - Mud 3 Core 4 Depth 3... | ecosystem: Environmental > Aquatic > Freshwater >...
AACGCATTTTTCCAATAGTCATATCATTCCTGCAAATGATGATATATTGAATAAGCTTCAGAATGTTAAAGTTGGTGATATAGTTACCATCAAAGGATATTTGGTTAATGTTAAGCGAACATCCTCTATCAGTAGTAGCACATGGACTTGGATTTCAAGCACATCAAGAAGTGATACTGGGAATAATGCTTGCGAAATCATTTATGTGAAGGGAATATCAATCTATCGATAGGAGAATCTTTATATACTTTTAAAACGTATTATATAATGTTTAGTTATGCCCTTTAAAGAAATAATTACACAAATAGAGGACGCAATTAAGGAAATAGATAAAGACGACAAAGCAAATTTTATTCCATGTTCCTTTTGCAAACATTTAATTAAAAATATGGGAAAATTGAAAAGCTTGTGTCCAAAATGCAATTCATATACCTAAGTGTAACATTTATATACTTTTAAATCTTTAATTGTTATATGAACGTAGTTGTTAATCGAGATAAGTGTGGTTATTGCGGAGCTTGTGTCGGTGTCTGTCCAAATGGTGCAATCGAACTTGATGAAACAATAATTCAGGTAAATCCTCAAGAATGTACTTATTGTGGGATTTGTGCTAAAATTTGTCCAGTAGGCGCACTTAAAATTGCTGATGGTGAATGGTGATTTCTTTTGAGAAAAAGGGAAACGTTTAGAAAAGAACGTAGAAAGATTAAAACCCCAGAGGATGCTGAAAGGGTTCTTGATAGTCTTGATGATGTTAAAAGAAAAAAGGAATTTGTATTAGATGATTCAAGAGAAAGAAGGGCTTGTAATAGGTGGAGATTAACGCATGAATAAGAAGTTGAGCAGGTGAAATAATAATGTCGATAACAAAAAATCCATTTCCTGAGTTAAAAACCTTAGTGGAATCTGAAAATTTTAAAATAGAAGAGGTTGGAAATATCGAAACAGGTGAAATTCATAATGAACTATTCATCAATGGACTAATGAGTGTGGATGAAATTATTTATGCGGTTAAAAAATATGATATTGAAAAAGTATGGTATCAAGTTGGAACAGATAAGACACATACATTCCCACTGATTATGAAAACAAGAAGAAGTCAAACCGAAGAGGAAGAAAAGTTTGATATTAACAATGCGCAAGATTTGTATCCTATTCATCATAAGGAAATTTTTGATGGAAAGGAATGGAAAACTGTTTATAACCATTCAATATAGGTGAATTATGTTAGAAGATTATGAAAAAGAACAGCAGGAAATGATTGAAAAAGAAGGTAATTGTCGTTCAAAAAGGATTGTTGGTGATACAATTTTTAAATGTATAAGACCTTTTTATCATCACGGAAGACATGAAAGTAAAACAGGGAGAATGTGGTAATGGAACACTATGACGTTGTAGTTGTTGGGGCAGGCCCAGCAGGCTCAATAACAGCAAAAACCTGCGCCAAAGCAGGTCTTAAAACCCTCATGATTGAGAAAAGACAGGAGATAGGCACGCCTGTTAGATGTGCCGAAGGCGTTGGGAAGGATGATTTAAAGAGGCACATTCAACCCGATAGCAGGTGGATTGCCGCTGAAGTTATCGGCTCAAAGATATTCTCTCCAGATGGAACGGAAATCACCATGTCAGAGGCGGAGATTGGCGGGAAAGCAGGTTATACTCTTGAAAGAAAGGTCTTTGACCGTGCGCTTGCTCAAGAAGCGGCTGAAGCAGGTGCCGATATTATGGTAAAGACAAGTGCATTAGGATTATTCCGAGTTGGAGATGAAAATAATCCAATTATAAATGGTCTAAGAGTCAAACATTTGGGTAAGATAATCGATTTTAAGGCTGATATCGTTATTGGAGCGGACGGAGTTGAGTCAAAAGTTGGAAGATGGGGAGGTATAGATACATCCCTGAAACCTAATGATATAGATACTTGCGCCCAATTTCTTGTTTCAAATATCGATGCGGGAGAATACAGCAAGTTTTTCTTGGGAAAAACATATTCACCAGGCGGTTATGTGTGGATATTTCCAAAAGGAAAACACACAGCTAACGTTGGTCTTGGCGTTCTTGGGAGTAAATGTGGGGACGGTGCCCGCCCAATTACACTTCTTCAGGAATTTATGAAGAAACACTTACCACAAGGGAAGGTTATTGAAATGGTAGTGGGAGGCGTTCCTTTAAGCGGTCAAATTGATAAAACTGTTGTAAATGGTCTTATGCTTGTAGGAGATGCGGCAAGACAATCAGACCCATTAACAGGGGGAGGCATCATAAACGCTATGGATGCAGGGAAAATCGCTGGAGAAGTATGCATCGAAGCGGAAAATTTGGGAGATTTTACTACCAGAACACTTGGCGAATATGAATATAGATGGCGAGCAACAATAGGTCATGAAATAAATAAATCACTAAAGGTAAAAAATCTTCTTGTTAAGCTTTCTGATGATGATATTAATACATTGGCTCATTCACTTGTGGGAATGAATACGGCTACAATGAGCTTACCAAAGATGGTGGCAACTTTATTCATGAAGAACCCTAAGCTTTTATGGGAATTAAGGTCATTGGTTGGATGATGAAATGAGAATAGGCTTTAGAAAGGACATTTACGATAATGAAGGCGATGTCAATGAAAGTGGAATTTTTATTTCCTTTGCGGAAACCACTTTAATTAAGTTCAAAGATATGAAAGAGTTGGAAGATGCTATAAAAAGCTTACAATCCTGTGTTCAGGAACTTAAAGAGCAAGAGGGATAATGGTTATTGGTGATATTGAGGCAAATAGGGATTATTATTACTGGTTAAGACATTGGGGCGGTTATATGTCACGCATAACGGTGTGTTATCGTTTTAAAATAGATAGAACGACAGGTGATGAGCATTATTATGATGATATAATGACCAAAGGTTTAGGGTTTGAATAGCAAAGGTTTTAAATAATGTTAATGTATAATAAACAATTATGAAGCCAAACGAAGAATTGATTAGTCGATTTTTAGAATCTATTCAATCAACCGTTAAAAGTGGAAATGAGGAAGGTTTTGATATATTTAAACGAAATGGGTTACTATATCCTGGCAAAACCTATTATGGTAAAGGCACAAGTATTCAAAAACCCGATAAAGTAAAATTTTATGCAGAATTTCATACACATACGTTTTTATGGCTTGGAAAGGACATTCAACGTAAAACAGGAAGCTTCCCACCAATTGATATTATCAGAGTTACGGCAAAGATGTTTATAAATAGTTGTAATGAAAAAATTGGAACAAGAGGAATAAATTCACTCAACACTCCAAGTTTTCATGATTTATTATGCACTATTTCATTAAAATATCAAAGAAAATCCAGTGGAATAATATATATTGGTAATGACGTGGATACAGATTTTGTAGAGTGTTGGTCTCTTAAAAAACATATTCCTCATAAATACTATCATAAAGCGAAAAAATCCTTAACAGAGAAAACAGATGATACTTCAGAAGCCATTCCGCAATGGGTTTATAATCTGTTCGATAAAGAGGAGATTATTTTAACGAAACCTTTAAATACTTAGTGTTGTTTTTACTTATTGGAAGTGAATTATGTCAAAACCAACTTGGATTAAAACAAAGGATACCAATACTGCTATTATATGGGAACACAGAAAAAGTCCTGATTTAACAATTATGGCTTATGATTTGGAAGAAGTATCAAGACTTCCAGAGGATAAAGGGCAATGGTATGTTGCTGGTGCAATACAGGGAAGAGGAATTCCTGATTCCCCTGAAATTGTATGGGGAAAGAAAGGAGCCATTAGTATGATTGCTAAGTTAAAAGAAGCATATAAGAAATGGGGAATAGAAGGTCTGAGATAAATGGTATCAGATTGGATTAAACTTCGTGATAATGATTCTAATATTATTTGGCGAAATAGAAAAAATCCAAACTTAACGCTTGTAGCATATTCTGTGGCAAGTGTAATGAAAGAAATGTATAATGCCAAGCCCGAAGACCTTGCAGAAGAAGATAAAAATGCTTGGGAAGTTGGTGCGGCTTTAAAAGGCGCAGGTCTTGCAGAATATCCAGAAATAGTCGAAGGAAAGCAAAAAGCAATTGAAAGCATTGCAGATTTAAAAGAAATGTATAAAAAATGGGGATTAGAAGGTTTGAGATAATGAGACATAGATTCACAATAAAACAATTAGATGAATGGTCAGATGCAGAAATATTAAGGGTATTGCTTAACGAAAGGTTGAGTGATGCTACAAATGTTTATGCGCCAATGTCAAAAAGACTTGTGCGAATCAGGGAAAAACTTGAAAGAAATGAACCTTTAAGCAATTTTATATCAGGATAAATTCATAAAATCGCATAAGAAAAAATGAACCAACACAAAATTGATTAGCAACCCATTTTTGATAAGGCTAAAACCAAAAGGTTTATAATCTATTACGTTGTAGTAGATATATGAATCTTGAACTACTTGTTGTAGCATTGGTTGTTGCAAAGGCTGTTGATTGGATAGTTCAATCTCAGTGGCAAGCAGAGAACAAAACCAAGAAATTGGTTGCCCTATGGGGTCATTCAATGTGGTATTCAATAACAACCACGATTATTCTTATAATAATTTTTGGAAATATCTTTAACGCTAATTCTTATAGGCAAATGCTCTTCTTTTTGGGATTGTTTGTCTCCCATATGATAATAGATAACCGATGGATAGTCAAACAGATAATGATTCATGTAAGACATCTGACAAAGGAACAGGTTTATGGTGTAGAGCAGAAATGGGCATGGCTTGAGGTTGGGATAGACCAGCGGCTTCACGATTTGGTGATAGTTGCCTTAGTGTTGGTGATTTAAATGTACAAAATCGTAGTCGGAGGAACATTTGATACCATTCATAAAGGGCATGAGGCTCTTCTTAATAAATCAATCGAGTTAGCGCAATTTTATAATGCAAGATTGATTATTACACTTACATCGGATAAGATGAGTGCAACAAAGAAGCATCCTGTAAGACCATATAAGGATAGGATGGATGATGTAATTCTTTATACCAAGAGATACATAAATAAAGACGACACACTTAATTATACTAAAGTCGCAATATCGATTTACGAACTCAATGTATCTTATAGCGATGAGCTTTGGATGGAATTCTGCCTGGGTGATGATATTACATTGGTAGTATCAGAGGAAACCTATCAGGGCGCATTAACGCTTAATAAACAGTTAATTGATGCGAATCTCAAGCCTGTAAGTATTATGGTAGTCCCGCTTGTCATGGCAAAAGATGGAGAAAGAATATCCAGCTCCCGTATCAGGAACAATGAGATTGATGCAAGTGGAGGCATCTCAAGAGCGGCAATGAGCAAGCTTTCAATTAAAAAACAGATTGCCCATATTAAAGAGCATCAGAAAGAATTTGATGATTTTATGATGGGATTTGGCAATGTCGATGATTATTTCCATGATTATCATGATGAACAATTACAGGAAGGAAACCACCTTTATTGGTGCATCTGCGCTGACCTTAGAATCAAACCATTGGTAGGAATACCCGAATAAGAGGATGAATTATGACCGAAGTAATAATAAGAAGTTGGAAAGAATATGATGAAAAAGATTTGGCTTCGAAGCTTGAAAACTCCTATTGCCTATCTAAGAAAAATGTTGATATGTTGATGACAAATGCCCGAAAAAATCCTGGTCATCTGGTGCATATCTTTTCAAGTGTTAATATCGAACCAATAATAAAATTCGAATACCATATTGATTCCTTTAGATGGTATTTATTAAATAGTGAAGGAAACATTGGCGAAGGTGGATGTATCGGCTCGGAGAGATAAACATGGTATTGAATCTAATTTTGCGGTTTTTGGGTAGGATGCCCAGAGGAAGATTTGAATATACATGCACATGCGGAAATTATGAAATCACTCAAATACCAACAGACAAAGATGTTCTTGCTACCTCTTTTGAATGTAAAAAGTGTCATGCAACAATAAGGGTATGGGAACAAACTCATCATTGGCACTTATCTGTTGAAGCCAAATGACAAAACTAATACTTATCAATTTTGATGTAATTTTTAAAGATAAAACCCATGTAAGAGATGGAGTTTTTGACTTTTTAGAAAGATATAAGTCAAAACGTATAGCTCTTTTATCATATGAAAATAGAAATCTTACAACATCCGCTTTGAAGATAACAGGATTATTCAATAAAATCGAAAGGATTTATTCACAAGAAAATATGGGGTGTGTTAAAATACCTAACAGTGATGGGTACTATCCACAACCAATGTTAATAGCATGGATAAGGGCAGATTTTGATATAAATGAAAAGGATGCAATCGTAATAAGCAATAGTTATTTTGATAAAATTGCTACCGAATGGTACAACATAAAAATGTTTGAAGTTCCATCACCCGAAAAGACCTTTAAACTTGATATTTCAATCGATTCGTGGTACAATAAATTAATATTTTTTAATAAACAAATCCAAAATAAACCGCTAAGGATAGGATATGCATAAGCTTAAATACTTTATGGGTTAAGGATTGATTATGAAACTTATTGACAGATATTCATCAAAGGGCATAAACCCACATCTGACTTGGATTTATGAAGAAAATGGTTTAATTGCAGGAATTGATAGGAATAATAATGTTCTTGGAAATAAATATTATTGCTTTGAACAGGGCAAAGGTGGTGAAGGTTATAGCACAATATGGTATCCAACATTAGAGGCGGCTCGTGAGGTTGTGCGAAAATATCTCAACAGAGAAATTCCACATATACCAAGAAAAGAAACGCCTATGGGATGGAAAGATATAGCCTGATAAAGTATAGTCTTTAAATACTTTGATGCCATTAGGACGTTGTGGGATGTTTGATGGGGCAAATTGAAGTTAATGCATTATTGATGAATCGGATGAAAGTTTTTCACGATTCTATAAAAAATTATAATTCAAATCATTTACCTTTGTTGCTTGTAAGGTTGATGTACTGTTTTTATGCCAATGACTCAGGTATTTTTGAAAAAGATAGATTCAAAAACTATGTTATTGGAGAAATGACAAAAAATTTCAACCAAGAAAATAAGACATATTCTATGAAGGCTATCACTGATGTTTTTGAAGCCATAAATTTCCCAGCTGAAAATAGAAGCAATGAGGAATTAAAGAAATTTCCATATATTAACGGCTTCTTTTCAGAAAAAATAGATACTCCGATATTTGATGAGGCAACAACAAAGGCTTTTGTTGATTGTTTTAATCACGATTGGAATTTAATAGCAACCGATATTTTTGGTTCTATGTTTCAAAGTATAGTAGATACAGAAGGGGAAGAAGAGGGTATCGATAAAAGACGTGATGATGGTATTCATTATACATCAAGAAGCGATATCATGAAGGTTTTGAATCCACTTTTACTCGATGATTTAAGAAAGCGTGTTGGAGAACATAAAACAGATAAGCCTTATTTAGAAGCACTTTTAGTTGAAATAGCAGAGATGGGATTCTTAGACCCTTCATGTGGATGTGGAAACTTCCTCATTGTGGTTTATGAAGAGCTTAGAAAGATTGAAATTGAAATTTATAAGCTTTTATATACTGAAATTCATGATGCAAATACCCTTAAACTAATATTTGATAAAGGTATAAAAGTAGAAAACTTTCATGGAATAGAGTTAAAGGAGTTGCCAGCTACAATAACAAAGGCATCAATGTGGATAACCGACCATCAAATGAATAGACTTATATCGGATATTTTTAAGATTAAATATGATAGGCTCCCTTTAAATTCAAATTTTCCAAATATAGTTTGTGCTAATGCGGTGATTGATAAAAAATACAAGCGTTGGGAAGATATAGTTCCAAAGGATAAATTAACCCATATTGTAGGAAATCCTCCCTATATTGGGGATTATCTTCAGACTCCTGAACAAAAACGTGATATGGGAGTTGTTTTTGATAAAATGGTTGGTGGTTACAAATCGCTTGATTATGTGACAGCTTGGTTTGCTAAAGCCGCTAAGTATATAATGGGAACTCCGATAAAGGTGGCTTTTGTATCAACAGGTTCGATTTGTCAGGGCGAACAGGCAGGGACTCTGTGGTCATATCTTCATAATAGTTGTAACGTTACTATTCTTTTTGCGCATAGAAGCTTTAAATGGGCTGTAAAGACCAATCTTAGCGGTAATGTGGCAAATGTTTTTGTCGTAATTATAGGATTTGTTGATGGTAAAAATAAAAAATATGATTCTGTAGATAAAATCATCTATAATTATGATGATAATAAAGATGAGCCAGAGGTTATTAAGGCAAAAAATATTAATGGGTATTTAATTGATTTTGATAACATGTTTATAGTTCATCGGCAAGAGCCGATTTCAAAAGGAATTCCTCCATGTTTGAATGGAAACACACCCAATGATGGTGGAAATCTTCTTCTTACTGATGCAGAAAAAGATGATTTGCTGTTAAAAGAACCTGGTGCGACTAAGTATGTAAAACAAATACTTTCTGCTGACCAATTTTTAAATGGTATCAAAAGATGGTGTTTGTGGCTTAACGATTTATATGAAATAAAAGGCGATGTTAATGATTTGGATTATATGGAAATCGCAGAGCCATTAAATATGCCATTAATAGAGGAAAGGATAGCAAAAGTTCGGGAACTTAGGAATCAAAGTAGAGCAAAATCAACAAGATTAAAAGCCGATACGCCTCATTTATTCTGTGGGATACGTCAAGAAGATGGTGATTATATTTTAATTCCACGTCATTCGGGGGAAAGACGGAGATGCATTCCATTGGGATTTTTCCGACAACCCGATGCAAGTAATTACGTGGTAAGCGATTCATGTTGTTTTATTCCAAAGGCTACATTATATCACTTTGGAATCCTATCATCCCTCATGCATATGGCTTGGGTAAAGGCAACCGCAGGTAGATTGGGATTAAGTTTTAGGTACTCTGGAACTGTGGTTTATAATAACTTTCCCTGGGCGAATCCATCGGATGAAGATAAAAAGAAGATTGAAGCTATTTCACAGGAAATTTTGGATATAAGGGAGAAACATAAGCCAAAATCACTTGTAGAGCTATATGAACCCGATGGTATGCCGCAAGACCTGTTAGATACCCACATTAGATTAGATTCTATTATAGATGGAATCTATCGAAAAGAGCCATTTAAATCAGAGAAAGAAAGATTGGAATTTTTGTTTGCCATGTATAAAAAAGCAGAGGGCATAGTACCCGATGATGAAACTATGGCATTGTTTTAGCGAAAGCTTTATTACTACTACCGCCAATTTGGTGAGTAATGAGACTTTATATTTGCACAAGATATCCTAAAGAACAAATTAAAAATGAAACAGGTGAATGGATGGGTGCCCTTTTAATTTTAGCTGATACACCCGATGAGGCAGAAGCAATCTTTCAGGAAAATGAAAGAGGACGCAAACCCAAACAAATAATAGAAGTTCCGATGGAAAAGGGAGTACTTTATAATGATTATATGAGGTAATCAAAACCTTTAAATAGAAGCTCTTGGTATTTGACATATGGCTAAAAATTCAATTTATGATATTCTAAAGGCAATAAAAGAGGACGAGTTTTTTTCATTACAAAACCCAATGATTCCTCTTGTTATCGTGATAATAATTGCATACCTGATAGTGTCTTTCTTTCCGTAGGTGAAATATGTTTGTCTTGGCAAGAAAAAAAGAAGGATGGATATGGATTTATGCCAGCCTGAGACGATTTAAATCACAAAAAGCGGCAGATACATATCGAAAAACGTTATCATTTAAGAAAGGGGAAATATATATTCTTGATAGTGACGCTTATAAAATTTTTGATAGTCTTGAGGATGCATGGAACTGGAGTCGGAAAGCCAATGTATAAAGAGGAAAAAAATCCTTTAACAGGGAAAGGTAAAAGGCACTCAAAATCTGCTGCAACCGCAGCGGTATTGGGAATATCAAAGGCACAAATACCTCCGCCTTTAACAAAAAGCGAAGAGGAATCAATAATAAAATCGGTTGGTAATATGCGTAAAACGATTTTAGAGGAATATAATTTTCCCAATAAAGAACCTTTTATTTCATTAAAAGAGAAACTTGCAAATGATACAGTTGTAGAAGATGGATTGGAACATATTGCTCAATTGTTGGATGCTTATCTACCAATTGCTTTTGAGCAGAAAAAAATCGAAGAAGAAAACAAAGAATTTTTTAGGAAGTTGGATGAAGAAAAAAGAAACGACAAATAGTAATATCCATGAAGGATGCGGTGGCATTATAGTTTTCTTTTCGAGTTTTACTGAAACTCATGATGTTGAAACACCTGTTTGTACAAAATGTGGCGCTCAGGGTAAACAAATCAGAACTGAAGTTAAATGAAAACCTTATTGTTTTTGGTATTGGTTATTGTCGCAGGATTTCAATCAGAAGGCGGTAAAATCGCCAATGTGGATGTTCAAATATCATCGACCATACACTTTTATGGAAACTTAACTGATGTGCTTATAATCGATGGTAGTCTATTTTTTATTACAAGTGAAATACCGTCTAATGTAACAAATCCTTTTATTGAAGATGGATATTTATATTTTGAAGTTGTTTAAATCATACAAAGATTTATATAACAATAATTTATTCATAATTTTATGAAAACGAAATTCACAAAATTATTAACTATAGTAATAACATTAATAGTGTTTATAACTCCAGTTTCGGCTACAATGAATT
>Ga0102851_10002729_pt1 | contig 10743 bp, 5 predicted proteins | sample Mud3Dept3metaG_FD_79558 | JGI IMG/M metagenome (GOLD analysis project Ga0102851, IMG submission 79558) | Freshwater wetland microbial communities from Ohio, USA, analyzing the effect of biotic and abiotic controls - Mud 3 Core 4 Depth 3... | ecosystem: Environmental > Aquatic > Freshwater >...
ATTGAGAAAAAAGTAAGTGAGCGGCAAAGAAACACTCAAAAATCATTTGACTTTTCTACAAATATGGAATTGGGTCAGTTTTTTGGAAGTAAGCTCAAAATTCAGGTTCCGTTTATGTATAGTTATTCTGTCGCTGCCATAGATCCGCAGTACGATCTTTTAGCGCCTGATATCCGGCTTTCAGATTATGATTTAGCAACCCGGCAAAGTCGGGCCAGGTTATCACGAGACGTTACAATCAGGCGTTCCTACAATTTTACTAATGTCAGGCGAGAGAGGCCGGCGGGAAAAACGGTGAATTTTTGGGACATTGAAAACTGGTCAGGGACCTACTCATACAATGAACTATATCAACGCGATATTAATACGAAATATGATCTTACAAAAACATATCGTGGTGGTTTGAGTTATGTATACTCCGGCAAACCGATTGAAGTCACCCCGTTTAAGAATAATAAGTTTTTGAAAAAATCAAAATGGTTTGGATTACTGACAGAGTTTAATTTTAATATCGGCCCCAAATCAATCGGGTTCAATTCTGAATTGACAAGGATGTATAATGAACGTCAGAACCGAAATGCACTTGATACAAATTTTATTTTCCAGCCAACTTACCTCAAGAATTTTACCTGGGTCAGAAACTATGACGTGAAATATGATTTTACAAAACAACTCAAATTTACTTTTACCGCAATTAACAACTCAATCATTTACGAACCAAACGGAATTATTAATCCAAACGCTGAGGTAGGCACGCCTGAATACGCAAACTATTTACTTTATAAAGAAGGTGTAAACCGCGCGTTTAATCCATTTGCGGCATCAACCGATACCATCAATAAATTTGGTGGTTATACCATGAACTATGGTCATAATTATAATATTACTTACAAGATTCCTTTTAATCAATTGCCACTTACAGATTGGCTTTCTTCAAATATAAAATACCGCGGAAGTTATGACTGGCAGCGAGCGCCGATTGCTCAACCTGCTTTTGGTCATACTATTCAGAACTCGCGTAATTTTAATGTTAACGGTACTGTTGATATGACAAAATTGTATAACAGGATAGAATTTTTCAGACGCGTAAATGGAGGCAAGCCAACGCGGGGCGGAAGAGAAGGTGAGAAACAAACAGACGGAGGCAAAGAAAAAGAACCGGCAGACACTACCGGTACAAAAATTCCGAAAGAAGAAAAAGAAAAAAAGGAAAAAGGAGAATTACATCCGGCCTGGAAAGTTGTTGGCCAAATGTTTATGACGCTGCAAAGCGTTAGTTTTACTTATACCCAAACGGATGGAATGTTATTGCCGGGGTTTAATGGAACCACCTCTCTATTTGGAATGGACAATTTTGGAGCACCCGGTTTTGCATTTGTAACCGGCCAACAAAACTATGATCTCTGGGGACGACCAACTGATGCGTGGGGAAGTGCCGGAACCTTTGCTCCTTATGCATCAGGTAATGGCTGGTTAGTGCAAAATCCTTTTCTAAATATTCAACACACCATTTCGCACACGCAATCAATTAATGGTAAAATTTCATTGACCCCGTTCAAAGATTTTTCAGTTAATCTTACAGTAGATAGAAAATATACCAATAATCAAAATAGCTATTATCGTTATAATGACACCTTGGTTACAACATCAGGAACCGGTGACTGGGAATATCAAAACAGGTTAAATAGCGGAACACTTTCTTATTCCACAATTACATGGAAAACGGCTTTCTCAAAATTAGATGACGAACATTTGTCTGCGGTATTTTCAGAAATGCGCGATTACAGAACAACAGTTTCCGCACAATTAGGTCAGGAAAATGGTACTTCGTTAAATAGTACTACTGGATATTATGATGGATTTGGAAATAATCAGCAAGATGTTTTGATCGGATCTTTCTTTGCAGCGTATACCGGGAAAGGAACCGGCTCTAAAGCATTTGATGTCTTCAACGCACTTCCTTTACCAAATTGGGATGTTCGTTACAACGGATTGTCCAAGTTAAAATTCATGAAAAAACTGGTGAAAAATTTTACCTTATCTCATTCATATCGATCAACAGTTTCTGTTTCTAATTTTCAAACAAACCTTGCGGCATTTGATCCAAATGGTGTTCAACAATTAGATCAGTCGCTCAACTTTATTCCGGGTACGCAAGTTCAAAGCATTACTATTACTGAGCAATTTGCACCATTCATCGGAATTGATGCAACATGGACAATTGGGGAAAACGGGTTGATCACAAAATTCGAATACAACCGCGATCGTTCAATGGCTTTAAATATCCCGAATCTCCAGGTAATGGAAATGAGAGGACAAGAATTTATTATTGGAACAGGATATAAATTCGCGAACCTGAAAATGCCATTTAAATTTATGGGCAAAACTCCGGAAAGTGATTTAAACATTCGTTTCGATTTAAATATTCGTAATAATATTTCGGTAGCAAGAAATATTATTGAAGACATGAATCAACCAACATCAGGCCAGAGAATGTATTCACTGAAATTTAAAGTGGATTACGATTTAGGTGCAAATCTGAATTGTGCTTTTTACTTTGACAGAACTGTAAATAATCCGGTACTTTCTAATGCTTATCCAACAGCAAATACGGCTTGCGGAATCTCATTACGATTTAATTTGGCGCAGTAGTTTTTTGTCATCTCAAACCTTTCTTAGCGTCTTAGCGACTTTGCGTGACATCTTTTCGATATAGACTTTTTCATTATACATTTTTCACGCAAAAGACGCCAAGTCGCAAAGATTCATTTTTCAATCGTCAAAAGCTGTCGCGTCTGACCTTTTACATTTTCCATTACTCTTATCTTTGAGAACAACTTAAATTTAATAGAATGTTTTCATCATCATTTTTAATTCGCCAGTCAACCTCAAACGACATGCCCGCAGTCTTTGAGTTAATAAAAGAATTAGCGCGTTACGAAAAAGCAGAAAGTCAGGTAAGAAATTCTGTAGAGCAATTACGCGAAGATGGCTTTGGAAAAAACCCATCTTTTGAATGTCTTGTTGCAGAAAATAATAAAACGATTGTTGGATTTGCGTTATTTTATAACAGCTATTCCACCTGGCGGGGAAAGTGTTTATACCTCGAAGATCTTTGTGTTTCAGAATCATCAAGACAATCCGGAATTGGAACTTTACTATTTAATGAAGTTCTGAAAATTGCAAAAGAAAGAAACCTGAAAAGATTAGAATGGCAGGTTTTGGAATGGAATATCCCGGCAATTGAATTCTATAAAAAGTACGATGCGAATTTAGATCCGGAATGGATAAATGGTAAGTTGTTTTTGGATTAAACCTCTCTCCCCATCAAAAACTCCGCAAGGTCTTTCAGCGGTTGCTTTTTTTCTTCCGGCAAACTTAAGTGCTTTAAATTATTCATTGCAATTTCATAAAACGCATTCATTTTTGAAGTTGCTTTTTCCTGAATTTTTAGTTCATTGTAAACCGCCATTATGTGTTGAACTTTTATTGAAGCATCAGATTCTGAAATTGATTTTTCTAAAACCGATTTTTGATTTTCATTTGCATTTTGATGAGCAAGTAAAAGCAAATAAGTTTTTTTATTAGCGATGATATCACCTCCGACTTGCTTACCGAATTTTGATTGATCAGCGTAAACGTCGAGAATATCATCCTGTAACTGAAATGCAATTCCAAGGTTTACACCGAACTGATATAAATCGTCAGCGACCTTATCAGATGCACCGCCAACAAGTGCTCCCATTTTTAAACTACAACCTAAAAGTACGGCAGTTTTTTTTCTGATCATTTCAACATATTCATCGATCGAAACAATTTTTTGCGTTTCAAAATCCATGTCTGTTTGTTGACCCTCGCACACTTCACTGGCGGTTGTATTAAAAATATGCAGAAGCTTTTGACTTAGTTTTGCATCATAAGAACAAAGTAGTTTATACGATTCAATCAGCAAAGCATCACCGCTTAAAATTGCGATGTTTTCATTCCATTTTTTATGAACAGTTGGTTCGCCACGACGCAAAGGCGCCTGATCCATTATATCATCGTGAACAAGGCTAAAATTGTGAAATAGCTCAACGGCCAGCGCAGCATTTTTTGCAGTTGAATGTTCTCCCTTGAATAATTCGCAGGCCATTAAAGTTAGAACTGGTCTAATTCTTTTTCCTCCCAAAGCGAGGATATATCGCATGGGTTCGTAAAGCTGTTTTGGATTTTTCGGAAGTTGAAAATTTTGAACGGATTCATCAATCACGTTCAGATACGATTGAAGTTTACTGTTCATCGGATTCGGTTTTAGAATCCTCTTCCTCGTATTTTTTTGCTGTTCTTTCAATTTCAAGAAAATCGAGATCAATGTCTTCTTCTTCGTTGTAAAGTTGTAATAAAGGTTCTTTTCGAAATGCCCTGTTTGTCTGTTTTTTGTCCATCCACAAAAGCAGTGTTGGCAAAACAATAAGATTCGAGAACATGGCCACGGCTAAGGTCAGGGATATTAAGACGCCTAATGCTTTTGTTCCGCCAAATTCAGAAAAGGCAAACATCAAAAATCCAAAAAATAAAACTATGGAAGTATAAATCATGCTTGCTCCGGTTTCGCGGAGAGCAACCAAAATACATCTTCTGAAATCGTGTTGGTGTGATTTTAATTCCTGCCTGAATTTTGCTAAAAAGTGGATCGTATCATCAACAGAAATTCCGAACGCAATACTGAATACAATAAGCGTTGAAGGTTTCATTGGAATTCCGAAATAACCCATCACACCAGCGGTAACTAAAAGCGGAATAAAATTAGGAACCAGTGAAACTAATACCATTCTCCATGACCGGAATAACGATGCCATTATCAAACCAATTAGAAAAATAGCAAAAGCTAAAGAGCTGAATAAATTTGTGACAAGGTATTGCGTTCCGTTAGAAGCAACAACTGCCGTTCCGGTATACATTACATTCCAATGATTTTCATCTATCGCTTTTTTCAGGCTATCATTAAAGCCCGGCTTATCATGGTATTCATAAATTTTATTTTCGTTAGATGAAAAGGCGTCTTTCAATGCCGCATTATTTCCTGCATAAATTGAGTTCAAATTTTGTACTACAGCATATTGAGAAGAATATAATTCGGCAAGCAATGTATTTTTTTTCTCACCGGTTGCTTTAATTATTAACTGATAAAGGCTATCCGCAGATTTATGTTTTGGATTTATGAGCGCATCAATTGTTGGTGAAATACTATCTATGATTGCCTGAACTTCATACGAGCCGATATCTTTAATTTGCATTGTTACCCGGGTCAGTTTTTTTGTAGAATCTAAAAACGGATTTCCGCCGGCCTGTGCATTTGAATTTACAAGATAAGGAACCAACTTTGTTAATTTTGTCAAAGAAGGGATAACATATTTAGATGAATCATTATTGCTAAAGGCCATATTAACAATTTTGACTCCATCAGCAGCGGATAAAGATTTAGAAAACACATCGAATCCGTTCAAATATTTTTGAACACTTTCAATTTCTTCAAACCTGTTAAAATAGGTATTCGAATCTTTTGTATCAATTAACAAATCAAAGGGTATTGATCCACCAAAGTTTTCTTCAATAAATTTTAAATCGGTAGTGATTTGATCTTTTTGAGGAAGGTCACCTGTAATATTACCGGTTGTTTTTATTTGTAAAGCACCAAAAACAGCTGCTATAACAATCACACATATACCGATGTATATATACTTTCTTCTATACATACTAAGGTACTCAAGCTTTTCAACAGCAAAAACAACCCATTGTTTTTCCAGATGTTTAAGATGTTTTGTTTCCGGAACTTTAGAATAGCTGAGAATGATTGGCAAAATGGTTAGACATAAAATAAACACCATCATGATGTTGATGGATGCAATAACACCAAACTCATATAGTCTTTCTGAATTTGTAAAAATGAATGTGCCGAAACCAAGCGCTGTAGTAAGATTGGTTAGGAAAGTAGCATTACCGATTTTTTGAATTACCCGGGAAAGAGCTTTAATTTTATTTCCGTGTTCACGAATTTCCTGGTGATATTTATTGATCAGGAAAATACAATTTGGAATACTGATTACAATAATCAGCGGTGGAATCAATACCATCAAAATTGATAGTCTGAAATCAAATGCTGCAATTGAACCGAGCGAAAGAATTACGCCAACAAAGACAACCGAAATACAGATACCGACAGTTTTGATTGACCTGAAAAAGATAAACAGAATAAGAGAAGTTACCCCAATCAAAAGAAAGATAAAAAAACCAAGTTCACCTTTTAGTTTTTCACCCACGGCAACACGTATATGAGGCATACCGGAAATTCTCACCTTGCCCAAAACTTTTTCGTAATCTTTTGCAACAGCTTCTACGTCCAGCAAAACAATTGCCGTTTTCATATCACTCATGATTTCCTCACTAATAAAGGCACCCATAAGTGAAACACCTGTCTCGCTGTTGTATATTAACCCATCAAAAAACGGGTTTGATCTGATTATTTGTTTTAAACTATCTACTTCTGCCTGAGTTTTTGGTTTCGATTTTACAACTTTATCAAAGAAAAAATTTTCGTTCGTGGTGTCCTTTTGGAGCCTGTAAATATGAGCTTCTGAAAAAATTGAATCTACCGCATCGAAGGCAGCAATTTTTTCTCCGAGCTCATACCACGCATTGAACGTTTCAAGTTTATAGAGGTTATCAGTTTGAATTGCGAAAATGAGTAGCGATTCACTTCCGCCAAAGGATTTTTTTAATAATTCATAATCTTTTTTTGGCTGAGAATTCTTAGGTAGCATTGTACCATAGGTATTGTCCATTTTAATATTCGTGAGTGCGAAATAACCAAAGAAAACAGTCAGTAAAAGAATGACTGAAAGAATGGCAATCCGAAAGCGTAAAATGAACTGAGCAACCTTAAACCACATTTAATAAAAAGTTTAGGGTTCAAAAGTAGTCAAAGGGAATATATAACAGCAAATAAATTTTGTGATTTTGATCAGCAGTTGTTTGTTAGGAAACTCTTCAGTTTTTCAACTCTTCTACCCATCAACTAATTAAAACGAAATAAATTCCTGCGGATTTTGCGGAACACCTTTTTTCCAAAGTTCAAAATGAAGATGTGGCCCGCTGGTATTTTCTCCTGTGTTTCCGACAATTCCAATTGGATCACCGGTAAGAATTTTATCACCCTGATTTTTTAGAATTACCGAACAATGTTTGTAAATAGAGATCAAATTGTTGTTGTGCTGAATAATCAGAATATTTCCTTCACCCGGAATCCAGCCGGCGACAATGACCGTACCATCAAGGCAGGCTTTTATTGGTTCATCGGCAAACGTCACAACATCAACACCAAAGTGATCTTTGAGCGGATTAAACGACTGTGAAATTGTGCCGTTAACCGGGGGAAAGAAAAAATCAAATGAAATTTCATCTTCACCTTTTTGGCCCTTTTCATTTTCCTGTTCAATTTTTTGTCTAAGAACGGAATCCTCTTTTGACCTGGAAAAATTCGGAACATAATTAACAAAACTCGTGTCTTGTTTTCGAATGTAAACGCTGTCATCAATAGATTCACCTTTAAGCAGCCTTTGTAAATTGTTAAGATACTTTTCTGTTGACAATGTCATTTGATAAAGGGAATCCAGCGAACGTGTATTTTCCTCCGCTAATGATTCAGTGTTTTTATTTTCGGGTGGCACAAAAAAACCGCTTAAAGCTGTGTACTTAAAAAGCATCATCAACAGAATGATAACAATGATCGTATACAACAGAAGTAAGGTATACAGGTTTAGCGCAGATAACCTGAAACTCCATTTTTCATGGTAATTGGTATCATTAATAAAGGTCAGCTTGTGTTTTTCTCTTAGCCGATCAAAAAATTGCACTATTTTTTCAGGTATCTTCAAAGTCTTGATCGCAAATTTAACCCATAAAATCAATTTTGCTGTTCGACGTTTTGTTAAAGGATACTTTTAAATCAACGAAAGGTACATTTGGCCCGTTTTTTGCTTAGTTTTACACAACTAAAGGCTTGATTTGAACGTCATAAGATTGAATCAGAATTTTAAATTAAAATTTTAAATACCAAAAAATCCACTTGAATTCTTGAAAAGTTTAGCCAGCATATCGGTTTTTTTAATGTTGATATTCTTTGGGGATGCGGCTATGTCGCAGTTAACAACAGCTACTTCAATGACACCAACTCAACTCGTAGAAGATGTTTTGGTTGGTAACGGAGTTGCTGTTTCAAATGTAAGTTATACAGGAAGCGCAAATGCAATAGGCTCATTCAATGGAGCTTCAACTAACCTGGGTTTAGCCACAGGAATTGTTCTCACAACAGGAACTGTTTTGAATACAGGCGGTGTGTTTGGCGGAGATGGTCCGCAGGGTCCAAACGATAGCGGTAGTGCCGGAACAGATAACGGGGCTCCCGGTTATGGCCCATTAACAGCTTTAGCAGGGACTGACACTCACAATGCTGCAATTCTTGAATTTGATTTTGTTCCGCAAAGTGATAGTGTACATTTCAAATATGTTTTTGGATCAGATGAATATCCTGAATTTGTAGATGGCGGATTTAATGATGCTTTTGCATTTTTTATTTCAGGACCCGGATTTGGTGGAAGTTACAATATGGCAACAATTCCAGGTGGTGGCGGACCAGTATCAATCGACAATATCAATAACGGAAACGCAAACTTAGGACCTTGTCAAAATTGCGCTTATTACATTAATAACGGAACCGGCTCCAGCGCTCCCCAAAACGGTAGCAATTTTTATATTCAGTACGATGGCTTTACTGTCGTACTGGAAGCTTCAGCACAAGTTCAATGCGGTGAAACTTACCACTTAATAATTTCTATAGCTGATGCGGGTGATGGTGCGTATGATTCAGGAATCTTTTTAGAAGCAAATTCACTGGCAAGTTTTGCTCCTATTGAAATGAATGCTGACCTCACTCTTGATGCATTCGGGGATAATGCCACTTTGGCAGAAGGTTGTGAAACAGTCGCGGTCACAGTTTCGCGAATTCCCGCTTTGGCAGGTACAGCATTAACAATTCCAATTACTATTTTAGGAACAGCAACTGAAGGCGTGGATTACACTAACCTGCCTAATTCAGTCACATTTGCTCCCGGTCAAACAACAGTAACGTTTAATTTCGATGCTTTTGCCGATTTATTAGCTGAAGGAGACGAAACTCTTATCATTCAACTCGATCAACCCGATCCATGCGGAAATTCAAATTTTATTACATTGAATCTGGTTATCAAAAATACACCTCCGCTTGCGGTAACTATACCAGGCATTTCATTACATTGTCCTGGTGAACAAGGAACTTTGACTGCGCAAATTAGCGGTGGAATGGAACCTTATTCAATTCTCTGGTCAACAGGAGAAATAACACCTTCAATTTTAGTAAGTCCAATTGTTACAACAACTTATACAGTAACCGTTAATGATGCCTGTCTTGGAAATCCGGCAAGCGGAAATGGAGTAGTGACAGTTCCTGTTTATCCGCCAATGATAATTATTACAAGTCCGGATACTTCCGTTTTATGTCCAAACACTCCTCTGATATTAGCTTCTGAGGCGACCGGTGGAGAAGGTACTTTTACTTATACCTGGATGGACGGAACAACAGTTATCGGTACAAATCCAACAATTAATGTGTCTCCGATGGTTACTACAATTTATACTGTGTTGATTGAGGATGGTTGCGGATATCCGGTTACTTCATATATTACTGTAACTGTTATTGCTTCTGTTCTTGAATTACAAATGAGTCCTGATATTTTAATTTGTCCCGGAGATACTGCTGAAATTTTTGTGATTGCGTCTCAGGGACTTGGAAACTATACATATTACTGGTTCCACTCAGCAGAAACCACATCAAATGTTTTTGTTTCTCCCAACTATACAAAAACCTACACCGTTTCTGTCGAGGATGATTGTCATACCTATGATATACAAGGGCAGACAATTGTTCATGTTGTTAGGCCGCACGCAAATTTTGATATTCTAACGCAGAAGCCGGTGGAAGATCTGCTTGTTTCTTTTCAAAATACAACGGACGGAGGGGTAACTTATTTGTGGGATTTAGGAAACCTTCAAACATCAACGCTGCATTCGCCGGGAACTACTTACGACAAATGGGGTTGGTACAATGTAACGTTAGTCGCATACAACGAAATTGGTTGTACTGATACGATCACAAAACCTATTTACATTCATCCGGAATTTTATTTCTACGCACCTAATGCTTTTACACCTGATGGCAATTCATTTAATAATACTTACGGCGTAAGTGTTATTGGCGCTTCTGATTTTTTATTCCAGATTTTTGATCGTTGGGGAGAATTAGTTTATCAGACAACGGATATATACTTCCAGTGGAACGGTACATATAACGGTCTTACAGTTGCCGATGGTGTCTTTGTTTACAAAGCTTTGGTGACTGATCGTGAAGAAATGGTTCATGAGTATACCGGAAGTATTACGCTTCTTCGATAATTATTACATTTGAAGTTCAGATGTAATTTCAAATGATTTTCAAATCAACTTTATTTTATTTATGTAATTCCGCGAGACACTGTATAAGTATTTTGTTTGTCTTTCTTTTTTTTAATTGCGGCGGCGAAAAACATAAAGATGATAATATAATTAGTCAGGGAGAGGAAGACACACATTGGGCCGATTCCATTTTCGGCGGCTTATCTGCGAAACAAC
>Ga0102851_10002732_pt1 | contig 10742 bp, 29 predicted proteins | sample Mud3Dept3metaG_FD_79558 | JGI IMG/M metagenome (GOLD analysis project Ga0102851, IMG submission 79558) | Freshwater wetland microbial communities from Ohio, USA, analyzing the effect of biotic and abiotic controls - Mud 3 Core 4 Depth 3... | ecosystem: Environmental > Aquatic > Freshwater >...
CGACAATGAGCTGCTGCCTCATCAATCAAGTCAATTGCTTTATCTGGCAAGAAGCGCCCGTTTATGTATTGGGCAGCCAGTTTTGCGGCGGATACCAATGCATCTCCCGTAAATTTCAATTGATGATGTTTTTCATAGGCTGGGGCAACACCCCGCAAAATAGCAATTGTTTCTTCTACTGTGGACTCTTTGACAATAATTGGCTGAAACCTACGTTCCAATGCTGCATCTTTCTCGATGCGTCTGCGGTATTCATCCATAGTAGTGGCGCCAATTACCTGAACTTCACCACGGGACAATGCTGGTTTCAGAATGTTGGCAGCATCTAAGCCCTCACCACCTGCGCCTACTAACAAATGGATTTCGTCGATGAAAACAATCGCTTTTGCTTGTTTTACATCCTCAATTAGTTTCTTTAGTCGCTCCTCGAATTGTCCACGCATACCTGCACCAGCAACCAAAGAGCCTACATCTACGCGTAGTACCCGCCTGCCACACAGAATTTGAGGTACTTTGCCAGCGACAATACGCTGGACTAAGCCCTCAACAATCGCGGTTTTGCCTACGCCAGCCTCACCGATCAGTACCGGATTATTTTTCATCCGTCTTGCTAGGATCTGGATCAATCTTTTGGTTTCCACGGTTCTGCCAATAATTGGATCAAGCTGACCTTTTTCCGCCAATTCAGTAAGGTCCACAACTAACTGAGCTGTAGCCTGGGAAAATGGTTGTGCTTGCTCTTGAGTAGTTACTCCAAATATAGGCAAAGGAAGATAATCTTGTAGAGCACCATCTAGAAGATAACGTAGTTCCCCAGCACTGGTTTCATATTTCTGCAAGAATATATCTATGCCATCAAGCCTAGTTGCGGCTTGTAACAAATGCACAGAATCAACCAGTTTTTCTGTACCCGCTACTAGCTCTTGAGCAATTTGGAGCACTTTTGCTACTTCCTCAGAGGCATCCGGGGGCTCAGTCATTTCGGGATTGCCCTGCAAGGGCTCAGCACTGAAACCGTGCTCGCGTAGAATCTTGCCGACTATTCCCTCATCTTGTGTTAACCCCCAAAATAAATGACCGAGATTTATTTCTTCAACATTGTCAAACTCAGCCGCTTGGCGGGTTCGACTCAATACTTGTCGTGCTTGTGGCGTGAATCGTGCTGTCATTCTGCTGGTCCCTTTCTACTTCTCTAAAACAATTCACACAGGCGGTACGTACTATTACTCCTGCAACTCGAAGGCTTTCAGGAGTAAATGTTGTTCCTCTGGGCAACTTTTTCATGTTCCATGGAAACTTGGCCGCGGCCCATTGAGGACGAATACGAGCCAGTTTTTTAGATAAAAAGCAAATTACCGGGTTTATCTCATCCGGTTCAAATTCCTGTTTACAGAAGTCGCACTTCATTTGTTTCCTCCATCCATTTTTTGCTCTATCAGTGACACTATTCCCATAACAGCAAAGAAAAGTATTCCAGGCACAATCAATAGTAAAAATGGATTTCGTAACGCTTCTTCTAATTCTTCCATTAGTCCCATCCTCCACATCCGCAGTAATACTCATCAAACTTTGCTGGGCCGCGAGGCTCAAAATTCTTACAGGCCCTACCATTTGGATTATTATGACCAATTTCATAGTAGCCACATCTGCACAATTTGGTCGCCCATTCTGAGCCCGGTCCTTTATATCTAAAATAAGCTAACTTTATTGAACTCGGTGTGGTTTTTCCGCATTCAGGGCATTTTGCTGTTCTACCAGTCAGATCTGGCAGCTCATCTACTATTTGTGTTGCTTTGGAATCAGGCCAGCAAATAGCACAAACCGGATTACCATCACTATCTCTTGCCCATGTATTGTGCCCACACTTCATCATGGGTGACATCAATCTTCCTCTTGAAATCCAGCCAATTGGTTAAGCGCGCTACGTAAATATCTAATTAGGCTAACAACGCTATTAGCATCTAAATACAGCATTCCATAATGTCCTTCGGCCATAGAAAGCATTATTGAAATTGCATCGCTACCCGCTGTATGATCTATGGTCATTTCATTTTGACAATCTTTGTTACCGCAGGTGCACTTTATTAACATTTCATTTCTCCTCAAAAAGTGATAATTGAGCAGGTTCTTCTATCTCAATTGGCTCACCCTCAATCGTAAAAGCAGGCCCAAGGACTACAACAGGATCGGGTTCTAAGTCGTGATCTGTACCATAGCGCATATCCCATATGGGTTGCTGGTCGCCGTCAGTCATTGCACTGGTATGCAAATTGAAACCCTTGCCTTCTACCAAGCCGCGCAATTTGGCTGCCATCCTTTCTACCGTGGTACACGGATCCATCCAAACATTGGTGCCCCTCCGACCAATTATCACGTGTTTGCCTTCAATCTTGTATTCACTGATCCTGGCAATCATTACAATATGACCCGCCTTGAAAATATCCTCCTCAATCCACGCTTCAATGCAGCGTGTATCATTGATTTTGAAATCAAAGTAAATTTCACCGGATACAGCTATGCCAGCTTTATTACTGTGAATATCAAGCAAAGGATACTCAGGCAATTGCTTGGCAACTTGCCGCATAAATGCCACAACTTGTTTATGAAATCTGTCTTTCGTTAGTGAGCCACATTCACGACTGGAATCATCACAAACGCCACCAATGGGCTCATCCCACTTAAATTCAGTAATTGCCACAATTTCCTCTCATTCTAGAAATGTAAGTAACCATTTGTTTACTCCAAGTCCAACTAGATAGGAACCGACAAAAAGAAGTGCTATAAATAATGCAACTTGAGCAGCATCCCGATGTTTCTGTTTAAGAACGTTGTACCAAAACAAAAGGACAATAACAAGTGCTGCTATTGCAATACCAACAGTTAACAAACCCAATAATGTGATTGCTATAGTTGTTATTACCACGGGTTTCTCCTTACATTGTCAACCAAATATGCTAATTGCTCATCAGTAAGTCCACTTCGGTTAAGCAAATCATCTACCTTGTCACCAAGAAAGATTGTTGTACCCCCGAGCAGTTTAGCCCAGGCTTTAGCAGCGCGCACAACACCATCATTGTCACCATCAAAAATTACAATGTTGTGCCAATAATGCTTTTTGAACCAACTAGCCCAACTGTCTTTCCAAGTCCATACTCCCCACAATCCTGCCGCAGTGAAACCATGTCGATATAGGTTGAGAGCTTTCTTCTCACCTTCGACATGAATACAAAAGTTTTGGTTTGGCACCGCAGCCATCAGAAACGCAATCCCAAGTCCTGGCAAGATCGGGCGATATTTACCAGCTCCCTCAACATCATCAGCCAGAATCCGACATCTGATATTGATACAGATCCCCCTTTGAAAAATCGGGAAGGTTAAAGCTGGTTCTACCCGCAAGATATCATCCTGTTTGAATCTAAATGCTGGATGATAGCCAAGCTGAAATTTCTCAACAATCCTCATGGGAATGCCATCATTCTCCAACAGTTGGAGTTGCTCGGAGCGCTTTAGAAGTTCTTTATGGTAAATCTCCCACAATTTGCCACCATTCAAACGAGCAATGTTTTTCTTGCGTAACAGCTTTGTTTGAGCTTGCTCCTCAGCAATTCTTCTGGTTATCTCAGCTTGTTCTTCTGGTGTTAACACAAGAGACTGAGTAGTTAGTTTTGCTAAAGAGCCACCCTTTTGGCATTGTCTACAAAAATATGCTCCATTAGAGACAATAAAGCGATCTACTCCCCCACAGAATGGACATGGACCATGCCATTCTTTACCGCCAATTTTGTCCTTAGTAACTTGTTTGAAATGAACTGCATCTAGCCCAAACTGTGCAAGCTCATCCTTGATATGAATCGGAAACTTTGTTAACAGGGTACTGGACATTTTAGATATTCCTGGTACACTATTCTTGAAGGGACCAGCTTATGCCAAATCTTAGCGCACTCACTAAGCAGCAACGTATCTGCCAAGCTGCTCAAGTTCTCATTCTGATTGCTCAAGATAATATGACTGTTGATGAGGCTTGTACCCATGTGGGTATTAACAGGCAGATTTATTATCATTGGTTGAAAGAGGGACAAGATGCCATCAGTGAGTTCTTTACTCTTAGAGATGGCTATCAACGAATGACTTATGCCGGCATTCTCGTCGCTCAATACAATGCTGTTCTCGAGATGCTCCGTGAAGTTCGAGAACCAACCACTAAACCTACTGATCGGGTTACTGTAATGAAATATCTTGACGAGGTACGTAAAGAGATCGAGGAAGATTTCCGGGCTCAAGGAGCCCTGGATGATACTGCTGCCAATTATCTGCAAGGGCCACAGGTCACAAAAGCTCAAAGCAGGCTGCGTGCTAATACTGTCAATGTTGCTCCACTCCCGGATGGGAGTATTGACATTACTACCTACACTGAGCCTGACATTGTTGATAGTCACATTATTTCCCGTGAGAATCCCGAGGATCTGGAGTAGCTGAAATTCCAAATGCGAATGCGATAGTTCCTGCATTAATATGCATCACAAAAAATGGATCCTCACCATTTAGGTTGAAACTTAGTTCCCGTTGTTGCTTTGGTCTGCGTACAATAACCCGCTCACCTGATACCGCATATTCCATAAGTATTCCATTTATGCGATACATGTTCCATTTCATAGCAAGCCTTCAAGCTCACATTTCACTGCTTCTGCCATCATTTTAGAGAAACACCTGTGAGCCGGATGCCACATAGATATAACTGGCACATTGGGTTCAATTTGATGTATTGCTTGTTGTGCAACCACACCACAAGCCAAAATTACACTTGGCTTACAGTGATTAATTGCAGCGCGGACGTGTTCAATATCCGGGGGAAATACCGAATCGGCAGTATCACCTATTTGCATACTTGCATTAGTAATAACCACTTTGCAATTATCTGGTAATGCCATCCTGAGCCGTCTACCAGTTACAGAATTTGCAAAAGAGTCAATTTCATAGGCTGGATAATATTCAGCATTCACACCCCAGGCATTTTGCAGAATTACAAGCAGGGTTTTAGAATGGGATATAGTCATCATCGTTGCTGTTATTCACAGCTTGCTTTGCTGTCTCGCTATCGCCATTTTCCTTGTGACCCAGGAAACGCACAGTATTAGCTGTAACTTCAAAGCTTGTTCCCATTGTGCCATCCTGACGCTGGAAAGTGCGTGGCCCGCCTGTTGCGGGATCTGCATTTAGACGACCCTCGATAAGAACCTGTCTACCTTTTTTGAGATACTGATTGCAGGTCTCAGCTAATTTCCCCCATGTAGAAATGCGAAACCAAGTTGTTTCTTTTACCTGATCGCCATTACTACCTGTATAAGTACGACTGGTGGCAACTGAAAAGTTGCATACCGGATTTCCCTGCGGCGTGTACCGCATTCCAGGATCACGCCCAAGATTACCCGCGATAATAATAGTATGGTACATGCTGGTCTCCTTATTCTGTTTTCAAAATAAAACTAAACTACTTTTCTTGTGGTATCTCTAATGTCAACAAAAACTCAAGCATTTCTCTGGCAACTACTACTGCAACTTGTTGATCTTTTGCTCTTATAGCTGCTGGATAATGATAATATGGTGTGGCATTGCACCCACCGAGGACATTACCAATAACATGGCGTCGAGATGTAGCAATGTATATTGGGCATTCTCTACAACTCTCAGTATATTGGCAAAAACCACAAGAATCTGATCCGCCATCTCCCAGAAGATAGAATTGTCCACTTGCCAGTAAGCTCCACTTTTCAAGTACGCATTCATACGCTTCTTGCAAATTTTGCGGCTTGAAATTATAGGTATCAAAAGTTAGCCAACAACCACCTTCTAGCCAATCTGCATGAGTTACAACAAAATGCTTACTTACACGTGTACGTCTGTGATAAAACAAACCTCGCATTTTAGCTCCTCACTAATTCAAACTCCAACGTTGGAGAACCTTCCAAAACATACATAGACATACAACCAAACTCCAACAGTTGGAGTTACTTGCCCTCACCATTGCATTGGGGACATACAATATCTTTGATGATCTCTGTTCCCCTGATCCTAACAATAATCCTACCCCACCCCTGGCAACGTGGACACCATCTTACACGGTTAGTATCATTACCACGTGGCTGAATCTTATGTCGTGGCATTCGCGAACCAGGATTGATTCTTTTATTCATAGTATCCTTCATAGTACCTGTGTTGCATAGTTGCCAAGGCGCGCTGAAAGCTCAGATTGCGCCCTGTTTTGTAGCAGAAATTGTCAGCCATACTACAAAGGGCAATACCTATCCAATACTGTTGACCAAACAACTCATCTTCAGTGGTAAGAGTACATATAGTATGTCCACCACGGGTACATGGAGATGTGGTTTTGATCCCTTTAAGCGTGGCCTCAACTAAACCACAGGCTTTGCGCCATCCCCTGGGATATCTATAAAAATAAGTTGGATCTGGTTTTCCTTTCTTGGTATCCTTTTTATACCAAGGAATCCTTTCATGGTAATAATCAACACGCACGATCTTCATTTGTAATTTCTCCCTTCCATTTGTATACACACATGCCATCATCTTTATGTCCGATGAGTATCAATTTTCCCTCTACATGTAAGCGAGTGAACCATGCAGAGAACTCATGCCAGTCCATATGCTCGTTCCATAAATGGGTATAGTTTATTGCCGCATCTATAGCGGTAAACTTGTCTAAATCCTGGATCGCGATCCAGGCTTTTGTATTTTCTTTTGTAAGCATTTTAGAGATTGAGACAGACCCAATTCATCTCACAATTAGCACAATCTTCCCCGGTTGGATGTTCTTCTTCATCAGGAAGATAATATCCCGCCTCAATGGCTGTGCGCCATGCCCTTAATCCTTCCATGAAATCAATGTAAGCATCCACCAAAGCATCACCATCATTAGTCATGCCTATTAGGTAAGAATTTAGCAAATGCGCATATTTTTCCCAAGCTTTTTGGGTTTGCTCGGGGAAGAAATTGAATGCGAAGATTGGCAAATCCTTGAGATACTGTCGCAGTTCTTTCTCAGTTACCCAAAATTCCCTGCGTTTAGTATTCCATTCTTCTGTAGCTCTAACCTCTATAAGTTTCTCTAAAGCTGGAGGTAACATAATTGGTCTCCTTTATCCTACACAACCATTTGGACATTCAATCACTGTACACCTGCTGCATCGCGGTACAGTATGCAGCTTTTGTGGTCTGCTCACTCTGATCTGGCGAACAACATATGGACAATCCGGGAAATCAGAACAACTAAAACATTCTCTATTTGGTTCATGCCCACATGAGCCAACAATAGTGTCATAGCCCCTTTCGTCAATTGATTGTCTCTTCCAACCAATCGGTGGCATTTTCCTCATCCTCCATGTCACGATAAAAATCAACAAATTCAACTTCACCATCAATAAGTACCTCTTTATCTAAACAATTCAGTACCCATTGACAATACTTGCGCAAATCCTCAATGCTCTCACCAGCAATCTTTACTGGATCCTCTGTATAAGCATAAATACTTCCATCATCGTTATAGAATACTTCTCTGACGGTAAACCACTCATTGCCATCTTGAGTTATCTCTTTCACAACTCTGTGATTCCAATGGCTCATTTTCCCCACCAATTCACAATTTGCTCATCGTCATTATCGTCATAAGATACAAAATCACCTAAATCGAATGCATCATCCAAAAAGTCCATACCTATCTTGCAATCTTCTATAGATATGCACTCCTCGCATTTTTCAATTCTTGGTGGTTGACCACATAAACCATCGGGTTCTGTTGCTGACACTCCAATCATTTTTCTGCCTTATCGTTTGAAGCAACAGAAGCCAAATGAGTTTGCAAGAAGTTGACCATGCGCAAAGCCTCTTTCGGAGATATCATGACCTCATCAAAGTCACCTAAAGCAGGACCTTTGCGCCCCATTACATATCGGATGGCTATTCTGATTCTCTGAAAAACATTTTTCCAGTTTGCAAGATGAACTATGAGATAAACCCAATCCTCTTCTTTATCCCAAGGATATGTTCGTAAAAGAGCCATATGCTCACAATCTCCACATTCACATTCAATCAATAGATCATTGACATCCATTGTCATTTCCTTGTGGCTCAGGATCGGGAGGCACATAGTTTCTTTCTCCATCAAAGAAAGTACCTTCCAGCATTAGAACTGCTGTCTTTCGCTCATTGTGTGCTTCTTCCCAATGCTTTTCCATTTTGGGATCGTGACCATAGTACGGCCATGGACAATATCTGTTATGAGCATAACCATCCTGAGCACCACACATACACAAATTAAGAGTCATTTTTGCTCCAATCTTTAGCCAATAGTGCTTTTGCTGATTTCCGAATTTTCTTCTTGGATAACTTCTTGCTTTTTGTGAGCTTTGTCAGAAAACGTATGTAGCCATCTGCCTCTTTTTCAACTAGCTCAATATAAATTTTTACAAATTCCGGGTCTTGAAGCAATCTTTCTCTCCAATCTCTCCAAAACATTTGACTTACTCCTTTAGGATCATTATTAGTTTCATAATGCTTTTTCCCCATTTCCATAATCGTCAAATAATAACTCCACGATAAACTTGGAATCTTTGAGACTAGCGCCAGTCAAAGCTCTATAGGCTTTTATCCTTCCAATTTTTGTGCTGGGACCCCAGGAGGCCTCATGAGCCAAACGATATTTCTCAATATCTTCAGCTTGAACTCCAGCCTTGTATATTTGGATAAGTCCTAAAGTATTAATGACCCAATGTCCAACACGAAATGTCTTATTCCAGTTCATATGAGTTTTCCTTTTCCCTAAGTTATTGTTTTGCCAATCGGCTTTGACTTCTGACCTTCTTGCTTTGATAACTGCCTATAATATTCATCCTCTAGGCGTTGCTCATCAGTGAGTGTGCCAGAATCTGGATTGTGAAGTCCAGGAGCATGGTGACGTGACCACAAATCCCGCATAACTTCATCAAATGTATCTTCTATGCCCTCATGAATAGCCTGTTGACTCCCTCGCCAATGTTTACTCATCTCGATCCTCCATTTCAATCCGAACTTCAGCAAAGTGTTTGAGTAACAGCCCATAGCGCCACATGGTTTCAGGAAAACTCAATACCCATTGCCGTGTTCTCTCTTGTGCTGTATCTCGCGCAGGGTAATAATTTGTGTGAACAAACTGATCCATGGTGAAATCTACCTCCATTCCACCAGGCAGTTTATTCCAGTAATGTCCACCAACATATTTGCCCTCACAATCAAGCATCTCGCAACGCAGAAGCGTTCCCCCAAAAATGTCTTGGATTAGTAATGCAGTAATTGCACATTGACCCAAACTAGGATTGTATGGACTCCAGTCATTACTCCCGGATGTCTCACCACACCACGATTTTCCAAGCATCTCCGCAATCTCTAATTCACGAGGAATTACATAGAATTCGCCTTCATGCTTGTGCAGTATTGCTGACATCTTTATCTCAATGATCTGGCATACCTTTTCAAAGCCCTATTAGCTGCTTTCAAAGCAGCATTGTGACACGAATAACCTCCACCCTGATCAATCAATTTGTCACCATAATACAATTTGTATCCATAACAACCATCAGATACATAAAATACGTTATAGCGAAGTATCATGACTCTTTCTCCTTAATATGCTTTTTGGCTGTTATCAAAGCCATTGAAATATCATTAGCAATCTTCTCAAATGTCACTTGGTCAAGATCCCATAACTCAAGCAATTTCTCTCCCGTCACTATGGGCTTGTACCAATTACACAAGCTACAAACCGAAGTAGGTCTTTCCTCTTTTACACAATGTTGGCTTGTAGCAAACTTTACGGGGTGACAACACCATTCATCAGATTTCATCTGCTCTTTCCACAAATGACACAACGCCCATCAGCTATTGGGTTGTACCAAAGTCGAGGAGGACATGTACAATGCCCCTCGGGTAAGGGTAAGTAAAAATCACCAGGCATTATTACGGTAACCTTTTTGCCCTTGTTGGCTTTATGAACTATTCGCTTTTGCTTTCTTCTACCCATTACTTCACCGCCTGAATAAGCCTGATTGCTTCACACAATACTATATTTGGATACAACCGACCCCATATTTCCCAAATATTATTCCCAATATGAAATACTCGCTGTTTTCCATCATGTTGTATAATCATTCCCCCTGCATCAGCTTTGTATATCCTAAAAGGTTGATCATAACCATATGTCTCAATCCATTTATAATGAGATATTTTGACCTCTACAAACTTCTTGGCAGCTTCAAGTGTAGACCACGCAAATAGCAACCCTCGCAAATCCAGAGGCACTACAGTCCATACATTGAGCTCATATACTAGATCATGTGTTATCGCTGATTTCAGGACATCATTACGGAAAATACGAACTACTTTATAAACAGTTTCACGGGGTATTAGCGCGTCTCTCTCATCCATTGCATCTTCAGCCCATCTTCTTGAAGAAGAAGAACAGAATAAAAAGAAAAGTCATTCCCAGAATAGCTCCAGCAAGGTTATTTATTGCTCCTGCTATTTCCATCAGTGCTGCTGTTTCACTCATCATGACTCCTTATCATATCCATGGACACTGTTCGCATTCTGAGCATTGGCACCATGTACATGGGCCGATGGCATTGCAGTCATGGTATTTGGGGCAATCTTCACACCTGTAGTCAGGCGTGTGCCCGCAAACTCCAATGTTGGAGGCA
>Ga0102851_10002734_pt1 | contig 10738 bp, 15 predicted proteins | sample Mud3Dept3metaG_FD_79558 | JGI IMG/M metagenome (GOLD analysis project Ga0102851, IMG submission 79558) | Freshwater wetland microbial communities from Ohio, USA, analyzing the effect of biotic and abiotic controls - Mud 3 Core 4 Depth 3... | ecosystem: Environmental > Aquatic > Freshwater >...
CGATCGTCTCGGTGTGGGGCCCTGAGGCACCAGGAGCCTGTCGTAGAGCTCGCGGGAGCACTGGAATGAAGCCGAAACAGATCGTTGTGCGCGTCCTCCGGGTCGTTCTCGGCCTGTTCTTCGTGCTGGATGGCGTGATCAAGCTGACCGGCATCTCGAAGACCGTTCAGCTCTTCGAGAGAATCGGATGGGGGCAGTGGTTCCGGTACTTCACCGGTGCGCTCGTCCTCGCGGGCGGGGTTCTGATCCTCCTTCGCCTGCGCTGGACCTTCCTGGGGGCGGTCCTGTGCGCCGCTACGATCGGGACCGGCGCCCTGCTCTACGCCTTCAACCTGCATCGTGACCCCACGTTGCCGGCTGGGATCACGCTCCTCACCGTGACGCTCGCCGTTCTGGCGTATTCGGAGCGGAAGCGATAGACGGGGAGCGTCAGGTCAGACATGCCGGGGCGCGGGTCGGGCGCCCATCCGGGCGCTGCAACGGACTCGCCTGCGCTCGCCGCTGAGGGACCTGCGCCAGGCGACAGTCGGACCTTCGACGCGCACGCAATGAACGACGAGAGCGTCTTCGAGGTCAAGCGGTCCGAGATCGAAGGGCTCGGACTCTTCGCCGCCCGGGCCTTCGAGGCCGGTCAGCGCGTTCGGAAGATCCACGTCGTCCGGGAGATCACATCCGACGCGCCGTTGCGGCCCGAGGCAGGTGAGCGCCTGGACCACTGTGACTACCCCGACGGCAAGGTCCTGCTGATCGGCTACCCGGACCGGCACCTGAACCATTCGTGTGATCCGAACGCCTTCGTGAAATTCGAAGGAGAAGACTCCTACATCGTCGCGCGCCGCAGGATTCAGGCCGGCGAGGAGATCACCTGCGACTACAACCTAAACATCTCGGGCGGCACCGCGTGGCCGTGCCACTGCAGGTCGGCGAGGTGCCTCGGGACGGTCCTGGGCGATTACTTTCTCCTGCCGCCCGAGATTCAGCTCGAGTATCGACCCCTGCTAGCCGAGTGGTTCGTTCGGCGCCACGCCGACCGCCTGGCTCGGGTGGAGTAGTACTCTGTCGCCTGACATGTCGCTCCAGCGGACGTCAGCGCCGGCCTTCGGCCGTCCCTGCTGCCGTTGAGCTCGAGCGCCGCAAGCCGATACGGATCCAGCATCCACGCGGTTTCAGACCGAGGGCCAGGTCATGACGGACGTGATTCCAGGTGTCACCACCGACTTCCTGCAGGCCTTTGCCGAGGCCTGGAACCGCCATGACATCGAAGCTCTAATGTCCTTCATGACGGAGGACTGCGGGTTCGAGTACTCAGCGGGCCCGGACGCCTGCGGCACTCGCCACGCTGGCCGTGAAGCCGTGCGCGCCGGCTTTGCCGAGGTCTGGGCGGTCTTCCCCGATGCCCATTGGGGGAACGCGCGCCACTTTGTTCAAGGGAATCGCGGAGTCTCGGAGTGGACCTTTACGGGGACGCGCGCCGACGGCAGTCGCATGGAAGTGCACGGCTGTGACCTGTTCACCTTCCGAGACGGCAAGATCGCCCTGAAGGACTCTTACCGCAAGAATCGGCCAGCCGTGGTTGCGCCGACCGGGTGAACACGCGCCCCGGCATGGGAGGTTCAGATGAGGAGAGTCACCGGCATCGGTGGGATCTTCTTCCTGGCGAAGGATCCCGTTGCACTGAGGGCCTGGTACCGGGAGCACCTGGGCATCGACGTGCAGGAGTGGGGAGGTACCGCATTCACCTGGGTGGATGCTGCCGGCGACCCGACCCAGGGAACGACCGTCTGGTCCATCGGTGCTGCGAGCGGAGACTCCTTCGCGCCGAGCACCTCGACGTTCATGGTCAACTATCGGGTCGAAGACCTGGCCGCCCTGCTCCAGGCGCTTCGCGAGGAAGGCTGCAACGTGCTCGAGAAGACCGACGACTCCGAGTTCGGGAAGTTCGGCTGGGTCCTGGACCCGGAGGGCAACAAGGTCGAGCTCTGGCAGCCGCCCGAGGGTCAGTGACGCCAGGTCTCCGGACCCGGGCAGGAGGTGACCATGGAGAAGGATGAGCGGATCGACCCGTCAGCCCGGTCGGGGCGCCCTGCGCGGGGCGAGTATGCGGAGTACGCCCACGCCGACATCGAGCTCGTCGCTGGAGACGACGCCTGCGAGGTGCTGGAGGGCCAGGCGGAGGCAACGAGGGCGCTGTTCGAGGAGTTCGGCGACCTGGGCGGCGGACTCTCCTACGGCGAGGGGAAGTGGACCGTCAAGGAGGTCCTGGGCCATCTCGCCGACGACGAGCGGATCTTCGCCTATCGTGCGCTCTGTCTGGCGCGCGGCGATGGTCGTGAGCTGCCGGGTTTCGACGAGAAGCTGTATGTCTCGGGTGCACGATTCGGCGCCCTGCCCATGAGCTCGCTGCTCGGCGACTACCTGGCGGTCCGTGCGGCGTCGCTGACCCTGTTTCGCGGCCTCAGCCGGGAGGCATGGGTGCGGCGAGGGGTCGTGAACGGCTATCCGGCGACTCCCCGTGGTCTCGCGTTCCACATCGCTGGCCACGAGTTGCGGCACCATCGCGTCCTGCTCGAACGCTATCTTCCCGTGGCGGAGATCCAGCCCTGGTGGCGTGCCACCTGACCGGGCTCGACCGCTTCCTCGTCCACGCGATCGACGGTACGCCCCGGCCAGAGATCCTTCGCACTCGCCATCACGCGGTGGGGTTGTCGTCGCGCACTCGTTCCTGTCGAGCCGGATCGGGCGCGACCCCACCCGGTGTCCGACCGGTGGACCCACGTTGCCCGGTCCGGAAACCGGTATCGTCCGCTCGCATGATCCATCTCTTCCGGCTCCTGGCCGTACCCACCGGCGCCGTAGCTGCGCTCGTCCTGGCGCTCAGTCTCCTGGGCCGGCCGCTCAGCGCCGCGACGCCGCTCTGGCTCTCGATCCTCGCCTCCGCCGCGGTGCTGGCGCTGCTCGTCTGGGCGCGGCACCTGGCGAAGGCGGGTCGCCCGGGGCTCGCTTGCCTGCTCGTCGTCGGATCCTGGCTCGCCTTCGCCCTCGTCCTGGCCGCCAACGGCCTCGCCCGGCAGCAGGTCTGGAACTAGCGGGGGCGCGGGCCGCCGACGCCTTCGCTCCGGGCTCGCCGAGAGCCTCCTGGCGGCGTGGCGGACCCGCCCGCGGGCCCTCGTCCTGCCCGACCGTCACCGGCCGCTCGGGGTGCGGACCGCCCCTTCCCCGGGCTGACCTCCCCGCGCGGCGAGGGCGTCGCGGCAGATCCCGGGGAAGGCGTGGCAGAAGGCGGGGGAGGGCGGCACCGCGGCGGGGCCGCAGCGCTCGGGGCGGTCGCGCAGGATGCGGTGGCGATCGCGGTCGATGGCGACGCGCAGGGTCGGGACGCGCGCGAGCGCGCCGTAGGGGGCGGGGCGGGGGGCGAGAGTGACCAGCCGGCCGGGCGCGACCGGAGCCGCCAAGGCACGGGCGCGTGTCTGGACGGTGCCGTAATCGCCGTCGCGGAACCAGCGCGAGGGCTTGCGGAAGTCGAGCGAGCGGAGGCCGTTGGGCACCGAGCGCAGCTCGGCGCGGCGCGCGCCGCGCAGGGTCGGGTCGTCGAAGCGCGCGATCAGCAGCGAGCTGACGACCGGGTGGCTCATGCCGCTCTGCCCGGTGCGCAGCAGGGTGGTCGGCCAGTGGGTGTCGAGGACGAAGAAGGTCCCCGGCTGCGGCGCCGGGCAGAGCGCGGCGATCTGCGCGAGGCGGATGCCGGTCGTGCGCCAGTCCTGGACGTGCGCGCGCAGCACGCGCTGCTCGAAGCGCACGCCGGCGGCGGCGGCGAGGAAGAGCAGCGCGTGCGCGAGCGCGCGGGCGGGCAGGCGCCAGCGGCCGGGCGCGGCCGAGAGCGCGGCGCAGCCGCCCGCGAGAGCCGCCGCGACGCCGTAGAGCGCCGGGTAGGCCAGGCGCGACGAGAGCCCGACCGGATCGGCGAACGAGCCCGGCACGAACGCCAGCTGTGCCGCCCACAGGGCGAGCAGGCCGGCGCCGGGTGCCCAGGCCCACGCGGTGCGGGCGGGCGCTCCCGATGTGGCAGCCGCGGCGCGGCGAGCGCCGAGCGCGAAGGCGGTGCCCGCGAGCACGGCGGCGAGGCCCAGGGCGGCGGCCCACGGCAGCGGCGCCGGCGAGATCCCGCGCGCGAGCGGCAGGGCCCGGGACCAGGGCCAGAGCACGGCGCGCGGGATCTCCGCCGCGTGCGCGAGCGCCGCGGCGGGCGTGGGCAGCTGCAGCTCGTAGTACAGCCGCTCGAGGCCGAGCCCGGGCAGCAGCCAGAGCCGCCAGAGGAGGACCGCGGCGCTGGCGCCGAGCATCCCGGCCAGCGCCCGGCGACGCGAGCCCGCGGCCGGCGCGCGGCGGCGGACGAGCCCCAGCCGCTCGCTGGCCAGGGCCGCGAGGGTGAGCGCCGGCGCGGCGAGCAGGAAGACCTCGAGCGTCAGGCAGGCGAGCAGGTGCAGCGCCGTGGCCAGGACGGGAGCGCGCCGTCGAGCCGCGAGCGCGGCCTCGGCGGCCAGGATCGAGAGGCCCGCGGCGGCCGGGAAGTGGAGCGCGGAGGGCCAGAACAGGACGAGCGGCGAGAGCGGCCAGAGCAGGACGAGCGCGCCGGCCACCAGCGCCGCGCCCGCGTCGGCGAACAGGTGGCGGCAGAAGCGGGCGAAGAGCGCGGCCGCGCCGGCGGCGCACAGGACGGCGAAGAGATGGAGCCAGGGCACGCCGGCGAGGTAAGCGAGGCGGGCCACGGCGTAGGCGAGCCAGGCCGCCGGCCGCTCGCCGCCGGCCAGGAAGCCGGTGGTGTCGTCGAGGACGTAGCCGAGCGCGTCGCCGCGCGCGGCGTGGTGCGGCTGCAGGAACTGGAGCACGTCGTCGTTCCAGAGACCGAGCCCGCCCAGGTAGGGCAGGACGAGGGCGAGACCCAGCGCGAGGACGGACAGGGATGGTACCGCCGCGCGGAGGCGTGCGCTGGGGCCGCCTCCGGCGCGAACCGGCGCTGCGCTCGACTCCTCCCGTGCGCTCGCCACGCGCCTCCCTCCCCGCGCCCGGGCGCGAGAGCGCGCCGCGCGGGACCGGATCCTGGACCGTGGGGCGGGATCGTAGCGCCGCGGGGCCGCGCGCGCCGCGGACTGTTCCGCAGCGGCGAGCGCGACGCTGGACGCCGCCGGCGGCCGGCCTAGAATGCGCCGGTCCTGTCCGCGCCGAGCCCGGCCCGGCCTTCTTCGTCGCCGTGGACCCCGACGGCAACCCGGTCCTGGTCGATCAGCACGTCTGAGCGGCCCGGCCCGCCGCTCGAGCGGGCCGCCACCCCGGCCCGGAACCGGGGCCCGATATCCTCGTGCGCCAGCGGTCACCGAGGAGACATCGATGCCCACCGGCCACCTTCGAGCCGCCACACCGGGAGACCTGGAGCTCCTGATCCGCCTCGTGCGGGACTTCTACCTCCACTTCGGCTACCCGTTCTCGGAGCCGGAGAAGCGCCGGCTGCTCGCCCAGGTGCTCGAGACACCCGAGCTCGGCCGCCTCGCGCTGCTCCACTCGGAGGCGGGCGAGCCGGTCGGCTACCTGTTCCTCTCCTTCTACTTCAGCCTCGAGCTCGGTGGCCCGGTGGCGCTCCTCGACGAGCTCTTCGTCGAGCCCGCGCACCGGGGCCGGGGCCTCGGCTCGCGCGTCGTCGGCGAATTGGTCGAGGTCGCGCGCGGCCTCGGCCTGCGCGCCCTCCAGCTCGAGTCCGAGCGCACCAACGCGCGCGCCACCGCGCTCTACCAGCGCCTCGGCTTCGTGGACCTCGACCGGCACCTGCTGACCCTGGTCCTCGAGCCGGCGCCATGACCGCGAGCCTCGACCCATGAACCTCCTCGACGCGATCGGCAATACCTCCCTCGTCGCCCTCCGCAGGGTCGTTCCGCCCGGCTGCGCGCAGGTCCTGGTCAAGCTCGAGTGGGAGAATCCCACCGGCAGCGTCAAGGACCGCATGGCGCGCGCGGTGATCTCGCGGGCGGAGAAGGACGGCCGGTTGCAGCCCGGCGACACCGTGGTCGAGTACACGGGCGGCAGCACCGGGGCCTCCCTGGCGCTGGTCTGCGCGGCGCGCGGCTACCCGCTCCGGATCGTCACCTCCGACGCTTTCAGCCCGGAGAAGCTCGACCAGATGGCGGCGCTCGGGGCCGAGCTCACGCTGGTGCCGAGCGAGGGCGGCCTGACCACGAAGAAGCTGATCCTGGACATGATCGAAGCCGCGCGCGCCCTGAGCCAGGAGCCGCACACCTACTGGACCGACCAGCTCCACAACCAGGACAGCATCGCGGGCTACTTCCCGCTCGGCGAGGAGATCTGGCGCCAGACCGGGGGCGAGCTCGACGCCTTCGTCGCCTGCGTCGGGACCGCGGCCTCGTCGCGGGGCGTCGCCACCGTGCTGAAGCGCGCCCGGCCCGGGCTCCGGATGGTCGTCGTCGAGCCCGCCGAGTCGGCGGTGCTGTCGGGCGGGCCGCCGGGCCCGCACAAGATCGAGGGGGTCGGGATCGGCTACACGCCGCCGCTCTGGGAGCCGTCCCTGGTGGACGAGATCGTGCCGGTCGCGACCGACGACGCCAGGCAGATGGCGCGCCGGCTGGCGCGCGAGGAGGGCCTGTTCGCCGGGACCTCGTCCGGGGCCAACGTCGTCGCCGCGCTGCGGGTCGCGGAGCGGCTGGGGCCGAGCGCCCGGGTGGTCACGCTGATGGCCGACTCGGGACTGAAGTACCTGAACACCGACGTCTACCGGAAGCGGTGAGCCGCGCGCGCCCGTGGAGCTAGGATCGCGCCCGTGGCTCGCTTCGAGGAGGTGTCTCGGTGACCTTCGCCCGTCGCGTGTTCCGGATCGCCGCGGTCTACGGCATCCTCGTCCTCGCGCCGCAGTACTTCATGGAGGAGCGGATCGGCCGCGACTTCCCGCCGCCGATCACCCATCCCGAGCACTTCTACGGCTTCGTCGGCATCGCCCTGTCTTGGCAGCTCCTCTTCCTGCTCATCGCCCGGGACCCGGTGCGCTACCGCCCCGCGATGCCGGTCGCGGTGCTCGAGAAGCTGGCGTTCGGGGGCGCGTCGGTGGCGCTCTACCTGCAGGGGCGACTGGCCGCGCCGGTGCTCGCCGCCGGCCTGATCGACCTCGTTTTCGCGGTGCTGTTCGTGGCCGCGTACCGGCTCACCCCCGAAGCCGTCGCGGCCCGGACCGCCGCGCCAGGTTGAAGCGATGAAGAGCGTCGAAGAGCGCCTGCGCGAGGTCGTCGAGGCCGCCACGCCGCGGCTCCTGGCCCTGCCGGAGCCGGAGGCGGCGCGCTCGCCGGCCGCCGGCAGGTGGTCGCCCAAGCAGGTCCTCGGCCACCTCGTGGACTCCGCCTCGAACAACCACCAGCGCTTCGTGCGCGCCCAGTTCACCGACGATCTCGTCTTCCCGGGCTACCGCCAGGAGGAGTGGGTCGCGGCGCAGCGTTACCAGGATGCGCCGTGGAGCGAGCTGGTCGCGCTCTGGCGGCTCTTCAACCTCCACCTCGCGCGCGTGATCGAGGCCACGCCGGCTCCGGTCCGGCAGCGGCCGCGCCGCCGCCACAATCTCCACGAGCTGGCCTGGCGGCCGGTGCCGGAGAGCGAGGAGACGACGCTCGAGTACTTCCTGCGCGACTACGTCGGGCACCTCGAGCACCACCTCGCGCAGGTCCTCGGCCCGGCCCCGCCGCGGCGAAGCGGCGGGTGACCGCGGGGCCTCCTTCCCGGACCTCCCTGCCCCGGGGCCCCACCCCTGCCTGCGGCCTGGCCGCAACGGATCCCGGGATGGCAGAATCCGCGCCGTGCCGACCGAGAGGGCGTCGAACCGGCGCGCGGCCGGGCGGGCCGCCACCCGGCCGCGGGTGCGGCTGCGCGCGCTCGCGCGCTCCGACCAGGACGAGTTCCTCGCGGCCGTGGCGGCGAGCCGGGCGCTCCACCGGCCCTGGGTCCAGCCGCCCACGACCCCGGAGCAGTTCCGGGCCCTGCTGCGCCGGATGCGGCAGCCGTCCCATCGCGGCTTCGTGGTCCGGCTGCGCGCCTCCGACGAGCTCGTCGGCTTCGTCGAGATCACGCACATCGTGCGCGGCGCTCTCTCGAGCGGCTTCCTCGGCTACTACGTCTTCGCCGGCTTCGAGCGCCTCGGCCTGATGCGCGAGGCGCTCGCTCTCGCCGTGCGCCACGCCTTCTCCGGGCTCCGGCTCCACCGGCTCGAGGCCAACGTCCAGCCCGGAAACCGCGCTTCGATCGCGCTCGTGCGCAGCCTGGGGTTCGACCGGGAGGGCCTGTCGCGGCGTTACCTGAAGATCCGGGGACGCTGGCGCGACCACGAGCGTTGGGCGATGGTCGCCGGCCCCGCTGCCCGCAGGAGCCGGCCGTGATCCCGGCGCGCGAGGCGCTCGACCGCCTGCGCGAGGGCAACCGCCGCTTCGTGGCCGGCCGTTCGTCCCCGGACACGCTCGACCGCCGGAACCGGCGCGCCGAGCTGACCGGAGGCCAGGAACCGTTCGCGATCGTGCTCGGCTGCTCCGACTCGCGCGTGCCGGCGGAGATCGTCTTCGACCAGGGGTTGGGCGACCTGTTCGTGATCCGCGTCGCGGGCAACGTGGTCGCTTCGTCCCAGGTGGGCAGCGTCGAGTTCGCCGCGGCGCGCTTCCACACCCGGCTCGTCGTGGTGCTCGGGCACTCCGGCTGCGGCGCCGTCGACGCCACCCTGGAGGAGCTGCGGCGGCCGACCGCGAGCCAGTCGCGGCACCTGCGCTCGATCGTCGACCGCATCCGGCCCGCGGTGGAGTCGCTGCTGGCGGACGGGCTCGGGCTCGACCCGGTCTCGCTGGAACGGCTCGCCGTGCGCGCCAACGTGCGCGCCTCGGCCCACCAGCTGCGCCACGGCTCCGAGCTGCTCGAGCGCCTGATCGAGGAGCAGGGCCTGGTCGTGGTCGGCGCCGAGTACTCGCTGGAGACCGGGGTCGTCGAGTTCTTCGACGGCGTGCCGGGGGGTCTGCCGCCGCCGGATCCGGTAAGCTCGGCCGCCCCGGAAGGAGCGTAGGGCCACGGCAGCCGGTCCCGGCAAGGAGCAGCGCATGAGCGGAGTTCGAGTGCTGGTGGGCACGCGCAAGGGCGCGTTCGTGCTGACCTCCGACGGCGGGCGCACGAGCTGGGACGTGCGCGGGCCCTTCTTCGGCGGCTGGGAGGTCTACCACGTCAAGGGATCGCCCGTGGACCCGAACCGGATCTACGCCTCGCAGTCGAGCGGCTGGTTCGGCCAGGTCATCCAGCGCTCCGACGACGGCGGCGCGACCTGGGAGCCGATGGGCAACGAGTTCGCCTACGAGGGTGTGCCCGGCACCCACCAGTGGTACGACGGCACCCAGCACCCGTGGGAGTTCAAGCGGGTCTGGCACCTGGAGCCGTCGCGGACCGACCCGGACGTGGTGTGGGCCGGTGTCGAGGACGCCGCGCTCTTCCACTCGGCCGACGGCGGCAAGAGCTGGCAGGAGCGCGCCGGGCTGCGCGCGATCAAGGGCCACCTGTGGCAGCCGGGCGCCGGCGGCATGGGGCTGCACACGATCCTGCTCGACCCGGGCACGCCGGCGCGGATGTACCTCGCGATCTCGGCGGCGGGCGCCTTCCGCAGCGACGACGGCGGCACCACTTTCCGGGCGATCAACCACGGCCTGCACTCGCAGTACGAGCTGCCGGACCCGGACGCACAGGTCGGCCACTGCGTCCACCGCATCGCGCTCCATCCGTCGCGCCCCGACGTGCTGTTCATGCAGAAGCACTGGGACGTGCTGCGCAGCGACGACGCCGGCGAGTCGTGGCGCGAGGTCTCGGGCAACCTGCCGAGCGACTTCGGCTTCGCGCTCGCGGTGCACGCGCACGAGCCGGAGACGGTCTACGTGGTGCCGATCCTCTCCGACTCGCTGCACTACCCGCCGGAGGCGAAGCTGCGCGTCTACCGCAGCCGCACCGGCGGCGGGGAGTGGGAGCCGCTGACCCGCGGCCTGCCGCAGGCCGACTGCTACGTCAACGTGCTGCGCGGGGCGATGAGCGTGGACCGCCTCGATCCGTGCGGCGTCTACTTCGGCACCACCGGCGGGCAGGTCTACGGCTCGAGCGACGGCGGCGACAGCTGGACGCCGATCGTGCGCGACCTGCCGGCGGTGCTCTCGGTCGAGGTCCAGACCCTGCCGTGATCCGCGTCGTCCTGCCCTACCACCTGCGCACGCTGGCCGGCACCGCGGGCGAGATCGAGCTGGCGGTCGAGGGCGCGGTCACCCAGCGCGCGATCCTCGAAGCGCTCGAGGCGCGCTACCCGGCGCTCAAGGGGACGATCCGCGACCGCGCCCGGGGCGAGCGCCGGCCCTTCCTGAGGTTCTTCGCGAGCGGGGAGGACCTCTCGCACGTCGCGCCCGACGCGCCGCTGCCCGAGGCGGTGGCCGCAGGGCGCGAGCCGTTTCTGATCGTGGGAGCGATGGCCGGCGGCTGAGGGTCGTCCCGGCCGGCCCGGAGGAGGACGAATGGTCGCCGCCGTAGCGTCGTGCCTCGCTGTCGCGTTCGGCCTCTTCGCGTTCACCGCCGGCTTCGGCCTGACCAGCTCGCGCGCGGCGGCCGCCGTCCTCGGAGTGGCCGCGGCCGCGCTCGCCGCGTGGCTCGTTGGCCGGCGCCGGGTCCCGGCGCTCGACGCCGGCGCGGC
>Ga0102851_10002735_pt1 | contig 10737 bp, 10 predicted proteins | sample Mud3Dept3metaG_FD_79558 | JGI IMG/M metagenome (GOLD analysis project Ga0102851, IMG submission 79558) | Freshwater wetland microbial communities from Ohio, USA, analyzing the effect of biotic and abiotic controls - Mud 3 Core 4 Depth 3... | ecosystem: Environmental > Aquatic > Freshwater >...
CATCGAGATCCACCAGGAACACCGAGAATCCCTGGGAAGCGAGCTGCCGCGCGGCGGCGAGGCCGATTCCTCCAGCGGCGCCCGTGACAATCGCACAGCCCGCATCCCCTTTTTTGACAGCGCTCATTCACGGATCCCTTCTTGTTCCTTCCTGAAGGATCAAAGCTGCTGCATTCCTGACTCGAGAATAATCTTGCGATACATCTCGGTATCGCGCCGGACGCGCTCGCTGAACTGCTCCGGCGTGCTGGCGACGACTTCATAGCCGGACGTGACGAAGCGCGACTTCACTTCGGGCAGATTGACGATGCGCACGATTTCCCGGCCCAGCGCCTGCACCGTCGCGGCGGGTGTTTTCGCGGGCGCGAAGACTCCGACCCAGAATTCGACCTGGTAGCCGTCGAGCCCGCTCTCGGCAATTGTCGGCACCTTGGGCAGTTGCGGATCGCGCCGCAGGCCAGTCGTGCCGATGGGTTTGAGCTTGCCGGCGTCGATGAGCGCGGAAAGGTTCGAATACAGCGTCAGCAGCAGCTGCGATTCATTCGAGGCCACGGCGATCACCGCGGGCGCGCCGCCTTTGTACGGAACGTTGTTCAGGTCAATATGCGCCTGCAGCTTGATCAGGTTGCCGGCCACCTCGCCGGTCGCCCCGGCGACCGCGATATTGATCTTTCCCGGCGCGCGCTTGGCTTCGGCGATGAGTTCCTTGATGTTACTGCCCGGAAAGCTGGGGTGTGCCACCAGCACCAGGCTGCTGAAGATGATTTCGCTGATGGCCGCGAAATCGTGCACCGGATGGTAGGTCGGGTTCTTGTAAAGCGTGGCGTTGACCGCATGGGTGCCGGAGTTGCCCACGGAGAGAACCGTGCCGTCGGCCGCCGCGCGCGCAACGAGTTCCGCGCCGATCACGCCGTTGGCGCTCGGTCGATTGTCCACGATCACGTTCTGGCCCAGCGTTTCGCTCAGTTTGGGCGCGAGCATGCGGCCTACAAAGTCGTTGGGTCCGGCGGCCGCATTGGGAATGATGATACGCATGGGTTTGTTCGGCAGTGCCGAGCTCTGGCCATAAGATGCGGCGGGGCACAGCGCGATTCCAACCAGCAACGGAAGCAATCGACAGGGTTTGCGCAGCGTAAACATTTTATATTCCTCCTCGAAATTGACCAGCATCGCTGAATTATCCACAATATCACGCTTTCCCGCTACGCTGAATCATAGCCCAAATTCAAATGAAACCCGCCATCGGAGTTATTGGCCTCGGCATCATGGGCGGTGCCATGGCTGAAGCCTTGCTCGCCGGCGGTTTCAAGGTTGCCGGCTACGACGTGCTGGCGCTTGCGCGTGAGCGGCTGAAAAAAGCCGGCGGGCGGCCGTTGCGATCCAGTACTGCGGTGGCGGCGAGCGCCGACGTCCTGATTACGTCGCTCGCGACGGTCGCGGCGCTGGATGACGCGGCGGAAAAAATCGCAGCCGCCAGCCGGCCCAAAGCGAGGCCCGGGCTGATCGTGATCGAGACCAGCACGCTGCCGCTCGAAGACAAAGAGCGCGCGATGCGGCGCCTAAAGCGCGCCGGCATTACGCTGCTCGATTGCCCGATCAGCGGCACCGCCGTGCGGATGAAGCAGGGTGCGTGGACGATCTTCGTCAGCGGCGCCGCGGCCGCGTGCAGGCGCGTCAAGCCGGTCTTCGACGTTTTCACGCGCAATGCGCCGTACGTCGGGGCATTCGGCAACGGCACGCGGATGAAATTCATCGCCAATCACCTGGTCGCGATCTATAACGTGGCCGTCGGCGAGTCGCTCACGTTCGCGCGCAAGATGGGACTCGATCCGCAGCAGGTGTGGGAGTTGTTTGCCACGAGCCCGGTGATCGGCACGGGGGTATTCAGGCTGCGCGGGAAGTTCATGGTCGACCGCCAATACCTGCCCGCGACCATGAAAGTCGAAGTCTGGCAGAAGGACATGCGGGTCATCGGCGACATGGCGAAAGCAGTCGGTTGCCCGACGCCGCTGTTTGCCGCGTGTGCGCCGATCTACAGCGCGGCGATGGCGCAGGGCCTGAGTCAGCACGACACGGCGTCGGTGTGCGAGGTGCTTGGCAGGATGGCGGGAATTACAAAAAGACCATGATGACGACAATTAATGTGTTGAGCGCGGGATCGGTCGAGCCCGGACTGCATGCGTTTGCCGGGCAGGTCAAGCGCGACCTGGGGCATGAGCTTAGAATCCAGTTCAACACCGCGCCGCAGATCGCGAAACGTCTGGCGGCGGGCGAGGTGTACGACATTCTGATCGCGCCGCCGGCGGCGATCGACCAGACCATCAGGGACGGCGGGGCCGTGGCCGGGACGCGCGTGCCGGTCGGGCGCGTCGGAGCGGGCATCATCGTGCGCGCGAGCGCGGCTGCACCCGGCGTCGCGACGGTCGAAGCCCTGAAGCAGGCTTTGCTCGGCGCCGACTCCGTGGTTTACAACACGGCGTCCACCGGACTTTATCTCGAAACGCTGTTCGGCAAACTCGGCATCCTCGATCGATTGAAGCCGAAAACGACGCGCTATCCCAACGGCCCATCGGTGATGGAACACGTGATCAATGGCAACGGCAACGAGATCGGCTTCGGCGCGATCCCCGAGATCAGGATGTATGAGCCGAAAGGACTGAAACTGGTCGGACCGCTGCCGGCGGAAGTGCAGAATTACACGAGTTACGATGCAGTCGTGATGACCGGCGCCGTATCTCCTGACGCCGCGCGCGCGGTGCTGCGCGAGCTTGCCACGCCTGCGGCGAAAGCGATGTTCACCGCCGCGGGAATCGAGTAGAGCATGGGCTTCAGAAACGCAAACAACAGAGGGAGACCATCATGACTATCAGGCTGGCGCGGGCGGGTCGTGCGCTGTCGTTCGCAGTGCTCGCAGGAGTCTGCGCGAACGCTGCGGCGCAGGAATATCCGGTCAAGGCGATCCGCTTCATTGCGCCGAATCTGCCGGGCGGGCCGACCGACATACTGGCAAGGCTGATCGGGCAGAAGCTCGCGGAAAGCTTCGGCCAGCCGGTTGTGATCGAGAATCGCGCCGGCGCGGGAGGCAACATCGGCACCGAAGCGGCCGCCAAATCCCCGCCCGACGGCTATACGCTGGTGACCGGCAACAACGCGACCTTCGGCGCCAACGTGAGCCTCTACAAGAATCTGGGCTTCGACCCGATCAAGGATTTCGCGCCTCTGGTGCTGGTGGCGACACAGCCCAATATCCTCGTCGTGCATCCGTCGCTTCCGGTCACGTCAGTCAGGCAGCTTATCGTGCTGGCGAAAGCGCGGCCGGGCGAACTGAACTACGCGGGCTCGGGCATGGGCGCCGTGGCGCATCTTGCGGCGGAGCTGTTCAAGAGCATGGCGGGAGTCAACATCGTGCACATCCCGTACAAGAGCGCGGCGCCGGCGCTGATCGACGTGATCGCGGGCCAGAATCAACTCATGTTTGCGACTTCGCTGTCGGTGCAGCCGCATATCAAGTCGGGCAAGCTGCGCGCGCTCGCGGTGACGACCGCGAAGAGAAGCCGCCTGATGCCGGAGCTGCCGACGATTGCCGAAGCCGGCGTGCCGGGTTTCGAGGCGATGACCTGGCACGGCGTGCTGACCACCGGCGGCACACCTCCGGCAATCGTCAACAAGTTGAGCGCGGAGATCAACCGGATACTGCAGCTTCCCGACGTGCGCGAGCGGCTGGGTTCGCTCGGCGCGGAGATCGTCGGCGGAACCCCGAAGGAATTCGCCGCTCACATTCAGCGCGAAATCCCCAAATGGGCCAAGGTCATCAAGGACGCGGGCGTGCGGCTCGAATGATAAGTGGGACGGGATTCCCTGTTTAGTTCGGGCGGTTGAATTCAAGAATATTGAATCCCGGACCGCGGTCGACGAGGTAAATCACGCCGCGCTGATCGACGTCCACGTCGTTGGTCTGCGGACCGGGTTGACCGTGCAGGGGCTCCGGAATGAAGTGGCCGACTTCCTGCGGCGCGGCCGGATCGGCGATGTCCACGATGCGCAACCCGCCCGCAAACCACGTGCAGTAGACCAGCGTGCCGTCCATGCGCTCGTGAAACTGGTGTGCGCCGAAGCGCCCGGGGGCGGCGCGGCTATACGGTGAGTCGAGCTCGCTCGCCTGGTAGATCGCGAGCGGATACATTTTTGCGACATCGGTGATGTCGAACACCCACAGGCAGCCGTGCGGACGGCCGCGCCGCCGTTCCATTTCCTTCGCGTCGTGCGCGTGGTCTTCCTCGTCGATCGCAAGCGCGATGCGCCTGCCGCCGATCGCGAACGGCACATCCATGAAGGTGTGGCTCGGTTCGGGAAACGGCGGATGGTAGTTGTATTCGCCGATCGTGCGCGGCTTGCGGATGTCGGAGACATCGATCACGCGCACGCCGCCGTGCCAGCAGCCGGCAAACATGCGGTCGCCGGAGCGCAGCGCGTGGTGCAGGCGGTACTGCCGGCCCGGCCACGATTTTGCCTCGCCGCCCGCGGCGTGTTGTCCCGGTATCCACCAGCGAGACACTTCTTCGGGTTTGGCCGGGTTGCGGATGTCGTAGATCACCAGGATGTTGCCGACGAAGCCCGGCATTTCGGTCGAAATGTAAGCGTAATTCGCGTCCATGTCGAAGCGGTGCACGCCGATGCCGTGTGTTTTCTGAAATGTGATGAGCTTCGGCTTCGTGCGATCCGAGACGTCGTAGATCTTGAAGCCGCCCCGGTCGTAGGGGTTCTTCTGGGCCGCTTCAACCGCCGGAATATCGGCTTCGTTCACGCCGAGCTTCGCGGCAAGCTCCGCGTGACTGGGATCACGCCCGAGTTCTTCACGCAGCCGCGTGCGCAGACCCGGCAGCTCGTCCGCCTTGCGGCCGATTCGCGTCATGTTGCGCTCGCTGTTGACGATCATGATGTCGCCGATCACGCGCGCCTTGTGGCTGTGCGAGGTCGGATCGTCGAGATTGATCTGCGACACCACGCGCGGCTTGCGCGGGTCAGACACATCGACGATGGTGGTGCCGAGGCTCTGCTGGTTGGGCAAATGTCCGAGGTAGGCATAGTTGCCCTGCACGTAGACCTGCCCGGAACCGGGCAGATCGAGATGCCCGAGGCGCTTGACGTTGCGGGCAAGCTGCGGGGTGTGCGGTGATCCTGTCATTATGGCTTCCGGGGTCAGTGCGATTATTTTTCTGGATTTTACCGTATCACCGAGGCGGCGGGTCAGACAATGCCGAGAAAGCGCGCGGCGTTGCCGTACATGAGTTGTTCCATCAGCCCGGGCTTGAGCGGCAGCCGGCGGAACCAATCGGCGTAGTCTTTCACGCCGATGAACGGGTAGGAACTCGCATACAGGAAGCGCTCGGCGAGGAAACCGTTCGCGGCGAGGATGTAGTCGTGCATGCCGGGCATGTTGCACAAGTACTGGTCGGGCGAAATGTAAACGTTGGGCCGCCGGTACGCGACGTGCAGTATCTGCTGCACCCATGGCCAGGCGCCGTGCGAAAGCGCGATGCGCAGGCCGGGGAAATCACCCGCCACGCGGTCGATATGCACGGGGAAGGTGAAACTCAAATCCGGTCCCGCGCTGCCGCCCACCATCACCGTTACGGGAATTCCCCGGTCTTCACAGCACGCGTAGATCGGATACAGCCGCCGGTCGTCGGCGAGCATCGGCTCGGCGTACGCGCCTGGCTCGATGTTGATGCCCTTGAGTCCCAGCGCCTCTGCTTCTTCGATCTGCCGCATCGCCGCCGTGCGGCTGCCCGGGTCGATGGAGCCGATGCCGATGAAGCGGCCCGGGTAGGCACGCACGATATCGGCGACGTCCTGATTGCTCACCGCGCCGTAGATACCCGAACAGCGCCCCATGACGACGCCGAGCGTGACGCCGGCCGCGTCCATTTCCGCGAGCAGCAGCGGCATCGATTGCGCTTGCGCCGAGGGCGCCGGCTCCATGCCGTGCTGGCGTGTCAAACGGTCGCGCCGCTCGCCGCCGGCGTACATGATCATGTCGAGGAAGCCCTTGAGCGGCGGGCGCAGCCGGAAATCGATAACGGCCATGCGGTCTCCTGTGGTTGCCAGAGTGCGTCAGCGCTGCGGCTGACCCGCCGCGCGCCACAACTCGCCGAGAGCGGATATGTCGCGTGCACCGTGCCCGCGCAAAGCGAGCAGGCGATAGATTTCCTGCGCCACGCCGAGCATGAATACCGGCGCTGAGCTGCCGCTGGCGAGCTCTTGTGCAAGCAGCATGTCATCGCACGCGTGATCGACCGTTACGCGCGGTGGATCGTACTCGCCGGACACGATGCGCGGCCCGAAGGCTTCCAGCGCTTTGCTCGGTGCGCCCTGCATCAGCGCGTCGAACAGCTTCTTGGGATCGACGCCGGAGCGCCCTCCCAGCATCAGCGCTTCGTTTACCAGCGCCACGGTGCCGTAGCTCAGCACGTTGCTGATGATTTTCGCGGTGTGGCCGTGGCCGACGGGCCCGAGGCGGATGAAAGTATCGCCCATGGCTTGCAGCGCCGGCATCGCCTGCTCGATGTGGGCCGGTTCGCCGCCGAGGAAAAACGCGAGCGTGCCCTGCTTTGCGCCCTGCACGCCGCGCGTCAGGCCCGCGTCCACGATGCCGACCTTGCGCCCGGCGAGGCGCGCCGCGAGCCGGCGCGTGTTGTCCGGATTGCTGGTCGAGCAGTCCACGACCACCGCGCCTGCCGCGAGGCTCATCATGAGCCCGTCGATGGTTGCCTCCACTTCGCGCGAACCAGGCAGGCACAATACGACGATATCGCATCCGTTCGCGGCTTCGGCTGCGGTGGCGGCGATCGTTGCGCCGAGCGCGTGCAGCCGCGCAGCCGGTTCGGGCCGGCTGCGCCTGACCACGGTCACCGCCAAGCCTTTTTTCAGCAGATTGGCAACCATCGGCTCCCCCATGGCGCCGATGCCGATGAATGCGATCCTGCTCATGCGATTTTCTCCACCTATTGGTCTATCCGGGGGGCTGTCGAGTCAGATGCCGTGGTACGCGCCGCCGTCCACGTGCCATGCGGCGCCGGTCACGAAGCTCGCGCGTTCGGACGCGAGGAAGGCCACCACGTCGCCGACTTCTTCCGGCCGTCCCATGCGTCCGAGTGGCAGCTTCGCCACGCGCTCCTTGCGGATTTCCGCTTCCGGCCTGCCGGTCAGGGCGGCGAATTCGCGCATCGTTTCGTCCTGGCGGTCGGTGTTGATGATGTGGGGCACGACGGCGTTCACCAGAATATTATCAGGGGCCAATGCGAGCGCCAATGACTTGGTCAGATTCAGCACTGCCGAGTTGTTCAGGCCGACCGGCACGGTATTGCTTCCCGGTTCGCGCGAGGCCAACCCGGAAAGATTGATGATGCGCCCCTTGCGGCGGGCCCGCATCGGTGGAATCGCATGGCGCAGACAGCGCACGTAGCCGTTGAGCTTCTGTTCGAAGATCGCGTCCCAGCGCGTCTCGGTAAGCGAGAGGAATTCGGCGGGGTTGACGGTACCGGCACAATTAACGAGGATGTCGATCTGACCGAACATCTTGAGTGTAGCCTCGATCAAAGCGCGTGCATCCGCGTCGCGTTCGAGATCGGCCGTCACTGCACGCACCTCGCCATGGGTTTGCTGCTCCAGTGCCGCGCGGGTTGCCTCCAGCCGTTGCGGGTCGCGGGCCGTGATCATCACCCGCGCGCCTTCCTGCAACAATGAGTTCGCGCACGCCCGCCCCACGCCGCGGCTGCCCCCTGTTACGATCGCCACCTTGCCTGCAAGTCCCAGATCCATATCGCTCCCGCCGTCGAATTTCCGGTTGTGCTGGTGCTGCCTGTGATTCTACACTAGGCACTTCACGCGTCCGAATTTCACATGTCCGGAAAACAGGGAGGAATCATGAAATTGTTGCCGAGCGTTTTTGCAGTCGCGGCGCTTGCGGGGTTGGCTGCGCCGGTCGTTGCGCAGGACTATCCGAACAAGTCGGTCAGGATCGTGGCGCCATTTTCGGCGGGCGGTTCGACCGACGTGCTGACCCGTATTGTCAGCCAGAAACTCTACGAGCGGTGGAACCATACGGTGATCGTGGACAACCGCGTCGGCGCGAGCGGGAATATCGGCGCCGAGTACGTCGCGAAGTTGTCCGCACCCGACGGATATACCCTGCTGATGGCCGGGGCTCCACACGCGATCGGCGTGAGCCTCTTCAGGAAACTGCGCTACGATCTCGTGAAGGATCTCGCGCCGATCAGCGCCGTGGCGACGTTTCCCAGCGTGATCGTGGTGCATCCGACGCTCCCCGTCAAAACGGTTAAACAGCTGATTGCGCTGGCCAAAGCACGCCCGGGAGAACTCAATTTCGGATCGCCGAATATCGGCTCGCCGAATCATCTTTCCATGGAATTGTTCAAGACCATGGCCAACGTGAATATGATGCACATCCCCTATAAGGGCGGGTCGGGACAGATGGTGGGGGACCTGCTGGCGGGTCACGTGCAACTGGCTTCGATGGGATTTCCGCCAGCGATACCGCAAATCAAGGGCGGCCGGCTGCGCGCGATCGCCGTGACGGGCGCGAAGCGTTCACCTTTGCTGCCTGATGTGCCAACGGTAGCCGAAGCGGGATTGCCCGGGTTCGACGTATCCTCGTGGTACGGTCTTTTCGGCCCCGCGGGATTGCCGAAGAACATCATCGCGAAAGTAAACGGCGATACCGCGGCACTGCTGGCTTTGGCGGACGTGAAAGAGCGGCTGGCGGGCCTCGGCGCGGAACCGGCGCCGATGTCGCCGGAAGAATTCGGGCGTTACGTGCAGGCGGAGATTGCAAAGTGGGCGAAAGTGGTCAAGGACTCCGGCGCGCGAGCCGATTAGAAAGGCGTGAAGGAGTGACACTCGAGCTTCCGCACCACAACCGCTACGACTATTCGCCAATCACCGGGCGCAAGGATTACAGCTGGCCGGGCGGCAAGCGGCTCGCGTTCTGCCTGACGGCCAATCTGTCCGTGCATGCGTTCATGCAGGGGCGCGGGCACGACAACGCCAAACACGGCGAACCGCAGTCGCCGCGCAACTATTCGTGGCGCGACTACGGCAACCGCATCGGCATCTGGCGGCTGTTCGATCTCGCCGACGAGCTCGGCATCCCGCTCGCGCACAATACCAACAGCATGCTCTACGGCGAAGCGCCGCAGATTTTCGCGCGCATCCGCGCCCGCGGCGACGAAATCATCGCGCACGGCCGCACCAACGCCGAGAACTTCAACGACTTCCGGTGGGAGGCCGACGAGGCGCGCATCATCCGCGAGGTCACCGAGACGTTCACGCGCAACGAAGGCAAGCCGCCGAAAGGGTGGCTTTCCGGCGGGTCGTACGAGCATGCGTGGACGCCCGACCTGCTGCAGGAAGCGGGCTACGTTTACCTGTCGGACTGGCCGTGCGACGACCAGCCGATCTGGATGCGCACGCGCGCCGGGCGCATCCTGGTGGTGCCGTATCCGGTCGAGCTCAACGATTCGCCGCAGATCATCCACCGCCAGCACACCGCGCGCGAGTTCTGCGACATGCTGGTCGATCAGTTCGAGGAAATGGTCGAGCAGAGCGCGCGCCATCCGCTGGTGTTCAACGTCTCGATCCATCCGCACGTGTTCGGCTATCCGTTCCGGCTGCGGCCGCTGCGCAAGGCGCTGCAGCATTGCTTTGCGAACCCATTCATCGACCGCATCTGGAAATGCCGCCCGGGCGAGATCGCGGATTACTGCCTGGCGATGCAGCCGGGAATCATTCCCGGGGGCTGAATCATTTACCCAACGCGCCGGGCGGGCTCGACCCGCGGGCGCATCACGCGAAAGAGGAAAACATGGCTGTTAGCGGAGCATTGAATCCCGGCAAGTCGGCGTCGCAAACACTGGCGCTGAACATGAAGTTGATTTCCCAGCACGACCTCGGCGGCTTCGGCGGCATCGGTGAAGGCATGGGCATGTCGAAAACCGCCGACGGCCGGCGCATCATGTGGCTGGGGCACGAGGGCGCGCCGAAGAATTTCACCGCGGTGGATGTCACCGATCCGCGCAATCTCAAAATGGTCGTCCAGACCGAGCTGCCGCACAACAAGATGCGCTCGAATTCGCTCGAAGTCTGCGGCGACCTCATGGTCGTCGCGCACCAGATGCGCAGCGATTTCGGCATGACGCCGGCGGGCTTCGACCTGTGGGACATCAGCAAACCCGAGACGCCGCGCAAGATTTCGCATTTCGACGCCTCGGGGCCGCACTCGCTCGGCGTGCACTGCGTCTGGTGCGTGGACGGCGAATTCGTGCACATGTCGTCCGGCGCGGCGGATTTCGAGCCGGTCGACCGCAAGGACCACCAGTTCTACCGCATCGTCGACATCCGCAACCCGTCCAAGCCGGTGGAGGCGGGGCGGTGGTGGTATCCCGGGCAGCGCAAGGGGGACGCCGCGCCGCCGGTGCCGCGCAACCCGACGTTCGACAGCGGGTACCGCCCGCATAACATCAACGTCTATCCGCAGCGGCCGGACCGCGCGTACCTTGGCTACATCGACGGCGGCGTGATTATCCTCGACATCAGCGACAAGTCGCCTCCCAGGGAGATTACGCGCTACAACTATTCGCCGCCCTACAACGGCTTCACGCATACCGCGATGCCGCTCTTCAGCAGGAACCTGCTGATCGTGACCGACGAATGCACCAA
>Ga0102851_10002736_pt1 | contig 10736 bp, 11 predicted proteins | sample Mud3Dept3metaG_FD_79558 | JGI IMG/M metagenome (GOLD analysis project Ga0102851, IMG submission 79558) | Freshwater wetland microbial communities from Ohio, USA, analyzing the effect of biotic and abiotic controls - Mud 3 Core 4 Depth 3... | ecosystem: Environmental > Aquatic > Freshwater >...
AGACCTTCGTACCCGGTGACCGCTCGGGCCCGATCCCCGCGAACCACGCCGCTCCCTTGCGGAGGATGTGTGGGACGAAGCACAACGTCTCGACGTTGTTGATGAGGGTCGGGCTGGCGTACAGACCCTCGACGGCGGGGAACGGCGGCCGCAACCGGGGCTGGCCCCGGAAGCCCTCGAGCGAGGACAGCAGGGCGGTCTCCTCACCGCAGATGTAGGCGCCGGCGCCCCGATGGAGCACGATCTCGAGGTCGTACCCCGAGCCGAGGATGTCCGTGCCGACGAACCCGCGCTCGGAGGCCTCGGCGATCGCCCGCTCCAGCACGATGCCGGGCCAGAGGAACTCCCCCCGGCAGTAGATATAGGCGGAACGGCTCTGCACGGCGTACGCCGCGATGATGAGCCCCTCGAGCAGCTGATGGGGCTCGCGCTCGATCAGCTCGCGGTTGTTGTACGTGCCGGGCTCGGATTCGTCGAAGTTGCACACGACGTACGTGGGCTTGCCGGTGTCCTGCGGGACGAAGGACCACTTGACCCCCGTCGGGAACCCCGCTCCGCCCCGCCCTCTGAGCCCGGAGGCCTTCACCTGCTCGATGACCTCGGCCGGCGACATCGAGAGCGCCCGCTCCAGGCCCTCGTAACCACCGCGCTCGACGTACCCGTCGATCGCGACCACGTCGGGATCGCCCCAGTTCGCCGTGACGACGCGGAGGGTCCCGCTCACGGAGGGGCCTCCACACCGGAGAGGATCCGTGAGGCATGCTTGAAGTCGCGTGGGGCGATGCCGCGGGAGGGCTCCGGCACCTCACCGCGCCGCAGCGACCCGACCAGCTCGGCCATGCGCTCGGGCGTCACGCGGTCGTGGTTGGCGAAGTCGATCTGCACGACCGGCGCCGCGTCGCAGGCGCCCAGACACTCCTCCTCGTGCACCGTCAACAGGCCGTCCTCGGACATCTCCTGCCCGGGGCTCACGCCCGCCGCCCCGTGTGCGGCCTCGAAGACCTCCTTCGCACCGCGTAGGGCACACGACAGGTTCGTGCAGACGTTCACGACGTGCGTGCCGGTCGGGCGGAGCCTGAGCATCGTGTAGAAGGTCGCGACGGCCTCGACCTCGGCCGTGGTCAACCCCAGCAGGTCGGCGACCTCGTGGAGCCCGTCATCGCTCACGCGGCCCTCCACCGACTGCACGAGGTACAGGAGCGGGATGATGGCCGATCGCGCCCGCCCCTGCGGGTACCGGCCCAAGATGGCCGCGGCGCGCTCGCGCAGGTCCGGCGTGAGCACCGCCATCAGCGGTCGACACCTCCCAGGACGGGATCGACGCTCGCGATGACCGCGACCGCGTCGGCCAGGAGGCCACCCTCCACCATCGTCGGGACCGCCTGGAGGTTGGCGAACGACGGATCGCGGATCTTCACGCGGTACGGGCGGTGCTCGCCGTCGGAGACGACGTACATGCCCAGCTCCCCACGCGGGGACTCGACGGGCTGGTAGACCTCGCCGTCGGGGACCTTGACGCCCTCGGTCACCATCTTGAAGTGGTGGATGAGGGCCTCCATCGACTCCTCCATGATGTGCGTGACGTACGCGGTCGAGTTCCCGATGCCGTCCGGCCCCACCTCGAGCTGCGCCGGCCACCGCACCTTCGGGTCCTCGACCATGACCGGACCCGGTTCGCGGAGCCGGTCGAGACACTGCTCGATGATGCCGAGCGACTGCCGCATCTCCTCGAGCCTGATCTCGAACCGCGCGTAGCAGTCGGCGGTGTCGCGCGTCACCGCGTCGAACTCATACGATCCGTAGCCTGAGTAGGGCTCGTCCTTCCGGACGTCCTTCGGGACGCCGGCCGCCCGGAGCGTCGGCCCGGTCACGCCCAGCGCGATCGCGTCCCCGGCGGATAGGATCCCGACGCCGGCGTTGCGCTCCACCCAGATCGGGTTCCTCGCGAGGAGGCTCTCGTACTCGTGGATCCGGCCGGGCACCACGTCCAGCAACCCCTCGATCATCTCGATCGCGCCCGGCGGCAGATCCATGATCACCCCGCCGATCCGGATGTACGCGTGGTTCATGCGCAGGCCGGTGGCCATCTCGAAGATGTCGAGGAGCATCTCGCGCTCGCGGAAGCCGAACAGCATGATCGAGACCGCGCCGAGCTCCATCCCGGCCGTCGCGAGCCACACGAGATGCGACGCGATCCGGTTCATCTCCGAGAACAGGACCCGGAGCACCTGCGCTCGCGGCGGCACCTCGATGCCGAGCATCCGCTCGACCGCGAGGCAATACGCCAGCTCGTTGTGGAACGGGGCGAGGTAGTCGGCGCGGGTCACGAACGTGACGCCCTGCTGCCACGTGCGGTACTCGCAGTTCTTCTCGATGCCGGTGTGCAGGTATCCCACGATCGGCTTGCAGGTCACCACGGTCTCGCCGTCGAGCTCGAGCAGGAGCCGCAACACCCCGTGCGTGGAGGGGTGCTGCGGTCCCATGTTGATGACCATGGTCTCCTGACGCAGCTCCGTCGTGGAGAGCGGATCGGCGGGCCCGGACGACCGGCCCGTGTCCGGGTTCACGTGGTCCTCCGGTCGACCGGCGGGACGAACGCGCCCTTGAAGCGCGTGTTCACGCCCCCCAGCTCCTCGGTCTTGCGGAGCGGATGCCCGTCCCAGTCGTCGGGCAGGAGGATCCGGGACAGGTCCGGGTGCCCCTCGAACGTGATGCCGAAGAAGTCGTAGGTCTCGCGCTCGTGCCAGTCGGCCGTCGGGTAGAGCGACGTCACCGAAGGGACGCGCGCGTCGTCCTCGCTGAGGCCGACCTTCAGCCGCACCCGATGCCGGTGCGCGGTCGAGTACAGCTCGTAGCTCACCCAGAAGCGGGGCGAGCGCTCCGGCCAGTCTGTCGCCGTGATGCTCGCGAGCAGGTCGAAGGCGAGCGCTGGATCGTCTCGGAGTCCGGCGAGCGTCCCGATGAGGTCCTCGCGGGCCACGACCGAGGTCACCTCGTCGCGCGCGACGACGGTGTCGGGCAGCCGCTCACGCATGCGGGCGGCGAGCTCGGAGGAGCTCAACGGAACCGCCCCTCGGTCCGCACCTTCTCCTGGAGCTTCAAGATCGCGAACATCAGCATCTCGGGCTTCGGCGGGCACCCCGGCACGTAGACGTCCACCGGGACGATGGTGTCGACGCCTTGGACGACCGCGTAGTTGGTGAACATCCCGCCGGCGGAGGCGCACACGCCCATCGAGATCACCCACTTCGGCTCCGGCATCTGGTCGTAGATCTGGCGAAGCGCGGGAGCCATCTTCTGCGACACGCGGCCCGCGACGATCATCAGGTCGGCTTGACGCGGCGATGCCCTGAACAGCTCCATCCCCCACCGTGAGAGGTCGTAGTCGCCGGCGCCGGTCGCCATCATCTCGATGGCGCAGCAGGCCAGGCCGAACGTCGCCGGCCACATCGACTGCTTCCGTGCCCAGCTCGACGCCCTGTCGAGCGAGGTCAGCAGGAGACCGCGCTTGACGTCCTCTCCGGCGTCGTCCGAGCCCTTGCCCGCCTGGAAGCCCTCGAGTCGCTCAACCGGCACGGGCGACCTCCGGATCGATCTCGGACCCCACATCCTGCGCGGTCCGTAGGGGCGTCGGTCCCGACGTCTCCCAGTCCAGGCCGCCCTTCCTCCAGACGTAGACGTACGCGACGAAGACGAGACCGATGAAGATGGCCATCTCCACGAGACCGAAGAGGCCGAGCTGACGGAACCCGACGGCCCACGGGAACAGGAAGATCGTCTCGATGTCGAAGATGATGAACAGCATCGCGACCACGTAGAACTTCACGCTGAAGCGTTCGCCTTTGGGGACCCGCTCCGGCTCGATCCCGCACTCGTAGGGAGAGAGCTTGGCCGGGGTCGGCCGGTTGGGCCGCAGCAGCGCCGAGGCCCAGAGCGAAACCACGGCGAACAGCAGGGCGAGGACGGCGAGGACGACGATCGGCAGGTAGTCGCTCAGCACGGCGAGCATCCTACTTCCACGGGTCCGTCACGCGGCCGGGAGGAGGCGTTCGAGCGCGTACATCAGACGGTCCTGCGCGTCGCCGTCCCGGCCGTCGGTCAGGTTCGCCAGCATCCGCATCGCGAAGTTCATGAGCGGCTGGTTGGGAAGGAGGTACCGGGTCGACGCTCGCATCACCGCCGGGTGCCCGATCGCCCGCGCGAATCCCCTGCCCATCGAGAAGTACCACCCGTAGCGCTCGCGGAGCACCGTCGGGTACATCTGCGCGAGCCCGAGGCGGCCGCTCGTGAGCGCGTCGTGGGTGAGCTCGGCCGCGATCTCCCCCGATTCCATCGCGTAGGCGATGCCCTCTCCGTTGAAGGGGTTGACCATGCCGGCCGCGTCGCCTATGAGCAACATCCCGGGCACCGCCGCGGGCTGCCGCGAACCGCCCATCGGCAGCGGGCCCGACAGCACCCGACCGGCTGCGGTCTCCTCCGAGATGCCCCACTCGGGCGGCATCATCGCCGCGAACGCCGCGAACAGCCGCTGGGCCGAGATGTCCTTGAACCCCTTGAAGGTGTTCAGCAGGCCGGCGCCGAGGTTCACCGTGCCGTCCGAGACGGGGAAGAGCCATCCGTACCCGGGCAGGATCTCCTCTCCCTCCCACAGGTCGAGCCAGGACTCGAACCACGGGCCCGGGTGACGCTCGATGCGGTAGTAGCGGCGGGCCGCGATCCCGAGCGGCCTGCTCGCGTCGCGTCGAACGCCCGCCTGCGATCCGAGCCTCGACGAGGCGCCGTCCGCTGCCAGCACGAGCCTCGCCCGCATCTCGACCGGCTCCGCGTCCTCGTCGTCCAGGGATCGGGCGAGGACACCTTCCACCCAGCCGTCCCGCTGGGCCACACCAACCGCTTCGGTCCGCTCCAGGAGGTGCGCGCCCGCCTTCTGGGCGCGGCGAGCGAGGAGCTCATCGAGGTCCTTGCGGGTCGAGACCAGGCCGTAGTTCGGGAAGTCCCGGAGCTCCGGCCATCGGAACTCGATCGTCGTGCGGCGGGAGTACACGCGAAGGCCGATCACCTTCTCGAACGCGGGGTCGTCCGTATCGATCCCCATCCGGAGGAGCGAACGCACGCTCCTGGGGGTCAGGCCGTCGCCGCAGACCTTCTCGCGCGGGAAGGAGGCCTTCTCGAGCACGGTGACGTCCAGGCCGTGGCGGGCGAGGTGGTAGGCCGCCGCGGAGCCTCCCGGCCCCGCGCCGACGACGAGGACGTCGGTGTCGAAGGCTCTCCTCGTGTCAGGCACGGTCCCCCACCTTGCGCGAACGCGACGCTTGTGAACCGGTTCACGAGCGATGCTACCGGATGCTCGCGGAAACCCGAAGGGTAGGCAGGGTCACGCCGGGGCGCAACCGAGCTCGATCCAGGCTGCCCGCCCCGACGCTCACGCCTTCGCGTGATCCCATGGGACGGCCCTGCGGGGCTCGACGCGCAGGAACCCGAGCCGGCGGATCTCCTGCGTGAACCGCTCGAACCCCTCCCCGGCCAGGAGCGGGCGGTACTTCTCGTGCCACGCGGAGATCGGCCGACGCATCGAGGCGTGCTCGGCGGGCAGGAGCTCAGCGGGTCCCTCGACGACGATGCCGGCGATCTCGGTCCAGCTCCGCCCGAGGTCGATCGAGACGGACACGCGCGGGTCCATCCTGGCGTTCCGCCAGGTCCTGCCCTCCCGTCGTGTCGAGACGTAGAGGGCGTCCTCGAGCCACACGAACCACAGGGGCACGACGTGCGGGGACCCGTCGGGATCGACCGTCGCGACCGCGACGACCGGCAGGCCTCCGAACATCCGCCGCGCCGCCTGCACGTCCACCTCACGCCTCCGGAAGCCGGAACGAGGCGGCGAGCGCGCGCAGGGCGGAGCCGGCGACCGGATCGATCCCGACGGTGTCGAGCGCCGCGAGCGACTCGGCGACGAGCGCGTTCACGCGTTCGGCCGCACCCGCCACCCCCTCACGGTCCAGGACGTCGTCCCGCAGCTGGAACGCCTCGCCGGCCGGTCGGCCGAAGGCACGGAGGCGCTCCTCGAGCACCTCCGGCGCACCCGCGAGGGCCGCGCCGATCAGGAGCGGCCCCTCGACCGTGTACGAGCCCGTCTTCAACTCGGCAACGTGCTCGGCGGACGAGAGGTCTCGCCGCGCCGCCCCGAGCAGATCGAGGTACTGCCCGGCCGCCATCTCGATCCGCATCCGGTCGAAGCGGACGAACGCGACCGAGAGCTTCTCTTCGGGGAAGCCCGAAGAGCGGAAGAGGGACTCGGCCAGCACGGCGGCGAGGTCGCCCACGAGCACGGCGACGGAGCGCCCGTGCGCCGCGGATGACCAGCCGAGCTCTCGTGCGAACCGCACCTGGGTCGTCTCCACGCCCCGTCGCTCGGTTGCCTCGTCCATGACGTCGTCGTGCACGAGGGCGAACGTGTGGAGCAGCTCGAGCGCGGCCGCCGCGCGGATGATCGGGTCGTCGTCCCGCCCGCCGGCGGCGCGGAACCCCAGGTAGCAGAAGGCCGGACGGACGCGCTTCCCGCCCGCCGCCAGCAGACGCCGGAGCTCTTCGACCAGGACCTCCGCTGCGGGATCGAGGCCGGCGACCTCCCCCCGTCGCTCGGAGAGGAACGCCTCCAGGACCGCGTCCGTCCGGGAGCGCACGGCCAGGACGACGGGAGGCAGCGCGAGGGTCTGCGGGTCGGACGGGGTGCTCACGGCCGCAGTATGCCAGCAGGGACCACCTTCCCCCTCCGCGGTCCTGCTGCTACCCTTCCGCGGACACGGCTCCGACACCCCGTCGAGGAATGACCCGCTTCCAGAAGCTCGCGCTCGCCACCGCCGGCACGACGATCGTGCTGTTCGCCGTCGGCGGCCTGGTCCGGGGCACGGGATCGGGGCTCGGGTGCTCGACGTGGCCGGCGTGCGAGCCCGGCAACCCGTTCCCGAGCGGAACCGTCACCTCGCTCATCGAGTTCTCGCACCGAGCCGTGGCGTTCGTGGTCATCGTGCTCACGCTCGCCTCGGCGGTGGTCGCGTGGCTCGACCACCGACGGGAGCCTTCGATCCTCTGGCCGGCGCTCGCTTCGTTCCCGCTCGTGGTGGCACAGGCAGCGCTCGGCGGCGTCGTGGTCGCGACCGAGCTGAACCCGTGGTGGGTGACCGCCCACTTCGTGGCGGCCCTCGCCCTCATCGCCGACGTCACGGTCATGGCCGTGTTCGCGCTGGTCCCGAAGCCTGTCCGGGCCGGCACGAGCGCGATCGGCCGCCTCGCGCTGGGCACGACCGCCGTGACGGGCACGCTCCTGCTCGCGGGCACCTACATCCGCGCGAAGGGCCCGGCGTACGGGGTGGCGTTCACGGACTGGCCGCTCATGAACGGACGTCTCGTGCCGACCCTCGGAGGCGTCACGACCCCGATGTTCCTGCACCGCGTCCTGGCGCTCACCGCCTTCCTCATGGTCCTGTGGACGGCGATCCGCGCCCGAACGATGCGCCCTCGCTCGCGGCCTCTGGTCGTGCTCTCGAGCACCGCGCTCGTCCTGTTCGTGGCGCAGATCATGGTGGGAGCGGCGAACGTCTGGACGAGGCTCCGGCCGTGGGCGGTCGTGCTCCACGTGGCGTTCGCTGTGCTCGTGTGGGCGACGCTCGTCGCGCTCTCTGCCGCGTCCCGCCGGCTCTCGCTCCCCGAGCCCGTGGTGGACGTGATGAGGACGAACGGCCACCGCGCGTCGCTCCGGGACAGCACCGCCGCCTACTTCCAGCTCACGAAGCCACGGATCATCGTCCTGCTGCTCATCACCACCGTCCCGGCGATGATGCTGGCCGATCGCGGGATGCCCTCCCTCTGGCTGGTGCTCGCCACCCTCTTCGGCGGCACGATCGCCGCCGGCTCGGCGAACGCGATCAACTGCTACCTCGACCGGGACATCGACGGGATGATGCGGCGCACCCGCACGCGGCCGCTCCCCGCCGATCGGGTGGAACCCGAGAACGCGCTCGGCTTCGGCTTCGCGCTCGGCGTCGTCTCGTACCTGTTCCTGTCGGTGACGGTGAACGTGCTCGCGGCGACGCTCGCGCTGTCGGCGATCGCCTTCTACGTGTTCGTCTACACGATGTGGCTCAAGCGCACGACCACCCAGAACATCGTGATCGGCGGCGCCGCCGGCGCGGTCCCCGCGCTCGTTGGGTGGGCGGCCGTCACCGGCACCGTGGCCGCTCCCGCCTGGATCCTGTTCGCGATCGTGTTCGTCTGGACACCGCCGCACTTCTGGGCGCTCGCGATGCGGTACGCCGGTGACTACGCGGCCGCGGGCGTCCCGATGCTCCCCGCGGTGCGCGGCGAGGAGGAGACCAGCAAGCAGATCCTCCTGTACTCGCTCGCGCTCTTCGGGACGACGCTCCTGCTCGTCCCGGTCGCGAACATGGGCGTCGTGTACACGGCGACCGCGGTCGTGCTCGGCGGTGCGTTCGTCTGGCGGGCGCTCCGGCTGTGGCGCGGCTCCGCACCGGCCGACGCGATGCGGCTCTTCAGGTTCTCGATCGTCTACCTCGGGCTGCTGTTCGCCGCGGTCGCGGCCGACGCGATGCTCCCGTTCGCGCGCCCGGTCGCCTAGCGCCGCCCCGAGACGCGCTCTCCATCCCCTCAGCTCGCGGAGGCCTCCGCGATCAGCTCCTCGAGCGTGGCCCCGTCGACCGCACCGACGGCCCGGAAGCGCAGCTCGCCCTGGGCGTCGGCCACGATCGTGGCCGGGAGGTACGGCACGCCGAACCGGTGTGCGATGCTCCCCGACGGGTCCTCGAGACTCGGGTAGGCGACGTCGAACTCCTGCAGGTAGGCGCGCGCCGCGGCCGCGTCGTCACGGAAGTTGATGCCGATGAACACGGCTCCGTCACGGCCCTGCGCCGCCTGGATCTCCGACAGCGCCGGCTGCTCACGGCGGCAGGGACCACACCACGTGGCCCAGAAGTTCACCACCACCACTCGGCCGGCGTAGTCCTCGGCGGTGAGCGCCTCCCCGCCGAGCGTCGTGCCCGAAAGCGCGGGCATCGGACCCGAGGCCTCGCTCACCCCGGTCGGGGCATCGGTGTCGCCCCCGGAGCATGCGACGAGACCGACGAGGAGCAGGGGCAGGAGGAGTGGCAGGGACCGTTTCACGCGGGCCATGCTCTCACGCCGACGCGCGTGGGAAGGCGGGCACTCAGCGGACGGTGACGACCCCGTTCATGTTCGGGTGGACCACGCAGTAGAAGTAGTAGGTCCCGGGCTCGAGCGGTGGGATCGTGTACGTGATCGTGGCCTGCCCGGTGATCAGCTGGCCGTCGAAGAGCTGATCGGACATCGAGGCGTCGGTCGAGATCGCGATGTTGTGCTGGATGCCGGCGTCGTTGTTCACGAACGTGAGGGTCGTCTCCTGTCCCGCGTCCAGCACGATCTCGGCCGTGTCGAAGGCGATCCCCTGCGCCGTGACCTGCACCGTCACGTCGCCGTTCGGGGCCGGCGTCGCGGCGTCGGTCATGGTCTCGCCGGGGCTCGGAGCGACCGTCGCCGTCGGCTGCTCCCCACCACCACCGCCGACGATGACCACGCCGTTCATGTTCGGGTGGACGTCGCACACGAAGTAGTACTCACCCGCAGGGAGCGGAGGGATCTGGTACTCGGTCTTCGCCGGGCCGGTGATCAGCTCACCCTGGAACAGCGGGCTCGCGAGCGTCTCGTCCTCGTAGATCGAGACGTTGTGCTGAACACCGGCGTCCAGGTTGTCGAAGGCGATCGTCGCCGCCGTGTCGGCGGGCAGCTCGATCGTGTCCGTGTCGAACGCGATGTTCTGCGCCGCAACGGCAACCACCGGCCCGCCACCACCGCCACCACCGCCCTCGACCGCCTCGATCGTCCCGACCATGTTCGGATGCACGATGCAGAGGAACGGATAGGTGCCCGGCTCGAGCGCGGGCACCTCGTACGTGATCTGGGCGGGTCCGGTCGTGAGCTCCCCCGCGAAGATCGCCTCGCCGCTGAAGTCCGGGTTGTCGAAGATCTCGACGTTGTGCTGGATCCCGTCGTCCTGGTTGTCGAACGTGATCGTGAACGGGGCCCCGGCCGGGACCGTGATCTCGGTGGGCTGGAACGCGATGTTCACCGCCACGATCTGGACGTTCGGCCCGGGCGCCTCGCCCTCCCCGCCCTCGCCCTCGGTGCCGACGGTGGCGAGCGCGATCCCGCCCGCGATCATCGCGACGCCGGCCACCGCTCCAGCCAGCCCGGCGAGGCTCGAGACCCGCACGTACCGACGGCTGGCGACGATCGCGGAGGCGACCACGATCGCGAGCGTGACGGCGAGCGCGGTCACCGTCGCGGCGTTGTGTGAGACGGCGAGCAGGATCCGGGAGAAGCCGTAGAGCACCGCGGCGATGATCACGAGGATCCCGACCGGCAGGAGGACCGGGAGCACGAGTCGGTCGCGGGTCTGTCGCCTCACGGCCTCATCAACCCCGCACGAACCTCACGCTCGACACCGGTCAGCCGCACCGTGTCGAAGCCCTCCCGCTCGTCCCGGGCGTACCAGCGGAACCAGATCGTGATGATGAACCCCCACAGGATCGCCCCGCCGCCCAGCTTCATGAGCAGCCCCGCCATCAGCTGGTCGTCCAGCACCGAGATCCCCCAGATCCTCGGGAACCCCGCGTACACGGGGTACAGGGGGCTGCTCCCGAACGTCA
>Ga0102851_10002737_pt1 | contig 10735 bp, 6 predicted proteins | sample Mud3Dept3metaG_FD_79558 | JGI IMG/M metagenome (GOLD analysis project Ga0102851, IMG submission 79558) | Freshwater wetland microbial communities from Ohio, USA, analyzing the effect of biotic and abiotic controls - Mud 3 Core 4 Depth 3... | ecosystem: Environmental > Aquatic > Freshwater >...
GAGCTTTACCGGGAGTTTGAAGCCTCCTTCGAATATGAAGAAACCCCGGACCAGCTGCAGGCCATTGCGGAAATACAGAAGGACATGGGCGCGGACAAGGCCATGGACCGCCTGGTTTGCGGGGATGTTGGCTTCGGCAAGACCGAGGTAGCCCTCCGCGCCGCCTTCCGGTCCATGATGGCGGGAAAGCAGGTAGCAGTCCTGGTCCCCACGACAGTCCTGGCCCAGCAGCACTACCAGACCTTCTCCGCCCGGTTTTCCTCCTACCCCTTCCGGGTCGAAATGCTCAGCCGCTTCCGCTCCCCGGCGGAGCAGAAAAAAATCCTCCTGGATCTGGCCAAAGGAAAGGTGGATTTGGTTATTGGCACCCATCGCCTCCTCCAGAAGGACTTGGTTTTCAAAGACCTCGGGCTCCTGGTGGTGGACGAAGAGCACCGCTTCGGCGTGGCCCACAAGGAAAAGCTCAAACGGCTGCGGGCGAATGTCGACGCTCTGACCCTCACGGCGACCCCCATACCCCGCACCCTCCAGATGTCCCTGACCGGGATCCGGGACCTGAGCGTGATCGAAACCCCCCCCGAAGACCGGCAGTCGATCCGGACTTATGTCACCGAGTTTGACGAAGAGATTATCCGCGACGCGGTCCGACGGGAGCTGCGCCGCGGCGGCCAGGTTTTTTTCGTCCACAACCGGGTCCAGTCCATCGACGCCATGGGGCGTTTTTTGCGGAAGCTGATCCCGGAAGCCCGCCTGGCGATCGCCCACGGCCAGATGGCCGAGCGGGACCTGGAGCGGGTGATGCTCTCTTTCGTCAAGAAAGAGGTGGACCTCCTCCTCACCACGACGATCATCGAATCCGGCCTGGATTTTCCCTCGGCCAACACGATTCTCATCAACCGGGCCGACAAACTGGGCCTGGCCCAGATGTACCAGCTTCGCGGGCGGGTCGGCCGCTCCACCGAACGGGCCTATGCCTACCTGCTGGTCCCGGGGTTGGCCGCGCTGACATCCGACGCCCGCAAGCGCCTGGAAGCCCTGCAGGAGGTGACCGAACTGGGATCGGGGATGAAGCTGGCGCTCCACGATCTGGAAATCCGCGGGGCCGGGGCGCTCCTGGGGGACGCCCAGTCCGGCCATGTCGCCGCCGTGGGGTACGACATGTATCTGCAGATCCTGGAGGAAGCCGTGCAGGAAATGAAAGGGGAAGAGGTCATCCCCGAGGTGGAGCCGGAGATGGACCTGCCTCTTCCAGCCCTAATTCCCAGCGATTATATGGACGACATTCACCAGCGCCTGGTTTTTTACCGCCGCCTCGCCTCCGCCCGGACCGATCAAGACCTCGAAGAAATCCGCGAAGAGCTGCGGGACCGGTATGGCCCCCTCCCGCCGTCTCTGGAGAACCTTTTCCTGCTCATGGATTTGAAGACTCTTTTGAAGAAGGCCCGGGCGCGCCGCCTTTCCTGGGAACGGGAGAAAATTGTGATCACCTTCGATGCCCAGGCGCCCGTGGACCCGCAGCGTTTGGTAACCGCCGTTGCCCGCGGGAAAGGATTGCGGGAGTTCACGCCCGACCAGCGTTTGAAGCTCCGGCCGGTTTCGAGGGATTGGCCCGGAAAAATCGCCGAAACCAAAAAGGTCTTGCTGGAGATCCTTTGAGGTGGTACCATGTTTTTTTAGACTATGAGAATTTCTAAGTCCATCGTTTTTATTCTCCTTTTCTGCGGACTCCTGCTTTCTCCGCTCCGTTCCCCTGCCGAAATCGTTGAAAGGTCCGTGGCCGTCGTCAACGACGAGGTCATTTTCCTTTCGGAACTGGAGGAGTATGGGAAACCCTATTTTGAAGAGGTCCGCAAGAAGAGCCCGCCGGGCGAAACCCAGGAAAAGCTGAGCCAGGCGAGACGGGACGTTCTCGACCAGCTGGTCGAAAACAAGCTGCTGGACCAGGAAATCAAGAAGAGAAAGGTCGAGGTCACGGACAAGGATATCGATGCCGCCGTGGAAGACATTCTAAGGCAGAACCGCATAACCCTCAACGAATTGAAAATGGCCCTGGCCAAAGAGGGGATGACCCTCAGCGCTTACCGGGAGCGGCTGCGCGATAACATCGGCAGGATGCGGCTTATCGCCCGGGAAATCAAATCCAAGATCGTCATTCACGACGAGGATATCCGCCGAGTCTACCGGGAGCGGATCCAGGAGTACATGATCCCCCTCGAAGTTCAGTTGCAGCAGATCTTTTTCGCCGTTCCCCGCAACGCGGCGTCCGACCGGGTTGCCGCCGTTGAAGAGGAGGCCGGGGAAGTACTGAAACAGGCTCGAGCGGGAGGAGATTTCTCCGAACTGGCCAAAAAATATTCTCAATCTCCCGAGGGGAAAGGGGGAGGAGTCCTCGGTTATTTCAAAACCAAGGAGCTGATGCCCGAACTGGAAGAGGCTTCCTTTTCCCTCAAACCCGGGGAAATCAGCCCCCTCGTCCGGACCTCGGAAGGCTTTCATATTCTGCGAGTCATGGAGCGAAAAGGGGGCGAACCCAAATCCTATGCCGAAGTCCAGGGCAAAATTCGGGAAGAAATGATGCAGGCCGAATCGGATAAGAAGTTTCAGGAGTGGATGAAAGCCCTGAAAAGCAAGGCTTATATTGAAACCAAATTGTAGGGGGATCCCGAAAAGTTTTTTTCGGCGACCCGTCGGCTCGGCACCCGAGGACTCCAGCCCTTCTCTTCTTTTCCATCGATGAATTCGAAAATCAAGACATGAAACCGACCCTGGCCATCACCATGGGCGACCCTTTGGGCATCGGGCCGGAAGTGGTTGTGAAAGCCCTGAAGCAGGACGATCTCCGCAATCTTTGCCGCCCCCTGGTCATCGGGGACGAGGGCGTTTTTAGGGGGACCGCGGCGGCCCTGGGCTCCGTCCTGCGGATTGCGAAAGTTGAAGGGGACCGCCTCGCCGGCGAACCCGGAGAAATCTTGCTGATCCCCGCCTCTTCCCTCCCGGTTGGGAAAAGCCTTCAAGACCTTCCCCGGGAGGATTCCGCCAGGGCGTCTTTTGCGTATATCGAAAAGGCGATTCGCCTGGCCATGGACGGAAAGGTCCAGGGGATCGTAACCGGGCCCGTCAGCAAGGAAGCCATCCATCGGGCAGGCATTCCCTTCCGGGGACACACGGAATATTTAGCCGAAGTATCCCAGACCAAGAAATTTGTGATGATGCTGGCCGGAGAGCGCCTCCGGGTTGCCCTGGTTACGACCCATATTGCCCACGCCGCCGTGGCCCCATCGCTCCGCGAAGAAGAAATCCTGAGCGTGATTGAAATCACCGGGCGGGGTCTCAAGAATTTTTTCCGGATCGCCTTTCCCCGCCTGGGTGTGGCCGCATTAAACCCCCATGCCGGGGAAGGAGGGCTTTTCGGGGATGAAGAGAGAGAGATCAACCTCGCGGTAGAGAAAGCTCGGGCAAAAGGGTGGAATGCTTCCGGCCCCTGGCCGGCCGACACCCTCTTTTACCGGGCGGTTCAGGGGGAATTCGACGCCGTAGTCTGCATGTACCACGACCAGGCCCTTATTCCGCTCAAACTTCTCCACTTTGATTCCGCGGTCAACATCACTCTGGGCCTCCCCTTTATCCGCACGTCCGTGGATCACGGCGTCGCTTACGATCTCGCCGGCCGGGGATTGGCCAGCCCCCGTTCCCTGGAAGAAGCCATCCGCCTGGCGGCCAAAATGGCCGTGAGGAAACAGGAAGCGGAAAATAGCCTGGGGCAGGGAGCGGGGAGCAGGGAATAGAGGGTAATCGCCTCGCGGAAAAGGCGGAAGCCCGCATTTAGAAAAGAAGGATCACCGGCTTTTTGGGATAGACAAGTGCTTTTTTGCCCGGATATGGAAGCGCGTAGCGATAGGTAAAATATCGTTTCAAATAGCCGCCTGAATAAACCGCCGATTTCTTAAATAAGGGAAAAACGCATTGGCTCAAGATAAAATCGTGGTTCGCGGCGCCCGCGAACATAATCTGAAGAATATTCACCTGGAAATTCCCCGGGACAAATTGGTGGTGATCACCGGGCTTTCCGGGTCGGGAAAATCTTCTCTTGCCTTCGACACCATTTATGCCGAAGGGCAGCGGCGGTACGTGGAGTCTCTTTCGGCCTACGCGCGCCAATTTTTGGAACAAATGGAAAAACCCGATGTCGACACCATCGAAGGGCTCTCCCCGGCCATCTCCATCGAGCAGAAAACCACCTCCCGGAACCCTCGTTCCACCGTGGGCACCGTCACGGAGATCCACGACTATCTCCGGCTCCTCTTCGCCCGCGTGGGAAGGCCCCACTGTCCTGAGTGCGGCAAGGAGATCAAGTCCCAGACGGTTCAGCAGATCGTGGACCAGGTCCTGGCCTTGCCGGCCGGGACCCGCTTGCAGATCCTCGCCCCCATCGTCCGCGGGCGCAAAGGGGAGTTTCGCAAGGAATTCGAACATCTGCGAAAAAGCGGCTATGTGCGGGTGAAGGTGGACGGAACCGTGCGCGAGCTGAGCGAAGAGATTTTCCTGGACAAAAACAAAAAGCATACCCTGGAAGTGCTGGTCGACCGCCTCGTGGTCAAGGAAAATATCCCCAAGCGTCTGGCCGACTCCCTGGCCACGGCCCTTCATCTTTCTGAGGGGATCGTCAAGGTGGAAATGGCCTCCGGGGAAGAGCTGGTCTTCAGCGAGAAGTTCGCCTGCGTAGACTGCGGGATTAGCCTTCCCGAGATCAGCCCCCGAATGTTCTCTTTTAACAACCCCTATGGGGCCTGCCCGCAGTGTGATGGCCTGGGCACAAAGATGTATTTCGACCCGGATTTGATCGTCCCCAACCCCGGCCTCTCGATCCGGGAGGGGGCTGTCGTACCCTGGCAGGGGCGGAGTTCCATGCATTTTCACCAGATCCTGGAGTCGCTGGGAGAGCATTATAAAATCGACCTGTACGCTCCTTTTCGGAACCTGTCCCCGGCGGTCAAGCAGGCCATCCTTTTCGGCTCCGACGGCGAGCAGGTCAAGTTTTACAGCGACCGGGGCGACCGCCGGAATTTTTACTACCGGGAATTTGAGGGGGTCATCCCCGGTCTGGAACGGAGATACCGGGAAACCGACTCGGAGATCATCCGCGAAGAGATGGAAAAATACATGAATTTCCGCCCCTGCTCCGCCTGCCAAGGGGCTCGTCTGCGAAAGGAAAGCCTCTTTGTAAGGATCAACGGGTTGAACATCCACGAAGTCACCCAGAAATCGATCCGGGAGGCCCTTTCTTTCTTCTCGAACCCGGATCTTTCCCCCCGAGAGAAGGAAATCGCCCGCCGGATTTTGAAAGAGATCGCCGAGCGCCTGGGGTTCCTGGAAAACGTGGGGCTGGACTATCTGACTTTATCCCGCCCCTCGGCGACCCTTTCGGGCGGGGAATCCGAGCGGATCCGTCTGGCCACCCAGATCGGTTCCGGGCTCGTGGGGGTTCTGTACATCCTGGATGAGCCGAGCATCGGCCTCCACCAGCGGGACAACGCCCGCCTTCTGGCCACGCTGAAGCGCTTGCGGGATCTGGGGAACACGATCCTGGTCGTGGAGCACGACGAAGAAACCATCCGGGAGGCCGATTTCGTGATCGACCTCGGCCCCGGGGCTGGCATTCACGGCGGGGAAGTCGTCTTCAGCGGGACCCCCGAAGAGATGATGAAAGCCCCCAATTCCCTGACCGGCCAATACCTCTCGGGTCGGCTGCAGATTCCCCTGCCCCCCAGCCGGCGCCGGCCAGGGGGGAAATATTTGACCCTCGTGGGAGCCGCCGAAAACAATCTCAAAAACCTCACCGTCAGGATCCCGTTGGGCCTGTTGACCTGTGTGACCGGGGTTTCGGGTTCGGGGAAAAGCACGCTCGTTCTCGATACGCTCTACCGCGCCCTGGCCCAGAAGATCTACCATGCCAAGGAAAAGCCCGGGAAGCTCCGGGAAATCCAGGGGCTCGGGGAGATCGACAAGGTCATCGAAATCGATCAGTCTCCCATCGGGCGCACCCCCCGCTCGAACCCGGCGACCTACACCGGCGTCTTCACCCACATCCGGGAGCTTTTCGCGGAACTTCCCGAGTCCCGCGCCCGCGGCTACCGGGAAGGGCGCTACAGCTTTAACGTCAAGGGGGGACGGTGCGAAGCCTGCGGGGGAGACGGAATCATCAAGATCGAAATGCATTTCCTTCCGGATATCTACGTAACTTGCGACGTCTGCCGCGGGAAACGGTACAACCGGGAAACCCTGGAGGTTCAGTACAAGGGGGCCAGCATCTGGGACGTCCTGGATATGACCGTCGATCAGGCCTACAAGTTTTTCGAGCCGATCCCCAGGATCCGCGGGAAGCTGCAGACCTTGAAGGACGTGGGCATGGGGTACATCAAGCTGGGCCAACAGGCGACCACGCTCTCCGGCGGGGAAGCTCAGCGGGTCAAACTGTCCCGCGAACTTTCCAAGAGGGCTACGGGAAGGACGATTTATATTCTTGATGAACCCACCACGGGCCTGCATTTCGACGACATCCGCAAACTCCTCCACGTTCTGAACAGCCTGGTCGATGCCGGAAACACGGTGATCGTCATCGAGCACAACCTCGAAGTTATCAAGACCGCCGACTATCTCCTCGACCTCGGCCCTGAGGGGGGCGAGGCCGGCGGAGAAATCGTCGCCGAGGGGACCCCCGAGGAAGTCCTTCACAACCCGCGCTCCCACACCGGCAGGTTCCTGGCCAAGATTTTCGAGCGCGACCATGCCCGCGAGATTTCACCAAAGCTGAGGGGGACGTCCTTAAATTATTAAGTTGATGACCGGCTGAGGAACAGGCCAATCAGTGGAAGCAAAGGAAAAGCGCGAAAAAAAACGGAAAGAAAAACGCAGAGAGGCGCGCCTGGGTACTGGAAGATCAAGCTACCAAGAAATGAGAAGGCAGGGTCATATCTAACCCTGCCTTATGACTTCCTCCAGAAGACAAAGAGTTTTGTTGTAACAACGGTAAGTCAGGTATTTTCCCAAATTTCTTTTTATTTCTCCCCAATTGCTTTGATAAAAGTCATTGTTAATTCCGCAGCTTTACTTGGTATCCCCCAACTCCTTTCAATCGAAGGGCAAGCCCCAGAAGTGATGAGTTTGCCATCTTGAACAACGCCAAAGCCGCTATAAAAACCCCCTTCATATCTAAGATCCGTTACTTTCCGAGTTCCCGTCGTCTGAAGAGGATCGGCGGGTGCGGCATATTTCTTTCCCTTTAAGAGGCCTCCCTCCGCTAAGATAGTCGTGGACCATGTAGAAGCAGCAACAGGTTTCCCATCCGCTAAAGCTTTCTTCACTACTGCAATGGCTTCTTGAGATACCGGCGGCCCAGGAAATGCCCCGACACCCATGCACGGCATGATAATGCCCACATAATCATCCAATTTAATATCAACCAATCTTGAAAGTTTTGGAATTTTTTCAGTGTTGCCCACAATAGGGAAACCTGATGTGGTAGCTATATCCACTTGAAAGCCGGCATTTTTGAGAAGTATGTTCATAACACCCACTTCCATTTTGAGCATGAGGTCTAAATCTCCCGAGTATCCCTCACGGGGAATCATAAGGACTTTTTTGGCACTCTGCCCATAAACTTGCGATGTGAAAGAAATGATGCCAAATACGAAAAAGAGCATTACGGTCACAATAATGCCAGTTCTTTTCATTTTCTTCCTCCTCCTGCAAGAGATGTTTTCCCGTCGTCTGATGAAAGGCGGAGAAAAAAGGCTCCAAAGGGAAACTCTGAATCCCTCGGAGCCTTCATATTCGATCCTTCTGGAAAACCCATTTCATAAATCCCCCAGAAGTACAAAGGCAGGTTGTTAGACTACTGATCTATGAGTGGAACATCGACGATGACAAAGTATCAAAATGTCCAATTATGGTCAATAGGAAAATAGCGCAGTGCGTGCCAGTTAAGAAAATTACCAGACCCCCAGCATTTTTTCAAGGAATGATTCGCATTAGGATAATTTTTAAATTCCCAAACATTTTCCCCACATAGAGTTGGCTGTGCCGCCACACTCTCCCTGTCCCCCACAGTCTATTGGAGACCTGCCAACCTTGCCAGTCGGCCCTAATGCGCCAACCCCAACTTCTTGTTAAGTGGCGCTATTTTCCCACCTTTCGACGCTGGAAATCAACGATACCAGAAAGGCGCATTAACGTATCACCCAGGGTAGAAGACAATTCATTCAGCATAAAGGAATAACGCAGGGGACGTGAGTTGATTATCTTCTCTTCTGTCCCTTTCTCAATTGCATCTACGACCGCCTTTGCCACCTGAGAAGGCGAGCATGACCCAATGATCCAAGGTGACTTCATGCCGAATCGTGCGAACATGCCAACCTCTCTAACGTATCCAGGAAAAATCGTTGAAAAACGCACCCCAGTGCCCGCCAGCTCCAAACGGAGCGCACGTGTCCATTCCGCCAGACCAGCTTTTGTTCCAGAATAGGTTGCAGCATACGGTGCCCCACTCTTCGCAGCGATTGAAGCTATGTTGACGATGTGACCCGCCTTCCTCTTAATCATCCCTGGAAGAACGAGGCGGGTCAGAGCCATGGGAGCTACGAGATTTACTTCAATAGTCTCATGTATTGCCACCCAAGGCAGTTCTACATAGGCACCTTCCGTCTCCAGCCCTGCGTTATTCACCAGGACGTCAATTGCGCCAAATTCCTTCAAGACCTCAGCGACAAGCTGTTCGCGTTGCGATGAATTTCTGAGGTCAACAGGCATCACTAAAACCTTAGGCCCCAATTTTCCTAACCGATTTGCCACTTCCTGCAATGCCCCTTTTGAACGAGCGGCGAGCGCTACATTGGCGCCGCGGTTTGCCAAGGCCTCAGCTACTATTGGGCCGATCCCACGAGACCCGCCAGTGAGAAGCACTACCATCCCTTTTAGTTCTTCCACAGATGTGTCCTTTTAAACTCCGGTAGGTTAGAGGTTGGTTGGGAGGTTTTTTGTGAATGAAGGACAGTCCACAACTCGAATGGTAGCAAGACTGCAAATTCTGTCAGGCGGATTTTTGGGACCGGTTTTTGGTCGCCCACAAACAAATCTTAAGGTCCACGATCGTGAGGGAAGCCACAACCTATTGGGGGTAGCTCCCCTATCTAAAAGTTGCTACTTCGTGCCACACTCTTAACTCCCAGATTTGCCCGCATTATTGCATAAAAGGTTTGAATATCAAAACTTTTTAAGCCCTGTTAGATAAAATTCTGATTTTCGCAACTACTCCTTGATTCCTTCCGATTCAAAATGTTTGAGGATTTCCTTTCTTCCCTCCTTTTTTGCTTTTCCATACGCTGTCAATCCATCCTTCCCCTTTATGTTTGTTTGAGCTCCTCTATTTAAGAGGATTTTCACGGCCTCCAAATTGTCCGCCCAGACTGCGTCATGAAGGGGCGTATATCCATTTTGCGGTCCAACGGCATTAACCTCAAACCGATATTCCAGAAGAAGCTTTACGATCTCCATATTCTTTTGAAACATGGCGGCATGAAGGGCCGTTCCCCCGAACGAATCCCGTTCATCCGGGTCCACCCCCTTTTTCAGAAGCTCCTGGACTTTGACTATATCGCCGTTATATGCAGCTTTGTGGATTTCCGCACTTTGCCCAAAAGCCCAACAGGCCGTTAGAATCATAAAAGTAATAATCAACAAGACCTTTCCCACGTTTTCCATCCTTTCCTGTGGGTTTTTGAGTCACAAGAACTTGCACTATCCTGGACACACATTATTGCATAAATAGTTTTGGTATCGAAGCTTTTTAACTCCCTGGATTTTCGCGATAGCGCCGATAATTGCCACTGTACGCATTAGACACTCCTCCTTTCTGGTTTTTGCAAGGGAATAAAAAGGTAAATAAAAAAGGCTCCACAGGGATTTTTTGAAATCCTTTGGAGCCTTCACTTGATCATCTTTGGACAACCCTTTTCCATCGCTTACTCCAGCTGGGTAAGGGTTGGTTGTGTGGAAAACCGAGTCGTAGAAAAGAACAGCAACTAAAAAATACTCTTGCGGCAATCAGTAGTCAAGGAAAAAATTGCAGGCAATTTCACGACCTCAAAATGCTATAATATGCGAATGTCCGTAACTGATAAAAAGCCCAAACGATTATTGATATGCTCTCGGAACCTTTTAGGGTTTCAAATTTGCCACGACAATAGTAATCGAGAGGGAGCCCTAATCCCGCATAATGGAAATCCCAGGCCATTCGACCTGGACTTTTCTTTTGCTTTTATCCCCAAATTCAAAAATCACTTGGTTGGGAGATTGAAAGTTATGGTTCCTTCACCATATCCCCTCGGTCCAGCTTCCCCTTTTTCAACTGGAAGGTATTTGGCCTTAGCGGCTTGGGTGCCCTTGATTCCCTCAAATCGACCTGTCCCCTTGATGATTTCGCTTGTCCATCCGCCCGATCCTCCTGCGCTGTATCCTCCAACCGTTCCTTGACTCTTAATAATAATGGTAGAACCATCTTCAAATTTTATAGTTACATACTGCATGAACGTACCTGTCCCTTTTACTGTATCCCCTACACCAACATGGGTCATAGTAGCAATCTCTCCGTTTTCAAAAATATAGAAAGCTCCTCGCATAGAAAGATTCACGTTATGCCCTTCCACATCGGGGACCGGAACGGATTCGCCCTTAACCACCC
>Ga0102851_10002738_pt1 | contig 10735 bp, 8 predicted proteins | sample Mud3Dept3metaG_FD_79558 | JGI IMG/M metagenome (GOLD analysis project Ga0102851, IMG submission 79558) | Freshwater wetland microbial communities from Ohio, USA, analyzing the effect of biotic and abiotic controls - Mud 3 Core 4 Depth 3... | ecosystem: Environmental > Aquatic > Freshwater >...
CGTCGACCACGCCGGGCGCGGCTCCGGTGAGGTCTATCTTGTTGCGCACGAGCGTGACGGGAACGTTCGGGGGCAAGCCCGCCGTCTCGAGCTGCGCGGACGTTGATTGCTCGCGATCGTCGCAGACCCAGAGCACGCGGTCGGCCCGGGCGATCTCGCCGCGCGCCCGGCGGACGCCTTCCTGCTCCACGACGTCCGCCACCTCGCGCAGTCCGGCGGTGTCGACGACGTGCAGCGGGAGGCCGTCGAGCTGGATGTACTCGCGCAGCACGTCGCGCGTGGTGCCGGGTATCGCGGTGACAATGGCGGCGTCGTGACCGACGAGTGCATTCAGGAGGCTCGACTTGCCGGCATTCGGCGGGCCGGCGATCACGACGCGCAGGCCGTCGCGCAGCAGGCAGCCGCGACGCGCACTGTGCAGCACGGCATCGACGTCACCGGCGAGGGCATCGAGGTCGCCGAGCACGGCGCCGTCGGCGAGAACATCGATCTCCTCGTCGGGGAAGTCGATCGCCGCTTCGACGTGGGTCCGCAGGCGGACGAGGTCGTCGAGCAGTCGCTCCACCCGCCGCGACAGCTCGCCCTGCAGGGTGCGCATCGCCAGGCGCGCCGATGCCGCACTGCCGGCGGCGATGAGATCGGCGATCGCCTCGGCCTGCGCCAGATCGATGCGGCCGTTGAGGAAGGCCCGCTCGGAGAATTCTCCGGGCCGCGCGAGGCGTGCGCCGAGCTCGAGCAGACGCGACAGGAGCTGGTCGACGACGACCGGGCCGCCATGGCCGTGCAGCTCGGCGACGTCCTCGCCCGTGAACGAGTGGGGGCCGGGAAAGACGAGCACGATGCCCTCGTCGAGAGCCGCGCCCTCTGCACCGCGGAACCGTCGCAGGGCCGCGCGCCGCGGGGAGGGCAGCGGACCGGCAACGGCTGCCGCGATGGTGAGCGCCGCCGGCCCCGAGAGGCGCAGGACCGCGATCCCGCCGGCGCCGGGTGGCGTCGCCACCGCGGCGATCGTGTCGGCGGCAGCGGCGCGCGGGCTCAAGTCACTTCGCGCCGGCCTCGATGCGGCGCGTGATGACCCACTGCTGCGCGATCGACAGAAGGTTGTTCACGAACCAGTAGAGCACCAGGCCCGAGGGAAAGAAGGCGAAGAAGAAGGTGAAGACGATCGGGAGGATCATCATGATCTTCGCCTGCATCGGGTCTGGCGGCGCCGGCGAGAGCTTCTGCTGGATCACCATCGTGACGCCCATCAGCAGCGGCAGCACGAAGTAGGGATCCTTCACCGACAGGTCGTGGATCCAGAAGATCCACGGTGCCTGGCGCAGCTCGACACTTTCCAGCAGGACCCAGTACAGGGCGATGAAGAAGGGGATCTGGATCAGGATCGGCAGACAGCCGCCGAGGGGGTTGATCTTCTCCTTCTGGTAGATCTCCATCATCGCCTGGTTCAGGCGCTGCTTGTCGTCGCCATAACGGTCTCGCAGGGCCTGGATGCGCGGCGTGAGCTTGCGCATGTTGGCCATCGAGCGGTAGCTGGTCTCCGACAGCTTGTAGAACACCAGCTTGATCAGCACGGTGAAGATGATGATGGTCCAGCCCCAGTTGCCGACCAGCCTGTGGATCCAGCTGAGGATCATGAACATCGGCTGGGCGATCACGGCGAGCCAGCCATAGTCGACCGTGAGGTCGAGGCCAGTCGCCGTGGCTGCCATCTGGTCCTGCAGCTTCGGGCCGGCGAACAGGCTGCCGCTGAAGGTGTGGGACTGCCCCGGCGAGATCGTCACGGCCGGGCCGTATAGCCCGATTGCATACTTCTGCTCACCGACCTTCTTGCCATAGAAATGATCGGCCAGACCGCGGGGCGGCACCCAGGCGGCGACAAAGTAGTGCTGGATCATGGCTATCCAGCCGTCGGTCACGTCCTTGTCGAGCTTGCCCTCGGCGAGCTCGGCGAACTGGTACTTGCGGAACTTTTCGTCCGGCGAGTAGGCCGCAGCGCCGGTGAAGGTGTACATGAACTTCGACTCAGGGGTCGCCGGCGGCTCGGTGCGCAGCAACTGCCGGTAGTCGCGACCGCTCCAGGGCGTCTGCCCCTGGTTGTCGAGGATGTGGTCGACACCGATCTGGTAGGAGCCGCGGCGGAACGTGAAACGCTTGGTCACCTCGACGCCGCTGTCGTGGCGCCAGACCAGATCCACGGCGATGCTGTCCTGGCCGTCCTTCAGCACGACATCGGACGCGCTGGCCGTGTAGACGGCCTCGTGGGTCGGCGCGATCCCCTCGGGGTTGTTGAACAGGCCGGACTGGGCGACGAACAGGGACGGGCCTGCCGGCGCGAGGAGCTGGAATTTCTCGTCGCGCTTGTCGGACGAGAGCTCGTAGGCGTTCAGGCGTGTCGAGGCGATCGTGCCGCCACGCAGGTCGATCTCGAGGTCGAGCACGTCGGTGCGCACACGCACGCGCGGGCTCGCGTCGCTCGCGGGCGTCGACGCCGCCGCGGCCGCGGGGCCGACGACCTGGGGCACTGCGCTGGGGACCGGCGCTTCGGGGGCCACAGGCGGCGCATCGGCCGGCGCCGGCGTGACGGCATCTGTGCCGGTCTGCACCTGCGTCTGCGTCTGAACGGGCGGTTGGCCGTAATCCTTCTCCCACGCCTGCCAGATCAGCATCAGCACGAACACCAGGGAAAGGACGAGGATCAGGCGGATGTTGTCCATTGACGACTATCGACGGCAGGCGCGCGGCGGGCGCGGAAAAAAGAGTGCGCAGTGTACGCAAGGGCGCCAGTGATGTCAGGCGCGGGGCCGGCCGGGGCCGATGGCGGCGGCCGGGGGGCGGAGGATCAGGGTAACGCCGGGGCTGCCGCGCGGCGGCGATGCGATCCGTGTCGTCGAAACTACGCCCTGGCCGGTGACGGGGCGGGCGCAACGCTCCCGGTTATTCGGGGTTGCGGTCTTCCAGGAGTCCCCAGAGGCGTTGGAGGCCCTGCCGGAGAACCGGGTTCGGTGTACCAGCCGTGGCGCTGCGGAGCATCACCACGACGTCGACGGGGGGCAGGGTCCCGCGGTGCTGGCGGAACGTCTCGCGGACCAGACGTTTGACGCGGTTGCGCTCGACGGCGCTGCGGGCGTGACGGCGCGATATGGCCATGCCCAGCCGGGCAGCGGCATCCTGACGGGGCAGGACGATCAGCAGGAAGAAAGGGTCGGAGAGCTTTCGGCCGTGCGCGAACACGGCCTGGTAGGCCGCCTTGCTCAGCAGGCGTGCCGCACGGGGGAAGCGGGCATGGGATGCCAGCGTGAGCGGTTCAGATGGGGGTCAGTCGGGTGCGGCCCTTGGCACGACGCGCCGCGAGGATCTTGCGGCCATTCTTGGTCGCCATGCGGGCACGGAACCCATGGGTGCGAGCGCGCTTCAGGAGACTCGGCTGGAAGGTACGTTTCATGACTGCAATCCCGGGAACTCGGCTCAGGGCGAAAGGCGCGCGAGGATAGGCGGAGGCGCTCGCGGCGTCAAGGCCTGCGGGTTTCCACGCGGCCCGAGGCTGTGGATAAATCACCCTGTCACCCGTAGAATGCCAGGCCTTTCCACAGTACGAAGGCCGGCCGTGGCGGCGTCGCCCCGGAGCCGCCGCATTGACCACCGAACCGGGGCCGGCAGGGGACTTAACGATCGTGACCATCTGGCGGGCGTGCGTCGACCGGCTCGAACAGCGCCTCACGCAGCAGCAGTTCAGCACCTGGATCCGTCCCCTGCAGAGCCGCGAGGAGGCGGACACGCTGTCGCTGTTCGCCCCAAACCGCTTCGTGCTCGACTGGGTCAGGAACCATTACCTCGGCCTGATCGAGGAGCTGGTGGCTAACGTGGCGGGGCAGCGGCCACCCAGGGTGCGTCTCGAGATCGGGTCCACGGCTCCGGACGAGCCCAGGAAGCCGGCGGTGCGGTCGGAACCGCCCGCGCCGCGGCCGGGTCGCTCACCGGGCGAGAGGTCGCGCGGCAACATCAACCCGGACTTCACGTTCGACAGCTTCGTCGAAGGCAAGTCGAATCAGATCGCCCGCGCCGCGGGCATGCAGATCGGCCGGAACCCGGGAGTGGTCCACAATCCGCTGTTCATCTACGGGGGCGTCGGACTCGGCAAGACCCACCTCATGCACGCGGTGGGGAACCTGATGCTGGGCCAGAACCCGGACGCGCGGGTCGTGTACCTGCATTCAGAGGGGTTCGTGGCCGAGATGGTGAAGGCCCTGCAGCACAACACCATCGACGACTTCAAGAAAAAATATAGATCTGTCAATGCCTTGCTGATCGATGACGTACAATTTTTCGCCGGCAAGGAACGCTCCCAGGAAGAGTTCTTCCACACCTTCAATGCGCTGTTCGAGTCGCAGCAGCAGATCGTCTTGACGAGCGATCGCTTCCCGAAAGAGGTGGAAGGACTGGAAGATCGGCTGAAGTCACGGTTCGGCTGGGGCCTAACGGTCGCGATAGAGCCGCCTGACCTGGAGACCCGGGTCGCCATCCTCAAGAGCAAGGGCCAGCAGCTGTTCCAGATAGACCTGCCGAACGATGTCGCTTTCTTCGTCGGCAAGCGCGTGCGATCGAATATCCGCGAGCTCGAGGGGGCGCTGCGGCGGATCGTGGCCAACGCGCAGTTCACCGGCAAGCCGATCACGCTCGATTTCGCCCGCGAGGCGCTCCGGGACCTGATTGCCGCCCAGGACAAGCAGGTCACCCTCGAGAACATCCAGAAGACGGTGGCGGACTACTACAAGATCCGCACCTCGGACCTGCTGTCCGCCAAGCGCACGCGGACGATCGCCAGGCCACGTCAGATTGCGATGGCGTTGGCCAAGGAACTGACGAACCACAGCCTTCCGGAGATTGGCGAGCGGTTCGGCGGCAAGGACCACACCACTGTCCTGTACGCCACCCGGAAGGTGGCCGAGCTGCGCGAAACCGATACGCGGATCGAGGAGGACTACGCGAATCTTCTGAGGATCCTGAACAGCTGACTGTGGACAAACGGGGGATAGAACTGAGCGCCGACAGGGGCACCATACTTATCCACAGAGCCTGAACAGGGTCAGGGTCAGTTATCCGCCAGGTAATGAACCGTTCAATTTATTGAAATATAAAGAAAAAAATCTTCTTTTCACCGACGAAGCCACCCTCTATAAATAAGACAGATAAAGAATAAAGAGATTCTATTTATGAAGACCAAGCGAGAGACCCTTCTCCGGCCGCTGCAGATGATCGTTGGTGTTGTGGAGCGCAAACAGACTCTGCCGATTCTGGCGAACGTGCTGGTCAAGGTCAGGGGGAAGGAGTTGAGTCTGGCGGCGACGGACCTGGAGGTTGAGCTCAGGACGCGGGTCGAGATCGATTCGACACGCGACGAGGAGTTCACCGTGCCCGCCCGGAAGCTGCTCGACATCTGCAAGGCACTTCCGGAAAGCGCGGAAGTGAGCCTCGAGGTGGAGGCTGACAAGGCGGTGCTGCGGTCGGGACGTGGGCGGTACTCACTCGGTATTCTGCCGGCACAGGATTTCCCAGGGGTGGAGGAAAAGCCGGCAGTCGAGCATTTTCGAATCGGCGAAGATACCCTCAAGAACCTGCTGGAGAAGACCCAGTTCGCCATGGCGCAGCAGGATGTGCGCTATTACCTGAACGGCCTTCTGCTCGAGGTGCGCAATGGACGGGTGCGGACTGTGGCGACGGACGGGCATCGGCTGGCGATCAGCGAGCGGGTGGACGAGGGTTTTGCAGGAAAAGACGTCCAGGTGATCGTGCCACGCAAGGCAGTGATGGAGTTGGGGCGATTACTGGAACGAAGCGACGCGGTGGTGGATGTCGAAGTCAGCGCATCGCACATAAGACTGCGGATCGGGGAAACGACGTTCATCTCGAAGCTGATCGACGGTCGGTTCCCCGATTACGAACGGGTGATCCCGCGGGGCGAGGCGGAAACGCTGCGGGCTGAGCGGGAAGGGCTCCGGCAAGCGTTGATCAGGACGGCGATCCTGTCGAACGAGAAGTACCGGGGGATCCGGTTCCGTCTCGAGCCGGGAGTCCTCGAGTTGGTGGCGCACAACCCGGAACAGGAAGAGGCCGAGGAAAAAGTCGAGGTCGATTACCACGGTCGGGAGATCGCAATCGGGTTTAATGTCGGTTACCTGCTCGATGTGATCAATGTTCTGGATACGGACAAAGTCGAGTTTGCGCTGATCGATGCGAACAGCAGCTGCCTGATTCAGGGGGAGGGGAGGGAAGACTCCCGATACGTAGTGATGCCGATGCGGCTGTGACCGGAGGCCGCAGACGTTCCACGTGGAACAACGGCGCGCCATCCGGGTCCGAATGAAACCCTGCTGAGCCCTTTCGGCTCTTTCTCCAGGATGTTCCACGTGGAACATCCACTACCCCGGCAGTAACCTCTATGAGCTACGACTCCTCTGCGATCACCGTCCTCCGTGGACTGGATGCCGTCCGAAAGCGCCCCGGCATGTACATCGGCGACACCGATGACGGGACCGGTCTCCACCACATGGTCTTCGAAGTCGTCGACAACTCCGTGGACGAGGCCGTCAACGGCTTTGCCAGCGAGATCACGGTCACCATCCATGCCGACAACTCCATAACGGTGACCGACAACGGCCGCGGCATCCCCGTCGACATCCATCCCGAGGAAAACCGCTCGGCCGCCGAAGTCGTCATGACCGTCCTTCATGCCGGCGGCAAGTTCGCGAATGCCGCCGACGGAAAGTCCTACAAGGTCTCGGGCGGCCTCCACGGTGTCGGCGTCTCCGTCGTGAACGCCCTGTCGGAGACCCTCGACCTGACCATCTCCCGGGACGGAAAGAGGTACTTCCAGCGCTACCACCTCGGCGAGCCCGAATCGCCTCTTGCTCCGATCGGCGACGCCACGACCACCGGCACAACGGTTCACTTCTGGCCGAGCGCCAAGATCTTCACTCACATCGACTTCCACTACGAGATCCTGGCCAAGCGCCTGCGCGAGCTGTCCTTCCTGAATTCCGGTGTGCGGATCGTCCTGAAGGACGAGCGCGCCGCCCGGTCCGACACGTTCGAATACCACGGCGGTATCCGCGCCTTCGTCGAGCATCTCAACCGCAACAAGGTCGCCCTGCACCCGACCGTCATCCATTTCGCGGCGAGCCGCAACGACGTGGTCGTCGAACTGGCAATGCAGTGGAACGAGTCCTACCAGGAGAACGTCTTCTGCTTCACCAACAACATCCCCCAGCGCGACGGTGGTACCCACCTCGCCGGCTTTCGCGCGGCTCTGACGCGCTCGCTCAACAGCTACATCGAGACCGAGGGCCTCGCCAAGAAGCACAAGGTCGCCACCCTGGGTGACGATGCCCGCGAGGGTCTGACCGCCGTCGTTTCGGTCAAGCTCTACGATCCCAAGTTCTCGTCCCAGACCAAGGACAAGCTGGTGTCGTCGGAGGTGAAGGGGGTCGTCGAGTCCCTCGTCGCCGAGAAGCTCTCCCTTTTCCTCCTCGAGCATCCGGTGGAGGCAAGGACCATCGCGGAGAAGATGGTGGAGGCGGCGCGGGCCCGCGAGGCCGCCCGAAAGGCCCGTGAGCTGACCCGCCGAAAGGGCCTCATCGACATTGCCGGACTGCCCGGAAAGCTCGCGGACTGCCAGGAGAAGGATCCCAGCCTCTCGGAGCTCTATCTGGTCGAGGGTGACTCCGCGGGCGGGTCCGCCAAGCAGGGCCGCGACCGCCGCTACCAGGCGATCCTTCCTCTGAAGGGAAAGATCCTGAACGTCGAGAAAGCCCGCTTCGACAAGATGCTCACCTCAGCCGAGGTTGGAACGCTGATCACCGCCCTGGGCTGCAGCATCGGGCGCGAGGAGTTCAATCCCGACAAGCTCCGCTACCACCGCGTCATCATCATGACCGACGCCGACGTGGACGGTGCGCACATCCGGACGCTGCTGTTGACCTTCTTCTACCGTCAGATGCCGGCTCTGATCGAGCGCGGCCACATCTATATTGCCCAGCCACCCCTCTACAAGGTGAAGCGGGGAAAGCAGGAGCAGTACCTCAAGGACGAGCGCGAGCTCGACGGCTATCTGCTCACCAACGCCATCGACGGCGCCCAGCTCGTCCCGGCAGCCGACCAGCCGCCGATCCAGGGCCCGCCCCTCGAGGCCCTCGCTCAGGAGTTCCTGGAGGCCATGGCCAATGTGCGCCGCTGGGGAAAGCGCTACGACCCGGTGGTCGTCGAGGCGATGATGTACATGCCGACGCCACCTGCCCAGCAGGCTTCGGGGGGTGCTGACCTGGGCGCCTGGCTGTCCGAGCTGACCGGTCGCCTCAACGCGGATGCCCCGCCCGCCGAGCGCTACCAGATAGAGCTGGCGGATTCGGACATTCATCCAAACGCCCTTCACGTCGTCCGCCGTTCCCACGGCATCCCCACCGAGCGGGAGATTCCGCTGGACTTCCTGGCTTCCCCGGATTTCCATTCGATCCGCGAGACGGGCGAGAAACTGCTCGACCTGATCGGTACCGGGGGGCTGGTGCGGCGTGGCGAGCGCGAGCGTCCAGTCACCAGCTTCCGCCAGGCGATCACCTGGCTGCTCGACGACGCCAAGCGCGGCCAGCACATCCAGCGCTACAAGGGTCTGGGTGAGATGAACCCCGAACAGCTCTGGGAGACGACGATGGACCCCTCCGTCCGCCGGCTGCTGCGCGTGACCATCGAGGACGCGGTGGGGGCAGATGAGATTTTCTCGATTCTCATGGGGGATCAGGTGGAGCCGCGCCGCGAGTTCATCGAGAAAAATGCGCTCTTCGTGGAGAACCTCGACGTCTAGCGTCTGGCGTTAGCCGCTGTCCGTTTCTTCCCCGCCTCAGCGCGGCACGAGGAGCCGGCCAGCTGCGAGCAGGGCACGGGGGTGAACCGGCTGCGAAGCTCCCATCGCTCCTTCGCAGCGCGGTGAACGCCCAGGCGAAGGATCAGGTGGGTAAAGGGCCCACGCGCCGCTCAGTCGCTAGCGGCGACGCTTTCCTGCCGCGTCTGGGGCAGGGATGCCACCGTCGTCTCGATCCAGTTCTCGACGTCCGCGATGATCGCGGTGGCCCGCCGGCCCTCGCTCGGGATGAGAGGCCCGACGACCACGTCGATGGTGCCCGGGTACTTCACGAGGGCGCGGCGCCGCCAGAACAGCCCGGCGTTGTGCGCGATCGGCAGGATGGGGTAGCCGGACCGCTCCGCGAGCATTGCGCCGCCGATGTTGTACTTCCCGCGCTCCCCCGGTGCGACGCGCGTGCCTTCCGGGAAAACCACGACGAGCCGCCCCTCCTCGAGGGCGGCCGTACCCTCTGCGATCACCTGCTTGATCGCCTTGCTGCCGGCGCTGCGGTCGATCGCGATGGGCCGCACGGCCGCGAGCGCCCACCCGAACACCGGCACGCGCAGCAACTCCCGCTTGAGGATCCAGCATTGCCGGCACGGGAGCAGGCCGCGCAGGGCGATGGTCTCCCACGCCGACTGGTGCTTGGCCATGACGATGCAGGGCGTAGGGGGCAGGTTCTCCCAGCCCGTCAGCCGATAGCGGAGCCCGCAGATCACCCGCAGCAGCCAGAGGTTGTTGTTCCCCCAGGCGTTTGCAATGGCGTTGCGCCGCTCCTCGGAAAGGAACCACCCGGACAGCGCCACCGCCAGCCCGAAGAACGCCGTGCTGAGCGCCATCGACACCAGATATACCAGTGAGCGCAGGAACATCATCGCGAAGCTCTCACCTGAACCCCAAGACCCACGGCGACACGGTTGTATCTTCCCTCGGCGTAAGATTCCGGATCAGCGCGCCGCGGCCGCCACCAGCGCCTGGGCCGCCTGCGCGAGGTCGTCGAACACGGCCGCGCCCCAGTCCGCCGGCAAGCTGGCCTCGGCGACCCTTCCCTTGCCGGTGCGCACGAGAATCGGCGTTGCGCCGACCGCCCGCGCCGCCTCGAGATCGCGAAGGGTGTCGCCGATGACAGGCACGTCCGCGAGGTCGGTGCCGTGCCGGGCGGCGATCTCCAGCAGCAGCCCGGGCTGCGGCTTTCGGCAGCCGCAATGGTCATCAGGGGTGTGTGGACAGAAGTAGATGCCGTCGAGCTGCCCGCCGAGGCGGCCCAGGGCGGAATGCAGCTTCTGGTGGATCGCATCGAGCTCGGCCATGCTGAACAGCCCGCGTCCAACGCCGGACTGATTCGTCGCGACGACGACGCGAAAACCGGCATGGTTCAGCCGTGCGATCGCCTCCAGGCTGCCCGGGATCGGAATCCACTCGGCCGGCGACTTGATGTAGGCGTCGGAGTCCTCGTTTATGACCCCGTCCCGATCGACGATGACCAGCTGCATCGCTCAATCCTCCTGCCCGCGAAACTCCGATACCCGGATCCTGCCGTCGATCATCCGCGAGCGCCGTTCCATGTCATGCGCGCCGCCTACCCGCCGAGCTGCCCCACGTCCGCCACCCGCCGGAACAGCCGGTACAGGGAGCCCAGCAGGGCCAGCCGGTTGGTGCGCACGGCGGCATCGTCCACCATCACCATGACGTCGTCGAAGAACCGGTCGACCGGTTCGCGCAGTCCCGCGAGCCGGCGCAGGGTCTCGGTGTAGTTGCCCGCCGCGATCAGCGGGGCGACCTCGCGTTCCTTGGCGCCAAGGGCCTCGTGCAGCGCCACCTCCGCCGCAAGGCTCAGACGGC
>Ga0102851_10002739_pt1 | contig 10733 bp, 6 predicted proteins | sample Mud3Dept3metaG_FD_79558 | JGI IMG/M metagenome (GOLD analysis project Ga0102851, IMG submission 79558) | Freshwater wetland microbial communities from Ohio, USA, analyzing the effect of biotic and abiotic controls - Mud 3 Core 4 Depth 3... | ecosystem: Environmental > Aquatic > Freshwater >...
CTTCATCCCGATTCTGACCCGAAACAACCCCTTGAGGTTCCACAGCCCCCATTTATTCCTCCGCAGAAAGTGGCTTATCTTGTATAGGAAAGAATTTTTACCACTATATATAGTGTTCGTCAAGGGAAAAGTGCAACCGGGGAGGATTTTTTTTTGGAGGGGCGGATCCTATTAAAATTACTGGAGAAAGTTAAAAATAAAAAATCGTAGGGGCGATTCATGATCCGCCCCTACGGATGCGCCGCCGATGGGCTTTTTACGAAATCCTCACATTTGATGATTATCTCGCAAAGAGTCGCCGGAGCGATGGTTTCACAAAAAAATCTCCCGCCACAGGATGGGCAAGGCGCCCAAAAAATTGGGAGGGGGTCGCATATCGGGAGCAGCGGGTGGAAGAAAACAGGGATAAACTTTGTTCCCGCACCCTGCCCCAACCCCCTGTGCCCTGTCCGGATCCTACGCCAAATCCCGCTCCGCGCGGGACAGATGGAATTTTTACGAAGCCCTCACCTCTCCTCCGCAATCTTTACGGTAAGGTCCCCCAGCAGGTTCGTGTAGCTTCCCAGTTCGTTGTCATACCAGCCGTAGACCACCGCCTGGGTGACGGGAATCTCGGCCACACAGGCTTCTTGCCCCTTTCCTCCAAGGGCTTCCCGGGCTTCCTTGGGCAGCCCGGGAATCTTCGCCAGGTCGATGCAGATATGGGCCGTGCGGGTGTGGGTTTCCTGCCCTTCGATAATCGCCGCAGCCCTGGGGGTCCCGATGATGTCGCAGGAAACGTTCTGGCGGTTGCTGAAGCGAAGGTAGGGTTGCAGGTAGGTTTCCGAGGCCTTCTGGTAAATCTGGTTGATCGTCGCCCGGTTGACGGGGTGCTCCATGCTCTCGTCCTGAATGTTCACCACCAGCACGATCAGCGACCCGGTGCTCGTGGGAATGCGCACGGACTCGGCGATGAACCCGATGCGCTTCATTTCGGGGATGACTAAGGCCAAGGCCTTGGCCGCGCCGGTCGAAGTAAGGATGATGTTGTTCAGAATCGACCGGTTCTTGCGCAGGTCCGTGGTTTTGGCGTCGGGGGCCCGGTCCAGCACTTCCTGGGAACCGGTGGCGGCATGGACCGTGACCATGGAGGCAGAGAGAATTCGGTCGACTCCGAAATAATCCAGGAGCGGCTTGACCATGAAGGCCAGACCGGTGGTGGTGCAGGAGGCGGCCGAAAGGATCCGATGCTGGTTGGGAAGGTACCGGTCGTCGTTGATGCCCATGACGCAAGTGAGGGCCTCCTTGGGCATGGGCACGCTCTTGTCTTTAATTTTGAACGGCGCCGAGGCGATCACTTTTTCCGCCCCGGCCTGCAAATGTCCCTGCAGGGACCCTTTCTTGTCGTCCGGCAAAGCGGTGGGGTCCAGGAATTTTCCGGTGGCGTCCACCACCACGGGCACCCCGAGGGATTTCCAGGGGATATCTTTGGGGTTGCGGTCCTTGCGCAGGATTGTGACCGGGGTGCCGTTCACCTGGAAGGTTCCGTGCTCCTCGTTCAGGTTTTCGATCACCCGCCCGGCCCTATGCCCATGCAGATGCCGGCCCAGGGAGCCATAGGTGCTGTCCCTTTCGATGTAATCGGCCACGTCCTCGAGGCCCCTCCCGGCTTCCCGGCCGATATTCACCACGATCTCCGAAAAATAGTTCCGGGCTACATGATGCCAGAGAGAAAGCTTGCCGATCCGCCCCAATCCGTTGATCCCCAACTTGGAAGGACTTCCTGCACCCGGATTCGTCATGAGAACACCTCCTGGAAAGTGTCGGTATGAGTGTGAAAACAAAGAATCTGGCAGTAGCGAGTTTCGGGTTTCGAGTTCAAAATTTCGCCCTTGGGTCCCGCCCTCCTTATTATTCTCTGCTTCTCTAATCGGGACGGTACTTGCCCTTTTTCCCTTTCCCCTTTTCCCCCCTTCTGTTATCTTTGCGCCCCCGCTGCTAACGGTCTTTTACAGAAGTCCGATATAAGGTTCTTCCTCCGCCTGCCGTTCGTGTCTTCCCCGATAGATCAGCCCTTTCCTCCCGTCCAGGCTTAAGAAATCGCCCTTCTTGATCTCGATGCGGTTGAGAAGGCAGCGGCTCTCGTTCTCAAAGACCGCCAGGTTGCGGCAGCCGACGACGGCCGTTTTATCCAGTTCAAAGGCCACGATCGCGGCATGGGACGTCTGCCCTCCTTTGGCGGTGAGCAGCCCTTCGGTCAGGGAAATTTCCTGCACGTCTTCCGGCACCGTGTCGGACCGGATCAGGATCAGCGGAGTTTTGGGGTCGTCCCGTCGAAGTTCGCGAATATCGTTCAGGGTGAAGACCGTCCGTCCGGAGAGGGCGCCCCCGCTGACCCCGATTCCTTTTCCGACCAGGCTTTCCTGCAGGGCGGCCGAGGGAGAAAAGACTTCAAAGGTGACCCGCTTGGCCGAGACCATATCGCGGGTCTGAAGGATGGAAAAATCCTTTTCCTCGGGCCCCTCGTAGGTGAACTCCACCTCCTGGGGGTTCCACTTCTTCTCGTAGACCAGCATCTTGGCGATATCGAAGAGCTGTTTGTACACCCGGGGAAAACTCTCCTCCAGGGACATGTCCCCTTCGCGCCCTTCCCGCCCCTCGGTCTCCCTCTGTTCCTTGGAGATGGGAAAGGTCGAAACCAGCCCGCCGACGATGTCCTCACCCTGGTTTCCCGGCGTGAAATCTCCCCACAGCGCCACGCGACGGACCTTGCGGTACGGGTGGGCCGTGAAGACGACCCCGCTTCCGGAAGAGAGCCCGAGGTTGCCGAAGACCATGGTCTGGACGATAACCGCCGTTCCCCAGGAATCGGAGATGCCCATGATCTGCCGGTACTGTCCGGCTTTGGAAGACATCCAGGAATCGAAGACCTGCTGGATGGCGATCTTGAGCTGCGCCCACGGGTCTTCGTACAGGGTGATGCGCCGATCTTCCACGGCGCGCCGGTAGGCCAAGGCCAGCTGTTTCATCTCCTCCCCGGAGAACTGGCGCTTCTTCTCCACCCCGTACTTCGCCTTGTAAAAGTTCATGATCCCGTTGAAGGCTTCGCGCTCCATGCCGAAGGACATTCCCCAGGACTGGAGGAAGCGGCGGTAGTTGTCCCAGGCGAACCAGGCCTCCCCGGTGGCGCCCGCCAACCCCTCGACGACCTCTTCGTTGATCCCCACGTTGAGCAGGGTGGCCATCATGCCGGGCATGGAAATGGTGGCGCCGCTGCGCACGGCCAGGAGCAGCGGCCGGGAGGGATTTCCGAATTCTCGGCCCGTGGCCCGCTCCATCTGTTGGATCCCCGCGCGGATTTCTCTTTCATAGTGATCGTGGGCGTGTTTGTAGGTTTCGATGATGCGCAGGCAGCGGAAAACCTCGGTGGTGATGATAAACCCCGGCGGCACCCGGATCCCCTCCGCGGCCAGGACCACCAGATTATACCCTTTGCTCCCTAAGTGAATCAGGTCGTTGGTCAGGCGGTTGGGCCGGTGGATGGAACAGGAAACCTTCTTCGGATCATAGGTCATGAGCAGATCCAGATCGGCCTCGTTCAGGTTTTCCTTCTGCTCGGCCAGGGTCTGCTGGATCCGGGCCAGGAAATGATCCAGGTATTGGAGACCGAAGGTGCTGGCGATCAGGTCGCGCAGAAACCGCTCTCCGATCCGGTGGATGACTTCGCTCGGGCTGGCTTCCTCGCCTTCGGAGGGAAGGTACTTCGGTAGAATTTTCTCGGCCCCCATCTGACGGATGAGGTTGCCCAGGTTGTTCTTGTGAGCATTGACGTAATAAACCGAGATGATATCCTTGACCCCTTCGGAGAACCCGCGGAAGATGTCGAGGTACTGGCTGAAGGAGAACCGCTTGATCTCCAGGGACTTTTCGAGGAGGCGCAGGTGTTTGTCGAGGCGCTGGGAAGAAATGCCGTCCACCTGCATGGCGCGGATGAAATAGTGGAGGCACTGAATGACTTCAAAAAGGGTGGCCCGGGTGATGAAGGAGAGATCGAGCGAGTCGATCATTCGTTCGAAAAAAATGTTCGCCAGGTTCTCCAGGCGGAAGGTCAGCCCCAGGGCGTCGAACTTCTTTTCCCGGTACCTGCCGTACATGGAGGGAATGTCCACGGCGATGTGCCGTTTGCGGTAAATGTCCTCGCGGGCTTCAAACCGCTCCGGGGAGGTGATAATCTCTTTCAACCCCTCCAGGTAGGTCAGCAGGTTCTCCAGGCACTCCCGGGTATCGTTGCGATCCAGGACCTTTTGCAGGGCATCCAGACCCTCGAATCCCCAGCGCGAGGCTTCCTGGAGATGGTAGCGGATCTCCTGAAAGCCTAAGTTGTATTTCTGGTTCACTAAGCGGTAAACCTTGATCAGGAGCGCCAGCCGTTTCTTTTCAACTTCGGAAACCGGGGACGCCCCGTCCAGCAGTCGCTCCAGGTCCTCATCGGACAGGCCGAGGAGCTCCTCTTCCCGCAAGAACCCTTTTTCCTCAAAAATCTTCCTCACCAGGATATGGGCCTCATTGAGCCACTCCCCCTGGACCGCCAGGGCCTCATAGATCTCCGGCGGCAGGAACGGGCGCAGGCTTGTTTTATCCTTGAGGCGCCAGAAGCGGAAGATTTCCCGGATGAAGTCCTCGATCAGGTTGCTGCTCTCCACGTGGCTTTGCTTGCGAAGAAAATGGATCAGCGGGTCCCGCCTCCGGCTGAGCTCGTCGATCTCGGTGGTGACGTCGCGCAGGCGCCCTTCGGCGCCGATCTCGTTGAAGTAAACCGGAATCAGTTTGGTCAGCTGTTTGACCAGGTTGTAGACGGGCTCGACTTCGGCGTTGAGCAGTTTGGTGATTTCTTTCTGAAAGAGATCCGTGTCTTTAATGCAGGTCCCGCCCAATTTCAGGTGGATGATGAGCGCGGAAAGGAGGGTGCTGCACCATTTCGGGTTCCGCCCGATGATATCCAGCCACACCCGGACATTGTCCAGGTGGCTGGCATTGCCGATGAGCTGCCAGTTAAGATCGACCCCCTTCACGTCCGGGTACTGGAAGCCGAAGAGCAGGACCTGCTCCAGAAAACCCTCCACCAGAGGGCCATACCCGCGGTTGAAGATCTCCGCCCCGATCGCCTGGATGCATTGCAGATCCGTTTGGGGGTAGTTCTCGATGCTGGATTTCAACAGCGAAAAGGTTTTGACGAGAAACTCCTCCATCCGCTCCGGCGGCTCCTTCCGGATCAGCTGAACCAGGGTATAATTGATCTCCCGCAGGGTCTCTTCATGGATATCGCGCAGCCCCTCCATCTCCATGATTTTGAAGAGGGCGAGGATCTTCCAGTTCTTCAGCAGCCGCCCTTCCCCGCCCTCGTCCATCTCGCTCTCCGCGCCGGCAAAATGGTGCGGCATTTCTTTGTAGGCGCGGACGATCTCGAGGTATCCGGGAAGGCCGAGGAGCTTCCGGAAGGTTTCCGCGGAACCGTCGCGCGGGGACGCTTCTTCCAGATCCGCGAGGTACTCTCGGAGGCAGCGGTGGGAAATGTCGCGTAGAACCTCCTCCCCCTTTTCCCGGATGCGGAGGGAGCCGTCGGCGATTCGGCCCAGCCAGGCAAGGGGGTCCTCTTCGTTCAGCCAGTATTCGTAGATTGTCCGCAGGGAACGGGCCAGGAGCGGGTTCAGGGTTTTCAGGAATCCGTCGGCCGGTGACTTCTTGAGAAGGGCCTGGGCGATCCGTTTCACCGGCACATGGCTAATGGAAAGGAGAAAGAAAAAACGGTCCGGGAGGGCGGTCAGGCGGCGGAAGATCCGCTCGAGAACCGGGAGGAGCCTTTCCCGGTTGGCTTCGTCGATTTCCTGGACGATCCTCTCCACAAAACCCAGGAGGTAATCCAGCGCCTTGCCTTCCAGCGATGGCCGGTTCGCCTCCATCAATCCGTCCAGAAAGATTTCCAGAATGACGCTCATGGCCTCGGGCCCGCGGGGGTGGCGGGCGTAGGAGGCAAAATTCTTCAGGGCGAAAGACCGCATCTCCGGAAGAATGATTTCCCAGTTCTTGAAGGGATGGTTGAGTTCGAAGAGGAGCGTTTCGACGGTCTGGAGGATCCCGCGGTACCCTTGGACGGCTTCCCGCAGGACTTCGTATTTGGGGTCCACCGCCACCCGGTCCACGGCGGTCTCTTCCAGGTTGCTGCGCAGGGCGTCGGAATCGAGGATCTCCTGCGCCAGGCAGCTTTCCCGGCTCTTGCGGTCTGCGGGCGGGACTTGGTTCTGACTGGCCAATCAGACCCCCTTAAAACCAGTGTCAGTATGAGGGTTCAGGGTCAGGAAGGAACTCTTACCCTCTTGACGGTCGCCGAAGCACGATTAGCAGAGCCGGGGGGGCCAGAGATCTTTTCCTTTCCCTGACACTCCCCCCGACACTTTCACTTTTCATCAAACCGGTTTCTGCGAATCCATATGCAAAATCAGATCCAGGACCCGGTTGGAATAGCCCCATTCGTTATCGTACCAGGACATGACTTTAACCAGGCTGCCGATGGCCTTGGTGCAGCCCCCATCGACGATGGAAGAATGGGCGTCGCCCATAAAATCAATGGAAACCAACGGTTCGTCTGTGTAACCCAAATAACGGTTGGCGGCCTCTTTGAGCGCCTTGTTCACTTCCAGAACGGTGGTTTCCTGCTCCACCTCCATGACCAAGTCAACCAGGGACACATTGGGGGTGGGCACGCGCACGGCCAACCCGTCGAACTTTCCTTTTAATTCCGGAATGACCAGGGCCACGGCCGAGGCGGCGCCGGTCTTGGTCGGGATCATGGAGAGGGCAGCGGCCCTGGCCCGGCGCAGGTCGCTGTGGGGGAAATCCAGGATGCGCTGGTCGTTGGTGTAGGAGTGGACCGTCGTCATCAGCCCCCGCCGGATTCCGAACCGGTCGAGAATCACTTTCGCGATCGGGGCCATGCAGTTCGTCGTGCAGGAGGCGTTGGAGACGATGTGGTGTTCGTAGGGGTTGTAATCGAATTCGTTCACCCCCATCACGATCGTGATATCTTCGTTTTTCGCCGGAGCGCTGATAATGACTTTTTTCGCCCCGGCGTCAAGGTGCCCTCGCGCCTTTTTGGCGTCCGTGAAGATCCCCGTCGATTCGATGACATATTCCACGCCCATGTCCCGCCAGGGGATCTGCCCCGGATCCTTGATGGCGGTGATCAAAATCTGTATTCCATTGACCACCAGGCCCTTCTCCGTCACCTTGACTTCTGCCTGGAGCCGGCCCATCACCGAATCGTAGCGGAGCAGGTGCGCGGAGGTGGCGTTATCCGTGAGGTCGTTGATGGCCACGACCTCGAGATTAGCGAATTCTTTGCCTTGCAGGGCGGCGCGTAAAACGCTGCGCCCGATTCTTCCAAAACCGTTGATGCCGACTTTCATGGACATGACAACTCCTTTCGTCCGGGCGGAAGCCCGATCCAGCGGTTCGCCTTTCGCGGTCTCTCGGGGAACCCGGCCGACCCAAATGCTTTTTTTATTAAAAATACCAATAATTCTGCCCCTTGTCAAAGGCTTTCCCTTCTCTCGCCTCCCTGCACTTTTTGAAAAATAGAAAAGGTTCAAGCAGTTCTAAGCGCCTGCCGGGGCGCGGGGGCAGCGCCGCGCTTCGCGAAACCACAAGGCTGTGGTGTTTCCCTGGGACCAGGCGGAGGCCGCAGGCCTTCCGCCTCTCTTTGCGGAAAGCCGTTTGGGATCGCCGAGAAAAGTTAAGGTCCCAACCGGTGCTTTCGCGAATCGCGCCGCCACCCCCACGCCCATTCCAAGCTTTTGCCTCAAAAACAAATGCCAAAAGTGAAGGGAGACAAGTTTTCCCTTCTTTATTTCCCTCGGTCTTTCGTATTGTTAAGGTGAAGGCATAGTCTGGGCAAAACCAATAAAAGCGTTGATTTCTTCCCTGGGAGATTCTATGATATTTTTGACCGCCGGGGATTGACCCCCAAAGGAAAGGAGGAAAAATCGTGGAATTGAAAAGCATCGACGAGATTCCCCTTCAGGGAAAGAAAATCTTCCTCCGGGTCGATTTTAATGTGCCCCTCGGAGCCGACGGGAAAGTGACGGACGACACGCGGATCCGGGCGGCGCTGCCCACTCTCGAGCATGCCTTAGGGCAGAAGGCCCGGGTCATTTTGGCCTCCCATCTGGGCCGCCCCAAGGGCAAACCCGAAGCCCAATACAGCCTGAAGCCCGTCGCCGCGCGGCTAAGCGAACTCCTTCGGCGCGAGGTGAAGCTGGCACCCGATTGCATCGGGCCGGAGGTGGAAAAAAATGTGGCCGAGATGAAGCCCGGCGACATTCTCCTTTTGGAGAACCTTCGTTTCCACAAGGAAGAGGAGAAGAACGACCCCGTCTTTTCCCAGGCCCTGGCCCGCTTGGCTGAAGTGTACGTTAACGATGCCTTCGCCGTCTCCCACCGCGCCCACGCTTCGGTCGAAGGGATTACAAAATTCTTCCGGGAGAAGGCCGCCGGGTTTTTGATGAAGGAGGAGCTGACTTATTTACACAAGGTCATGGTGAACCCCGCCCGTCCGCTGGCGGCGGTGATCGGGGGCGCCAAGGTTTCAGGAAAACTGGAAGTGCTGAAAAACCTGACCCCGCAGGTCAACATAATGCTCATCGGCGGCGGAATGGCCTTTACCTTCCTGAAAGCCACCGGCCATGAAGTCGGCAAATCCTTGGTCGAGGATGAACTCCTGGCAACCGCCCGGGAGATCCTCGAAATCGGTCGGCAAAGCGGCGTTAAAGTTCTGCTGCCCGTCGATTGCGTCGCGGCGGAAAAATTCGAGGCCGCCGCCCGCAATAAGGTCGTCGGGGTGAAGGAGATCCCGAAAGACTGGATGGGCCTGGATATCGGGCCGGCCACGGCCAAGCAGTTCGCCGACGCCCTCCGGGGAGCAAAAACCATTATCTGGAACGGCCCCATGGGGGTCTTCGAAATGGCTCCGTACAGCAAGGGAACCATGGAAATCGCCCGGGCGGTCGCCGAAAGCGGCGCTGTCTCTGTGGTGGGCGGCGGCGATACGGACTTGGCGGTTCACCGGTCCGGCCAGGCCGAAAAAATTTCCTACATTTCCACGGCCGGCGGCGCCTTCCTCGAGCTTCTGGAAGGAAAGGCCCTGCCGGGGGTAGAAGCCCTGAAAAAATAGCAGTCGGCGATCCGCTGTCAACTTAAAGCCATCCTCCTCGCCGGGCTCATCGCTGAGTGCTTAAAGCCGACAGTTTCTTGGAGGAGCATTTATGTCCCGTATCCCTCTGGTTGTAGGCAACTGGAAACTTCATAAAACGATACGAGAAACGGCGGATTTTTGCCGGGCCTTGAAAGAAGAGCTTCTTTCCGGGCCGAAGGGGGCGGCCTTTAGGGAAAAGAAAGCGGAGGCGGCGGTGGCGCCTCCTTTTACGGCCCTCTTCGCCGCCGCTCAGGCGCTGGAAGGATCGCCATTCTTTGTCTCTGCTCAGGACGCGTTCTGGGCCGAAAGCGGCGCCTTCACCGGTGAAATATCCCCGAAGATGCTCGCCGATGCCGGCTGCCGCTTCGCGATCGTCGGCCATTCCGAACGGCGCCAGTTTTTTCAGGAAACGGATGAGTCCGTCAACAAGAAGACCTTCGCCCTAAGCGCTCAGGGTCTGATTCCCATCGTCTGCGTCGGCGAAACGCTGAAGGAGCGGCAGGAGGGCCGGGCCTTTCCGGTGGTGGAAAGACAGATCGCCGGGGGCCTGAAAGGCCTTGCCGTGGGGAAACCGGACGCCCTGGTAATCGCTTATGAGCCGGTCTGGGCCATCGGAACCGGGCAGACCGCAACCGCGGAACAGGCCCAGGAAATCCAGGCCTTTATCCGCCGGCTTCTGGAAAAAGTTTTCTCCGGGCCGATCGCCCGGGGAATTCGCATCCTTTACGGGGGAAGCGTTAAACCCGAGAACATCGCCGAACTCATGGCCATGAAAGATGTGGACGGGGCGCTTGTCGGGGGAGCCAGCCTGGAGGTGGAATCTTTCGCCCGGATCGTGTCGGGGGCGGTTTCAAACAGCTGACCCGGAAAGAAAAAGGGGGGCGGCTGTACCCGTGACTGAATGGCTACGCGCCGCCGAAGAAAAAAATAGCTTTTATTAGAAATTTATGCTATAAAAATTTTTTATCCTTCGCTTAAGGAGCGGCTTCTTAAGATGACCCTGGCAATCACCATTCTGCATGTCGTCGTCTGTTTCCTTTTGATCGTTATTGTCCTTCTCCAGACGGGAAAAGGCGCGGATATAGGCGCGGCGTTCGGCGGAGGATCCAGCCAGACTGTTTTCGGCTCCGCCGGTCCGGGCGGGTTCTTGACGAAGATTACCACAGCTGTAGCCGTAGTGTTCATGATCACTTCGATCGGCCTGGCCTATTTTTCGAGCCACCGGCCCGGTTCCTCTGTCATGAAGGAGCAGCCCCGGAAAACAGCCCCGGCGCCCCCCCCGGCCCCGGTGGAACAAGGGACACCCATAATCCCGGCCCAGCCGACCCCGGCAGCGCCGGCGGCAAAGTAAGTTTGTTTTTTGCGGTTTGACAATTTTTTCGTCTCTGTGTGCTCTGTGGTCTCCGCGGTGAGTCATGTGCCGAAGTGGTGGAATCTGGTAGACACACCATCTTGAGGGGGTGGCGAGCTACGCTCATGCGGGTTCGAGTCCCGCCTTCGGCACCAA
>Ga0102851_10002740_pt1 | contig 10733 bp, 1 predicted proteins | sample Mud3Dept3metaG_FD_79558 | JGI IMG/M metagenome (GOLD analysis project Ga0102851, IMG submission 79558) | Freshwater wetland microbial communities from Ohio, USA, analyzing the effect of biotic and abiotic controls - Mud 3 Core 4 Depth 3... | ecosystem: Environmental > Aquatic > Freshwater >...
ATAGTCCTTAGCAAAGGATTCGATTTTTTTATGGAATATTTTTTCTCCCTGAGAACCATAATGAAAAAATCCATAAAACGGATAATCAACACCTAAATGTTCACTGAGAGGATAATTCATCTTCTCACCATGTAACAGAATAAATGGGATTTTACTTCCTTCAGTATTAATAGGCATCATATTGGTACATTCAGAAGGCCAAAGGTGCTTAATTAACCTGCCTCTATACTTTTTAAGCCTATCAATAAGTTGATTGTCAATATATTGCTCAGGTCCGCTATAATTGATTTTGCCTTCTGAGAAGTAGATCTCAATCTCTTTTTGTTTTAGCTCATTTAAAAATTCACTAAACATCAGATCTGACCTTTAATAATTTTAGAAAAGACATTTTCTTTCTTATCTGGCTTATTATCAGTTATTTTTTGTTGTGTAATTTCCATAGTTTCAGCCAGATCTTTTATTATCGGACTGTCAAAGAAAACTCTTAAGCTCATTTTAACTTTAAATGCTGACTCAATCTTCGAAAAAACAGATATTGCCAGAAGGGAATTACCCCCCAGGTTAAAAAAGTTATCTGTAGAAGAGATATCTTTTGTCTTTAAGGCGTCACACCAGATTTCATAAATGATCTTTTCAGACGGGGTCATTGTCAGAGGTTCCACATTATCCTTTTTCCCGGTATCAGTTAAATCAAACAACAGGGCTTTCCTGTCAGTTTTTCCATTGTTCGTCCTTGGGAATTCTGTCATAACCCTGTAGGCTGATGGTATCATATATGACGGCAGCTTTTCGTTGACAAGTCTGTTAAGTTCTTTTGTATTAATATTGAAACCTTCAGATACATTTAAGTATGCAACTAACCGGTCATCATTCTTATTAAATTCATGTACCTTGACAACAACTTCTTTAATTCCCCTGAACTGGGAAAGAAGAAACTCAATTTCACCCAACTCTATCCTGAAACCCCTGATTTTAACCTGATTATCATTCCGGCCAAAAAGTTCTATATTACCATCTTTAAGATGCCTGCCCTGATCGCCTGTTTTATAAATTACATGGCCGTCATCAGAAAGGATAAATTTTTCAGCCGTCAGGTCAGGTTTGTTATTGTAGCCTTTGGAGACACCAGGTCCGCTTATTGCCACTTCACCAATTACACCTGTCGGGAGGTATTTATTGTTTTTGTCAAGAATATATATGCCTGTATTATCAATTGGTGTTCCGATATAAATCGGGGCATTCTGATCAGTTATCTGTGAGCATGTCGACCAGATTGTTGTTTCAGTCGGGCCATACATATTCCATAATTCCTTCACCTTCGGGAAAAGCTGGTGTACCAGATTAGAGGTCAGTTTCTCCCCTCCGCATAATGCCCTGAGATTTCTTTTACCGCTCCATCCGCTGGAAAGAAGAAGACTCCAGAAGGTTGGTGTAGCCTGAATGATTGTTACATCATGCTGATCAATCATACTTATCAAAGCTTCCCCATTAATAATATCCTGATTTTCCGCCATTACAATTGTTGCCCCATTTGAAAGAGACACAAAGAGTTCAAAACCAGATATGTCAAAAGATAAAGATACGACTGCCAGCAATGTATCTTTATCAGTCATCCCCGGGATTTTTGACATACTATTAATGAAATTTACTACCGCTCTATGGTGTATTTTGACTCCTTTGGGTTTTCCTGTTGTACCCGAAGTGTAAATAATGTATGCCAGCGCCTCCGGATTGAACTTAATCTCAGGTTTTCCGGCCGGATATGTGTTTTTAAAGCTTATTTTATCTTCAATAATTACAAATGAAGCGTTCCTGAAATATCTTACGTTAACTTTCAGGGATCTCTGCGTAACGAGGACTTTTGCCCCTGAATCTTCAAACATATAACTGAGTCTTTCTATTGGAAATGAAGGATCCAGTGGAACATAACAACATCCTGCTTTCAGAATGCCAAGAACCGAAATAACCATCCCGGCTGAACGTTCAATGTATACGCCCACGACATCTCCGGGAACCACTCCAAGTGAAATCAGATGGTTAGATAATCTATTGGCACGTTCGTCCAATTCCCGGTATGTCAGCCTTTCCAAACCTGATATTAATGCTGTTTTGTCAGGTTTTAATCTTACCTGCTTCTCAAAGAAATCCTGGATCAGACAATCAGGAACAGGTACTTCAGTGCTGTTAAACTCATCAAGTTTCTTTTTATCATTCGCTGAGATTATTGAAATTTCAGATAACTTCTTATCAGGATTTTCTATGACACTCTCCAATAGAAATAGAAAGTTGTCCTTCAACCCGGAGATAGTTTCGCGGTCAAGTAAATCTGAATTAAACTCAATTTCACCTTCAATAATCCCGTCATTTTCCCACGCATAAAAAGTAAGATCGAATGGAGAAACAGTGTCTTTAATCAGTATTCTCTCAGATATTATTCCCTCCGGATCAAGGGGAGGGCGAGGGGTATTCTGATACGCAAAAAGAATCTGGGTAATTGGGTTGACATTGATTTTCCTTTCAGGTTGCAGAATTTCAACCAGCTTCTCAAACGGTAAATCACTATGAGCAAGGGCTTCCAGGGTCATTTGCCTTGTTGATTGCAAAATATCTTTAAACCTCTGTGAATTATTAAAACGCATACGAAGGATTATTGTATTTATAAATAATCCTATAATTTTTTCGATTTTTGAATTCCACCTGTTAGCAGTAGGCACACCGATGCAGATATCGTCGTCCCCTGAATATTTATTCATTAACAAACCAAAGGCCGCAAGCATAATCATAAAAGTTGTTGAATTCTCTTTTTGACTCAAAATCCTGATTTTGCCTGAAAGGTCGGCAGCCAGCTTCAAAGGCTCCCGGCCACCAAAACCGCTAAGGGTTTTGTTTCTCGCACGGTCAAAGGGAAAATTAAGTTCTGAGGGATGTCCGTTAAGTTGTTTTTTCCAAAAGTTTATTGAATCTCTGTAGGTATCTTCAGTAATATTATTTTTCCTCCAGCTTGCTATATCATAATATTGATGTTGAAGAGGGCTGAGGCTTAATTCACGTTTGTTAAGCAAGTCATTGTATATCTGACGTAATTCGCCGGCAAAGATCCCCCATGACCAGCCATCAAACACCATATGCTGGACAGTCATATGAAATATATACTCATCATCCCTGATTTTTACAAGATATAACCGGAATAAGGGGCCATTTTCTATATCAAAAGTATCTCTTGATTCCCCGGTAAAAAAATCCTGAATTTCCGGATCAACTTCTTCATCATTTAAAGAGCTGTAATCCAGTATCTTAATTGGTATATTATCAAAATTATGAATAATACAGTATGGCTCTCCTCCGTTTGATTTTACAGAACTTCTGAGGATAGCCTGCCGGTCAAATAAAATGTTCAGGCTCTTCACAAAAATATCAACATCGAGCTCTCCTTTTAGCCTGTATGTAAATGGAATATTATATGCCGGATTGGTCAGGTCAATCTGATTTATGATCCATAACCGCTTCTGATCAGAGCTTACAGGCAGCCTGCTATCCTTATCGAGAGAAATTATATCCTGATCATCCGATTTTGCTGGCGTCTCTGATTCTATTTTCCTGATCAGTCCTTTTATCGTAGGGGAGTTAAATATTGATTCGAGAGGTAACCTGACATGGAATTTTTCGCTGATCCGGGTTATTACCTGTGAGGCTAATAATGAATGGCCACCGAGGTAGAAAAAATCATCTTCAAGACCAATTCCTTTAATCCCAAGAAGATCCTCCCAGATTTTTACTACTGTTTTTTCAATTAATGAGGTTGGTGATATATATTCGTTATCCATTAAAGGCCGGTCATGAAATGACAGGGAACTTTCAATAACTTCAACTTCATTGATGTCTTTAATCATTGAATCTGAACCGCTTATCGTTGTTCCACCTCTGAATTCGGTGAAATAGTTAAATGGAGTTACAGGATCTATCCAGTGTCTTTTCCTGTCGAAAGGATAAGCCGGCAATGGAACCCTGAATCTCTTTTCATCCTGATAGTAATTGCCCCAGTCAATATCCACACCTGAAACCCAGGCATGTGCTAAAGCTTTCAGAAATACCGATATATCATTTAGTTTCTTTTTCGGATGACGTACAGTTGATGAAAGTCTGATCTTCTTACCGGCTGTACCATATTGAGAAAGAAGTGTTGCAAGGGTATTACCCGGACCCACTTCAAAAAAATACGTATTCCCGGGTTTAAGTAATTCCTGAACTCCATCAACGAAATTTACAGTTGACCGGATCTGATCAGTCCAGTATCCGGGGTTTGAAAAGTCCCCTGGGCCCACCCAGTTACCTGTTTTATTTGATATAAGAGGTATTTTGGCTTCTCCGAATCTGACGGTTTTTAAAATTTCTCTGAATGGATCCAGCACAGGTTCCATCATATAGCTATGGAATGCATGAGAGGTTTTCAGCCTGGATAAATGGATATCAGGATAATCAGTAACCAACCTTTCATGAACTTCTTTAATATCTTGAATATCACCGGATAAAACATTCATTTCCGGTGCATTTTTTAATGATAAATTAACTTTCCCTGAAATATAAGGAAGCACATCATTGTATGACAACTGAACAGAAAGCATCGCCCCCGCTTTTTGTTCCTGCATCAACTTTCCCCTCCATGCAACAAGCTTCAATGCATCCTCAAATTCAAATATCCCGGAAATTACAGCTGCTGCATATTCCCCTATACTGTGGCCTATCAAAGCATCAGGCCTGATGCCAAACTCCTCCAGTAACCTGGCAATAGCAAACTGAATGGTAAACAATAATGGCTGTGCAACAGATGTCTGATTTATTTCATTCTCCAGCGAATCATCAGTATCATGAAGAATATATTTTAAAATATCAATTTTGAAATTCTCTTTCAGGAATAGGTTGGCTTTATCCACAATATTTCTGAAAGAAGGAAATTCATAATATAAATCTTCAGCCATTCCTGTATATTGTGAACCTTGCCCTGTAAACATAAAGACTATCCGTGGATTGAATAATTCCTGTATCCCGCTATTCTCCAGCTCGGTCATCAGTACAGGAACCTTATTATCAGGTTCCCTTTTACAGACCAGAAGTGAGCGATGTTTATAATGTATCCTTCCCTGCTGAAGGGTAAAAGAAATATCTGCAATATCCTGGTCTGAGTTCAAAATATGCCGGGCAATGTCCTGTTTAAGATTTTTCAGGGCCCGTGGAGTTTTAGCGGTAACAGGAATCAGATGATATTTTTTTGATGAAACTATTTTGACTGTTTCAGGAGCTTCTTCCAGTATACAGTGAGCATTTGTTCCCCCTATGCCAAATGAGCTGATTCCGGCACGTCTTGTACCCTGATTTGCAGGCCATTCCACCAGTGAAGTATTAATATAAAAAGGAGTATCCTTCAGCGGTAATTCAGGATTTGGATTTTTATAATTAACCTGAGGAGGCAATTTCCTGTTCCTGAGCATTAAGATTACTTTAATTACTCCGGCGACACCTGCAGCAGCATCAAGATGACCAATATTTGCCTTAACACTACCCAGGGCACAATAATTTCTCCCGTCTGCAGAATTTTTAAAAACATGGCTCAGTGCATTAACCTCTATCTGATCTCCGAGTTTAGTACCGGTTCCATGTGCTTCGATGTATGAGATAGTATCGGGAGATATTCCGGCCTCGGCGATTGCTTTACGTACTACATCAACCTGTCCGTTAACAGAAGGAGCCATATAACCAACCTTACCGGAACCATCGTTATTTATGGCAGAGCCTTTGATCACAGCCGATATTGTGTCACAATCCCTTATGGCATCGTCCAGTCTTTTTAAAACAACCACTCCTGATCCCTCGCCAAACAATGTGCCATCTGCCTCACCGTCAAAGGGTCTGCAATGGCCATCGGGAGAAAAAATTCCTCCTGGTTCAAACATATATCCTTCAGCATGTGGAATCTGTATGAAAACACCACCGGCCAGGGCAATATCACATTTATGGCTGAGCAGGTTCTGGCATGCAAGGTGAATGGCAACCAGAGATGTAGAACATGCAGACTGAATATCGAAACTTGGGCCGGTCAGATTCAGCTTATATGAGACCCTTGTGGTCAGATAATCACTATTATTATTTATAATGGTCTGGAACTCACCTAATGATCTTAATGATTCAGAATGCTGAAAAAGATTTTTCACCAGATAATTATTCATGCCACATCCCGCAAATACACCGATTTCGCCGGAATATTTTTCAGAAGTGTACCCTGCATTCTCTAATGCTTCATAACACGACTCAAGAAATACACGATGCTGCGGATCCATGAAATCAGCTTCCCTTGGTGTTATCCCAAAAAATGCCGAATCAAACTGATCTGCAGATTCAATATTACCATTGGCCAGGACATATTCTTTATTTTCGAGCAGAGCCTTATCAACACCCTTATTTAACAATTCTTCCTTCGTATAATACGTTATTGTCTCTTTCCCGGAAGAAATTGCGTCCCAGAAACTTTCGGCATTCTTAACTCCTGAAAACCGTCCTGCCATTCCAATAACGGCAATATCATTCCCCGATGATTTCTGACCTGCAGAATCCTGCCTGATATCAGGAGAAGGATTTTCAGTTTTATTCCTGCTATCGATAAAGGCAGCTAATTCCCGGACAGTCGGAAATTGAAAAATGTCTACAATATTTATTTGAATATTAAACTGCTTAAATAGTTTAATTACAATCTGAGGAATCAGCACAGAATGACCTCCTATGTCAAAGAAGTTATCAGTGCTTCTGAAACCTTCGCTTTTTAAGACTTGTTCCCAGACCGACATTACATTCTTTTCTGTCTGTTTATAGCGTCGGATAGATTTTTGATCGCCTTCAGGTCTTATGGCGGAAATTTTATTCAGTTCAGCAACAAGCTTTTCAAGCGAGATATATTTCTCGAGTATCAAATAATAAAAGTCATTCCTGCTGTTGATTATTTGGTTTTCCCGATTGACTTTTGCTTTTTCCCCGCCATCAGTTTCCATATCCGGAAGATTACTTTCCGGATCAAAAGTAAAACCTGTTGCTCTTTCAGCAGGAATCTTAAATGTCTGAATCTGATCACTCACGGAATTCAGATCACCAAAATTAGAAACCATGAAATTCTCAGCTGGAATATTCTTGGCAGTTCTTCTTATATTGACTGATAAAAAACCGGAATTATTAAGTTTTGCCCTTTCGCCTAAGAATGAAATTAATGAATGCTCCACCCCTTTCCCAAGGACACGGCAACTTAGAAGGAATGTTTCAACATCATATCCCGTTGATTTATTAACAATTATAACACCAATCAGGCCATAATCGCCAAACCGATCTGAAAGCGAAACCTGAAAACACTCAAAATTCTTATCCTCGGAGATATTCTTAATTTCAATTTCGCTTTTCTTTAATCCGGTAAAATTAAACTGGTTGGTTTTGTATGTCAATTGGGATATACGGGGAATATTTTCGCCCTGAAATGGTATTATTTCGATCTGTAAATTCAGTCCTTTAATAAATTCTTTATAAGTTTTGACGGATGATCTGAAACTGCTGCGCACAGCTTCTTCCCTGTATTTTTCAGTTTTTTCCCGGTCTTCCTGAGTGATTCTGAGCCTGTCAAAGATCCAGGAGTTCTGCAATTGTTTAATATTGAATCCCTCTTCCGGTAATTGAATAGTAAGAACTTCAGGAGCATTGTTTCTGACTTCAGCACATTCTATCGGACTGTCATCAATAAATACAAAACTATCAAGGCCAATATTTATTTCTTTCGCAAGCTGAATCAGGTTTTCGGATTTACGATTCCAGTTGATCCTGTGAAACGCAATATGCTCTTTTTTCAGGATCATCTGGTTGTTTTTTTCGAAGACTTCAAATACGTCTTCTTCCCTGTTCTTACTGCATAAGCATATCAGGATGCCGGCGTTTAGCTGATCGACTAAAAATTCCTGCAATGACTGTTCTGATTGACCGACCCTGACTCCGGATGGTCCATCCTCAGCCACAACGCCCTTCCACAGAGTGTTATCACAATCGACGGCGATAGCTTTGAAGGGTGATCTGAACGAGGCTTGAATTTTTCTGGCTATAATTGTTGCAAGCGAGATGAAAAATTCATCAGTAAATGGTATGTGACCGACTTCCTCTCCCAACTCTTCATAGTAGTCAGAAACATCATATGTATTAATCAGTTCGGCTGAATTTAAAACAATGACATTAAATTTCAACTTCAGGGCAGATGAAAATCTGTTCGCAGCTTTTTTTATACTTTTAGAAAGAACCGGATTCTTTAAAAGTCCGGGAGAGGAAGGGCATAATGCAATAATATACCTTCCTCCTTTATTTATCCTGGAAGCAGAAGTTAAAGCATTAAAAAATTCATCAATCTTCTGGTTTAAATCAGAAACAGAATCATCAGAATTATTCTCTTTCATCCAGTCTTCAAACCTGATCAGGAGTATATTGTATCCATCATGATTTGAATTAAACTCACTTACCGGATTTAGTAATTGAGAAAAAACCTGGTTATACCCGGGGAAGGTTATTGAAGGAGTGACACCAAGCTTGTCAAACCAGAATTCCAGATATGGTTTTACGGGTTCCACCGTAAAAGTCCCTGTTATATTGACATGCAGAACCGGCTTTTCCGGTTTTACCACCGGTTCTTCAGATAGCCAGGATGGTTTAATGTCCGGATCATTAATAATCAGGTCAGCAATCTTTAAAAACTCATCTTTAAAGATACCGGCGGTATCACTATCAAAGAGATCGCTGTTATATTTTAAAGCGCAGATAAGTTTTTTATCATCATCTATAATTTCAAGTGTCAGGTCAGCCTGACCCTCCTGATCAAATATCTTATACGGTTTAATTAACAGGGAACCCCATGATGCGTATTTAGTCGTCTCCTGATCGCCCAGAAAATGCAGCAGGCAGCCAAGAGTTTTTTTATTCAGGTAATTAAAGATTACCTGAAAAACCGGTGTTCTTGATAAATCCCTCCTGGGTGAAACCTTTTCAACAATAATCGGAAATGGCACTCTCTGATTTTCAAGACTTTCATATACCCGGTTTTTGTTTTCATTTAAAAAATCTATAAAGGTTTTCTGACCTGAAATTGAACATCCTAAGGGAAGCAGGTTAATGAAATATCCGAATATATTTTCAAAGCCCCTGCTTGTACGGGCAGCAGATGGTAAACCAATGAAGAAGTCGCTTTGCCGGGATATTTTGGAAATATAAAATTCAAATGCTGATAATAACAAAACATTAAATGTTATACCGTTATTTCTGGCCAGGGAGCGTAGATGGATAAACCTGTCGCCCTCAATTTTGAACAGAAGAGTATTGCCCTTAAATTGATGTATCGGGGGTCTTTCAAACTTAGCCGGTATGTTTAGAATATGAGGTTTACCGGCAAGTTGCTTCACCCAATAATTTAACTGACTTTCGCCTTTTTCACTGTTCAGGAATTCTATCTGATCAAAAATAAAACTGCTGTAATCTGAAACCGCGGAACTCCTTACAATACTCTCCTTTTGAATTACCGAACTATAAAGGCGGATAAACTCGTTTAACAAATTCCTCAGAGAAATTGCATCACAGATAATGTGGTGGAAATTAAAACTCACGATCGTAGAGTGGGAAGCATTAACTACAATCACTCTGAACAGAGGTCCATTCTCAAAATCAAAAGGTATCCTGTTTTTTTCGTGCAGGAGAGTTCTTATCTGCCCGTCACTAAGATTTAATCCATCGATCTGTTCAATAACCGGACTGATTTTCTCTAAAACAATCTGGCAAGCCAGGCTTTCACTCTCCGGAAGATATGCAAATATTGTTCTCAGCATCGGATGTTGTTCTGTCAGAATTGAAAGAACAATACTTAAGGCATCAATAATTATAGGATTTTTAATCTCAGCTGCCAGGGAAATATTATATGATGTATTTTCAGGACTTACTGTCCGTAAAAACCAAAGCGCCTTTTGATTATGGGCAAGAGGCAATACTTTAATACTCTTCGAATTGGTCCTTTTCAGAATTTCCTTAAAAAATTCCTTGTTTGATTTCAAAAAATCAAGCCTGGAAGAATCAAGCTTTTTCTCCTCAGCTTTATATTTTAGTATGTCTCCTTTCATCCAAAGCTCCAAATTCTTTGGGAAGAAGGGATTAAAATCCTTTTTCATAATTCGCCCTCCAGCCAATTGACACCCGGTTCAGGAACCTTGCCATCTGGCTTAACAGATGAAGAGTTAAGATTATTAAGGATGAGTTTTATAATATCATTTATTGAGAATTTCTGAAGAATATCAGAAATGCTGATGCCGGTATTAAAATCCGATTTAACAATGCCTGATAACTCTGCAGCTGCAATAGAATCAATGTCAATATCATTTAGCTTCGTATCAATATCAAATTCAGGGTTTTGCAGTTCCATCATTGTCCGAACCTTACTTAAAAAAAATAAACTTAATCCTGATTCCCGCTGTTTGAAAGTCATTCTTTTTAAACTTTCAAAGTTCAGAGACTGACTTTTTGATATAGCTGAATCCCTCTCATGGTTATTTACAAACTGTACTGCGGTTTTGCTACTTTTCACTCCGCTGACGACAAAAAGTTGTCTGAAAATGACATGATCGGGTTGTTGCAGCATTTGATACCAGTTCTCAATTAAAGATTCCAGGATTTCTTTTTTTAAG
>Ga0102851_10002741_pt1 | contig 10731 bp, 12 predicted proteins | sample Mud3Dept3metaG_FD_79558 | JGI IMG/M metagenome (GOLD analysis project Ga0102851, IMG submission 79558) | Freshwater wetland microbial communities from Ohio, USA, analyzing the effect of biotic and abiotic controls - Mud 3 Core 4 Depth 3... | ecosystem: Environmental > Aquatic > Freshwater >...
GCCCACTGCCGCACCAGGGCCGGTTTCTTCGGCGCCATCATCCGCCCGACGCGGGTCAGGAAAGAAGAGCGCGACATGAGCTTCCGGGCCATGGACATCCTGAAGTTCACCGGGCTGGAGGCGAAGCGGGACACGGTCGCGGAGAACCTTTCCTACGGCGACCAGCGGCGGCTCGAGATCGCCCGGGCGCTCGGGACCGAGCCCCACCTTCTGCTGCTGGACGAGCCGGCAGCCGGCATGAACCCCCAGGAGACGCAGGACCTCATGGCCCTGATCCGCAGGATCCGCGACAACGGCGTGGCCATCATCCTGATCGAACACGATATGAAGGTGGTCATGGGGATCTCAGACCGGGTGGTGGTGCTGGACCACGGCGTGAAGATCGCCGAGGGCGCGCCAAAGGACATCCAGCAGGACCCGGCGGTGATCGAGGCATACCTGGGCAAGGAACATGCCCATGGATAGAATGGTAGACAGCATACTGTAGACAGCATACGGGAAATGTCGCCGCGAGGATTGTCTGCTGTTTACCGTTTACTGTCTACCGTCTCCTATGTCCAATTTCGAACTAATGCTCATCCTTTCCGACATATTCGTCTCCTACGGCATGATCGCCGCGCTCAGGGGCGTGAGCCTCGAGGTGCGGCAGGGCGAGATCGTGGCGCTCATCGGAGCGAACGGCGCGGGCAAATCCACGACGCTTATGTCCATCTCGGGCATCGCCGGACTTCAGTCCGGTACGGTCACTTACGGCGATCGTGTTCTCTCGGGGCTGCCTCCCCACGAGATCGTCGATCTCGGCATCTGCCAGGTACCTGAGGGAAGGCGTATCTTCCCGCGCATGACGGTGCGGGAGAACCTGGAGATGGGCGCCTTTCTCGCGGACCAGGGCCTGCTCGCCCGGGACATGGACCGCGTGTTCGGCATGTTCCCGGCGCTCGCGGAGCGGCGCAAGCAGCTTGGCGGGACCCTCTCGGGCGGCGAACAGCAGATGCTGGCCATCGGCAGGGCGCTGATGTCCCGGCCGAAGCTGCTCCTGCTGGACGAGCCCTCCCTCGGCCTGGCGCCGATCATAACGAGCAGGATATTCCGGATCATCGAGGAGATCAACGCGGAGGGCACGACCATCCTGCTCGTGGAGCAGAATGCCAAGGCGGCCCTGCGGCTCGCCACGCGGGCCTATGTCATGGAGAGCGGCAGGATCGTGATGCAGGGCCGGGCGTCGGACCTCGCGAACGACCCGGGGATCAAGAAGGCCTATCTGGGAGAATGATGCGAGAGGCAGTAGGTTGTAGGTGGTAGATAGTAGTCAACAGGTGGTAGGCAGGGGAGAGGGGTGCTATTCATTTCCAACTACCACCTGCCATCTACTCTCTACTTTCTTTTTATTTTTCTCCATCTACTACCTACCATCTCCTCTCTACTGACGCTATGCCCCGCAATATCAAGCTCATCCTCGAATACGACGGCACGAACTACCACGGCTGGCAGTCCCAGCAGGGGAGCGGCAAGGCGACCGTCCAGGACGCCCTCGAGGAGGCCCTTCGGAAGCTCACGAAGGAGACCATCCGGACCGTGTCGTCCGGCAGGACCGACGCGGGAGTGCACGCCCTGGGCCACGCGGCGAACTTCCTGACGGAGAGCGGGATCCCCGCGGAGGCATGGGCGCCCGCCCTGAACAGCCGGCTTCCCGCCGACATCCGCGTCCTCGCCTCGGAGGAAGTGGATCTTGAATTCCATGCCCGGTACAGCGCGAAGGGCAAGCAGTACCGTTATCTCATCCTCGCCCGCCGCGCGCCGTCGGCGCTTCAGCGGAGGCGTGCGTGGCACGTGGACAGGAAGCTGAACGTTGCGAACATGCGCAGGGCTGCGGAGCATCTGACGGGGAAGCATGATTTTTCCGCGTTCCGGAGCGCCGGATGCGGCGCGAAGAGCCCCGTCAGGAACCTGAAGGCGCTCACCATCAGGAAGACGGGAGATCTCATCGAATGCACGCTCGAAGCCGATGCGTTCCTGATGCATATGGCTCGGAACATCGTCGGCACGCTGGTCGAGGCGGGGCTCGGGAGGTTCTCTCCCTCCGAGGTAAGAACGATCCTCAGGTCCCGCGACCGGTCCCGGGCGGGGAAGACCGCGCCGGCCCACGGCCTGTACCTGGTCGCGGTCTCCTATGGCAGGAAAGGCCATCGAAGTTTGCTGACGAAGGAATAGCACGAATGTCACGAATAACGGCCGAATGCCATGAGCGAAGAGCACTATCTGATCTTTGCCGCCCGCTTCGCGTGCGTCCCTCACGCCTGCTGCTCTGATCGCTCCGCACCCGCCGCGTTTCGTAAGCAGTTCCAAAACCCTGCCCCTTTCTCAAGCTCGGATTTTGCAAAATCTGCTTGCCAAAACAATTCCCCTATGATAATGTGCGGGCTTGTTATGCGCGGACGGGCCGCTGTCCGGCGCATCCTGAACAGATCCAGCATATAGCCCCATAAGGATTACTTATAATGTTGAAAGGAGATCGTATGAGGATTCGGCAAGGTGCGGTAGTGCTGTTGCTGAGCTCCTTGTTCCTCATTCCCGCCGCGGACGCGGCGCCTGACGCGAAGGCCTGCCTCGCCTGCCACGCGTCGATGAAGGGGAACATCGAAAAGGAGAAAGGGGTCCTCGTGAACCTCAACGTGGACGCCGAAAAGTTCTCGAAGTCGGTGCATGGGAGTTTCAATTGCGTCGACTGTCACCTGAGCTTCGCGAGCCAGCCCCACAAGGGTCCCGCGGCCCCGGTGGACAAGGCGATCCAGGATCTGGCGAAGGCGCTCTCCCTGAAAAGCAAGATCGACCCGGTGGCGCAGGCAGCATGCGTGAACTGCCATCCCGACCCCTATGCCGCCTACAAGACGAGCGTCCATGGACAGAACGTCATGGTAAAGAAGTCCACGGACGGCCCCGTCTGCACGAGCTGCCACGGCTCGCCGCACTACATCCAGGCGCGGCCGAGCACGGAATCCAAGGTCTACCTCTATAACATCATCGTGACCTGCGGCACGTGCCATGAAGAGAAGTTCATGTCCGAGAAGTACGGCTTCTCGCCCCTGGTGATGGAACGGTATCTGGAGAGCTTCCATGGCCGGAAGCTCAAGCTCGGCCACACCGGCGCGCCGTCCTGCGCGAAATGCCACGGTTCCCACGGGATCCTGAGCGCCAAGGACCCCAAGTCCCCGGTGAACGTCGCGAACAAGAAGGCGACCTGCGGGCAGCCAAAGTGCCATCCGGGCGCCACGGACAAGTTCGTGGCCGCGATCACGCACAAGCCGCTCCACCCGGTGGCGCACTTCACCGAGATCGCCCTGATCATCCTCACGGTGGGCACGTTCATGTTCATCATCATCCACGTGCTTCTGGATATTTTCGCGGACATCCGCGACCGCCTGTTCAGGAAGGGGGACCACCATGGATAAGAACATCCCGCAGGAGATCGAGCGGTTCGACCTCTCCGCCCGGATCCAGCATATCATCATGTTCACGACGTTCCTGATCCTGTCCTTCACGGGGTGGGGGCTCAAGTATGCGTACGTGGAGCCGTCCAGCACCTGGATCAACATCTGGGGCGGGCCGAGGATGGCCGGCATCATCCACCGCGTGGCCGGCATCACCATGCTCCTGGACTTCATCTACCACCAGTTCTACCTGCTCAACCTGGCGCGGAAGCGCGACCTGCGGCTTACGATCATCCCGATGCCGAAGGACGTGGTGGACCTCGTCCACAACTTCATGTACTACCTGGGTCTCCGCAAGGAGCGGCCCTATTTCGGGAAGTTCAGTTACCTCCAGAAGTTCGACTACTGGGCCGTGTACTGGGGCATGTTCATCATCGGGACATCGGGCTTCTTCCTCGCCTTCCCGGTGACCGTGTCGGCCCTCTTCCCGACCTTCACCCTCGGGTGGATCTGGGACGTGCTCTTCATCATGCACAGCGACGAGGCGCTCCTGGCCATTGTGTTCATCCTGATCATCCACTTCTACATGGAGCATCTTCGGTCCGACGTGTTCCCCATGAACTGGCTGTGGCTGACCGGCAAGATGAGCGTCGAGAAGCTGAAGCACCACCATCCGGCGGAGTACGACTACCTTTTCGGACCAAAATCCAAGAAGGAGAACAAATAGCCATGAGGAAGATCGCTATACCGATGCTGGTGGCGGCGCTGTTCACCGTTGGCTGCGGCAAGGACCTTATCGGCAAGGCCCAGCAGAAGAAGCACGGCGAGGAGGCCGAGTCTGTCAAGGTCGTGGCCCTGAAGGATGCCGTCCCGTGCTTCGGCTGCCATGACTATGAGCGGTATGCCACGGGGAAGGGAAAGAAGTTCCCCCACCTGAAGCATCGCACCGAAATGGGCATAATGCTCCACTGCAACCAGTGCCACGATGTGAAGGACCTGAACGGAGGCAAGGGGCACGTCGTGACCATCACGAAGAAGAACCAGCCTTGCAACGGCTGCCATTGATCTGTGCAGCTAACGAGAACGTTCCTGTGACGGCGGCCGACTTGGCCGCCGTTTTTTTCTGAATGCAAAGGCGTCCGATTGTTCCTGTGAACCCGTAATTCGTCATCTCCGTGAAAACGGGGATCAAGTCAGGTAACGGTCCTCGATTCCCGCATGCGCGGGAATGACGGGAAATAAGCGATAGGGGGAGGTTCTCATGAAAAAAATCATGATCGGCATCGCCGCCCTTGTCCTGCTGGGAAGCGCCGCCTCTGCAACAAACCTGCTCGATAGGGTGAAGGACCTGACCAGCAGGAAGGATAAACAGGGGACGCCGGCGAAGAGCGAAGCCCTGGATGAGAAGACGGTCGCCGCGGGTCTGAAGGAGGCCCTGTCCGTGGGATCGCAGAACGCCGTGAAGCTCGTGTCCCAGGCGGACGGCTACTTCAAGAACCCCGCCATCAAGATCCCTCTGCCGGAGAAAGTGCGAAAGGCGGAGCGGTCGCTCCGGAAGATCGGTCTGTCGAAGCAGGTGGATGAGTTCGTGCTGACCATGAACCGCGCGGCCGAGAAGGCGGCGCCGGCGGCAAAGGATATCTTCATCGGCGCCGTGAAGGAGATGACCATCCAGGACGCAGTGGGGATCCTGCGGGGCGGCGATACGGCAGCCACGGAGTACATGCGGTCCAAAACGCACGAAAGGCTGTACGGGGCGTTCAAACCGACGGTGTCGAAGGCCGTGAAGGACGTAGGCGTCACCAATTCGTACCAGCGGCTGGTGAACAAGGCCAAGATGAGCAGGCTCATCAGGGACGAATCCCTCGACCTGGACCACCATGTGACGAGCAAGGCGCTGGACGGACTGTTCTACATGCTGGGGCAGGAGGAGAAGAAGATCCGGAAGGACCCGGTGGCGCGGGTGACGGACCTCTTGAAGAAGGTGTTCGGGAAATAACGGCTTTATTATATATAGAAGGATACTGATGGGAAGCGCGAACGGCGGCCGATGAGGCCGCCGCTCTTATTTGCCGCTCACCCGGACCTTCAGAAATTCACTTTGGGTATTTCTTTTTCCGCCTGGGGTATCTCGTAATACTGCGCCTCGCCGACGCCCGCCAGGGAAGCGAAGAATTTCCCGAACACGGACCGCCGGTAGGTATTGAGCGTCCTGACGTCATCGTTATACCGCTTGCGTTCAACGGCAATGCGGTTTTCCGTTCCCTCCAGGCTGTCCTGCAGTTTCAGGAACGATTCATTCGCCTTGAGCTGCGGGAAGTTCTCCTGCAGGAGGAGGAGGCGGGAGAGCGCCCCTTCGAGCTGCTGCGAAGCCTGGATCTTGTCCTTCACGGTCTGGGCCTGGAAATACTTGGTCCGCGCATTCGCGATGTTCTCGAAGACTTCCTTCTCGTGCTTGGCATACCCCTTCACGGTCTCCACGAGGTTCGGGATCAGGTCGTAGCGCCGCTTCAGCTGGTTCTCAACCTGCGCCCACTGCGACTTCACCTGCTCGTCCATGGACACGACCCGGTTGTACTGTCCGACACCCCACAGGATCGTTCCGCCTGCAAACAGCACGACGACCGCAAGAATGACAAGTGCTATTTTAACTCCGCTGTTCATGGTTCCCTCCTGGCATCGAATTCATTTATTGCGGATATTGCATCCTCATCACTTCTGCTTCTGAACGAGGGGAGGAAGGATCTACCAGCCTCCCGACGCACCGCCTCCGCCCCCGCTGCCTCCTCCTCCGCCTCCGAAGCTGCCCCCGCCACCGCCGAATCCTCCCCCTCCACCGGACCCGCCGCCGCCTCTTCTCCCGAGCGAAGAAGCGAGAAGAATGAGCATGCACTGACGGGGGTGGGTTATGAACAGAATGATGCCGATGACGGCGAAAATGATGAACAGCACTCCCTGGGCGGCTCCCAGGGGCCTGGCCGGGTAGCCCCGGTCCTCCCGGCTCTCCCGGCTCATATCGGGCAGCCCGGAGATGCGCACCCCTTCGTTCGACGCGATCGTCTGCGTTATCGCAGCGGCAGCCGCGGCGATCCCGCTGCCGTAATCTCCCTTCCTGAAATAGGGGACCAGGTATTCGCGGCCGATGGAGCCGACCAGGCTGTCCGGCAGCACGCTCTCGAGCCCGTAGCCGACCTCGATGCGGTACTTCCTGTCCTTCACGGCGACGACGATGAGGACGCCGTTGTCCTTGCCTTTCCGGCCGAGCTTCCATCGCTCCTTGGTAGCGAAGGCGAATTCCTCTATGCTCTGGCCGTCGAGGCTTTGGACCGTGAGGATAAGCACCTGCGCGGCGGTCTTCTGCTCGAGCTCGCCCAGGTATGCGTTCAGCCGGTTCGCCGCGTCACTTCCCATGACGCCGGCCAGGTCGACGACGTAATCGCGCGGCACCGCCGGCGGCTCAGGCGTCGAGGCGGAGGCCGCGGAGAACGTGAGCGCGACGAGGAAGAAAGCGAGCGCCGCCGGTCTTTTAATGCGGAGAAAGCTCATCTATGGTCTTTCCGATGGATTCCAGCGCGCTGTAGTAACGCGTGAACAGGGCGTGCAGCTCCTGTTCGGACGGCTTTATCGCCTTTGTCTTGATCAGAAGCAGGTTCTCAAACACGTCCGTCTCGATGGATGTTGCGGCCCTGAACTTCCGGATGACCTCTGCTCGGGGCACGGGAGGCTCGTTGCCGAGAAGGAGCAGGATGGCCCTGAACAGGGCCATGGAGCCGGTGATGGACCGTACGAGGATGGGTGAAAGGTTCTCCTTCTTGCCGAGCGAGGAAACATAGCCTTGCCGAAGGCCGATGAGCTTGGTCTTGATCTCCCGCTCGCATTGAAGGCGGAGGGCCGGTTTCGCGATCTGCAGGTCCCGCAGGACGTCCGTTCCGTAGACCGTCCGGTGAATGAGCTTGAAATCGAGGAACTCGACGGGAAAGGCGTCAAGCGAGGTCTGAACGTATCCCGGGGTCATGACGAGCGGGGCCGCGATCCGCTGTTTGCCGTACTTTTTTCCGAGAGGGGCAAGGAAGGAAAGGAACCGCAGGTCCATGTCGCGTAAAAGCACAAGGGAATTGATGTCCGAGACGTTCTCATTATAGTCGGAGATCACGGCGCTTCCCACGATGTGGATCGAATGGATGTTCGATGCATGCTCCCGGAGCATATCGTCCATCATGGGTGATATTTTTCGTACTACGGCAGGTATCAGGCCGGCAAGGTCTATCGTATCCATAGTGCGATCATTATAGCACAGCAGAGATGGCCCCTCAAACGAATACAGGGCGGCAGGATGTTGGAGGGCAGGGGAGCGACAGCTGTGCGGCTCAGGGTCTCCGGCCGATGGTGAAAAGGACGCCCACGTCGAGCCAGATCCCTTCGTTCGTGGCAAGCGCGGCGACCTCCTCAAGGTGCTCCTGCCGGAACCGCTCCTGGTCCGCAGGCGAAAGCTGCGATACCATCCTGCGGAAGCCGGCGTTCCAGACCACATCCCACCAGGCCCCGGCACTGTCCGGGAAGTACCCGACGTCCTCAGGAACGACGCGGATGTCCCGCAGACCGGCCTTTCGGAACAGCTCAATGCAGCCCTTCTCGCTCGCGATGCGCTTCCAGGTCTGCGGCGGCATCTTGACTCCGTATCGCTCCAGCCTCGCGACCATGAGGTCCTTGAGCGGATGGAAGTAGCTCTCCTGGAACCCCGAGATCGCCACCTGGCCCCCGGGTTTGACCGTCTCTACGATATGGTCCAGTTGCGAGTCCATGTCCTCCACAAAGAAGATGCCGAAGGAACAGACCGCGGCGTCGAACCTGCCGGCAGGGAATCCCAGGTCCTGCATGTCCCCTTCACGGAAGTCGACGTTGGCGACCTTCTGCGACGCGGCCTTCTTCCGCGCCTGCTCCAGCATGCCCGGCGAGAAGTCCACGGCCGTCACCCTGCCACGCGGAAGGCGAGCCGCAAGCGCCAGCGCGGCGTGGCCCGTGCCTGTCGCGACATCCAGCACTTCCTCGTCCCCGCGCAGGTCCAGCAGGGCGGAGAGACGGCGGGCGCTCTCGGGAAAGAACCGGAGGACCTTTCCGTCATAGCCCGCGGCGACCGTGTCGAAGGTCTCCTTGAGCATGGATTTACGCTGCTGATCGTTCATGGGAATGGCGAACTAGCACCGGCCTGAGGGGTGCCATTCAGTGACCCTCTCATAGGGATGGAATGTCCCATAGCTTGTTGTATGCACAACTGATCGCCTGTCGATTTCAGACTTCAGAAAGTCTATAAAAAAGGAAAGCCAAGCCACCGCCTTCCTGAGTTGCCGCAACAACATCAGACTCCCCTGTTGGGGATATGCGCCAATACTCGTTCAACGCGCGTCTGCAGATTGCCGGAGACCTCCAGCACGTCCACCTCGAAGTCGAATATATTCTCCAGGATGATCTCGCGTAGCTTGTCGTTCACACGCTGCCTGTACGCGGCGTCCTGCGACCGCGGGAGCACTATTCGATCTGGCTCTTCGATAGGTAAGACAACGACTAGTTCCAGTTTCTTGATCGCAGTTTGAACGCGAGGTAGCCACTCTTCGAGGTTAAATACTTCGGCGTCGTTATGCGAAAGCAGATAGCCTAGAATGTCTGCAGGACATCGGTCAAAAATGACATTCGGTGTGGTCTCTTCCAGGTTCTCGATGGCCCGCTCAAGCTGCAGTTCGAAATCCTCGATCGAGGGTAGCTCAGCAAACTCGTACCCTTCCTCCTGCAAGAGGTGGTATGGTTCATCTACGGTCGTATACTTCGGTAGCGCCTCGGACAGCGCCTGGACCAGCGACGACTTGCCTGAAAAATGAGTACCTGAAATGGCGATCCGCATATTGACCCTATAAGGCGGTCTCTTTACATTAACGCACGCGTCACGCGCCGCCTTCTGGCGCGTCGCTGTGGACCCGCAGGTTGGATGCAACGTAATGTGTTGAATCTATGTGAACCGTGTCAATAGCAAGGATTCGACCCCGATTACTCCATCCTTGATTTAACCTCAATTAGAGTAATGACAGCTATGGCACGATGTTGAATGGAATGTACCCAATTGCACGCGGAGCGTGAGGAGTTGTGTAGGTTGCCGACGATCCTAACTCATATTCCGTAATTAGGTTTTCGTAGAATTTCATACACGCAACGTTAGTCAGCTCCGACGCCACCATATTTGAGTAGTCGCTGTACGGACATATCTGATAAAGCGGAAGTGTCGCCACATCTTCACCAGTTGTATCATAAAACTTAACTGCCCAAGTTACAGATCCTGTTGCTACACATCCTGCAGCCGCTTGATTTAAATTACCACCACAACCGCCGTCTCCTATATATCCGCCACCAATGTTGATGGAAACACCAGGATCTAAGATCAGATTACCCGCGATACAAGTTCCCGCAGGTCCCGGATTTGTGCAAATTCCGTGTCCGGGAGAACCGAAACTGTTCCACATTGCACTACCACTCCACCAATCATTTGTTTCTAGAATGCCAAACCCTGAAACCGTTGGAGTCACCGTTGACATTAATGCCGGCAGCGGCATAACGGAGTACCAAAAGCCAGTTATCGTGTCAGGCGTATCGTTGAGTATAGTTCCTGTTAATAGAAAACTCGGGCCATAACTCGGAGTGGAAGTCAGGCTAATATCTCCTACCGGCCACGTGGTTACAATGGTACTAACAAGATCCGACAGGGTAGCTGTGGAAGTAATAGCACTAACCATGACCCCTGCGACAGCACTTCCTCCACTCTGTGATGAGAGGGATGCATAGTAGACATACACTTTACCAGAATACTTCTTACCCGAGATATTACTGGATCCACCACCACTGTTGCAGCCAAAAAGTATTGCCGTCATAAGGGTAATGATCATTGAGGCATATCTCATCGTTGTGAACCTCCGTTTCTTTTTAGTACTCGGTTAACTGCAGTTGGTACCCTAGCCGTTTTTTACAAGTGCTAACCAGTTAATATCGGTTCGAAATACAGTAGCATGGAAATGAAAAACGGTCAATGGATTAAGAATATTATATGGGCTATTTAACTGATTTCACTACATTATGGTCAAAGCGATAACATGCAATTTACGGAATATTCGTTATGCGCTTTATGGAATATTCTTAAGAGGAGATAATGCGATGGAAGCCGTTCCTGGTGACGTTCTGACGTAGTTCGATGCAGTTCTTGAGTGGAAACGGGTCCCCCCCCCGCGTTGCACGTACCCCCTGCCGGACGACCGGGCCGAGC
>Ga0102851_10002742_pt1 | contig 10729 bp, 10 predicted proteins | sample Mud3Dept3metaG_FD_79558 | JGI IMG/M metagenome (GOLD analysis project Ga0102851, IMG submission 79558) | Freshwater wetland microbial communities from Ohio, USA, analyzing the effect of biotic and abiotic controls - Mud 3 Core 4 Depth 3... | ecosystem: Environmental > Aquatic > Freshwater >...
GCCATGTGGTGCACAAGCTCGGACTCCTCTGCGACGTCGCTGCGTCCGGCCCGATACCGATGATCTATGAGGCTGCCTTCCACAAGGATGGTGTGATCCCCCAGATCGGACGTTCGCATTGAAATCTCTCTGGTATGAACAAGTTTCTTCATGAGTTTCTCCCACGCTTGATGTTCACTGTCTGTTTGATGGAAAAGGCAAGATAATGCATGAAGTTCTTAAGAGAGTGAAACCCTCTGAGATGAAATGATTTGGGAATGAATCAGCTTTTGTTCATTCGTCGTGTCTCAAGGACATCGGAAACATACTGGTTATTTTCTGAATCGGTCTTTCTTCTTTTCGGATGTTCTTGATTGACCGGCAAGTTGACAAAAAAGGAAGAGCCTTTACCTACCTGACTCTCCACATCAATATATCCTTCATGATCTTGAACGATCTGATTCGAGATCGACAGTCCCAATCCGCTCCCTGTTGTTTTCGTGGTAAAGAAGGGATTAAAGATCTCTTCTAGCTGATCCGGCGGAATTCCGCAGCCCGTGTCCGTAAACTCGATCTGGACGTAGAGCTCCCCCCCTGGTTTCAGAAAGGATCGGGTGGCAACTGTAATCTTTCCCTTCTCGGGGGTGGCCTCGATCGCATTCAATAGAATATTCAAGAAAACCTGTTTCATCTGTTCCCGGTCAATCTGGACAAAGGGCAAATCGGAGTCGTAGGTTTTATGAACGTTGATTTGTTTCTTGTTCGCCTCTGTTGAAACCAGGAGGATCATTCCATCTAAAATAATGTTAATATTTTCCATTTCCAGTTTTGGATCGGAAGTTCTGGCAAAATCCAGAAGCTCCGTGACGAGCGAAGAAATTCGGTCGACCTCTGCGGAGGCAATCTGGAGAAATTTGTCTCGAAATTCCTGATCGTCAATCCGCTCCGGCAATAATTGCGTGAAGGTCTTGATGGCCACCAAGGGGTTACGAATTTCATGGGCCAACCCGGCAGTTAACGTTCCCAGAGAGGCCAGACGGTCTGCCCTCCGAATATAGGATTTCGATCTTTTCAAATCCTCATAGAGCCTTGCATTCTCGATCGCGATTGCCGTTTGGTTTGCCAGGGTGCCGAGCAATTCAATATCTTCACGAGAATAGATATCTCTCGTGAACTTATGGCTTAAATTAATCATCCCAATGAGCTGCTCCTTCCATAGGAGAGGGATGCTTACTTCCGCTTCCAATAAAGACATTTCGTTAACGACATTATTGATTACCGGGAGATGGACGCGTTTGGCCAATTCTTCCCGGACAATAATCTCTCCGACTTTTTGCAGATAAAAGGGTAGGGGGCTGTTCTGGGAGAGATGCTGGGTAGAGGCGGTAGTACTTACATTCCGTGATTCACATAAATCATACCCTTCTTTTTCTTCGCTTATCAAAAAAAGCGAAGCCTTCTCGACCCCCATCGTTTGGGTGATGGTATCAATAATCCCCTTTGAAAGGGATTGTAAATCGAGGATGGATACCAGGACCTTACTGAATCTTCCTAAAGTGTCACGGTAATCATATCGGTCTTTGAAAAGGATTTGTTCAACCGCCTTTTCTGCGCTGGGTTTAACCTTACTGAATAGAGCAGCCGCTAAGAAAAGGAGCAAGAAAACAATAAGGGTATGCAAGTAACTCATTTTTCCAAAAGACAATTTCTGACTGAGAATGCTGATCAGGACTAATGGAATGAACAGGAGCAGCAACAAAGAGATGTAAGTTGTCCCCTTCGTCAATACGATATTGATATCCATTAATCGGTGTCTGACGATGGAATAGGTCGCAAAACCGGCATAAATCACCGTAAAGGATGGGCCGAGCCAGTTGAATTTTGAAATCCCGGCCATCGGGAGAAATAGATTTGCACTTACCCCAAGCCCGGCAGTTAAGGACATGCCGACCAGACAGTATTTGATTTGTAATCTCACAAGACCTACAGCCCTTCTATAGTTCTTTATCAAAAATATGAAACCAACAAGTAAATAACCGGCTAGGTAGGCAGAGAAGAGTAGGTAAAGCGGCCCGTATTTGAACATCTGAGGGCCGGACCCGAGAGATGAAATTACTTGATCCGTGAATGATAATCCAAAAAATAAGACAGAAGGAGAAAAAATGTATAATAGTTTTGCAGAACTCAATCTTTTCTGTTCTGTCGGAAAGAGTAGGGAAAAACACAGGAATGCCGCAGGAGTAAGTCCTGATGTGGCAAAGCCCATTCTCCCCCAAAAAAGGATTGAAGCACTCTCTTGGGAGGAATAGACCATGAAGAAACTTAACGCCCACCCGGTGCTGGCCCAAGTGAGAATAGAAAAAATCAAACGAGCCCGCTTGTAGGGGCCAGTTTTCAAGTATACCAAGAGGCCTAAGCCTAAATTGAACAACAATGCGAACAACAAGGATATCTTTGCAATAGGCAATGCCAGCTCCTCAGTTCAAATCTATTTAAACTTACCAACGACCATTACCGTGTGGCCTCCGCCATATCCTAAAGCGTTCATAAGGACTTTATGTACCTTGCTTCTTCTGAAATGATCCTGGACATAGTCAAGGTCACATTTTGACTTGGGGCTTGTGTGGTTGACCGTTGGGGGAATAATACTCTTATTGATAACAAGCAGGGATGTAATCATTTGAAGTATTCCCGTGACTGAAAAAGATTGCCCCGTTATTGGTTTGATAGAAGTAACAGGAATTTTATACGCTGATTCTCCGAAGACTTTCTTGATGGCAATTGTTTCATTCACATCGTATTCAGGTGATCCATTTCCGTGGGCGTTAATATAATCAATATCTTCAGGTTTAAGGTCAGCATTCCCCAAAGCTTTCTTGATCACCTCCGCAGCCACGTCCCCATTTGGGTCTATATGAAATATACTGTGGGCTTCATTGCCTGAAGCATAGCCCAAAATTTCCCCATATATTTTTGCTTTTCTTTTTAGTGCGTTCTGGAGGTCTTCGAGCAATAGCATGGCGCCCCCTTCACCCAGTGCCGTTCCATCTCCGTCAACATCATAGGGTTTTACTGTGCTTTGGGGATTCCCATTGTTCTTTGATAAAAGTCCACAGGCGCAGAAAAGGGCAACAGTACAAGGGGTAATTGGGGCTTCCCCCGCTCCAGCGAACATAATTTCAGCATCCCCTAATCTGATCGTGTTATAAGCTGAGTAAATTGCATCGAGACCCGAGGTACAGCCCGCAGATATTGTGGTGTTGGGACCCTTAATCCCGAATTCGCAACTAATCACCCCAGCGGCGGAATGGGTGCATATCATCCCAGCACCATATGGACTTAATCGCTTGATTCCCTTTTCCATGAAAATGGTATATTGATTTTCTATGCAATCTCCCCCTCCTATCCCAGTCCCAATAATTATTCCGGTTCTGTAAGGGTCGATTAAATTTAGGTCTAATCTCGAATCGTCCATCGCCATTTTCGAGGCCGCTAAAGCAAACTGGGCGAACCTTGCCAATCTTTTTGCAGTCTTCGGATCCATGTAATCAATAGGATTGAAATCTGGGACTTCGGCGGCAACCTGGCAGGGGTATGATGAAGCGTCGAAATGGGTGATTTTTCTGACTGCTGATCGTCCATGGACTAGGGAGTCCCAAAAATTCTCCACGCCAATCCCATTCGGAGCAACGACCCCCATGCCGGTGATGACGACCCTTCTTTTTTCCAATAGCAGTGTCCCTCCTCCATCGAAAAATGGGCCAAATCGTATACCTGACATATCATAAAAACCTTCACAATTCAAATATTTCGTCCTTTTGCAGAGGGGGAGTCTCATTGGAGATTTGACCTTGCACCCCATAGGCCTCAAGGGGGATAGAAGGGGTTAACATCAAAGGAAGGTCCGTCAAAAATTCCAGGGGGGCATGAAACCCCGTCGGGACTTTTATAAAGCCTGACCCCGCTCGTGAGCAGCAGGGTACTATTTCTAACGGGGTGAACAAAATTGATCGCGAGTTCTTGTTCAATGTCTAAGCCTGTGCTATGTTTTTGATCATGTGATAAGATTACGAATCATTAGCCTGCCCCCGGCTCACCTACTTTTCAGGATTGTTTTTGTTTATAATAGGGGAGGAGGAAAGACCATGAGTGGGAAAAAAATTCGTATAGAGCGCATCTTAGACCGAAATTCAGGAAAAACAGTGATCATCCCCATGGATCACGGGGTTACCGTGGGTCCTGTGGCCGGGTTAATCCGTATGCAGGAGACGATTCGTTCCGTAGCCGCAGGCGGAGCAAATGCGATTGTGATGCATAAAGGGTTGGTCGAGACAGCTCTAAAGAACAGAGGGGGGATGGGTCTGATCCTTCATCTTTCCGCGAGCACCCAGACAGGCATCGATCCAAATTCCAAAACGCTGGTATGCACGGTGGAAGAGGCGATCAAATTGGGAGCGGATGCCGTTTCCATTCACGTCAACCTTGGAACCGGGGAAGAGAAGTCCATGCTGAGAGATCTGGGGGCGGTCTCCAAGGTGGCAATGGAATGGGGAATGCCCCTTTTGGCGATGATGTATTCTAAGACTCGCAAAGGGGAGGACGAGAAGGATGTGAGGATCGTGAAACATTCAGCCCGCTTGGGAGCAGAATTGGGAGCAGACATTGTTAAGGTTCCCTATACCGGTTCTCCAGAGAGCTTCAGGGAGGTGGTGGAAGGGTGTTTCGTTCCGGTGGTGATTGCGGGAGGAGGAAAGAGAGAGACCGACCAGGATATTTTGGAGATGGTGAAGGGGGCGATGGATGCAGGAGGAGCCGGGGTGTCGATTGGCAGAAACGTTTTTCAGCACAAAAACCCATCAAAGATCGTCCGGGCTATCTGTAAGACCGTCCACGATGGGTCGACGGTCAAAGAAGCATTAAAAGAACTGAGTCAAAGGGGATGAAAAGGGTCTGGGTCAAAGCCGTGCCCTGGAATAAAGAGGTCGCCCTTGCAGCGGTGGAATGCGGGGCCGATGCCCTCTGGGTTCCGCCCGGATGGGTATCGGACGTGAGAAAGATGGGCATCATCCCGGTCGTGGCCGAAGACGGGGATTTGAAGTTGGGTCAGGACGTGATTGAGAAGGAAGTCCGGGAAAAGAAGGATGAGGAAGAGATCATCGCCTTGAGCCTCTCAAAGACGGTGGTTGTCAAAGGAGGAGACTGGACGATCATCCCCCTCGATAATTTATTGACCCAAACCGATCACCTCTTCGTAGAGATTGACAACCTTCACGAAGGGCGAACAGCTTTTGGTATCCTTGAAAAAGGGGTGGAAGGGGTGGTGATCAATCATCCCGACCCAAATGCTGTGCGGCATATCCTGCTCACACTCAAGGAGGGAACCGAGAAATTAGGACTTTCGAAAGCCAGGGTCGAGCGCATCGAGCCTCTGGGGCTAGGAGATCGGGTCTGTGTGGATACCTGTTCTTCAATGGCTCCGGGGGAGGGAATGCTCGTGGGCAACAGCAGTCAGGCCCTCTTCCTCATTCACGCTGAGAATGTGGAGAATCCTTTTGTCAGCACGAGACCCTTTCGGGTAAATGCGGGACCCGTCCACGCCTATATCCGCATGGCGGGCGGACAGACAAAATATCTCTCGGAAATCGGAACAGGGGATCGCGTGCTGGTGGTGAATTTTGAGGGAAAAAACTATCCTGCCGTGGTGGGGAGAGCCGAGGTCGAGAGGCGTCCCCTGGTTCTGGTAGAAGCCGAAGCGAGGGGTCAACCGATTTCAGTGATCCTGCAGAATGCGGAGACCATTCGGCTGGTCCAATCCGACGGGAAGACCATTTCGTTGGCAGACCTTAAAGAAGGGAATGAAGTGCTGGTCTGCACGGAAAAAGGAGGAAGGCATTTCGGGGTCCGGATTGATGAGAGCATCATCGAAAGGTAAAAACGTGGGAAAGGTTTGTATCCCGATCGTTGAGACGACTGTGGAAAGGGCCCTGATCGCTGTCAAAGAAGCTGAGCAATGGGCAGACCTGATCGAGCTTCGAGCGGATTATCTCAAACAAGTGAAGTTGGCACCTCTCCTTGAGAACCGGCAAAAACCTTTCATCGTCACCCATCGAAGAAATGAAGAAGGGGGCAAATACAAAGGGAGAGAAGGGAAAAGGCTTAGTGTTTTACAGGATGCAATTGATTTGGGGACAGATTACATTGATGTAGAACTGGCCTCGGAGAGATCATTCCTTCAGGACCTAATCAGAAATAAAAGAGGGACGGACGTCATCCTCTCCTTCCATGATTTTCGAAGAACACCTTCTCTCAAAGAACTCCAAAGACTCTTTGACCGAATGGTTCGACTGGGAGCGGATGTGATTAAGATTGTTTCCTTTGCCCGGTCGTGGGAAGATAATCTGACCATCCTATCGCTCATTCCTTTTGCCAAAGCAAGAAGACAAGAGATCATTGCCTGTTGTATGGGAGAAAAAGGGAAGGTTAGTCGTCTCTTCTCTCCCATTCTCGGAGCAGCCTGGACATATGCTTCTCTCAACAAAGTCAAAGCTTCTGCTCCGGGACAATTGACGGTTCGAGAGATAAAGGATATTTGGGAGAGGATGAGATGATCGATGCTCAAACAGAACTTTTCGGAGTGATCGGAAATCCGGTGCACCACAGTCTGAGTCCGGTGATTCACAACGGAGCCTTTAGAAGGCTGGGTTGGAACGCTGTCTATCTGGCCTTTGAAGTGAAGAATCTTGAAGAAGCCCTGAGAGGGATCCGGGGACTTGGTGTGAGGGGAGTCAGCGTCACCCTTCCCTTTAAGACCGAAGTCCTTCCGTTTCTTGACAAGATCGAAGGGCTGGCAAGAAAGGTCGGAGCCGTGAACACCATTGTCAATCGACGGGGAAGACTCATCGGTTACAATACGGATTGCGAAGGGGCCTTGGAAGCGCTGGAAGAGAAAATGGATTTGAGAGGAAGGACGGTCGTTCTTCTCGGGGCAGGTGGCGCGGCTCGGGCCATCGGTTTCGGCTTAAAGGAAAGAGGCGTTCCATTGATCGTTGTGAATCGTTCAAAAGAAAGAGGTCAGGCGTTCAGTAAGGAATTAAGGTGCAATTATTTGCCGATATCCTCTCTTGCCAGAATGAAGGAAGGAGAGCTTGAAGCCGATATCGTTATTAACGCTACCCCTCTGGGAATGTATCCACGGGATGGAGAGACCCCTATTCCAAAAAAGTTCTTGAAAAAGGGCATGGTGGTCATGGACATTGTCTATGAGCCTTTGCAGACCAGACTGCTTCGTGAAGCTAAAGAGAAAGGGTGTGTCACGGTCGATGGATTGGAGATGCTGATTCGGCAGGGCATGGCCCAATTTGAGATTTGGACGGGAAAGCGGTTGAAAATTGGAGCAATCAGAAAAGATCTTCGCCGGGCATGAGGTAGAAAATAACGTGACCGTTAAGTGGCGAACAGAAAAACGTGATAGAGATCAGACCCCTTCATCACTGTAACGCGGTGATTGCTATTCCTGGATCAAAGAGCTACACCCACCGTGCCCTGATCCTCTCTTCGCTGGCCGACGGAGAATCACTCTTAATCCATGCCCTTCGATCTGAAGATACCGAGCATACAGCCCGGGCATTGCTAAAATTTGGAGTGGAGATCTTCTGGGAAGGTAATGATGTTCGAGTCCTTGGGACAGGAGGAAAGTATAAAGTATCGGAGGACAGAATCGATGTGGGGAATTCAGGGACCTCGATGAGATTTCTCACGGCACTCGCCGCTCTTAGAAAAGGGAGCACTCTGTTGGATGGAAATGAACGGATGAGAAAGCGGCCCGTCGGCGAGTTGTTGAAAGGCTTGAGGGAACTCGGGGTCCGTGCCTATTCCCAAAAAGGAAACGACTGCCCGCCGGTGGTCGTGGAGTCCGAGGGACTCAGCGGTGGCACGGCAAGGATCAGGGGGGAAGAAAGCAGCCAGTTCCTTTCCGGCCTCCTGATGGTAGCGCCCTATGCCCAGAAAGATGTGAACATCGAGGTGACGGGTTCGTTAGCTTCGAGACCCTATATTGACATCACTCTGGACGTGATGTCTGCCTTTGGTGTAAAGATACCCAGCCAGGGATACTCCTCCTTTTCGGTTAAAGCGGGACAGCGCTATCTTCCCAAAGAGTATCGGATTGAAGGGGATGCTTCAAATGCCTCCTACTTTTTTTCCGCGGCAGCGATTTGCAGGGGAAGGGTCAAAGTTAACAATTTGAATCCGGCTACCCTTCAAGGCGACATAGAGTTTCTCGACATCCTGGAGAGAGTGGGGTGTCGTGTGAATCGAGGGAGTGATTGGATAGAAGTTTTGGGCGGAGAACTTCGTGGGACCGAGATCGATATGAACGAAATGCCTGATCTCGTCCCAACGCTGGCGGTCACCGCTGCTTTTGCCCGCGGGAAGACGGTGATTCAAAATATAAGGCACCTTCGTCTTAAAGAATCGGACCGCATTCATGCCCTGGCAAAGGAACTGAGCAAGATGGGTATTCGAGTCAATGAAAGAGAGGATGGACTGGAAATTGAAGGAGGAAAACCTCATGGAACGGAAATCGAAACGTACGATGACCACCGCATGGCCATGAGTTTTGCGATCGCAGGACTTGCGGTCCCCGGGATGAGGATTAAAGAAGAACGATGTGTGGGCAAGTCGTTTCCAGGGTTCTGGGAGACTTTGCAGAAACTCTACTGAATGGACTAAAGTGAGCGAAAGTAAACTGAAGTGACTAAAGTTACTAAGAAGTCCATAATAAAGAAGACATATGTTTCAGGAAATCTCCCCCCACCCCTCTTTGCCAAATCCCGCGAAAGGCGGGACCTTTTGTAAAGGGAGGGAAGGAGGGATTTAGTCTTCAGTGTCCATATTATTATGGACTGATTAGTAATTCGATAAGAAACTGACTGGCTGGCAAGTCCTGAAAAACCAAAAACACGTTAGGCTGAGCTTTGATGTTACCGCAGGCCTTTATTCAGCAGCTGACCTTTTTAAGAGATCTTGTCATTGGAGATCCTGAAACGAATTTGGGACTTGGTTCAAGAGGACAGGCAAAGAAATATCAATTTGTTTGTCAGATACTTTAGGCATTTAAAACTTTAGTCACTTTAGGCGCTTGAATCTCTGATGAATATCGTCCTGATCGGGTATCGCGGCTCAGGCAAAAGTACAATTGGGCGAAGGCTGGCTGCACGCCTCGAATTGAGGTTTGTGGACATAGATGATCTCATTGAAGAGCGCCAGGGAGTTGCGATCAGCGATATTGTGAAATCCCATGGATGGGGTCATTTTAGGAAGCTGGAAAGGAATACGATTGAGGAAATTTCAAAGGAAGATCATTTAATCATCGCCCCCGGAGGAGGGGCTGTGCTTGACACAGACAATGTCAAAGCTTTAAGAAAAAATGGGTTGATCATCTGGCTTAAAGCGGAGAAACAGACCCTTCTCAAAAGAATGGATCAGGATCCGGGAACAGGCACGCGAAGGCCAGCGTTGACGGGTAAGGGGGCATCAGAGGAATTAAAAGAAGTCCTGTCCCTGCGGGAACCCATTTACGAAAGGGTTTCGGAAATCCAAATCGATACGTCAATGATCGATGTCGAAACCGTTGTGGAAAATGTCTTAACCGTCCTTAAAGACAGGATGAGGAGGATGTAGAATGGGAGGAAATTCGTTCGGGACGCTTTTTAAGATTACGACTTGGGGAGAATCGCATGGCGAAGCTCTGGGAGTGGTGATCGATGGCTGTCCATCCAGGATAGAGCTTTCCGACGAGGATATTCAGAAAGAGCTCGATCAAAGAAGACCTGGCCAAGGCAAGGGGTCGAGCCCTCGTAAGGAAAGGGACAGGGTTGAGATTCTCTCCGGTATCTTTGAAGGCAAGACAACTGGAACACCCATCTCCCTTCTGATCAGGAATGAGGACGTGGATTCCAGCCCATACGAAGAATGGAAAGACGTCTTCCGACCCGGTCAGGCTGATTTTACCTATGAGGCCAAGTACGGAATCAGGGATCATCGAGGCGGTGGCAGGGCTTCAGCCCGTGAAACTGCGGGAAGGGTGGCGGCTGGGGCAGTGGCGAAGAAGATTTTGGAAAAGGAGAGAATTGAGATTATCGGCTGCACTATAGAACTGGGAGGAATTCAAACAGAAAAAGTAAATATTGAAGAGATCGAAAGAAATGTATTGCGCTGTCCGGACAGAAACGCTGCCGTATCTATGGAAAAAAAGATTGAAGAAGCCAGGCTTCGAGGAGATTCTCTGGGAGGGATTGTGGAGGTCCTTGTCCGGAACTGTCCTCCTGGATTGGGAGACCCGGTATTCGATAAATTAGAAGCCGATCTCGCCAAGGCCCTGATGAGCATCGGCGCAGTTCGAGGTGTGGAGGTGGGGGCGGGTTTTAGAGTGGCCCGTATGCTTGGGTCTCAATGCAATGATCCTATCGGACCCAAGGGATTCGAGAAAAACGACGCCGGTGGCATTCTGGGTGGGATCTCCAATGGAACGGATATCGTGCTGCGAGTGGCCGTTAAACCGATTCCTTCGATCAGCCTGGAGCAGAAGACTGTCGATCGGGCGATGCGACCTGTTTCAATAAAAATCAAAGGGCGACATGACGTCTCTGCCATTCCCCGGATCAACTTCGTATGCGAGGCGATGGTGGCTATTGTTCTGGCCGATCACCTGCTCAGACAGAAAGCATTAGCAGGCTGTTGAAAAACGCCC
>Ga0102851_10002743_pt1 | contig 10729 bp, 14 predicted proteins | sample Mud3Dept3metaG_FD_79558 | JGI IMG/M metagenome (GOLD analysis project Ga0102851, IMG submission 79558) | Freshwater wetland microbial communities from Ohio, USA, analyzing the effect of biotic and abiotic controls - Mud 3 Core 4 Depth 3... | ecosystem: Environmental > Aquatic > Freshwater >...
CATAAGGATTGCCCCGGGGTCAAATTTCCCAGCACTCGGGAGGTTTCAAATCATAAAATGCACAGAACATGCCATATTTATTATTCTTTTTTTATTCCAGTGAAATTCTGAGATTTTCTGTCAAAACGAATCCATCCGCCGGGCCGTGTATTTTAATCCCTTTGGAATTCAAATAAATTCAATCAGGCAGAAAATCTGGATTCCCATGAAAAAAACTTAATTTTTTGCGGGGGTTGACGATAAGACCTACAGGTATAGGATTATGGATATAAATCCAATATATACCCAGAGGGTATTAAAGGCTTATAATGAGCAATTGTCGATGAGGCCAAGAACCTCGAAAGGCAAGAAAAACAGCCTGGCCCCGGGGGACGTGATAATGATCTCTCCCGAAAGCAAAAAGAAAGCCATGGCGGTTAAAATTTCTCAAGAGATCGTCAACAATTTGACCAGAAATTCACCTAGAGACAGAATGGCTGATGAAGTCATGAATCAACTGAGTCTGAAATACGGCCAGTCTTTGGAAGTTGAAGAAAAAACCGGGGAGGGACTGGCCTTCAGGGTCCCTTCGGAAAAGCAAGGGGACCCTCCCCGCTATGTTTCCAGGGAAGAAAACGAAACACTCAGGCTAAAACTGCTTGACATCGCCCAAACCATTGTTTATCGTAACTTATCCAAAGGGGGAGTGGAATGAAGATTCACCAGTTAAGAGATGAAGGACAAAATATTCAGGTCATCAACCAGGGGATGAAGCCATCCCCATCCGAAAAAAATTCGGCGGCCCCAAAAATTGGCAGCCCGGCCTCAGTTTCGGATCGGGTGGAGCTCTCTCCCCAATCCCGGGACATGAAAAAAATCCATGAAATTTTAGCCGCCACCCCGGAAATACGCACGGAAAAAGTGACGGCACTGAAACAAGCAATTGCCGAGGGAACCTATAAGGTAAAGGCCGATGATATAGCCGAAAAAATGATCCAAGAGTTCGTCCTTGAACTCAACCGGTGATATTCCTTCTTTGTCTTCCGAATAAAAAAGCCGGTGCAAGCCGGCTTTTTTATTCGGGGTTTCAATCCTCGCCGCTCATCATAGATAGTTCAATAAGCTGACCTCCGAAATTTTTGCGGCCGCGGCCAGGGCTACTTCATAGGCCGTCTGTTTTTCTTTCAGCTCCAAAATGGCTCGGCTGTAATCCACGTTTTCGAGATCATCCACTTGGTTCTGCAGTTGGAGATTGAACTGGCTGAAAATTTCCTCTTTGATTTTCAGGCGGCTCTGCCGAATCCCCACGTCTGAGACCTGGGCGTTGAAATAATCCGTCGCCTCCTGAAGGACCGCCGACTGATTCTCAATGGCCGTTTGATCGTTATCCGCAATCGCCTGTTTCAGGTCCCTCAACCCAGCAAAGAGATCGGAGTCCATAAATACGGTCTCCCCGTTTTTCCCTGCGGTCATCGTTTCATCGGGCCCTATTTGAACCTGAAAGTCGTTCCCGTCGCCTTGATAAACCACATTCTCCACCCCGCCGCTGACGCTGCGGGCAAAGGGAGGCACGTCAGTGCGGTATCCGCCGAAGATGTATTTCCCGTTCGACTGGGTGTTTCCCAGGGCAATCGCCTCATCCAGAAGCTGGTCAATCTCCGACACTGCCATAGCCCGAACTTCGGCGGTCTGGTTTCCGCTGCTGAGCCGGAGGGCGATATCCTGGGCGCGGGCTGCCACTTTGGAAACCTGGTTGAGAACCGTTTCATTCATGTCCAGCCATACTTGTCCAGTATCCATATTCTTTTGATACTGTTCGATTCGTGCCAACTTGCTGCGCAAGCCCAGAGAATGAACCACGGCCACTGGATTATCGGAAGGGCGGTTGAAATTCTTCCCCGAAGAAACTTTATCCTCCATTTTCTTCAATTCACGGGAAAGCCGCCAGATGCTCTGCTGGATTCCACGGTATAGAGACTGGGTTGCGACGCGCATCGTCTTTCTCCTATCGCAGCTGCATCAAGGATTGAAGCATCTCATCCACGACGGCGATTATTTTTGAAGCGGCCTCATAGGCGTGCTGGAACTTCATCATTTCGGCCAGCTCTTCGTCCAAGTTCACTCCCGAAACGGAATCCCGGACTTCTTCCAGACGGGTCAGAAGGCTCTGGACAAAATCCTGGTTTTCGTTCATCTCCTCTGCTAGGATTCCCATCTCACCGATGAGACTCTGGTAGTAATCGTCCAAGGTCCCGGTCTCCAGGCTGCTGGTCAGGGTCCTTCCCCGGTCTTCGATCACCCATTTTCGAATCGTCAGGGTCCCGTCGGTCTGGAGGGCGGCGATGTTCAGGGCATTTTCGTTATCCCCCGGCTCCCCGGAAACCCCTCCTGCGGCGATATTCTCAGGATGCCCCAGGACGTCGGAACTCAGGGAAATATAGGCAGCGGCGCCCTCGAAGTCTGCCGCGTTGGGAACCGCCGGAGGGGTCAGGAAATTCTGGAAAAAGAAAAACCCTGTGCCCCCGGAAAGGGCATACCCCGCGGTATGCAGAGTGTTGACCTGCTGAATGAGGGTTCCGGCCAGTTCGTCCAGGTTGGCGGCGTATTGGGGAATGATTTCGTCCCGAATGTCCAGCCACCCTCCCAGCTTCCCTCCGGTCAGTTCCCCGCTCACGTCGCTCGGCACCCCATTCCGGTAGATGGAGTTCCCCTCGACGCTTAGGTCCCAATTTTGGGCTCCATTCACCAAAAGCATTCCCTTCGAGGTCTGGACCATGACCATCCCGTTACTGTCCTCCAGGTAGGAGATGTCAACCCAGCCGGACAATTCCTCTAGGAGCCGGTTTCGCTGGTCTCGCAAATCATTGGCCGTGGTCTGGCTGGACTCCGCGGCCAGAATTTTTTCGTTCAGGCTGGCGATCTCTTTGGTGAGCCGGTTGAATTCCTCCATCCCCATTTGGAGGTTGGCGTTCATATTCCTTTCGATCCCATCCAGCTCGTTGCTGAGGGAATTGAATTTTTGAGTCAGGATTTTTGACTTTTCGAGCAGGGCCGCACGCTCGGTCACGCCCCCCGGATTGTTGGCCACATCCTGCCAGGCATTCCAGAATTCACCCAGGGTCTGGCCCAAAGAGGACCCCCCCATTTCGTTCCAGAGGGATTCCACGTAGGAGAGGACCGAGGCTTTGGTTTCATACTCTTTTAGGGTAGAGGTATTTTGGTGAATCGTTCGGGTCGTGAAGGCGTCGAAGAACTGGACGACAGAATCCACCTTCACCCCCAACCCGAATTGTAAACGGTCCAGGGTATAGGTGGATTGAGGATCAAGAATCGCCTTCTGCCGCGTGTAGCCGGGCGTGTTTACATTGGCGATATTGTGGCTGATGGTCTGCATGGCCATTTGGTTGGCCTGAAGGGCCCCTTGGGCAATGTTCAGAATGGTGCTGATTACCTGCATTTCTCTACACTCTCCGGTTCAAGGAATAGGGTTGAGGGGACAAGGACGGTTGGGTTCCATTCTGGACATAAACGGGCGACTCCGGAAGCGGATGGGTGAGCAAGGAGACCAGGCCTTTCCAGCAGGTCAGGGACTCCTGAATGTAGGTCTTGTTTCGGGTATTGACCTGGGAGGTCCATTTCTTTAGACCGGCCAGGGTCCTCTGGTAGCCTCTGATCCGCTGGGCTTCCTTTGCCGGCAAGAGACTCAGGAGGGTTCCAAGGGTTTTTTCTTTTTCTTCCGGGCATAAGGTACTGACCATCTCTTCAATGGCCTTGCCAATCGACCCGTGAGCTCTTCGGATTTCCTCGACGTGCATATCGACCGAGCGGAGGGATTCGGTAAGGCGGTCCAGGGAGCCCTGGCGCAGGAATTCCGATTCTTTCTTCAGCTCTTCTCCCAAAAGATGATAGTGGAGAATCTCCTCCTCCATGCGCCGACAGAGTTCTTCCAGGAGCCCTTCCCATAAAGGAGTCATGGTCTCTTTTCCCCTTCCCACTCCTTTTTTTCGCCTGTTTCCAGCACCCCCGGGGGGAGAAGGCTCAGCCATTCCGTTCGCTTCTTGATTTTCTGCAGGAAGGAGTGAAAATGGCAATTCTCATCTTCGATCATCTGGCAGACCAGCCGCAGGTGATCCTCCAACTCTTTCATCGACTTCCTCTTTCTCCCCCGCCGTCCTGAGCCGGCCTTCCGTGGAAAGGGGCTCGCTTTTTTCCTCCCTCTTGAGGACCTGGTGGTAGATCTTCTTGCCCAGGCCAAGCCCTTCCCGCTCAGCCAATTTTTTGCCCAGCTCCTGGTCCATGAGGCTGTCGTAAATCTCTTTGCCAGGCCCATTCCCCCAGAGTCCGCTGGAAGGAACGGATTGGCGCATGATTTTCATCATCCGGGCCAGGAACAGGGCCTCGAAGTCCGAGCAGGCTTTTTTCAGTCTCTCATGATCGATCTTGCGTCTCCCCGGCTCGTTCCCCCGGGAGTTCGCTTCCGGGACTTTACCTATTTTGTTTATCGGCAACCTATCCATTTTCCTGAATTCCTAGTAAATCTCCAGGTCGGCCTGCAGGGCCCCGGCGGCCTTGATGGCCTGGAGGATGGAGATCAGGTCCCGGGGGGTAGCACCGATGGCATTCAGGGCCTTCACCACCTCTCCCAGGTCCGCCCCGCTGGGAAGGATGATCATGGCCTTTCCTTCCTCCTTGACCGCCAAGCTCGATTCGGGAGTAACCACCGTGGCTCCTCCCGGGGCCACGATGGGTCCGGTTCCCTCCCGAGGAGGAACCCGGATGGGAGGGGTCCCGGGGGGAGCGCCTGGGGCAAAGGGCAAGGGTTGGGATACGTTGTACCGTTCCTTGATCTGAATGCTCAAGCTACCGTGGGCTACGGCCACGGTGGAGATCCGGACTTTTTCTCCCAGAACCACGGTGCCAGTCTTTTCGTTCAGGATGACCTTGGCCACCGAATCGGGGGTAACTTCCAGCCTTTCCAGGGAAGCCATCCATTCCGCCACCCGGTCCTGATGGGAGTCGGGGACGAAAATTTTGATGGTGCCTGAATCCACGCACCGGGAGTAAGCCCCGCCCATTGAGCGGTTGATCACCTCTTTCACTTTTTCCGCCGTGGTGAAATCGGCATTGAAGAGGGTTAGGGCCAGCTCCTTCTTCCCTTCCAGCGTAACGGGGACCTCTTTTTCGATCAGGGCCCCTTTGGAGATGAGCCCCACCGTAGGATGGTTTTTTGTAACGCTGCTTCCCGAGGCCCCGGAAGCGGCAAACCCTCCGGTCACGATCGAGCCCTGGGCCAGGGCGTACACCTGGCGGTCAGGGCCCAGGAGAGGAGTCATGAGCAAGGTTCCCCCCGCCAGGTTGGTGGCATCCCCGATGGAGGAAACATGGATATCGATCCGGTTGCCGACCCCGGCAAAGGGTGGGAGGGTAGCGGTGACCATGACCGCGGCCACGTTTTTGAGGCGGGTCACCAGGATTCGCTCCCGGGGGATGTTGATTCCCATTCTCTCCAACATGTTGGCAATGGAACGGATGGTGAAATCCACGCTGGTGCTGTCGCCGGTTCCATTGAGGCCCACGACAAGTCCGTACCCCACCAGCTGGTTGCTCCGGACCCCTTTAAAGAAGGCGATATCCTTCAGCCGGGCTCCCCAGGCAAACGAAGGAAGGGATATCATCATCACGGCGATGAAGGCCAAACCGAACAAAACCGATCTCTTTTTCATGCCTGAACTCCTGCCTGAAAAGCTTCCTAGAACGGCCAGACCCAATCCAGAACCCTCGCCAGCCAACCGGGACGCTGTTTGTCGCTGACCACCCCATGGCCGATCAGCTCGATCTTGGCGTCGGAAATATACGTGGAAAGGATAATATTGCTGGCGTTGATGTCTTCGGTCCGGATCACCCCCTGGACATTGATGACCTGGTTCTCGTTGTTCACCCGGACCTGACGGTGGCCGTGGATGGCCAGGTAGCCGTTGGGCAATACCTGGATGACCTGGGCGGTGATATAGGTGGCCAGTTGGGAGCTGCGGGTCGTTTCTCCCTTGCCGTCGAAATTGTTTTCAAACCCCGCCTTGACCTCCCCTCCCACCCAGTCCCCGCTTAATTTTTGCAGGACCCCGGTCCAGCTGGCTGCCAGGTTTGAATCCCGGGAGGTCTTGGTGGTCGCATTCTCGGATGCCGTGGCCGATTCGACTACATTGATAGTCACAATATCCCCGACATTTCGGGCTTTTACATCCGCACACATATTGGCTGCCCTTGCGGAACCCCACAGAGAGCCCTCGGACAGGGGTGCAGGGGGAGAAGAATACTGCTGGACCGTAGCCGGGGGTGCAGAATAGGTGCTCTTCGAGGAAGACTGGGGGGTCAAACATCCTGTTCCCCAGAAGGATATCAGGACCAGGGCTGCAGAAATGGAAGAAAGTTCTTTCATCGAGGTTGGCTCCTTTTCAAAAATCCACCAGCACCGTGTGGGTATCCAGGACCCGTCCGTAGACTTCTCTCTTACTGGAAATATTGGTCACCTTGATCCGCTCTCCGGCTCGGCCTTCCTCTTTTACTTCGCCCATGCAGGTGATTTTGAAATGGGTATTCTCCACCACCAGGATCACCCGATCCCCTTTCTTGACCAGGGGAGGAACCTCCAACATGGATTTGCGCAGGACCTCCTGGGTATTGACCGAAAGGGTTACTCTTTTCCCCAGTACTTCTTCCAGGTCTGTGACCACATCGGCGGCCTGCTGAGTAATGTTCCGGTTCACAAGATGCACATCCTTTTCATCCACGATCTGGTGTCTGCGGAGCGAATTCTTGGCCACTACCACCTCGGCAAAGACCTCCAAACGCGCCTGGCCGCGGACTTCCCGGAACTTCTGCCCCTCGGCCCAAAGAATCAGGGATACGGGGATATGTCCCCCCTGGTAAAACCGCGTCGGAGCTTTGATCTCCCAGGAAAGGTCCCCGGGAGGAACCATCATCGGATCGACTCCCTGGATTTCCCTGACCTTAACGGTCTTTCTCTCATCCCCCAGTGCTTTCTGGAAATGGTCCTCTAGAATCTGGGCCAATTCTGCCCGCTCTACGGATCGGCCCGGGCGAGTGACTTCGATCCTCTCCGGAATCCGGCTCTGGGCCATGAGGGAAGAGATTCCGTTTCGCTCCATGGCCGCCGAAAGGGAGGCCCGGGAGAGGATTAAAACCCCGCCCGGAAGGGGGGAGGATTGAATTTTCGTCTTCCCCACTTTTTCCACCAGCGAAGGGGAAGAGCCGTGAATGAAGGCGACATCCTCGAGGTAAACCGCTTCCCTCTGGACCGAGGCCTGGGTTTTAAAATTCACCAGAAGGGAAGAGGATGCGGCCTCTTCCGCCCAGCAGGCGGAAATGAGAACCAGACTCAGGAATACCACCCCTCGGAAAAATCTGCTTCCGTTCATGGGCTCGGTTCCTATCTCTTCAAATTGGACGCCATTTGGAGCATATCGTCCCCGGTCTGGATAACCTTGGAATTGATCTCGTAAGCCCTCTGGGTGGTAATCATATTGATCATTTCTTCCACCACATCCACGTTGGACATCTCCAGGGAGCCCTGGAGGAGGGTGCCGAAATCATCCGTCCCGGGGTTCCCCTGGACGGCGTCTCCGGAGGCCTCGCTGGGAGCCAGGAGGTTCTGACCCAAGGACATCAAACCGGCCGGGTTGGGAAAATTGTACAACTGGATCTGGGCGCTCCCCAGTTCTCTCCCGTCCGATCCGGAAGCCACGATCCGCCCCCCGGGTTCGATGGTGATGTTGGCGGTCTTTTGGGGTACTGCAAATTCCGGCTGGAGGCGGTTGCCGTGGCTATCGCACACGTATGCGTCCTTATCCAGCTTGAAAGCTCCGGCGCGGGTGTATACTTCTTTGCCGTTGCTCATCAGCTTGAAGAACCCCTTTCCCTCGATGGCCATGTCCAGCTGATTTTTGGTCTGGGTATAATCCCCCTGGAGGTGGACCTTTTCTACGGCCACCACCTTGGCCCCCATGCCCACCTGGATTCCGGCGGGCAGCTGTCCTCCCGTGGAAGTGGAGGCGCCGGGCATGCGCAGGTTCTGGTACATGAGGTCCTGAAAATTGACCCGGCTTTTCTTGAACCCGGCGGTATTCACGTTGGCCAGATTGTTGGCCACCGCATTGAGGTTGGTCTGCTGGCAATACATCCCCGTGGCTGCCGTCCAAAGACCTCGCATCATCTTTAATCTCCTCCTTCCGATTCCCTGGGATGGTTAAACTCTGGCCAATTCATTGACCGCCTTGGCATCCATCTCGTCCTGGACCCGCACGATCTTTTGGCAAGCCTCAAAGCTGCGCAAGGCATCGATCATCCGGACCATCTCTTCCATGATGTTGATGTTGGAGAGCTCGATCGTTCCCTGATGGACCTGGCTCTGGGGAACTTCCTTCTCCTCCTGTTCGTTTTCCAGCCGGAAGAGGGCTTGTCCTTCCTTTTTCAATTCTTTCAGGTCGGCGAAGGTCACCAGGGCGATCTTGTCGCGGTTGGCCCCGTCCACAGAGACGGTTCCATCCTTGTCGACCGAGAATTGGCTCCCCCGCAGGTTGATTTCCCCTGTCCTTCCCAATACCGGATATCCGCTATCCTGGACCAGGGTTCCCTCCCGGTTCAGGCGGAAATGCCCGCTTCGGGTGTAGCGGATTCCCTGGGGGGTCTTGACCTTGAAGAATCCTTCTCCCTCGATGGCCAGGTCGAGCGGGTTCCGAGTGGCCTGCAGCTCCCCCTGCTGGAAGGAGGTGACCGACGTTTCGAACTCACCCGGCTGGTATGAGGAAAAGGCCCCGGAAAAGATCTTGTGGAAGACCGGCACGTCTTTCTTGAATCCCGCCGTCTGGGCGTTGCTCAGGTTGTTGGCGATAAGCTCGTGTCTTCTCTCCTGTCGAAAGAGTCCGAGGACCGCCAGGTTCTGAAATATTCCCACTTCTATCCTCCTTCAGATTCCGTCCCCAAAAAAGCAAATAGTATGCCACTCCGGCAAGAAAGGGTTTTTCTTCCCTTGTTCATCTCCGTTCCTTTGGAACATTATTTTTATGAGTAAAATAAGCACTTTATAACCATCTTCTGGGAGCGGTATAGTAAATTTCCGGGCAGGAATTTCCTTTCGCGGAAAACCTCTTTGCGGCCCGGGAGACCGAGGAAAAAAATACCCAAAGGAAGGGAATTTCTTGCCCTCTTACCCTTGAGTCATGGAGCGGTGCTTCTGGTTGAGGGAGTATAGGAAGGCCAGGATCTCGGCCACCACCCCATAAACCAGCGGAGGGATTTCCTCATAAAAATCCAGCTGGGAAAGGACCTCGACCAAGGCCGGGTCTTCCTGCATGGGAATCCCATGCTCCTTGGCCAAGGCAATGATCTTTTCCGCCACCGGCCCCGAGCCCTTGGCAGTCAACTTGGGCGCGCGGTCTTCTCGGGGAGCGTACCGAAGGGCTACCGCCTGGGGGAGTTTTCTTCCTTTTTCCTGGTTTCTCATATGGGTTCAGATGATGATGCTGAGAAGAGAAGCAGCCTCTTCCCCCAGCTCCTGCACCGCGCTCACTCTCGTGGGGTCTTTGCTTTCCGCCGATGCCTGGAGGTGGGGATCGAAGCCCAACTTCTCCAGCTTCGCATGCAGGACCGAAAGCCCGCGGTGGATGAAATCCGCTAATTGGGCATCTCCAACCAAAAACCGGCAGAAGAGAGTCTTTTCCCTAATCTGAACTTCAATCCTCATCTTGCCCCAGGAAGGAAGATTCAGCAGAAAAAGGAGCGAAAGCCCTTCTTCCCGTCCATGCGCCGGCTCCTTCTTCGGGAAAGAAAGGTTTAATTCCACCATTTGCAGGTCAGGCCCCAGCCAGAAGGGGAAAAAAAGGTACAGCCGATCCGTGTTGTCAGGATTTCGCGAGCTCAGGATTTGGTAGAATTCAACCTTTTGGAGAAAGGAAACCAGGTCCTGCTTCAGATTTTCCAGCCGATCAGGGTCCCCCTCTTTCGTTCCTACCTCCTGCAGTTGAGCCAGTAGCTTCATCCCCAGCCCCTTCAGGTCTTCCTGGAGGACCCGGGATCGGGGTTCGCCCTTGGCCCCTTCCATCCAATTCCGAACCTTGTTCTCCCAGAAAAAACCCGATTTTCCGAACAGCCTTTGCAGAGTGTCTTGATTCAGCGCGGAGAGATCGGGGAGAGATCGCAGAAGAGATTGGACCTGATCCAACCGCTCCCGAAGGGAAGGGGGTATTCCCTGAAACTCTGCTTTGGCCAGAAGGGAAAGCCGGTCGGCCAGGTTCTCCAGAGGGACATCCGCACCCAGGTATTTTTTCAAGAAAGAATCGATCTTCGGGGTCCCGGCGGCCTGCGGCGACAAGAGCCTTAGAATCACCTTGGGCTCGGTCTCCTCCACTCGGAGTGAAAAGTCCCCCAATAGAGGCAGGGAAACACGGCTTTCTACGTGGAACCTATGACTGCCCACCTGGAGCAGAAACCGGTGGGGGTCCATCTGCTGGAGAATTCGCCCCTGAAGAATCTCACCCGGGCGGAAGATGGGTGCATTTAGGTCAAACGCGGTCTCGGCCGGGAGGGGGGAAAGTTGAGCGGGAGAGAGGATTTTGATCTGGTTCAAGGGGTGAAAGGGGGCCTTTCATCCGGGAGCGGTAATTTTTCTCAGGTCCAGGATCAACTGAACCTCTTCTTGGGAAAGTCCTAGACGTTTGGCGATATCCGCCACCCC
>Ga0102851_10002744_pt1 | contig 10726 bp, 8 predicted proteins | sample Mud3Dept3metaG_FD_79558 | JGI IMG/M metagenome (GOLD analysis project Ga0102851, IMG submission 79558) | Freshwater wetland microbial communities from Ohio, USA, analyzing the effect of biotic and abiotic controls - Mud 3 Core 4 Depth 3... | ecosystem: Environmental > Aquatic > Freshwater >...
CCTACCAGAGCCCCGCACAGGATGGTCAATTCTCCGCTTCCCTTGACAAAGGGAATCTGAAGGTAGCTGGCGAATTTGAAGTTCCCTGCAAGATAGCAGAAGAGCATAAAGGTCGCGCTGGCGATGAGGACGGGTCCGATGGCCAATCCATCCAACCCGTCAGTCAAATTGACCGCATTGGCCGAACCCACGATGACAAGCATACCGAAGAGGATGTACCACTCCCCGATGTCAGGCATCACTTTCTTAAAGAAAGGAAGGATCAATCTTGAATCGTGGTCAATGGAGCTGAACAGGACGAAGCTGACCACCAGGCCGATGACCACCTGAATGGGAAACTTGTATCGTGCCCGGATGCCGATGCCCTTCTTATCCTTCATCTTCTTATAATCATCCAGGAAGCCGAGAACCCCGAAGGCCAGTGTGGTCAGCAAAACGATCCAGATATAAGGATTGCTCAAGTCGGACCAGAAAAGGGTTGGGATGAGAATGCCACCCAGGATCAGGCTTCCTCCCATGGTGGGAGTCCCGTTCTTAACCAGGTGCCGCGGGGGGACATCCTCCCTTACCACCTGCTGAATTTGAAAAGCCCTTAACTTCTTGATCAGCCAGGGCCCGATGATAAAACTGATGAGGAGCGCGGTTAAAATCGAATAGATGGTCCTGAAGGTGATATACCGGAAGACATTAAAGAAAGAAAATAATTCATGAAGAGGATAGAGGAGATGATATAACATGCTTTAATTCCTCCCCTCTTTTAAACCCTCTACGATCTTTTCCATTGCCATTCTTCTCGAACCTTTTACCAATATCCAATCCCCGTTTTGAATGATTTGTCTTAAAAGAGAGACCGCCTCGGAATGACTCTCCACTACTTGCGCTCTCTCCGTTGGAAATCCATAACGAATCGCTGACTCAACGACAACGGGCGCCTCCTCTCCCATGGCGAGGAGGAAGTCGATCGAAAGCTGACTGACCTTCTGTCCGATTCGTTGATGAGCTTCCTTCGTAAAATTCCCGAGTTCTAACATGTCGCCCAGCACAGCGATCGTTCTTCCCTTGCCCTTTACCTCCACAAGGGTTTCCAAGGCAAACTCCATCGAGTAAGGATTGGCATTATAGGCGTCGTTGATCACGGTCTTTCCTCCTTGGAGGGCAACAACTTCCATCCTCATCGGGAAGGGTTGAAAATTTTCCAGCGCCTTCTTTGCCTCCTTCACCTCTACGCCAAAGAGACACGCGACCGCCATGGCAGAAAGGGCATTCGGAATCAAATGTCTTCCCAACAATGGAAGATGAATCTCCACCACTTCCCCTTCCAAGATCAGGGTGAAGAAAGTTCCTTCCGCTCCCTTGAGTCGAACCTCTTTAGCCATGACGTCTGCAGGATGTTCGATTCCCAGGGTGATCTTCTGGCCGGAATAATCACTGGCCAGGTCCACGACCCGCGCGTCATCCTGATTGACTAAAATCGTTCCATCCCTCCTCATCCTCCGGTAGAGCTCTCCCTTCTCCTCTTTTAGCCTTTCCAAGCTTCCCATGCCTTCGAGATGAACGGTTTGAATGTTGGTGATCAATCCGACATCCGGCTCTGCGATCTCGGTCAGCCTTCGAATTTCCCCTGGCACATTCATCCCCATCTCAAGAACCACGACTCTTTCCCTCTCGGTGAGAGCCAGAAGGGTCAGGGGGACTCCAATGAGGTTGTTTAGATTCTCCTTTGTCTTAAGAATGGGAAAGGTGGTCTCCAGACACGCAGCAATCATCTCTTTCGTCGTCGTCTTGCCATTGCTTCCGGTCAATGCCACCACCGGAGTTTTGTATTTGCGCCTCCAACTCCGGGCAATCTCTCCTAAAGCAGCAAGGGTGTCCTTCACGGCGATCACGGCTCTGGAGCGATAGCCATTCCATCGAATGTCTCCGACCTTATCCTCTTCAATCAACACCCCGCCTGCTTTTTTCTTAAGTGCCTCTAAAGCATAATGATGGCCATCAAATCGAGCGCCCTTCAAGGCGATAAAGAGTTCTCCCTCGACAACGGTCCTTGAATCCGTCGAAATCCCTTGGAAAACGTTTTCATTCCCCTGGAGGAGTTTCCCGCCCGTGGCCCTCAGTATTTCTTCAATCGTAAGAATCACTTTTCCTCCAGCGCTTCTTTGGCCTCGATGCGATCATCGAAGGGAAACTTCTTTTTCCCGATGATCTGATAATCCTCATGACCCTTCCCAGCGATGAGAATGGCATCAGAAGGTTGGGCCAATCGAATGGCCATCCGGATGGCTTCCCTTCGGTCTGGAATTCTTAGATATCCCTTCCTCGATCTCCATAACTTGATTTCATTGGAGGAATACTCTTTTACGGGAATGGATCTCAATCCTCTTTCCACCTCATCGATAATCGCCAAAGGATCTTCTGTCCGGGGATTGTCCGACGTGAGAATGGCGAGGTCGCTGTACCTCCCAGCCACTTCACCCATCAAAGGTCGCTTGATTCGATCCCGGTCTCCACCGCATCCAAACACGGTAATCATTTTCCCATCGTTCTGGGAGCTTTTCCCTAAGATCAGCTTCAACCCTAACAACACATGTTCCAAGGCATCATGGGTGTGAGCATAGTCAACGACGACATGAATGCCCTTCTTATTCCTGACTTTCTCAAACCTGCCTGGAACTCCTTCTAATCCCTCCACCCCGGCTTTCAAAGCCTCCAAAGGAACATCCATGCCAATCCCGACGGCCACTGCGGCGAGGATGTTATGGAGATTGAAGTCTCCGATCAATTTCGAATGGATTGAAAGTACCCCTTTGGGAGTTCTCACCCGGCAGGAAAGACCTTCAAAAGAGGAGGTCATCTGATCTGCCGTGATATCACAGGAAGGGCTCACCCCATACCGCATGACAGGAAGGTCGACCCCTCTCACCATCTCCTCCCCCCTGGGGTCATCACCGTTCGTCACGGCAAACCTTCCCTGCTTAGGACTTTTCATCAAATAATCCGAAAAAAGTTTCCTTTTGCTTTCAAAATATTGTTCGAGAGTCTTGTGATAATCAAGATGCTCGGAGGTTAGATTCGTGAAAACCGCACTATCAAACTGGCATCCAAAAACCCTGTCGAGGTCGAGCCCATGAGAAGAAACCTCCATGATCACATGAGAGGTCCCTTCTCTCAACATCTCCGAAAGGATTCTTTGTAGGTCTAACGATTCCGGCGTGGTGTTGGGAGCAGGGGTTATCCTTGGACCGAACCGATAACTGATCGTTCCGATCACACCAACGTTGTATCCGGCCTTTTTAAAAATGGACTCCAAGAGATAGGTGGTGGTCGTCTTTCCATTTGTTCCGGTAATACCGATCAGTCTGAGTTGAGACGATGGATCACCGTAAAAGCTTGATGAAATCTTAGCCAGCGCCCGTCGGCTGTTCGGGACGAAGATCATGGTACGGTTGGGCATCTCCCGCTCTTCCTCTGAAACCACGGCCTCCGCTCCTCTTTCAACGGCTTCATCAATAAACTGGTGTCCATCTACCTCCATCCCTCGAATCGCGGCAAAAAGGAATCCCTTCCGGACCTGCTTCGAATGGTAAGCGATCCCCTCGATCTCTTTGAGAGTCCCTCCGATGACCTTTCTGATCTCAACGCCTTCCAATAATTTCCTCAATTCCATATCGACATCATGATGGGGTCTGAAACTTTAAATAACAGATATCTCCCTTTTCGATCACCGTCCCCGGTCTGGGGATCTGCTCGATCACCTTTCCATTCCCTGAAACCTTGATGATCAGTCCCTTCCCTTCGATACGGGTTAAGGCATTCCGCATCGATAATCCGGTAAGATCCGGCATCACAATCATCCCCGCTCCCTTACCCATGTTTACCCCTGCGATCGAGGGTGGGGTTTCGGACGCCCCCTTTCTCGGCGCAGAATCCAGTTCGTTCTTCACGACCGTCGTCCCCTTTGGAATCACATTGAGGACCGGTAGAACCTTTTCCATAATCGCTTTAAAGATGGGCGCGGCCACCACTCCTCCATAGTTGTTTCCCTGAGGTTCATCCACCACGACCAAGAGCACAAGCTTGGCCTCTTCCGCAGGGGCAAATCCCATAAATCCACTGGTGTAGCGGTCTTCGGAGTACCCCCCCAATAAAGGATCCACCTTCTGTGCGGTCCCTGTCTTTCCGGCCACCTCGTAGCCTGCGGGCACGGCTCCTTCTCCCGTCCCTCCCTTCTCGGTCGTCGCTTTCAGGAGAACCCTTACCTTCTTCGCCGTCTCCTCTGAAACGACCTTTCTGACGATCTCCGGTTGAAAGGATTGGATCACCTTCCCTTTCTCATCCATAATTCTCTCGACGACATAAGGCTTCATCAGACATCCGCCATTAGCAATGGCTGACAGGGCGGTCACCAATTGAATCCCCGTCACAGAGATCCCTTGCCCGAAAGAGATCGTATCCAAAGCAACCGGAGGCCAATACCTCGGGTGGTGAACAATTCCTTTTCCTTCTCCTGGGAGATTGATCCGTGTCTTCTCCCCGAATCCGAATGCAGAAATATATCGGTAAAAACGATCTTTCCCCATCTTCTCACCAACCTTGGATGCCCCGATGTTACTGGAAAACTTGATGACCTGATGAAAGGTGAGCCATCCATACTTCGTATGATCGTGGATGGTTCGGTCATAAATCGTGTAGGAACCATTCTCACAAAAGAAAGAATCAGAGGGCCGAACCACCTGCTCCTCGAGGGCTGCAGCAGCGAGAAAAGCTTTAAAAAGCGAACCTGGTTCAAAGACATCGCAGACAGCTCGATTCCTCCAACTCTTGGAGCGATACTGGATAAACTGGTTTGGATTGAACGTCGGGTAGGACACCATGGCCAGGATCTTGCCGGTTGAGGGATCCATGGCAATTGCCATCCCGCCCTTCGCTCCCCACTTTTCAACGCCCCGGCCTAACTCCGTCTCGGTGATATGTTGGATGGACTTGTCGATGGTCAGGACGATATTCCGGTAATGATCCTCCTTCTCAAAAGGCCCCTTGCCCAACGCAATCTCTCGACCCAAGGCATCTCGGGCGCTGGTCCATACATGGTTCTCTCCGTTGAGCAAGGCATCGTATTGGAATTCAATTCCCTCCAGCCCTTTCGAATCGAGGCCGACGAAGCCAACGAGGTGAGCAGCCAACTGGGAATTGGGATAAAAGCGCCGGTTCTCTTTTAGGAAAGAGATGCCGGGGAGTTGAAGGGCCTTGACCCGCTCTGCCTCTTTCGAGGAAATTTTTCTTTGAACCCATTCAAAGGCTCGATGGCTTTTCAATCTTCGCCTCAATTCCTCCCGATCGATCTGAAGCGTTGCCGAAATCTCACGGGCGCTCTTTTCTAGATCAACGACTTTTCGAGCGTCGGCGTAAACCGAATCGACCTCAATGCTTACTGCCAGTTCATCTCCCCGGTTATCGTAAATAGTCCCGCGCTTCGGAACAAGGGGGATCTGAATGTGCTGCTGCTGAGCGGCCAGTTTATAGAGCTGCTCTTTCTTGAGCACCTGGAGCTGAAACATCCTTCCCGTGATGAGTGCAAAACAGAAGAGGAGAAGGCAGGAAAGAAAGATGATCCGGACCTTAAACCAATTGATTGATTTCCGTTTCATCGAATCACGATCACCTGTTCGGGTTTGGGTTTGGCCATCCTCAACTCTTCCACGGCGAATTTTTCAATCCGTCCGTACGATTTGAGCGTGGCGATCTCCAACCTCAACTTCTTGTTGGCTTCAATAAGCGCCCGCTCCTCCTTCAGGGCATTTGAGATTTCGTAACCGAGTTGGATCACCTGAATTCTCGACCAAACATAAAACAAGGAGCCTCCGATGAAAAAAACCATGAGCAGGGTGAACAGAATGAAGAGGTTCAATTTTTTTTCTTTCGCTTTGACTCTTGAATCTTCCCCTGTCCAGAGGATTCGCTCTCCATGATTGATCACGGCTTTTGCCATCTTAAATCCTCTCCGCGCAACGCAGCTTCGCACTGCGAGACCGCGGATTTCTCTTTTGCTCCTCCTCGGAAGGCGTGACTGGTTTTTTGGTCAGAATGCGCATCTCGCTTTCCTTCTCCAGTCTTCGAAAGGTCTCCTTGACCATTCGATCTTCGAGGGAGTGAAAGGAGATGATGCAGATTCGTCCCCCTCTTTTCAAGATCTTCCATCCGGCATCGAGTATTTTCTTTAAATTTTCCAACTCTTCATTCACTTTGATGCGAAGGGCCTGAAAGGTTCGGGTGGCAGGATCGATTCTCCGAGAATGAAATCGCTTGGGGATCGCCCGGTAGACGACCCTCCTTAAAGCCTCGGTCGTCCGGATAGGTTCTCGCTCTCTTTCTTGAATGATCGCTCTGGCGATTCTCTTAGCCCATCTCTCCTCTCCATAGTGAGAAATAATATATTCCAGCTCCTCCGATGAAAGACGATTGACCAGGTCGGCTGCTGTCTGGTCCAGCCGCTGATCCATCCTCATATCCAGAGGACTATCTCCCCTGAAGCTAAACCCTCTTCCCTCCTTTTCCAATTGGATGGAAGAAAGTCCCAAATCAAGTAGAATACCATCGACGGATTCATCTTTCATCAGGTCAGGAAGCTGAATAAAATTCTCTCGAAATATCCTGACCCGATCACCAAAAGGCTTCAGCGTCCTTGTTGCTTCGAAGAGGGCATCTTCATCCCATTCCATTCCGATGAGAACTCCATCCGGCGCGGTCCGTTTCAGAATTTCTGAAGCGTGCCCACCCCCTCCCAAGGTAGCATCCACATAGGTCCGGCCAGCTTCGCATCTCAAAAAGGTCATCACCTCTTCCACTAAGACAGGAATATGCTTCAAAATTCCAAATCCCAAATTCCAAATCCCAAATAAAAAAACCAAATCCCCAAAATCCCAATGATCAATAATGGCTTTGTTTGAAATTTGGAATTTTGGTTATTGGAATTTATTTGTAGTTTGGTGCTTGTCATTTGGTGCTTAAAATTCTATATCCCCAGATTGGCCAAAGTATCTCTGATTTGATCAAAGCCCTCTTCTACCTGGAGGGCCACTTCCTTCCAACGTTCCTTTGCAAATATCTCTATAAATCGCCCTTCGCCCAAAAAAACGACATCTTTTTGAAGATTCGCATAATCTCTTAGGGTCGGGGGAATCAGAAGCCTTCCATGCTTATCTATGACGCAATCGATGGCACTCGAATAAAAGTATCTTAAAAAGGCACTCGTATCTTTTCTTACAATGGAGAATGAGCCCACCTTTTGCTCTACCAAGTTGAACCACTCTTCATAGGGGAACGCGACCAAGCAGTGGTCAAAATTGGTGATGACTAACCGATCATCATATTTCTTAGTTAGGATCTCCCTGAACTTCGAAGGAATGCTGATGCGGCCTTTGGAGTCTATGGTATGCTCATACCTACCCCTAAACATTACTTCATCCCCCTCATTTTAGCGGTCCATACCACCTTTTCCCACTTTTTACCACTTGGCATCCAGAAATATAACGAAAAGTTAAATTTGTCAAGTAAAATTTTATAGTTAATCCAATTTTTTTCTTTCTTTCACAAGACCACAATATCTGTCAAAACCCTACCTCCGTCACCCTACATATAGTCCTCTATATCCTACTCAATTTTTGGTATCCATTGCGGCCTCCTTGAACTACCAGAAACTTTTCTCAGGCATGGTCATAAAGTCTGCCTGTAATAACCAAAATTCAGGGCCGGTTTGGTTTAACGGTTACGATGCTGGTATCGAAGCAGGAAGCTCGAAACCAGAAGTTCGAGTATCCAGCACCCATAGACGAGATTCGACCCGCCTGCCAACGCCAGGAACCATGCCGGCTGAGCTCGACTGGCGAGTTAGCCAAGCTGCCGACGACTATCAATGGCGCGCAGGCTGGCATGGCGGGCAGGTACGAGCTTCAACAACGACTTCACCCTCATTCCTATCCAATTTGACAAGGCCGCCCATCCCTGTCTAAAATGGAATCGATGGTGTCAGAAACGATAAGAAAGCGGGTAGAGAAGCTCCGGGAAGAGATCGAGTATCATAATTACCGTTATTACATCCTCGACCAGCCTGAAATCTCCGATGCTCAATACGACCGCCTGATGAAGGAGTTGGAGAAGCTCGAAGAGCAGCATCCCGAGCTTCGCTCTTCCAATTCACCCACCCAGAGGGTGGGCGCACATCCCTTAGAAGAATTCGAGATCGTCAAGCACACCATTCCGATGCTCAGCCTTGCTAATGCTTTTGACGAATCTGAGGCAAAGGATTTTGACAAACGGGTCAAAAAATTTTTGGGAACCTCTGAGGATATTGAGTATGTCGCAGAACCCAAGTTTGATGGGTTGGCCGTCGAACTCGTTTACGAACGGGGTCAATTCGTCGTGGGTTCTACCCGCGGCGATGGGATCAACGGCGAAAACATCACTCAGAATCTCCGCACCATGAGGACCGTTCCCCTTCAACTGATTCAGAAAGAGATTCGGGCTCCTGAGCGGCTGGAAGTTCGGGGCGAAGCAATCATGCAGATTGAGAGGTTTAAAGAACTGAACCGTAAGCGTGAAGAGAAGGGTGAGCCTCCTTTTGCCAACCCTCGAAATGCGGCCGCGGGCTCCATTCGACAGCTCGACCCAAAGATCACCGCAGAAAGACCTCTCGAAATCTACTTCTATGCCCTAGGTGAAGTCATAGGTCGGACGTTTAAGACCCAGTGGGAAGTTCTGAAGACCCTTCCGAAATGGGGCCTCAGGACGAATCCCCATGTCAGCAAATGTAAAAACATTGACGAAGTCCTCGACTATTACCACGAGATGAACGAGAAACGAGAAACCCTTCCTTATGAAATCGATGGAACGGTCATCAAGGTTAATCGCTTCGATCTTCAGGCCAGGATGGGTGAAATCGCTCGAAGTCCACGCTGGGCATTGGCCTTTAAGTTTCCCCCGAAGCAGGAGACGACAAAGATATTAGACATCATCGTGCAGGTCGGAAGGACCGGAGCCCTCACACCGGTCGCGCTGATGGAGCCCGTAAGAGTGGGCGGCGTGGAGGTCAGCCGTGCCACGCTTCACAATCAGGATGAGATTGATAAGAAAGATGTGCGAGTGGGTGATATGGTGGTCATCCAGAGAGCAGGAGATGTGATCCCGGAAGTCGTTCAGGTCATTACTTCGAAACGAAAAGGAACGGAAAAAAAGTTTAAGATGCCATCGAAATGCCCGGTGTGCGGAGCTGAGGTTGTCAAAGAAGAGGCGATCCATCGATGCATTGGGTTGGATTGTCCTGCACAATTGAAGGGTCGAATAAAACATTTTGCCTCCAAACGGGCCATGGATATCGAAGGCCTTGGTGTGAAGTTAATCGATCAATTCGTGGATAAAGGATTGGTGAAAGACGTGGCGGACATTTACTATATCAGTAAACAGCAGCTCATCGAACTGGAGCGGATGGCGGACAAATCGGCTCAAAACATCATTGATGCCATTGAAAAGAGCAAAACCAAGCCGTTATCAAAATTTCTCTATGCCCTTGGCATCCGTCACGTAGGTGAGACAACTGCAGAAGACTTAGCCCGCAACTTCCCGCGGCTCGACGACTTCTCCCCCCTTTCAGAAGAGCACCTCATGAAGGTAGAAGGAATCGGGCCAGAGGTTGCAGCCAGTGTGGTCCAATTCTTCAGAGATAACAAGAACAAGGAATCCATTGAACGATTGAAGAAAGCAGGGGTCAAGGTCATCGATCCCAAAGGCAAGGAGAAAGGAAAGCTCGCCGGGAAAACCTTCGTTTTCACAGGGGCCCTTAAAACTTTTCAAAGAGATGAAGCTCGAAATTTAGTGGAATCGTTGGGCGGTATGACCGCCCCCAGCGTCTCGAAGAAAGTTGACTATGTAGTCGTTGGAGAAGACCCCGGCACCAAATCTGACAAAGCCAAGGAATTAGGGATCAAAACCCTCACCGAAGAAGAGTTCAAGAAGATGATCCGGTAAACGGGGGACAAATCAGCTCTTCGATGGGCGTTAAAATCGTTCTTGATTTCTACTGCAATTAGTAGTATCATTAATACTATCGTTGGAGGAATTACCAATGGCTAAAATTCCCAATATCGTACCCATTACCGACCTTCGACAGGATGCTACATCTATCGTAAAACGAGTGACTGCTTCCGGGGAACCTCTTGTCATTACCCAAAGAGGTCGGGCTGCTGCAGTGATGGTTAGTATGGAAGCTTACAAGCATTCCCAGCATGAACTGGAAATTTTGCGCCTTCTTGCTCGTGGGGAAAAAGAGATCGAGGCGGGCAAGGGGTATGACCTTGACGCCGTTCTCGCTGAAGCCGATTCCCTGTTAGAAGAGACGAACCCTTGAAAGTTCTTTTCACTCCTTCGGGGCGCAAACAATTCCTTGCAGCCATTGCTTATATCTACCACGAGAATCCGCCCGCGGCGGCTGCCTTCCGGCGTAAGGCGGAAAAGGTCCTTTCCAGACTCAGAAAGTTTCCAGAATCTGGCAGGGCACTACCGGAATTTCCTGATCTTCCCTTTCGTGAAGTTATTATAAGCCCCTACCGTTTCTTCTATCGTGTAAAAGGAAGAACTGCCTGGATCGTAGCCGTCTGGCATGGTGCTCAACTTCCGGAGGAACCGGATGAGGCATAAAGGTACTAACAATAGCCCGAATTGATGCCAGGTGTTGGCA
>Ga0102851_10002745_pt1 | contig 10725 bp, 8 predicted proteins | sample Mud3Dept3metaG_FD_79558 | JGI IMG/M metagenome (GOLD analysis project Ga0102851, IMG submission 79558) | Freshwater wetland microbial communities from Ohio, USA, analyzing the effect of biotic and abiotic controls - Mud 3 Core 4 Depth 3... | ecosystem: Environmental > Aquatic > Freshwater >...
GTTACGACCGGCAGCCCCGATTACGTGATGCTGGCCGAGGCTTACGGCGGCAACGGCTTTGTCGTCAATGACGTGGTCGAACTCAAGAAAGTCGCGCGGGTCGCGCTCAACAGCAAGCGTTTTACGCTGATCGAGGCGCGCATCAATCCTGCCGAATACAGCCGCCAGATGTAGCGCGCTGCAACGGCACGCATTTTATTGATCGATCCCTGTCATGCACCAAATCACATTAATACCGGGTGACGGCATCGGCCCGGAAGTCACCCAGTCCGCGCGCGAAGTCGTCACCGCGGCCGGCGCCAACGTCACGTGGGAGACGGTCGGGGCGGGCATGCGGACCGGGGAAGAGTGCGGCACGCCGCTGCCGGCGAACGTATTCGAGTCGATCGCCCGCACGCGGCTCGCGCTCAAAGGCCCGGTGCAGACGCCGTTCGGCGACGCCTACCCCGTGGTGGTCGAAGGCCGCACGCATCCGAGCGTGACCATCGCCTTGCGCAAGGAGCTGAAGCTTTTCGTCAACGTCAGGCCGGCGCGCAATTACCCGGGGGTCAAATCGCGCTTCGACAACGTCGATCTGCTGATTTTCCGCGAGAACAGCGAGGACCTGTACGCCGGCCGCGAGCGCATGGTCGATGCCGACACCGCCGAGGCAATCAAGATCATCACGCGCCAGGGCAGCGAGCGCGTTGCGCGCTTTGCGTGCGAATACATGCGCAAGGTCGGGCGCCGCAAGCTCTCGGTGATACACAAATCGAACGTAATGAAGCTGACCGACGGTTTGTTTCTGAAGACCGCGCAGCAAGTGGCGCGCGATTATCCGGAGTTCGAGGTCAACGAACGCGTGGTCGATGCGCTGTGCATGGAACTCGTGGTCCGGCCGGAGGAATTCGACTGCCTGCTGCTGCCCAACCTCTACGGCGACATCGTCTCCGATCTCGCCGCGGGCCTCGTCGGTGGGCTCGGCGTCGCGCCCGGCGCCAACATCGGCGCTGACTGCGCGATGTTCGAGGCGGTGCACGGCGCGGCGCCCGATATCGGCGGCCGGGACATCGCCAATCCGATGGCGATGATCCTGTCGGCGGTGATGCTGCTGCGCTACATCGGCGACGCGCAGGCCGCCGACCGCATCGAGCGCGCGCTCACGGCGGTGCTGCACGAGCAGAAGTACGTCACGCGCGATCTCGGCGGCCGCGCCGGCACGCGCGAGATGACCGCGGCGATCGTCGATAAACTGGCCTGACGCAGGATTGTTCCGCTCGGGCGTCGGCCAAAATCAATCAGGCTTGACGCCGGCGGCCTTGGTTACCTTGCTCAGACACATAGATAACGGTAAACGCCCCGTCAACGCATCCTGGCAAAACCCTTGCCAATCAGTATCAGCGCTCCACAAGCGAGAAGGGCCTGCAATGCTCCCCAGAATCGCTGCGGACTCGCCGTACGGAAAAACCGTGTCCCCATCCACGTCCCCAGGAAGATCGCCGGCATGAGCAACAGCGCTTCAGCGGCTATCGTGAGCGTAACAAGCCCGACGATTACGAAGAAAAGAGCGCGCCCGGTGAGAAAAAAACCGGACAGGACGAGGTTCGTGCCACGAAAGCTCTCGGGCGTCCCGCAGGCCAGCTTAAGGTAGGGAACGAGGAGGTAGATACTTCCGCCGCCGCTGACAGTCCCTATCACGCCTGCTGTCACCGCGAGTGTCGATGTGATACCGCGGGAACGCAAATCGAACCGCTGCGAAAGACGCGCCATCAGCTGAAGCCGTTCCATCCCGATGATCGCCATGATAATCAATCCCATGGATATTTCCAGCCACTCCGCCTTCCATAAGGTCAATAGCCAGGTGCCCACCGCCGTGCCGGCAAGCATGCCGGCAATCAGCGGCTTCGAAACTTTCCAGTCTGCGCTGCGCAGCCCCTGAGGCAACAAGTCGATTTGCGCGATGAAAGAGGCCATGGCGGTCAACACGATGGCGTGGTGCGGGCCCAGGATCGGTGTAGTCAACAGAACGATCGGTATATTCGAGCCAAAACCAAAGGCTCCACGGACAAGAAAGCCCAAAAAATACGCACCGGCTATGCATCCGATCGCCCATAAAGGCACGCCGCGAAACAATGCGTCACCCGTCAACAATTCAAAGCTCACGGCAGGGGCCTCCATTCACAAAAACACTGACAGTGAGACACGATCCTGTTCCACGAAGTCTTGACCGCCCAACGTCGTGCTCTGCGGCGGGCCGCAGTCTTAGGCAATTCGTCGGGCACAGCGCTCGCGGCCCGTCCGCAGCAATTATGAGTCAAGGCTTCGAACGATCGATGCATAGCGTGGCCAGGTTCGTAGGTAGGTGTGCTCGAGCAGGGGCAATGCCAACGCGCCCGCCATCGCAGCGCCAAATGCGAAAAGCATCAGAGTTTGATTCTGCAACCAATATGCAAATGCGGCCAGCGTGGCGAATGCCCCGAAACCGAGCGCAACGGCTATTACCTCTGCGCGATGAAAATTATGTCGGATCCTGCTCTTGCAGTTGGAACATTCGATCTCCATTCGAACCACGACCGCCTGACTCAGTCTTCGCTTTGCCAAATTCTCCCCGCAGACCGGGCACCGGTAGTTCATCTAGAGCTCTAACTTGAACTTGAATTCGTTGATAGAAAATAGTTGCCAAAAATTATCAGCCAAATATTACTTGACACAGGATCTGTTAACGCCGGCGACCATTTAAATCATAACTACTGATCGATGTTCTGCCCGATACGTTACCTCTCCTGTGCGCCGGGCGCAATTCGCTGCCGGAAACGGGGGAAACGCGAATGACCATGACATACAAGGTCCGCCAGTGAAGGCTGCGAGCTGGGCGAGATGCTGCCGTGGCTGGAGGGGCCGGAGAGAACGCGCCAAGCGTCCGGCACGACGGCCCACGATGAGCGAGGTGCGGCACTTACCGGCATTCCAGCCAGACCCGGAAGCTGTTAAATTCGGATTGTGCTGCGTACGAGACGATTTCGACGCGGCCGGGCCGTGGCATTATGCGGGTGAGATCGTTTCAGCAAATAACGCAAGGAGAAACAGCATGCAGCGCAAGGCACTCGGTATCGCGGTCGTGGGCTCGGGCAGAATTGGGACGTTGCGCGCGCGGCTGGCGGCAAAACATCCGGCAGTCGGTTTTCTCGCGATTTCCGATCTCGATCCCGCGCGTGCTCGCGCGCTCGCCGAGCAGACCGGCGCCGACTTTCATTCGGGTGACAACAACGAAGTCATTTCACGGCCGGAAGTGAACGCGGTATTTGTTTCGACTCCGGAGGGCGAACACTCCGCTCCGGTGCGCAAAGCGCTGGAGCTCGGCAAGCCGGTATTGGTGGAGAAGCCGCTCGCGCTCACCCTCAAGGACGCCGACGACATGCTGGCGATTCTCAGGCAGACCGGCGGCGAGTTGCGCGTCGGCTACAGCCGCCGCTACAAGGAATGTTTTTTGCGCGGCAAGGAACAGATATTGCAGGGGCGGCTGGGCCAGATCATCGGCGGCACCGCGCGCGTCTACAATTCACGCGCCCAGGCATTCAACATTCTCAAACGCGATCCGCATGCGACACCGGTGCTCGATGTGCTGACTTATTACGTCGACCTGATGTGCTGGTATCTCGAGGGCAACCCGCCGGTGGAAATCGTGGCGCGCGGAAAAAGAGGCCTTGTTTTCAAGCCGGCGGGGCACGATGTGGACGACATGACCTGGGCGATGGTCACGTTCGCCGACGGCGCGGTGATCAACCTGGGCGTGAGCTACTCGCTGCCGGCCCTGTATCCCGCACAGGGACAATCTTCGCGCATTGAACTGCTGGGCGCCGACGGCTCGATGATCATCGACGACGATCATCTCGACCATCTGCTTTATTCCGAGAAGGGCGTGCCGCATGGCTACATGCCCGATCATACGGTCAACATGGCGTTTCTCGGGGCGAATACGCCGGGCGAGTGGGCGGTGGGCAACTTCTGGGGGCCGCTAGGCAACGAGACGCGCGCCTGGCTCGATCACCTGGCGACCGGCAGCCCCACCGTGCATACCACGCCCGAGCAGGCGCGCATCAATCTGGAAACGACCATTGCGATTCAGCGTGCGGCGGATACCGGCAAGGCGATCAGGCTGCCGCTGGAAACCTGAACGCGCCGTTATTCGAGCTTGATGCCGGCCTCGCGGACGACTTTGCTCCATTTCGCAAGGTCGTCGCGGATAAAGCGCGAAAACTCCTCGGGAGTGCTTTCCAGCACGTCGGCACCGAAGCGTGCAAAGCTGTCGCGGGTAGCCTTCAGACGCAGCACTTTGATGAGCGCGGCGTGCAGCTTCATTACGACATCGCGCGGCGTCGCGGCGGGCAGCACGATGCCGGTGAAGGTGCTCGCATCAAAGCCAGGAAGTCCCGATTCGTTCATGGTTGGGATTGCGGGCATCTGCGCTGAGCGCTTGAGCGTGGTCACGGCAATGGCACGCAGCTTGCCGCCCTGTATATAGCCGATCGAGGAAGACAACTGATCGAACAGCACGTCAACCTGGCCGCCCATCACGTCGATCAGCGCCGGGCCGCTGCCCTTGTACGGGATATGGATCATCTTGGTGCCGGTCACGCCCTGGAACAGCTCGCCGCCGAGGTGATTGGTGGTACCGCTGCCTGCCGAAGCCATCGTGATCCTGCCGGGGCGCGACTTGGCGAGCGCGATGAACTCCTTGACGTTTTTCGCAGGTACCGAGGGATGGATTACCATTACCAGCGGCACGCTCGAGACCAATGACGTCGTTGCGAAATCCCTGACCGGATCATAGCCAAGCCGGGGATACAGCGCGGGAGCGGTGGTCAGCGTGCCGGTGGAACCCAGCACTGTCGTGTAGCCGTCCGGCGCCGCTTTGGCGGCAAGCTCCGCTCCGATGGTGCCGCCGGCGCCGCCGCGATTGTCGATCACAACTTGCTGGCCGAGCGCTTCGGTGAGCCCGGGCGCGATCGCGCGCGCCGTGATGTCGATATTGCCACCGGGCGGGTACGGCACGATGATGCGTATCGCCCTTTCGGGCCAGGCGGCGTGTGCGGCGGATGCCGCGGCAAGCAGCGACGCAGCAAGCGTCAGCGGTAAAGAACGGTTTTTCATGATTCCTCCGGAAAATGCGCTTGGCATTCTGGCAATCTGTTTTTCGATCCAGCATTGCATGGTAAACAATCGATGGGAATGGCGCAAATTCCCCGAATCCGATTTATAATTCAGACACTCTCATCTCCATCACATCGTCATGATTCCATCCCAACGTCTGCCGTATTCAGCGATCGTCGATCGCGCTCCGCTCAAGCTGCCGCGCGGCGTGCGCCTCGTGGTGTGGCCCATCGTCAATGTCGAGGTATGGGACATCGGGCGGGCGATGCCGCGCCAGGCGCTGCCGCCGCCGACCGGCGTTACCCTGCGGCCCGATCTGCCGCACTGGGCGTGGCATGAATATGGCATGCGGGTCGGTTTCTGGCGGCTGAAGGCCGCGCTCGACCGGCTGAAGATCACGCCGACATTGTCGGTCAATGCGCGCGTTTGTCTCGATTATCCGCGCGTGGCGCAGGCGGCCCGCGATGCGGGCTGGGAGTTCATGGGGCATTCTTACGATCAGCGCCCGATACACTTCGAGCCCAATCAGCGCGCGATGATTCGCAAAGCGGTCAGGGTGATCAAGGCGTACACCGGCAAACAGCCGGTCGGGTGGCTCGGACCCGGGTTCACCGAGACGCTCGATACGCCTGATCTGCTTGCTGAGGCGGGCATCAAATACGTCGCCGACTGGCCGGTGGATGATGAGCCCTGTGAACTCAAGACACGCCACGGCACGCTGTTGTCGCTGCCGTACAGCATCGAGCTCAACGATATCGCGATGATGATGGTGCAGCACCACCCCGCGAGCGAATTCGTGACGCGGTGCATGGACTATTTTGACCGGGTGTACGCGGAATCGAAGTCCCGCGCAAAGGTCATGTCGATTGCGGTGCACCCGTACATTTCGGGCACACCGTATCGCATCAAGTATTTCGAGCAGGTGCTCGCGGCGCTGCGCAGGAAGCCCGGCGTGGTGTTCTGGACCGGCGAGCAGATCATGAATTGGTATGCGGCTAGCCGCCGCGGCAAGCGCGGCAAGGTTTGATTTTTGTCAAAGGTGCTCCGGACGCCTGTGTTAGGCTGAACCGGCTTTGGCGAGGCAGGGGTCGTAGTAGGGCAAGTCGGTTTCTGGATGGCAGGGGACGGGACTTCCGAAGCACGGTGATTGGCTGAATAACCTTATTAATCAAATGGTTTCGTTCAATTTTGCAAATTGTTGTAAAATAAAAACCGGCGCGCACGAAAGGCTTTTTCGGGGTTCGTTTCGCTCGCAATGACACGACCGCGCTGTTACTGAAATCGGTCCAATATCACCCAACACACAAGGAGCATTCCAATGGCAAATACACCGTGGAAATCAAAAAACTGGTACGTAAGCCAGTGGAATTATGAGAAGGAAGTCACCAAAGACTTCAAGTTCGCCAAGAACATCAAGGTGCACGACATCACGCTGCGTGACGGCGAGCAGCAGACCGGCATCATCATGACCAAGGATGACAAGATCCGCATCGCCGAGGGCCTGGCGGAAGCCGGCGTGCACCGCATCGAGGCGGGCATGCCGATCGTCTCCCCATCCGATGCCGAGGCCATCAAGGAAATCGTCAAGCGCAATCTCGGCCCGCAGATCTTCGCGTTCTCGCGCTGCATGAAAGAAGACGTCCAGCGCGCGATCGATACCGGCGTCAATGGCGTGGTGATGGAAATCCCGTCCAGCCAGCACATGGTCGATCTGGCCTACAAGTGGCCAATGGAAAAAGCGATCGAGACTTCGATCGAAGCCACCAAGTTTGCGCGCGACAACGGGCTCGAAGTCGTGTTCTTCCCGATCGATTTTTCGCGCTCTGAAATGACCTGGGTATTGAACCTGATCGAGCGCGTCGCCACCGAGGGGCACATGGACGCGCTGGCGCTGGTCGACACCTTCGGCGTCGTTTCGCCTCACGCGATGCAGTACTTCGTGCGCCAGGTCAAGAAGCGCATCAACAAACGCCTCGAAGCGCACTTCCATCAGGATTTCGGCATGGGCGTTGCGAATACCATCATGGCGCTTGCCGAAGGCGTCGAAGTGATGCACACGACGGTTCTCGGCGTCGGCGAACGCGCCGGCAATACCCCGATGGAAGAAACTGTCATGGCATTGCTGACGATGTACGGCGTGGACGTCGGGCTTGATTACACCAAGCTGACTTCGCTTGCCAACCTGGTGCAGCAAATTACCGGAGTTGCCGTGCCTTCGAACAAACCGATCGTCGGCAAAGCCCTGTATCAGATTGAGTCGGGCATTATCGCGAGCTGGTACAAGAACTGCGGCGAGGAATACGCAACCGAGCTTTTCCCGGTGCGCTGGAATGCCGTTGGGCAGCCGGCTCCGATAGTGGTGATGGGCAAAGGCAGCGGCATCGATTCGGTCAAGATGTGGCTCAGCAATATGGGCATCGAAGCGAGCGAAGACGAGGCCTTGGCGATCACGGCGGCGGTCAAGAAGTACTCGCTGAACAGCAAGCAACTGCTGACCGAAGAAGAATTCCGCAAAGTTGCCAAAGGCGTGCTCGGTCAGCGCGCTGCAGCGTAGAGTGCGCGTGATACGCTGATCGTCGGAAGCAAAACGCCCCGGGGGCTCGCGCACCGGGGCGTTTTGTTGTACGTGACCAGCGGTTCCTTAATCGGGCCGCTGCAGGTCGGTCATCATCGCCGCGAGAAAGCGTCCGGCTTCGCCGCCGGTAACCGCGCGATGATCGAAGGTCAACGACAGCGGCAGAATGCGGTGCACTGCGGGTTTGTCGTCAACGACAACCACTTCCTTGCCGATGCGACCCGCGCCGACGATTGCGACCGTCGGCGGCAGCACGATAGGTGAAGCATAGCGCCCGGCGATCGAGCCGTAATTGGACAGCGTGATGGTGTTGGCGCGCAGGTCTTCAGACGGAACCTTGCGATTGCGCGTGTCCTGAATCAGCTTGGCGAGGGACGCCTTCAGTTCCTCCGGCGCGCGCCGCTCGACGTTGCGCAACACCGGCACCAGCAGACCGTCTGGCGTATCGACTGCAATGCCGAGATCGACGTTCTTCAATAAGCGTCTGCCGACTGCCTGACTGTCATACCAGGCATTGAGCGACGGCTCGGCGCGGCAGGCAGCGACGAGCGCGCGGATCAGGCGCAGCATGACGCTGGCGCCTTCGGGCCAGGCGTCGATGTCGGCGTCGTCCATGATGGTGGCGCAGGCGACTTCGGCGTGCGCGAGCGTCATGCTTTGCGCCATCACCTTGCGCACGCCGCGCAGCAATTCCTGTGGTCCGAGCTCGGCGAGGATGCGCGCGGCGCGCTGCACGTCGTTGGCGGTGATCAGGCCGTCGGCGCCGGTCGGCGTCACCATCGTGAGATCGATGTTGAGCTTGCGCGCCAGTGCGCGTACCGCCGGCATCGCCTTAATGCCGTGTGCTAGCGGCGTCGCGCCGGCGGGCGCGTCCGCAATCACGTTCTGGCCGACCTCGACTTTGCCGACGACGGTGCCGGTGTCGGTGTCGTCGCCGCCTTCGAACGCAATCAGCGGCGCGCCGACGTGCGCGACATCGCGCTCGGTGCCGTAGAGTTTGACGATCCGGCCCGCATAGGGGGCGGGGATATCGACGATCGCCTTGGCGGTTTCGACCGACACCAGCGGCTGATCGACCGCGACGTCGTCGCCCGCCTTGACGTGCCATTTGACGATTTCCGCTTCCTGCAGGCCTTCGCCCAGGTCGGGCAGCTTGAAGATTTTCATAAAGGTCGGATTACGCGAATTCGAGAGTCTTTTTTACTGCTGCAATTATCTGCTGCTTACCCGGCAGGTAATGCTGCTCGAGGCGTGCCAGCGGCACCACGACGTCAGGTGCCGTAACGCGCTGCACCGGCGCGAGCAAAGTGAGCAGACCCTGCTCGGCGAGGGTTGCTGCGATTTCGGATGCGATGCTGCAATGACGCGGCGCCTCGGTCACCACGACACAACGCCCGGTCCTCGCCACCGAAGCCAGTATGGTGTCGAAATCGAGCGGCTTGAGCGTGGCGATGTCGATCACCTCGGTGGCGATACCCTGTTCTCTCAGCTCGTCGGCGACCTGCAGCGTCTCATGGACCATTGCGCCCCACGTCACGAGCGTGACGTCGGTGCCTTCGCGCAACGTGAAGCAGGCATCGAGGGCCAGCGCTTCGCCGTTGTCGATCACGTCCTCCTTGAACAAACGGTAGAGGCGAGTCGGTTCGAGAAACACCACCGGGTCGGGATCGCGGATTGCGGCGAGCAGCAATCCGTAGGCGCGCTTTGGCGATGAAGGATAAACCACGCGGATGCCGGGGATGTGCGCGAACATCGCGTCCGGGCTCTCCGAGTGATGCTCGGGCGGATGGATGCCGGCGCCGCACGGTGTGCGCAGCACCATCGGGCAGCTTAACCGGCCCTGCGTGCGATGCCGCATGCGTCCGGCATGATTGAGCATCTGGTCGAGCGTCGTGTAGGCGAAACCCGAAAACTGGATTTCGCATACGGGGCGCAAACCCTCGGCCGCCATGCCGATCGCCATTCCCGCGATCAGATTCTCGGCGAGCGGCGTGTCGATCACGCGCCCGGAACCGAATTTGTCGAGCAGGCCGAGGGTCGCGCGGAAAACGCCCCCGTCTTTGCCGACATCCTCGCCGAGCACGACGACGTCAGGGTCGTCAGCCATCGCGCGCGCGAGCGCCAGATTGACTGCCTCGACCAGGGTGATCTGCGCCATGACTATGCCGATTTGCTTGCTGCGGAAGTTAGCGCCGCGCGCTGCGCGGCATACGCTGCCGGCAGCGTCGCGTAGAGGTGGTCGAACATCTGGGCGACCGGAGGCGGTGGCGTGTCGAGGTAGGCCTGTGCTGCCGCCTGCACCTGTTCGTCGGATTGCCTGAGCAGTTCTTCCTCCAGTGCCCGGTTCCACGCGCCCGCGTCAGAGAGGTAATTGCGCAGGCGCAGCACCGGCTCCCGCTTCCATGCTTCGGCGAGCTCTTCGGGAGGGCGGTAGCGCGACGCGTCGTCAGCGGTGGTGTGATCGGCAAGTCGATACGTCACCGCCTCGATCAGCGTCGGCCCGCCGCCCGAGCGCGCTTTGGCGAGCGCTTCGCGCATCGCGTGGTGCACCGCGACCACGTCGTTGCCGTCGGCTTGCACGCCCTCAAAGCCGGCGGCGATCGCCTTCTGAGCCAATGTTTGAGCGGCGCTCTGGGTTTTGCGCGGCACCGAGATTGCCCATTGATTGTTGGTGACGACGAACACCACCGGCAGTTGCCAGGTGCCGGCGGCATTGATGCTTTCGTAGAAGTCACCTTTGGAGGTTGCCCCATCGCCCAACATGCATACCGCGGCGCGCGGTTCCTGGTGCAGTTTGATCGCATAGGCGACACCCACGGCGTGCAGGCACTGCGAGGCGATTGTGATGCAGACCGGGAAGTCGCGGCGCGGACCGGAGTAGTCGCTGCCGCGTTCATCGCCGCCCCAATACACGAGCAGCTCGCGCATCGTAACGCCGCGCATGATCTGGACACCGTTCTCGCGGTAGGTGCACAGGAGCACGTCATCCTTCTGCATCGCGGCGCCGACGCCGGCCTCGA
>Ga0102851_10002746_pt1 | contig 10723 bp, 8 predicted proteins | sample Mud3Dept3metaG_FD_79558 | JGI IMG/M metagenome (GOLD analysis project Ga0102851, IMG submission 79558) | Freshwater wetland microbial communities from Ohio, USA, analyzing the effect of biotic and abiotic controls - Mud 3 Core 4 Depth 3... | ecosystem: Environmental > Aquatic > Freshwater >...
AGTTCCCTCAGTTTACGAGCTTCCTCCTTTATTTCAATCAAAGACATCTGCAGGTGAGCCCAACCATACCAGTGGGCAAAATCGGCGCTGAAATGATAGGCCCCTTTCCAGGCGTAAACATTATGGAATTGAAACATGCGATAATAAAGACTTTCAATCCGTGAGGTTCCCTCATAGAGCTGTCCCCGGCCCAAAGTGACCCCTTCCGGAAGAATCCCCTCGTTCTCGAGGTCCCGAATCGTCTTTTCAGCTTCCCCCAGGACTTTTCGAGCTTCCTTCTTGACCTGGTCGGCAAGTTGGAACCGTTCCAGGGTCAAATCCGGGATATGGCATTGATGGCAAACTTCTTTGACCAAGGGCTGGCGAATCTTTTCCTGATCTTGGGGGGAGAGCGGTTTCCCGCTTTTATCAACGGCCTCTCCCAGAGAATCATAAATGACGCCAAAGCTGGAATTGTGAGTTCCCTTATACATATGGCAGGTTGCACACGTGGGCGCCCTCTTGGCGTCCTTCTCGGAGGCATAAATGGTCCCATGGATGGAGGAGGCATACATCTCGTCATGGGGGCCGGCCATGCCGGTATGGCACTTTTTGCACGCTTCCGGTTCCTTTGCTTCCTCGGGACGGAAAGCATGGGAAGTGTGGCAGCCGTTGCATTTATTCTGAATGTTGTGACAACGCTCGCATAAGGCCTTTTTTAAAGGATCGGGAAGGATTTGGTACTGGCGGTGCTCTTTCATCCGGTCCCAGGTCACCGAGTGCCTCCCTTTTTGAAACTGTTCAAATTGTTTCGCATGACATTGGGCGCAAACGTGAGGTTCCACCGTCGATTTCTTGGGCCTGGCTTCTTCATGGCTTTTGTGGCAGGTGATGCAATCCACCGCGCTATTGTGATGTTTGCTATTCACCCAGGATTTGAAAATTCCCGGGGTGTCCTTTTGGTGGCAGGCCAGGCAGTCGCCGATCTTCTCCTCCGCCCATGAGGGGGCGGAGAAAGCCCATAAAACGGAAAAGCCCAGAAGAATTACTTTTTTAATCATGGCCGGTCTTCCCCTTTGCCCTTGGGTTGAACATTTTTCTTGAAAATGGCTTTCAATTTTTGGGCTTCATCTTGAATGTCGATCAAATCCATCTGCATCTCGAACCAGCCGTACCGGTGAATATACGCCGGGCTGAAATGATACCCGCTTTTCCAGACCCGAATATTATGGAACTTGAACATGGTGAAAAAGAGCCGTTCTATATGGGAAGTTCCAATATAAAGCTGAGGATCGGCAAGGACCAACTGCCTTCCTTCGGTGGGGTGAGGAGACCTTTCCGATAAAGGGGGATAGAGCAAGCCTTCCTTATCTATACCCCGAATCACTTCTTTTCCTTTTTCCTGCAATTTAAATGCTTCTTCTTTGATTTGATCGGCATTGACAAGCTGCTCAGAGGCGAACCTCCGGGAATGGCAAGCCATGCAGATCTGGATCATCTCTTCCCGTCTCTTATGTTTATCCTCATCCGAGATGGGATTCTCTTTGAGATCCACAACTTCCGCCCGGGTTCCAACGGGCCCCTGGGCGATGCCGAAACTGGAATCATGCGTCCCCCCCGGCATATGGCAGGTGACACAGCGAGGCGCTCGATCGGGATCCTGGCTGAGCTTGTAAACGATTCCGTGAAGGGAAGATTCATACATTTCTTTATGGGGGTGATCCGGGCCCAGATGGCAGTTTCCGCAGACCTCCGGTTCTCGGGCTGCTTTGGCTGAAAAATCATGGGAGGCATGGCAGGAGTTACATCTTTTCTCGACGATGTGGCAACGCTCGCAGAATTGGGAGCGAATTCCCTGCGGAATGCCTAAATATTCTCCTTGAATTCGCATTCGCTCGAACGCGATGGAATGGCGGCTCTTCTGGAAATCCTTCAGTTCCTTGCCATGGCATTCCCCGCATTTTTCGGGGAAAACCATGGCTTTGGACCCATAAGCCGCCTCGTGGTCCGTATGACAGCTAACGCAGTTGACTCCATTTTGGGCGTGTTTTGATTCTACCCAGGATTGGAAGAGACCCGGGGTTCTTTCTATATGGCAGCCCATGCAAATCCCGGGATCAATTTTGTTCTCAGATTGCTTGGGTGGAGAACCTGCGCAGGTGATCAATCCCAGGCTGAGAAAAAGGATTACCAAACGCTTGCTCCAATTTTCCATTTACGACCCCTCCTCCTAAAAGCAAGGTGGAAAACCCCGGCCTCTTTGGATCCTGCCCCAAATGCCGCCCTTACCCCTCGACCAGACTTATTGCCTCCACGGGACAGCTATCAACGGCCTCCTGGCAATTGCAGGTATTGCATTTGTCAGGGGCGATCACCCAAGATTTTTCATCCCTGAGCTCAAAAACCTCCGGGCAAATTCCCACGCACGTTCCGCAGCCGATACAGGTTTCCCGGTCGACTTCGGGTCTCTTCATCTTGCCTCCTTCAGTGTTTGTGGGGGGCTTCCCCTTTGCCGTGCTCCATAGAGCCGCCTTTGGCATCATTGTACAGTTTCTCCACATAGTGGGTAAACTCGACATAGGTTTCGACAAATTCTCTCCCCGCATCGATGCTCTCATCGGCATGCTTCTTCTTCTCCAGAGCATGGGTAAAACGCTTGCGGATTCCGGAAGCAACCGCTTCGGAAACGTGCTTAACCAAATGGTCTGCCGAGCCGGTTTCAAGGGACTTATCTGCGGCAACAATGATAGGCTCCGCCGGTCCGGCAGAAAGGCCCGTATAGGGGGCTCCTTCTCCAGCGCGATGGAGCCTAACAAGGGTTTCCAGGAAATATCGGTCAGCCAGCTCCTTGGCCTCGGGGCCTTTGCTTCTCACCGCCAGGGTCTTCTTGAATAAATCGCGAATCTCCCCTTCATGCTCCTTTTTCACCCACTTGAGAACGGGGGTTACATCTCCCTTTTCAAGGGCCTTCATGGCGGTTAATACCACCGGACCGTCCAGTGTGTCACAGTGGGCTTGGATCAGTTGCGGGGTAAACAAACCCATCGCCAGGACGATAAAAATCGCCAGAGCCATTCCCTCCAAAAATCTCCTTGCGTTCATTTTCTCCTCCTTTCATTTGTGAAGAAGACTTTACCCCAAATGTCTTGTTTGGGGCGTTTATGCATTCTGGCTCATTGAACCGCATGTGGGTACCATCGCGTTCTCATCATGGATCATGAAAAAACTGAAATATCTTTTTGAGTAATCCAACGAAAGTGAGCAACCAGGCCAGAAGGGCTGCGAAAATAAAATAACGAGGAATCGGCATCAGGAAATCCAGGTTGGCTGCACCGGCCAACTGGAGCGTGCAAGTCGTGTACATTCCCAGCGGGAAGACCATGGACCAGTATTGGGGATCGTACGAAAATCGCACCTTCCCACAAAGGTGCCGCCAGCCGTAGAGGAAAATCAGCAAGGGAATCCACCAAGTAGCGACAGACCAAAAAAGAATAGTCATTCCCATAATAAAAGGCCGCAGATGGGTTAGGAAGGGGAGTTCTTTCCCGCTTATCAGGAGGGTCGCCCCGGCGAGGGTGGAGATGGCGACCGCTCCCATATTGACCCAGTAAGGGGGCGTTACCTTCTCCGGCTTCAGCGGGAAAAAAAGGAGGCGGTAGAAAATTAGAGAAATGATCAGAATATAGAGGAGCCCCCCCAAAAGGAAAAGGCAGAATGAAGCAAACGAGAGGAGTTCCCGATCAGGGGGAAAATAGGGTGCAACTCGATTGATGAGCACGGAAACGGATTGGGTGGCAACGACCGCAACCAGCCATACGCCGCTAATTCCTTCTTCCAAGGAAGGCTTGTCACTTCTAATGATCAGTCCCGTAAATACGGCGTAAATCAAAATGGCCCAGAGAGCCGTCCCTATAATCAGCAGGATCGTCCCCCAGAGATATCCCTGAAATAAGATTACGCACTGGCTGCCGAGGACGCATGTTCCCGCGACCATGGTAAAAAAACCTACTCCCCGTAAATGGTCTTTTAGGTCATGAAATATATTCCGTGGGAAAAACAAAAGGCGCAGCAGGGTGAAGATCCATAAGAGGACATAGAAAAGGATATTCAACAACAGAAGCGGTTCGGCCACTATCCGGAACCCCAGCATGTGGGAAGCGATAGAGACGATTCCCGTGGCCATCACCATGGCGAAGTAGGCGGGAGGCAAATCTGCAAGAACCGATTGAAATTTATCCTTTATGGACATATGGGCCGTTTACGGGAATGTGTTTACGAAAAACGAGATACCTGCGGAACGGGTACCGCCACGGGACCGAAAAGATATGCACCAAACGGGTGAAAGGGGAAACCCCGAAAAGGACAAAGGCCCCGAGAACATGCAGCTTGTAACTCAGGGGAACACCGGCCATGAGGCCGGGGTCCGGTCTGAGCAGGACGATCCCCCGGATCCAGGGAGCAACCGTGTCCAGAATATAGAATCCGCCGAAATGGACATTATAAAAACCCGTACCGATGACCCAGAGCAGCAGGCCCAGGGCGACGAAATTCTCCATGCGGCTGTTCCAAAAGATTCGCTTCTGAAAGAATCTTCTTAAAAGCAGCCAGACAACCCCGACAAAGGCCATCCACCCAAAGGGAATTCCGAGCCAGATGGACAATTTGGCATGAGCAGACCCGTCGATGCCCACCGCATCGAACAGGGCCTGCGGGATCAGGAGACCGCCAGCATGGCCGACAAAAGCCAGCAGGACTCCGGCATGAAAAAGATAGACTCCGTATTTCAGCCCCTCCTTGGCCAAAATCTCGCTGGATTTCGGATTCCAGTCAAAGGGCTTGGTAAAATACCGGTACAGATGGCCAAGGATAAAGGTGGTCAAAGAAAGATAGGGAAAAACCGCAAACCAGAAATTATGCCAAGGGTCCATCTCTTATTCTCCTACCCTGAAAATCTCCTCGACAACGGCAAAAAGCCCGGCGAAAGGGCTTTGTTTATCCTGCAAACGCCGGCTTAAATCGCGGACGGACACCTCAAACTCTTTTTGAATCCAGGTCGAATCACCATTTGGATTTGCGACCATGAATTCCAGAATCAACGGAAGATAATCCGGAAGCTCCTCAGTTGCCATTTCCAAGCCCGCCTCATCATAAAGCCTCTTGAGGCGAATCAATGTTCCAGCTCTTTCTTTTCCGTCTCCCCAGCGATGATAAGTCAAATTGAGGCAGGTGGACGGATTCAGATCAAATGTTTCCGTAAAAACTTCCTGGAGGCGAAGCAGAGAAGCTTGCTTAAAGTATTCAAGAAAATCCAAGCAGACCGACTTGGCCCCTGAGACCGGAAGATCCTCCAGCGCTCTTTTCAGATCGTCCAGGGAGGAAATCAATTCCTCATCCGGGTACCGCAGCATACCGGAGATTATCTTGAGAAACAGTCTTTTGTCGTCGTCCAATTATTCTTTCTCCGAACTAAATCCGCAGAGCCCCTGGGATCGGGGTAAATTACCCGAGCCTTCCTTTTTTGCCTTGGGGAGGACATAACGATCGTCATACTTGGCAATCGCGAGAAGCCGAAGCATTTCATCGGCTATCGCGGGGCTGAGCTGCGCTTCCTCAAGCGTCTTCGCGTCCTCTTTCTTCTCAATTCGCAAAGAGCGCATGTAATCGCGTAGGGCAACCAGCTTCTTCAGGGCTATCCGGATCGAATCCTCATCGCCGGAGGTCAGGAGGTTTGCCAGGTATTTGACGGGGATCCTCATTCTGTCAACGCCGGCTCCTTCCTTTCCTTCGGTTGATATTACGGATAGCAGAGGGCTCAGAGGCGGAATATACCAGACCATGGGCAGGGTTCGGAATTCCGGATGCGGCGGGAAGGATATCTTCCATTCCACGGCAAGTTTGTAGACGGGCGATCTTTGAGCAGCCTCCAGGGTCTTCAACGAAATCCCGTCTGCAAGAGCGGCGGAGGCGACATCGGGATCCTTCGGGTTAACGAATAACGAAGTAAGCGCCGGATAAATTGCCCGAGGGTCTTTCGTTGAGGCCGCCTCGTGAACCCTGTCGGCATCATAAAGCAAGACCCCCATATGCCGGAGCCGGCCGACGCAGGATTCCGCGCAAAGCGTGGGCATCCCGTTTTCGACCCTTGGATAACAGAGGAGGCATTTTTCCGAACGGCCCGCCTTCCAGTTGAAATAGACCTTCTTGTAAGGGCAGCCGGAAACGCAATAGCGCCATCCCCGGCATCTCTCCTGGTCCACCAGGACGATGCCGTCTTCGTCGCGTTTGTAGAGGGCGCCTGAAGGACAGGAGGCCACGCAGGATGGATTCAGGCAATGCTCGCAGATCCGGGGAAGGTAGAACATGAAGGTATTTTGGAACCGAAGAAAAGCCTCGCGCTCCAGGCCGTCGAAATTGACATCCCCCGACCCGGTGGCAAAGACCCCGGCAAGGTCATCCTCCCAGTTCGGCCCCCAGCGGATGTCAATGTTCTCCCCCGTCAAAAGGGACTTGGGCCGGGTTGCGGGCTGCTGCCTGGACGAAGGGCTGGCAATCAGCTTCCCATAATCATAGGTCCAGGGTTCATAATACTCATCGATCTGGGGAAGATCCGGATTGTGGAAGATCTTCAGCAACTTTTCCGCCTTGCCGCCGGCCCGCAGGGAAAGCTTGTCCTCCTTCAGCATCCACCCGCCTCTGCGCTCCTCCTGGTTCTCCCATCCCTTCGGGTAGCCGATTCCGGGCTTCGTCTCCACATTGTTGTACCAGATATACTCGGCCCCCGGGCGGTTGGTCCAGACATTCTTGCAGGGAATGCTGCAGGTATGGCAGCCGAGGCACTTGTCCAGGTTCATGACCATGGCTAACTGGGCTTTAATCCTCATACCACTCCACCTCGCCGGCCTTCCTCACGATAATGATCTCGTCTCTCTGCGCTCCCGTGGGGCCGTAGTAATTGAACCCGTAGCTGGTCTGGGCATACCCGCCGATCATCTGGGTGGGCTTCATCAGGATTCGGGTCACGCTATTGTGGGTACCGCCCCGCTGTCCGGAAATTTTCGAACCGGGGGTGCTGATCAGTCTTTCCTGGGCATGGTACATGAAGGCTTTCCCCCGGGGAATTCTGTGGCTTACCACGGCCTTGGCCATCACGACCCCGTTGACGTTGAAGCACTCCAGCCAGTCGTTGTCCTTTACTTCAAGGGACTCGGCGTCTTCGTTGTTGATCCAGATCGCCTCCCCGCCCCGGAAGAGAGTCAGCATGGTCAGGGTGTCCGAATAGGTGCTGTGAATGGACCATTTCGAGTGGGGGGTCAGGTAATTCAGCAATAGTTCCTTCTTATCCCCTTCGCGGCGGACCTGGGCCGAGCCCATTTCCTTAAGACCCAGGGGGGGCCGAAAGATCGGAAGCCCTTCGCCGGAAGTCAGCATCCACTCATGGTCCAGGTAGAAATGGGCCCTTCCCGAGAGGGTTCGGAAAGGAACTTTCTTTTCCACATTGATCACGAAAGGAGAGTATCGTCTATCTTCGGACTCCAGGCCGCTCCAGATCGGGCTGGTGATAATTTTGCGGGGAGCGGCGTTAAGGTCTTCAAAGGTGATTTTCTCCCCCCGCCGGTCTTCGCTGAGGTCGGTTAGTTTCAACCCGGTTCGTTTTTCCATCTCTTCCCAGGCTCTAACCGCAACCTGCCCATTGGTTTCAGGGGCGAGGGTGAGGATGGCCTCGGCGACCTGCTTCGATGATTCCAGAGCCGGCATCCCCTGGGTAATTCCGGGAGTATTCACCTCCCCTAATTTCTTTTTGAGTGCCTCATATTCTTCGGCGGCGCTCCAGGAGAGGCCTTTGGCCCCGATCCCTGTCTTCTTGACCAGAGGCCCGAGCGAGGTCATCATCTTAGATATATTCGGGTAATCCCTCGTCAGAACGCTGAGGTTGGGCAGGGTCTTTCCCGGAATCGGTTCCGATTCCCCCGTTTTCCAATCTTTGATCTGCCCCATGGGTTGAGCGATCTCCCCTGGGCTGTCGTGCATGAGCGGAGAAGCGACCAGGTCTTTCTTTACTCCCAGGTGCTTCGCCGCCAGCTGCGAGAATTTGTCGGCGATCGCCCTGAATTGGTCCCAGCTCGTCCTGGATTCCCATAAAGGATCCACCGCCGGGTTGAAGGGGTGGATGAAGGGATGCAGGTCCGTGGTGCTCAGATCATGCATTTCGTACCAGCTGGCCGCCGGCAGGACCACGTCGGCATAAACCGCGCTGGTTGACATGCGCAGCTCTAAGGTTACCAAAAGATCGAGCTTTCCTTCCGGGGCCGGTTCCCTCCAGACAATCTCTTTCGGCTTTCTCCCCCAGGTTTCATCGTTCAGGACGGCGTTGGAGGTTCCCAGAAGATGTTTCAAAAAATATTCGTGCCCCTTTCCGCTTGCCCCCAGGACATTGGCCCGCCAAAGGAACAAAGCCCTCGGGAAATTCTTCGGGTGGTCCACATCTTCAATCGAGAAACGCAGATTCCCCGTTTTTAACCGGTCTGTAACTCCGGAAATGATTTCTTGCGGAGAGGCAGCCCCTCCTTTTTCCGCCGCCTCGCAGAGATTGATCGGATTGGCGTCGAACTGCGGGTAAAAAGGCAGCCAGCCCAGCCGGGCGGCGATCACGTTGCAGTCCGCGATCTCCCGGTCGAACCTCTTTCCCCCCAGGGGCGGAGACATGGCCGCGGGATGAAGGGTTTCATATCGCCACTGGTCCGTGGCGAAATAATAAAAGGAAGTGCCATTTTGCAGCCGCGCAGGCCGGTTCCAGTCGAGGCCGAAGGCAATTGTTGACCAGGCCGCAAGGGGGCGGACCTTTTCCTGCCCCACATAATGAGCCCATCCGCCGCCATTCACCCCCTGGCAGCCGCACAGAGTCGTCAGATTGAGGATGGCGCGGTAGATCGTGTCGCTGTGGTACCAGTGGTTGGTGCCGGCCCCGAGAAAAATCATGGATTTCCCCCGGGTCTTTTCCGCATTCTCCGCAAATTCCCTCGCCACCCGGATCGCCTCTTTCGCAGAGACACCGGTTATGTCTTCCTGCCAGGCAGGGGTGTAAGCGACCGGATCGGAATAGTCACGGGCGATATCCCCTCCGTGTCCCCGGTCGATCCCCAGATGTGCGGCCATCAGGTCAAACACCGTAGTGACGAAAATTTTCCCGTCTGCCCGGTCGATTGCTTTCACGGGCACGGAGCCGTTCCTGACACCCGGTCCCTTGGTTTCAAAAAAGGGAAGCTGCACCTGAACCCATCCGTCCTCCAGCCCCGCAAAGCTCAGGGCCGGGTCAACAGCCGCTCCGCTTAAGGAATCCTCTAAGTTCAGGTTCCACCTGGTCTGTTCCCCCCAGCGGAAACCGAGGCTTCCGTTGGGGACGACGAACCGGGCCTTTGAGGAATCGAAGACTACGGTTTTCCAATCCCCCTGGGCGACTTCCAAGCCCAGGTCCATGGCCCGCAGAAAACGGCCGGGAAGGTATCCGTCCCCCTCTTTCATAAGAATGACTGCAAAGGGGAGGTCGGTGAAACTCTTGGCATAAGATGTGAAATACTCGGTGGGTCGATCGAGGTAAAATTCTTTCAGGACCACGTGGGTCATCGCCATAGCCAAGGCGCCGTCCGTTCCCGCCTTTACCGGAAGCCAGCTGTCCGCGAATTTCGTGTATTCGGAATAATCGGGGGAAACGGAAATCACCTTCGTTCCCCGGTAGCGCGCTTCCGTGAAAAAATGAGCATCTGGGGTCCGGGTCATGGGAAGATTGGTACCCCAGACGATCATGTAGCCCGCTTCATACCAGTCCGCGCTCTCCGGAACGTCGGTCTGTTCCCCCCAGACCTGCGGGGATGCGGGAGGGAGGTCGCAGTACCAGTCGTAGAAGCTGATCATGGAAGCGCCGAGGAGGGAGAGAAATCTCGCCCCCGAGGCGTAGGCCACCATGGACATGGCCGGGATAGGGGTGAAGCCGAAGATCCGATCGGGACCGTACCGGCGGATGGTGTGAATTAGAGAGGCAGAGATTAGCGTTGCCGCTTCATCCCAGGAGATCCGGACAAGCCCCCCTTTGCCCCTCGCTTCCTTATATTTCTTTGCCTTGGCCGGGTCCTCGACGATGCTCGCCCAGGCAGCGACCGGATCGCCTTCCTTTTGCAGGGCTTCCCGCCACATCTCAAGAAGGATGGACCGGGCGTAGGGGTATTTCACGCGGAGAGGACTGTACAGATACCAGGAGAAGGTCGCGCCCCGAGGGCATCCCCGCGGTTCGTAATCGGGCATGTCCGGGCCGCAGGCGGGGTAATCTACCTTTTGGGTTTCCCAGGCGACGATCCCGTCTTTTACATAAACATTCCAGGAGCAGGACCCTGTGCAGTTGACGCCGTGAGTGGAGCGGACGATCCGGTCATGCTGCCATCTTCTCCGGTAGAATTCCTCCCAGTCCCGCTTCCCGCATTGAACCTCAGCCCATCCGCCGGCAATGGTTTCCTTCTGGCAGTTCTGTTTCTTATCAACCCGGCGGAAGAAACGCAAAGACGACGAGAAGTCCCGAGCCATGATTCACTCCCCATCTCAAAGGCAAACGCCCCATAAAATGAAGGAGCCAGCCATTGCTGGTGCACTCCTGACGTGTAAATATTATAGCACGGGAAAACGACAAATTTCCCCAAGTTATATTTCCTCGAAACAAAAAGGAAATTTTATGGATTTTCTCTCAAATAATGGATAT
>Ga0102851_10002749_pt1 | contig 10719 bp, 9 predicted proteins | sample Mud3Dept3metaG_FD_79558 | JGI IMG/M metagenome (GOLD analysis project Ga0102851, IMG submission 79558) | Freshwater wetland microbial communities from Ohio, USA, analyzing the effect of biotic and abiotic controls - Mud 3 Core 4 Depth 3... | ecosystem: Environmental > Aquatic > Freshwater >...
GAAGCTCGTGACCGAGGTCCACACGACCACGCCGATCGCGATCGACGCGCACGCGCTCCAGCAGGTCCTCGTCAACCTCGTGCAGAACGCGGCGCAGGCGATGACCGCCACGCCGGATCCCGAAGGCGGCGGTCGCACGATCACGATCGCCGCGCGGCCCGCCCCCGGTGGGATCGCGACGCTGATCACCGTGACCGACGAGGGCCCTGGCGTGCCGGCCGCGGATCGCAACCGCATCTTCGATCCGTTCTTCACGACCAAGGCGGCTGGGGTCGGCACCGGACTGGGCCTCGCGGTCTGCAAGCACCTGGTCGCGACGGCCGGCGGATCGATCGAGGTCGGCGACGGTCCGCAGGGCCGGGGCGCCGAGTTCCGGGTCGTGATCCCGAACGCCTGATTCGTGCGGCGATCCGGGGTCCGCGTGTCATCGTACGAAGGTGGAGTCGATCGAGCTGACGATGGTGCTGGTCGCCGGGCTCGCACTGGCCGTCGGCTGGGTGCTCTCCGACCTGCTCGACGAGCAGCTGATCGGACCGGTGCGACGCGCGCCGCGCCCGATGCCGAAGGCCGCGCCGCCCCGCTCGCGAGCCAGAACTCCCGTGGCGACCGCTACCCGGCTGCCGCCCGCGGTGGCGCGGCCTCGCTCCCGCTCCGTCGTGGCGCCGCGCCCGGGGTCGTGATACCCAACGCGACGTGAGCAGCATCCTCGTCGTCGACGACGAACGCGGCATCCGCGCGCTGTGCAGCGACGTGCTCGGGCGCGCGGGCTACGAGGTCGAGGCCGTCGATTGCGCGGCCGGGGCGCTCGCGGCCGTCTCGCGCCGCAAGTTCGACTTGATCCTGTGCGACATCAACCTCCCGGACCAGGACGGCGTGTCGCTTCTGCCGCGCCTCCTGACCGGCGAGCAGCCGCCCGCGGTGCTGCTGATCACCGCGTACCCCTCGATCGACACCGCGGTGCGCGGGATGAAGCTCGGCGCGCGCGACTACATCGGCAAGCCGTTCTCCCCCGACGAGCTCCGCCTCGTGGTGCGGCGCGCACTCGACGAGGACGAGTTGCGCCGTGCGCACGGCGAGCTGACCAAGCGCCTCGCGTACGGCTCGATGATCGGCGACTCGGCCGCGATGCAGCAGCTGCGCGCGACGATCGACAAGGTCGCCCAGTCCGATGCGACGGTGCTGATCACCGGCGAGAGCGGCACCGGCAAGGAGCTGGTCGCGCGCGCCCTTCACTTCGCCGGCCGCCGCGCGAGCCGCGCGTTCATGCCGGTCAACTGCGGCGCGCTGGTCGGCTCGCTGCTCGACAGCGAGCTGTTCGGTCACGTCCGCGGCGCGTTCACGGGCGCCGACACCGCGAAGCGTGGACTGTTCCTCGCCGCCGATACCGGGACGCTGTTCCTCGACGAGATCGGCGAGCTCCCGCTCGAGCTCCAGCCCAAGCTCCTGCGCGCGCTGCAGGACGGCGAGGTCAAACCCGTCGGCGGGACGGCCGCGATCCGCGTCGACGCGCGCGTGATCGCGGCGACCAACCGCGCGCTCGAGGAGGGCATCAAGTCGGGGACGTTCCGCGAGGACCTCTACTACCGGCTCGCGGTGATCACGATCGAGGTGCCGCCGCTGCGCAATCGCACCGCCGACATCCCGCTCCTCGCGCGCCACTTCGCCGAGCAGGCGGCGCTGCGTGCCGAGCGCAGCCGGCCCGCGCTGACCGACGCCGCGATCGCGCACCTCGTCGCGCAGCCGTGGCCCGGCAACGTCCGCGAGCTGGAGAACACGATCGAGCGCGCGGTGATCCTGTCGTCCGGTGACGCCCTCGACGTCGCCGACGTCTCGTCTCACGCCGGCCGCGTCGCGATCGCGACCTCGGGGCTGTCGACGTTCGCCGGCGATCACGTGCCGACCCTCGACGAGCTGGAGCGGACGCACATCCTCCGCGTCCTCGAGCTGTGCGAGGGCCAGAAGACCAAGGCGGCGTCGATGCTCGGCATCAACCGCACGACGTTGTGGAAGAAGCTCCGCCAGTACGGCATCGACGCCGAGTGACCTAGAACCGCTGGATCATGCTCGCGGCGACCTGGAAGATCGCCCCGTCCTCGCTCGGGTCGATCGTGCTGCCGACGTCGAGCGAGATCGACGCTGGCTCGTCGGCGTCGAGGTCGACGTTCATGCCGACCCCCGCGGCCATCGCCGGCCGAGGCCGATCGATCGTGTGGAGGATGCCGACCGAGCGGGGGCCGCGCGCGATCCGGGTCCGCGCGATGCCGAGGCCGCCCTGGACCCAGCCGCCGCCCACGAGCTTCTTGATGCCGATCGCGGCGATCGCCTGCGACGCGAGCAGCGAGCCGGTCTGGCGCGAGACCACCTGGTACATCACGACCGGCCCCACGCGGAGCGTGTCGTCCATGAGCGCGCCTTCGCTGACGCCCATGCCGATGCGATAGCGCTCGAGGCCCTCGCAGTGCAGCGTGACGTAGTGGGTGCAGCCGATCCTGGGCGCGCTCGCACCGAACACGCGGACCTTGAGGTTCTTGATCTTCGGCGGCTCGGTCACCGTGGGCTCGCCCGCCGCGGTCGCGGCGATCGCGGCGACCAGCAGCAGGCAGAGGGGGACATGGCGCATGCCCCTCTCTCAAGCATCCGGCGTGCCTTCAGGGATTCCCGCAGGATCGGCCTTCACGGGCGGGATTCGTCGTCGGAGGTGAGGCGAGCCACCTCGTGGGCGATCCTGCACCGCCCGGTCGGCATCCCCGAGGGTCAGCGCAAGGCCGCGAGCACGCGCTCGAGATCCGCGGGCAGCGGGGCCTCGAACGACAGTCGCTCGCCGGTCACCGGGTGATCGAACGCGAGCACGGCGGCGTGCAGCGCCTGCCGGCCGAGCTCCGCCGCGGCCGCCGCGAGGCGCTCGTCGCGCTGGCGGTGGCCATAGACCGGATCGCCGAGCAGCGGCCAGCCATGATCCGCGGCATGGACGCGGATCTGATGCGTGCGTCCGGTCTCGAGGCGGAGCCGCACGAGCGCGGCGCCGGCGAGCGACTCGACGCGCTCCCAGTGGGTGACCGCGGCCTTGCCGGACGCGACCTTGGACGAGAACCGCTTGCGGTGCACCGGATGTCGTCCGTACAGGGTGCGCAGCGTGCCGCCCGCACCCGTCGGAGGCGGAGCGGCGATCGCGAGATACGCGCGCTCGATCTTGCCGTCCGCGTCGCCGCGGCTCTTGGCCTGGAACTGCGCCATCAGTGAGGCGTGGGCGCGATCGGACTTGGTCGCGATCATCACGCCGCTGGTGTCCTTGTCGAGCCGGTGGACGATGCCCGGCCGCAGCACGCCGCCGATGCCCGACAGGTCCGTGCAGTGAAACAGCAGCGCGTTGACCAGCGTGCCGCGCGGGTGCCCGGCGGCGGGATGGACGACGAGGCCGGCCGGCTTGTCGATCACGATGACGTCGGCGTCCTCGAACAGCACGACGAGCGGGATGTCCTCGGCGACCAGCTCGAGGGGCTCGGGGGGAGGCACCTCGACGACGATCCGGTCGCCTTCCCGCAGCCGGGCGCCCGCCTTGGTCGCGACCACAGCGCCGACCCGGACATGGCCGTCCTCGATCAACCGCTGGACGCTCGCTCGCGAGAGCTCGGCGACCTGCGCGGCGATCACCGCATCGAGGCGCCCCCCGGCGTCGGCGGCCCCGACGGTGAAATCGTGCCGGGAACTGACCTCGGCGACGGCGACCTCATCGAGATCGTCGTCGCCCTCCATCACCAGATCTTCGACTTGACGTGACCCTTCGACTTCACGAGGACGTCGACGATCGCGCGCTCGTAGATGTGCTGGCCGAAGATGTCCTCGGTGACGCGGCTCTTGAACAGCTCGCTGCCTTCCTTGATCTCGTCCGCCATCACGTCGAACAGGTTGTCGTTGGCGATGCCCTCGAGGATCTTGGGCTCGTGATAGAGCGTCAGATCCGAGGCGATCGCGCGGGCCAGCTGGCGAGCGCGCTTGGGATTGTCGATCAACGTGGCCATGTGGGGATCGTAGGAGGCAGGCCAGAGCCCGGTCAAGGCTTGGCGGGCCGTGAAAGGCCCTCCGGCGGCCGGCGATCCCGCGCGGCCTCCTCCTCGTCGTCGGGGGACGGGCGCGCCGCGCGAAACCGCGCGAGGTAGGTCTGCTTGACCCGCTCGGTGTCGAGGCCGACGGCGCGGGCGTACTCCGCGAGGAAGCCGCGGACATAGACCGCCGCCGGCAGCTTCGCGAACGTCTCGCCCTCGAGCGCGACCAGGTACGCCATGCCGATCTTCGACTTCTCCGCGATCTCGCGGAGCTCGATGCCGATCGCCTCGCGGATCTGCCGCAGCAGCGGCCCGGTGAACACGGTCTCCGGCGACACCTCCGGCATCGGCGGGCGCGTCGTGATCGCTGCCGGGTCGTCGACCTTCGCGGGCGGTCGGGTTGGCGTCCCGCCCGACAAGGTCGGCGGGGTCACGGGCATCGGCACCCCGTCGGGGAACAGCTCGAGGTCGTAGTCCTTGCGCTTCGCCGCGTCCATCAGCGTCGTGTACGCGAGGTCGAGGCGGCGGTGGACGGCTTCGAGGCTCGCCGGATCATAGAGCCCGCTGACCGCGATCGACTCGGCGCCGTAGATGTCGCGGATCCGGCGGTTCGCACGCCGGATGTCCTCGAAGCTCGCGGTCGGCGGCACGTCGAGCATCTCGTAGTGCGAGTCCGACGGCAGCACGTCGCCCTCGGTCTTGGGCGGCTGCACCGCCATCAGGCCGCGCGCGACGCGCTCGAAGCACTTCGCGACCCGGGTCTCCGGGTGCTCGATCAGAAGCGGGCGCCGGCGCCGGGTCGACGCCCATACCGCCTCGTCGTACTCGAGGTGGCCGAGATACCGGATCGGCACCGCGAGCCGGCGGCGCGCGACCGACGCGACCGCGCGGCCGAGCTCCATGTCGGACTTGCTGCGCGCGGAGTTGATCACGAGGTGCGGTGCGAACCCGAGGATCGCCGCACGCAGTGCGTCGATCTCGGGCGCCTGATCCGCGACCGCGCCGAGCCAGATCTCGAGCGGGCTCGGCATGCCGCCCTCGTGCTCGTGCGGATCACCGAGTGACTTGCGCGGATGCGCGAGGTGCGCGAGCCCCTTGCGGTCGAGGCACTTGAGGAACGCGGCCTTGATGAACCGGTGCATCAGCTCGATCGACGTCGGATCCGGCACCGCGACGAGCAGGCCGATGTCGGCCTCGAGGAACAGCTCGAGCGTCGGGGACGCCAGCCCCGGGCCGAGATCGACGACGACCCAGTCCGCCGGCAGCTGGCGCAATTGCTCGCAGATCTGGCGGACGAACTGCGGGCCCGGCTCCGCGATCCACGGCGGATCGTTGACGCCGGCGATCAGCTTGACGCCCGGCACGTGGGTCGGCACCGCGATGTCGACGAGCGGCGGACCGTTCGCGGCCAGCGCCTCGGACAGCGTCCGCGCCGGCCGCGGCACGCCCGCGAAGATGTGCAGGTTCGCCGCGCCGAACGAGCCGTCGACGAGGACCACGCGCTTGCCGAGCGTCGCGAGGAAGATCCCGACGTTGGCGGCGACCAGGCTCTTGCCCACACCACCTTTGCCGCCGCCGATGGCGACCACCCGGGGAGTCATGGCGGGCACATAAGCGCGAACCCCGACGTCGGGTCAAGCGAAGGCGTACAGCGCCGCGTCCTGGTTCACAGCGCGCGGGCCGCGGCCACGACGGCCTCGACCTCATCGGGTGCGATCGTGCGGACATCGAGCCACACCCGCCCGTCCTCGATCCGCGCGACGACCCCGCCGCGGCGGAGGCCGCGATCGAGCGCGTCGGCGCCGGCGCCGGCCCCCCCGCGGAGCGTGACCGCCCACGACGCGAGCTGCGCGGTCGGCATCGCGCCGCCGCCGACGGCCGAGGTGCATGACTCGACCCCGATCGTCAGCCCGGCGATCGCGCCGAGTGCGGCGGCGAGCTGGTCCGCGCGGACCCGCAGCGCCTCCGCCGTCGCACCGAGCATCCGCGTCGCCGGGATCAGGTCGAGCGCGGCCGGATCGCGGCGCGCCTCGCGATAGATCGCGAGGGTCGCGGCGAGTGCGGCGAGCGTGAGCTTGTCGGGGCGAAAAGCGCGCATCAGCGGATGGGTGCGCGCGGCCTCGACCGCGGTGCGCGTGCCGACCGCGATGCCGGCCTGCGGCCCGCCGAGGAGCTTGTCGCCGGAGAACGTCACGAGGTCGGCGCCGGCCGCGACGGTCTCGGCGACCGTGGGCTCGTCGGGCAGCCCCCACCGGCGCTGGGTCTCGCGATCGACGAGCGCGCCCGAGCCGAGGTCGATCATCGTCGCGAGCTGGTTCGCGCGCCCGATCGCGACGAGGGCCTCGGGGGCGACCTCGCTGGTGAACCCGACGATCGCGAAGTTCGAGCGGTGGACCTTGAGGAGCAGGCCGGTCGCAGGGCCGATCGCCTTCTCGTAGTCGCGCGCATGGGTCTTGTTCGTCGTGCCGACCTCGACGAGCACGCCGCGCGACAGCTTGAGGATCTCGGGGAGGCGAAACGATCCACCGATCTCGATCAGCTCGCCGCGCGAGACGATGATCTCCTTGTCGGTCGCGAGCGCCGCGAGCCCGAGCACGGTCGCCGCGGCGTTGTTGTTGACGACGATCGCGTCCTCGGCACCGGTCAGATCCTGGAGCAGCGCGCGCAGGTGATCGTGGCGCGAGCCGCGCTCGCCGGACACGAGGTCGTACTCGAGGTTCGAGTAGCCGCGGGCGATCTCGTCGACTGCGGCGATCGCCGGGCCGGCGAGCGGGGCTCGACCGAGATTGGTGTGGAGCACGACCCCGGTCGCGTTGATCACCCGGCGGAGGACGGGGCGCGCGAGCTCGGCCGCGACCGCGGCGACCGCAGCCGGATCGAGCTCCGCGGCACCGGTGCCGGCGACGATCGCGGCGCGCGCAGCCGCGATCGCGCGCCGCGCCGCCTCGACGATCGCCCACCGCGGCGCGGTCGTGTGCGCGGCCACTGCATCGGCGAGGACGTGCACCGCCGGGAGTTGGGACAGGAGCTCACGCACGGCCTGCACGCTACCCCACTCCGGATTCCCCGTCGACGAATCGTGGCCACCTCACGTTGCCTCGCGCGCAAACCGCGATCTAGGTTTCGCTTCCACAACGGACTTTAGAGGGAGCGGGAAAATGATTCAGAGCAATGCGATCATGTTCGGTTGGAATCGTGCGGTGGCGGGTCGTGAGGGGATGGCCAGCGAGCTGTTTGCGCATGCCGTGGGCTACTTCGAGAAGCTCAAGGCGTCGGGGAGCCTCGACAGCTACGAGCCGGTGTTCCTCACGAACCACGGTGGAGACCTCAACGGGTACTTCATGCTCAAGGGCAGCCACACCCAGCTCGACACGCTGAAGTCGAGCGACGAGTGGATCGACATCGTGATGCGCGCCGGGCAGTACCTGTCCAACGTCGGCGTCATCGAGTGCTACACCGGCGCCGCCGTCCCGGAGCTGATGTCGCGCTGGGCGAAGACGATCCCGTCGCGCTGAGCGATCGGACGTTCGTCGGGAACGGCCGGCCTCGCGCCGGCCGTCTTCATTTTCGGTTCACATCGGCTGCAGCGCCGCGATCAGCGCGGGGACCGCGACGACGACGACGATGACAAGGTACGCGATGCACGGCCGCCACGCGACCAGGGCGAGCTGACCGCCACCTTCGGCGGACGTCGGCCCGATCACGACGCCGCGCTCGCCCGGGATCGGCGCCCCCGAGTCGCGGAACGGCTGGCCGGTCGCGTGCTGCTCGTAGCCGCCGATTGCGACCACATCGCCGCCGCGCAGGACCGCGACGCACTCGCCGGTGCGGAGCAGCGTCGTCGCGAGCGGCAGGGGCGCGATCAGCCGCGCGCCCGCCGGGACCGGAAGCGTCCCGCCCACCGTCGCGACCTCGCACGCGCTCGTGATCGCGCGCGGCCCGCGCAGCCAGCTCGTGATCTCGTAGCCCGCGATCAGCTCGCCGCGGTCTGCCACGATCGACCCGGTATGCTGGCGCCACGCTCCGGCGCGCCGCGCACGGCCGCCGAGCCAGGTCACCACGGACAGCGCCGTGATCGCCGCGAGCGCCGCGGCGGCGGCCGCTAGCAACCACGGCACGAAGTTGCTGTAGACGATCGCGGCGTGATCGGTCGCGTCGCGGCGGATGAAGATCGCCAGGACCCAGGCGACCACGAGCACCGCGACCACCGCGATCCGGAGACGCGGGATCCAGTGGCGCCTGCGGATCGCGATCAGCGTGTAGCCGATCGCGGCGACCAGCGGCGGCACCAGCACGATCGCGGCGAGCCGCGCCGGCGAGGCGAGCTGAGCCCGGAGGCTCTCCCACTGCGCGATCGCGTCGCGCCAGGTGTCGGCGTCGGGCGAGGTGACGCCCAGGCTCGCGAACGGCAGCCACAGCCCGAGGAGCAGCAGCGCGACGAGCGAGATCATGACGATCGCGTGGATCGCCTCGCCGCGGCGCGACCGCCCGATCCAGGCGCCCGCGATCGCGATCGTCGCGGCCACCGTCACGAGCACCCAGCCCAGCGGGACCGCCTCCAGCACGGGCACCACCACCACGGCCATCGACATCCGCGACGAGAGCAGCGTCCACCCGATCCACGCGACGATCAGGAGGCCGAGGTGGAGGAGCGGCAGCGCCACCGCGAGCCGCACCGACCGCGACACCCGGCCGAGCGGCATGCAGCCGAACGCGATCACACCCCCGGCCGCGAGCGCGAGGCCGTTCCTGAACCAGAACCCGTCGAACACCGTCCCCTCGCCGTGCGGGCGCAGGACCCGCGGGACGATCACGGCGATCAGGAAGGTCACCAGGCAGGCGAGCCCGACCGCCCAGCGCGCCCAGGGGTCGACGTCGCCATCGCGGGGCCGGGACAGGTCGTGGACATCGAGCTCGGAAGGGTGCGCCACACCCTCCGGACAGCGGAGGGGCCTGGTTTGTTGCAGCGATCTACAGGGTAGACTCCGGCCGTGGATGTCCAGGCGGTCTCCGCGCTGCTCGCCGCGCTGCTGATCCTCGCGATCGGCGCGTCGGTGCTGCTGCGGTCGCGCAAGGACCGGATCTACACGTCCTACGCGGCGTTCACGTTCACGGTGTCGGTGTGGCACCTGTGTACCTTCATCGACGCCACCACCGAGAGCCCGGTCATGCGCTGGCTCGCGCTGTGGGCCGCCGCGACCATCCCGGTCCTGGCGATCCGGTTCTTCCGGATCTTCCTCGCGCAGCCGTCGATCGGCGGGCCCAAACGGGGGCCGCGTGTCACGATCGCGTGGACGCTGCTCGCCTACGCGTGCCTCGTGTACTCGGCGATCGCGTCGCCGATCCACGAGTCGACCTACTTCCTGATCCCGTTCGGCGTCTACGTGTTCGGCGGGCTGTACCGCTGCGTCTGGGACATGTGGATGATGTACCGGGCGACCGCGAAGCGCGTCGAGCGCACGCGGGTCGGCTACCTCACGCTCGGGGGGTTTGTCGCGACGACGTTGACCCTGACCGACGTGCTGCCGCGGTTCGGCGTCGCGTGGCCCGCCGTCGGCAACGTGCTCGGCATCCTCTACCTGTACTTCCTGTCGCAGACGCTGTTCCGCAACCGGTTGATCGATCTCAACGAGCTGCTCGGCAAGATGGCCGTGCTCGGCACGCTCGTCGTGCTGCTGTGGGCGGTCTACGGCTTTCTGCTCTACTGGATCGGCGACGGCCAGAAGGGCCTCTACCTCCTCAACGCGCTCGTCGCCTCGTTCGTGATCCTGATCCTGTTCGAGCCGGTGCGCAGCTGGCTCGAGAACGGCATCAACCGCTGGCTACTCCGCCAGCGCACGGAGCTCCGCGGCCGGCTCGATACCGTGCGTCGCGAGCTCCCCGGCGTCGTCGATGTCCAGGACATGACGGAGCGGATCATGACCGCGCTCGAGGAGTCGCGGCGCGTCACCGAGGCCGCGGTCTACCTGCTCGACTCCGACGGCGCGGGCTTCGATCGCGCGGGGGTGATCGGGACGATCGCGCCGGAGCGGCTCGATGCCAACGCCGAGCGCGCCCTGCTCGACCGGATCCGCGGCGGCTACCTCGAGCGCGATCAGCTGATCCGCGAGATCGACGAGCTCGGCGGCACGCCCGATGCCGAAGCGAAGCGCGCGCCGCTGCTCGCGCTCAAGACCCGGCTCGAGGAGCTCGGCGCCGACCTCGTGTTCCCGCTGCTCGGCTCGGCCGAGACCGAGCAAGGGCCCTGGCTGCTCGGGCTGTTCTGCCTCAAGGACGATCGCACCGTGAGCGCGTTCGACGCCGACGACATCGACGTGTTCCGCCAGCTCGCGATCGGCGCGGCGCGCGTGATCGAGTCGAGCCAGGCCTACGAGCGCGTCAAGGAGCGTGACCGGCTCGCGGCGCTCGGCGAGATGGCCGCCGGTCTCGCGCACGAGATCCGAAACCCGCTCGGCGCGATCAAGGGCGCCGCGCAGCTGCTGATCACGTCCGAGGGCTCGTCGCGCACCGCAGCGCCGTCCTCCGACACGCGCGAGTTCCTCGACATCATCGTCGAGGAGGCGAACCGCCTCAACAACGTCGTCACCCGGTTCCTCGACTACGCGCGCGCCGAGCGCCCCGGCCGCGAGGGTGCGGACAAGGTCGACCTCAACCAGGTCGTGCGCAAGACCGAGCA
>Ga0102851_10002751_pt1 | contig 10719 bp, 11 predicted proteins | sample Mud3Dept3metaG_FD_79558 | JGI IMG/M metagenome (GOLD analysis project Ga0102851, IMG submission 79558) | Freshwater wetland microbial communities from Ohio, USA, analyzing the effect of biotic and abiotic controls - Mud 3 Core 4 Depth 3... | ecosystem: Environmental > Aquatic > Freshwater >...
AAAGCCTGTCGGCCGGCAGGAAGGATATCCTTTGTATTATTCTGAATTTCAGTGTTTCCCCCCTTGGGGTCAGGGGTAAAAAACACTGAAATTCAGAATAACTGACTTTTTGGAGTAGACTCAAATATAAAACTTTCCGGCTAGGTTTTGTTGAAGTCCGAACTTAAATTTACCAATGGTTAACGGATACATCGATATGTTTTATCAGATCATACTGACAGATCCTGATAATATCATTTAAAATTATTTACTTTTGTTATTGTTTCTTATCAGTTACGTGGTACTAATCACAATATTTAATATAAATAATCATGAAAAAACAATCGAGGAGAAAGTTCATTGCGACTTCAGGTTCCGGAGCTTTATTTACATTAGCTGCCGGCAGCATCCCGTTTAATTTCACCAGAAGAGTTTCTGGCAAACTTGCCGTTTTGGGCGGTGATCCGGTACGCACCACAAAATTCCCATCATGGCCAATCTGGGATGAAAACGACGAAAATGCTGTACTGCCCGTTCTGCGCAGCGGAGTATGGTCAAGGAGGAATGTCGTAACTGAGGCAGAGAAGAAATTCGCCGAACTAATGGGTGCAAAGTATTGCCTCATGACAACACATGGTACAACCGCACTGGTTACTGCTATACGTGCATTGGGTGTCGAGGGGGGAGACGAAGTAATTACAACCCCCTGGAGCTGGATTTCTTCTATGGCATGTATCTTTCTTAACAATGCTTTGCCTGTATTTGTTGATATCGATCCTGAGACATGGATGATAAATGCGGATCTGATAGAGAAGGCGATAAATCCTGAAACGAAAATGATCCTTCCTGTCCAGATCACAGGTGGAATGTGTCATATGGATAAGATAAATGCCCTGTCGAAAAAATATAAACTGAAAGTGGTTGAGGATGCCTGCGAAGCACATCTGGCTGAATGGAATGGCAAAAAAGCAGGCACCCTGAGCGACCTGGGTTGTTTCAGCCTGCAAAACGGTAAGCAGATAACCTGCGGTGAGGGTGGTGCAATTCTCGGCGATGATGAACAGATCATGGACCTCTGTTATTCGATACATAATGTCGGGGCTGTTAGAGGTAAATTCATGCCCAGGGATAAAGGCAGCAATCCAATCCTTGGCAATAAGTGCAGGATGGCAGAATATCAGGCATCTATTGTAATAACCCAGATGGATACTGTTGAGCAGGAAACCCTGAAAAGGTGTGAAAACGCGGATTATCTCACTTCAAAAATCGGTCAGATACCGGGAATAGTACCCCGTAAAGACTATAAAGAAACAAACCGGACTTCATATTATTACTATGGATTCAGGTTCAGGGAAAAAGAATTCGGAATATCAAGAGATGCATTTTGTAAAGCTCTGCAGGCTGAAGGCATCCCGCCAAGTCCAAATCTTGGCGTTACTGCACATCCTTTATATAAGAATGGAATGGTTGAATCAGTAATCAGTTCAAAGACATATCAGAAACTCTTTCCAAAAAAGAGACTCGACGATTACAGAAACTCTTTTAATCTGCCTGAAGTCGAAAAACTGTGCAAAGAGACAGTCGGCTTTCACAGCAGCACTCTGCTAGGTCCGAAATCGGATATGGATGATATATACCGGGCTATACTAAAGGTATACGAGAACAGGAACCAACTAAAAGGCTGATACGCTCGTTACAACTGTAAAACTGGCAGTAACTATAATTAATGAAATTGTATGAAGAGATTAAATGAAGTCTCTCACAAGAGTATCATTTGTAATATATTAAAGGCTGTAATTGTCAGTGTGGTTCTGACCTCATTCACAATTACTGGTAAGGAGTACCTGGAACCGGGTCATAAATTAAGCACTGTGTCTATTGATTCAGGTAACATGCCTTATAAAGGTGCGCCTGATTCAATTCGTATAGCCCTTGCCCAGATGAGAAGGTGCGTTTACATTTCTGAAGGTGTACGCAAAATTGACTCAATTCTTTCTGTGTGCAAACATCTTGCCGTAGATATTGTATGCTTTCCCGAAACTTATATTCCGGGTTTACGGGGAGGAGGGGAAGATTCTTTGCTGCCACCACCAGATCAGCCTGCTATGGAAAAGGCTCTTAAAGAAATCCAGATATCCTGCAATAAATTCAGAGTTGCAGCCATTATTGGTCTGGAATGGGTAAGCAATTCTGGTCTTGAAAACCGTGCTTATGTGATTACCGAAGAAGGAAAAATTCTGGGCTACCAGACCAAAAATCAGATTACACCAGGTGGAGAAGAAAAATATTATGTGCCGGAAACCACACGACGGCTTTTTACTGTCAGGGGTGTACCCTTTGGAATCGTCATATGCCATGAAGGATGGCGCTATCCTGAAACAGTCAGATGGGCAGCTGTGCGCGGAGCTAAAATCGTCTTTCAACCCCAGGTAACCGGAAGTAATGATACAGGTACCTTTAAACCCAGGCCCTGGGGTCAGTCATATTATGAAATGGCCATGATAATGCGTTCTAAGGAGAACTCCATTTACTTCGTGAGCGTCAATGAATGTATGAATAAACAGAATTCAGCAACATCACTGATCGATCCGGAAGGAAACCTGGTCGATCATTTACCGTGTGGTATTGAAGCATTGATGATCAAAGACCTTGACCTTACAAAAGCTACTGGTTTTTATGCCAGTCGTTATCACCCGGAAAGATATAATGAAGAAAAGTAGGCAGGGTCAACGCACAAAGAAATAAAAAACTGAAAGACTATTAACAAATTGGTTAGGGTTACCTTCGGTGAGCTCGTCCGTCACCTGACTGACTCGTTTCCTCGCTGGTGCTACCAGTAAAACCGGAGAGCCTGCCCCGCCTCAGCGGGGTTTTAAAGTCCAATAGCCCCGGTTACATCCGGGGTAGGTTGGGTATATTATTTATCAACCCCGGCAGGTGGTTGAATAAATTCTTCAGCCTGCCAGATACACATCATGGCTACCTTGAGGACTTAAAACCCGGATCCCGCCAGGTGGTGAAGTGAGGAATCTCAACACGGAGGGAAAATTTTATCGGAGCCCGATGATACCAGAATCATTCTTAAATGCTTATGATTCCTGATAGTAATAAAAATTTAAATGCGTTGACCCTGAAAAAGTAGTGTAATAATTACTTGTCAAATTGTGAAAGATTTAACATAGGATCCAGTTTTGCATTTGAAAAGATCATCTCATCCCAGGTTATCTCTTCGCCTGCCATTGCCAATGTCCTTCCCAATATTAACAAATAACATCACTTCAAGGATAAAATATACGAAGAAAAACTGAATACCCAATTAAAATTCGTTAATTGTATCCTAATTCCTAAAAGGGATGAATATAATATTATCCAATTATTACCGCTTGCTCGGCCTGAATATAGACGCTTCTCTGGAAGATATCAAAAAAGCCTACAGGCAGAAAGCCCGCTTATTCCATCCCGATATTAATCATGAACCGGATGCCAAGGACAAATTTATCCTGGTAACGGAAGCCTATGAGTTCCTTGTTGCCAATTACGGAAAACTGGGACATGATGATGAAGCTTATCGGCAGGCAATGGAGGATTGGAGGAAATACAGGCAGAACAGATCAAGACAGCGCGCCCGTGCATACGCCCATTCCTCATATGTCCAGTTTAAAAACACCAGATTCTACAAGACAACCCGCATTTTTGATGCCACAAGGATCATTTTCAGTCTTGCACTCTCAATAATAATGATCCTGTTTACCATACTCGGATATATAATAAGGCTGAGGCATCCTATACCCGGACTTGAAGATCCGTCAGTTTTTTCCTTTCTGATGCTTCTGATCCTTAGTATGCTGTTCTTCATTATTTCCATTATTTACCTGAAAGCCTACAGGGAAACCTCAAAAAAACACAGGAAGAAATGATGATTAATGGCATGGTTTTTGGGCTATTCTGATATAATCCGGACTATTGGTACCGGAATTTTATTCTGAACCAAATGCTCCAAAATCTTAAGTGTATGAAAAACAATATTTTAAAGAAATTATTGGCTTTTTCAGTTATGTTCCCGCTTTTATCTACTACCTGCACAAAAATTCCCGGGGACCTGCCAAAGGATCCTGTTCCTATTGATCTGAACTCCACGCAGATCGCACTTATTGAATCAGGCAATTCATTCGCATTTGATATTTTCAGGCTAATACTGGAAAATACTGACGAATCAAAGAATGTCATCATTTCTCCTTTAAGCATCTCCTATGCACTTTCCATGACACTCAACGGGGCAGACGGAGCAACACGCGATGCAATGCTGGAGGCACTCAGGGTAACCGGACTTACCCCGGATGAGATCAACGGCCCTTACAAGGAGCTTACCAAAACGTTGCTCTCAATCGATGAACGGGTAAAGATGAAGATCGCAAATTCGGTGTGGACGGAAAATGAATTCAATGTAAAGAAAACATTCATTGATATTCTTACAGATTATTACTATGCAGAATCGAAATCGTTTGACATTGATGATCCAACCGCACCTGACAAGATCAATGCCTGGATAGAAGACAAGACAGAAGGGCTGATCAAGGAAATGATCGACAAGCTTAACGACAACACGGTGATGCTTCTTATCAATGCCATCTATTTTAAAGGCAAATGGAAATTACAGTTCGATCCGGATGATACTTCCGAAAAGCCTTTCTACAAACCTTCAGGTACGCAGGCCGGGGTGCAGATGATGAAACAAACTGAAGATTTCATGGTTTATAGCGGCAACGGATTCATTCTGGCTGAGTTTCCCTATGGCCAGGGTAATTTTGTAATGGATATTATCCTTCCCGATGCGAAGACGGGAACCTCCGGACTGCTCCCTTCAGTGACCAATGACGCGTTCGCCGGCTGGACAGGTCAGCTTGGCAAACGTGAAGTTAACGTATCAATACCCCGCTTTAAGTACGGTTTCAAGAAGACCCTTAAGGAGATACTGACGGATATGGGCATGGGAATTGCCTTTACGGATGGCGCCGATTTCACCAATATAGCTGAATTCCCTCCCTTGCTTATCAATGAAGTCACACACCAGGCATTTATTGAAACCAACGAAGAGGGTACCGAGGCTGCCGCAGCAACAGTAGTTGACGTGGGTGTAACATCAATGCCTCCTCCTCCCCTGGAATTCAACGCTGATCACTCATTCCTGTACATCATCAGGGAGATCAAGACAAACTCGATCATTTTCATGGGCAGGGTAGCTGATCCGCTCGCTGAATAAAAAACAGAGTCTTCCATATTCGAACCTTCCCCCACGGGAAGGTTTTTTTATTATCTTTAGCTGACCTGAAATAATATGAAATACCCGATCGCCACATTATCGGTTATTATAATCCTTACCATGCCTGAAATTGCAAAACCGGGAGATCCTGAACCTGCCGGCCAGAAACAGGTACCGCTGTTTTCATTCGGGGTCATAGCCGATGTACAGTACTGCAACTGTGAACCTGCCGGTACAAGATTCTACAACAGATCTCTTTCCAAACTAAGGGAAGCTTTGACTTCTCTCAGAAAAGACTCTGCGGAGTTCGTTGTAAACCTCGGGGATCTGATTGAACGTGGTCATGAATCCTTCCAGCCTGTGCTGGATATCATTGACTCGTCAGGTTTCAGGGTTTATCATTGCACCGGAAACCATGATTATTCGGTTGATACCCGTTATAAAAGACGTTTGCCGATTGACAGACCATCAAAAAAAGGTTACTACTCTGTTGCACATAATGGCTTCCGTCTTATTTTCCTTGACGGAAATGAGCTGAGCACGTATGCTTCGTTGAAAAGATCTGAATTGAAGCATGCTGAGGAGTACCTTAAATCATTGAGGGATGAGGGCAGGATTAATGCTGTTGAATGGAACGGAGCTGTCAGTACCCGTCAGATAGAATGGCTGATGGCTCAGCTCGATGAGTCTGTCACAGGAAATGAAAAGGTAATTATTTTCTGCCACTTCCCTGTTTTTCCGGAAAATGTTCACAACCTGCTTAATTATAATGAAATTCTGTCAGTACTGTCAGGATACCAGAATATCATTGCATGGTTCAACGGTCATAATCATGCAGGCAACTACGGTAATTTCAATAAGATACATTTTCTGACAATGAAAGGGATGGTTGAGACTGAAACCAGTGGGAGCTTTGCACTTGTTGAAGTCTACTTCAATAAGATCTGGATCAGGGGATCAGGACGGGAAAAAGGACAGATCCTGGCATACTGACCGATTATTTAAAACATCCGCTACGGATCATCAATGACGAAACTTGCAAAAGAACTGACCCTGTACGGGCTTTTAATGGTTGCAATTGGTTCCTGCATAGGTTCGGGTATTTTTGTTACACCATCGGAGATTGCCAGGCTGCTACCCTCATCAATCCTTATCTTGCTTGTCTGGACTCTCGGTGGAATTATAACATTGACAGGTGCACTCACTTTCGCTGAACTGGGGTCTCTTTTTCCATTTGCCGGAGGAATATATGTCTTTCTCCGTGAAGCGTACGGAGGATGGCTTGGCTTTCTGTACGGATGGGCATACCTGCTGATAATCACATCGGGTTCCATTGCCGTTCTGGCACTGGCTTTTTCCTATTATCTCAGTGTTTTCATTCCCATGGATGAGACCTGGAAAATTGCCACCAGCATCATTGCTATAATAATTCTTACCACCCTGAATATCCTCAGGGCCAAATTCGGCGAGATATTCTCAAATATTTTTACCGGATTGAAAATAGCTGGTATTCTTATTATTATCGGAGTCGGATTCCTTTACGGCAACAGCGACCTGTCGTTTAAAAACTTACCCTCCTTTTCCCTTTCAGCATCCGGGCTTTCAAGCTTCGGAGTTGCCCTGACAGGCGTTCTGTTTTCCTATGGCGGATGGCAGCATGCCACCTTTCTGGCAGGCGAAACAGGAAATCCGTCAAGGAATGTTCCTGTCGCAATGATCACAGGAGCCCTGGTGGTGACCTTGATCTATCTTCTGGCAAACACCGGCTATATGCTGCTTCTGCCGGTTGAAACGATCGTAACTTCCTCTAAGGTCGCTGCGGAGGCCGTCAGCTCTGTTCTTCCCTTCGGAGGGATCCTTGTTGCAGGTATTATAGCGATCAGCACGTTTGGGACAATGGGAATTTATACGCTTTCAGCTCCCCGGATCTATTACGCTATGGCAGCTGACGGATTGTTTTTCAAGGGCATCGCCAGAGTCCACCCTGAATTCAAAACCCCGGTCAATGCTATCCTGGTGCAGTCAGCCTGGGCAATAGTCCTTTTGCTGTTTTGGGGAACATTTGAAAACCTGATAACCTACACTGTTTCCATCGAATGGATATTTTTCACCTTTGCTGCCGCAGGAATCTTCATCTTCCGGAAAAAGCTGAAACATCGCGAAAGATCATATAAAACATTCGGATACCCTGTTACTCCCGTTATCTTTATATTAATAAACATATGGTTCATCATTAATATAACGATCAGGAAACCTTTACATATGGGCATCGGGATTATCTTCCTTCTTCTGGGAGTGCCTGTATATCTGTTCTTTAAAAGAAAAAATAAGGTATTAAATAAGTAATATTCTTCTGAAATGAAAGATATCTCATTTATTATCAATCACCTTGGCGAGGAGCGCGGGAAGTACTATAATTCAATCACTCCGCCGATCTTTCAGACCAGCAATTTTGCCTTCAAAGATGTAAATGAGCTTAAGGAGGCGCTGGCGGATGAAAAGAACCGCCATATTTATTCAAGGGGAAATAATCCGACACTTGATATTCTTTGCAGGAAAGTTGCTGCACTCGAAGAGACCGATGAGGCACTTGCTTTCGGAAGCGGTATGGCAGCTATCTCGTCCGCGATCATTTCATTTGTCAGCTCGGGTGACCACATTGTCAGTGTTAGAAACAATTACAGCTGGACCAATGTGCTTCTGAAAAAGTTTCTTCCCCGATTTGGAGTTGAGACCACATTTGTTGACGGTCGCAATACCGTGAATTTCGAAAAGGCAGTAAGGAAGGATACGAAGCTCATTTATCTCGAAAGCCCGAATTCCTTTACTTTCGAGATCCAGGATATCGGGTCTGTAGCAGGTTTTGCCAGGAAAAAAGGCCTGATCACTTTAATTGATAACAGCTATTCATCGCCTCTTGCACAATCTCCCGCTGCGCTGGGGGTTGATATAGTATTGCATTCTGCAAGCAAATATCTCGGGGGCCACAGCGATGTGGTCGCCGGCATGGTCTGCGGATCTTCAGAGAACATTTCAAGGATTTTCAATAACGAATATCTCGGACTGGGTGGCATTCTTTCCCCTTTTAATGCCTGGCTGATCCTGAGAGGATTAAGGACCCTTCAGGCAAGAATTGACAGAATATCGGCAACAACTGTAAAAGTGCTCGGATATCTTGAAAATCATGATCAGGTACAGGAGGTGCTCCATCCCCTTTCGCCGCGACATCCGCAGTACGAACTGGCCCGGAAGCAGATGCTCAGGCCAACAGGGCTTTTTTCGGTCAGGCTAAAGCACACCCGGAGGGACAAAATTGAGCTGTTCGTTAACAGCCTCAGACAATTTATTATCGGAGTATCGTGGGGTGGTCATGAATCACTTGTATTTCCGGCGATATCGTTCGATAATGAAAATACAGGAGATGGATACTCGAACAACCTTGTCAGGTTTTATATAGGTCTTGATGACCCGGAATCATTAATAAAGGATCTTGACCAGGCTTTTGAAAAGGTCAGCTGATCTTGATGAAGTTGAACGGGGTATCCAGTATGGATGAGAAATATTCACCGCGTTCGAGAATATCCTCATCTCCATCCTCATAATACCAGTTGATGACGTATTTCTTGTTTTTCAGGCTGACATGCTTGATCTTTTCCAGAAGGTGAATGAATACCTTTGCGCTGGCACTGTTGAAATATTCAAGGCTCATATCAACGCAGGTGACCTCAGCGGGGATCTTGATATACTCACTGACCCATTTTTCAACCGATTCATAAAACTCTGACACGTTCTCATGAATGGAGCGTCCCCTGATCTGTACCAGCCCTGTGGGAGAAAGTATGATCTCAGGGGAGGTTTTTGTCGGCGTAATTTTCAGCTCCTTCATCAATACTAATTTGATCCTAAATTATTAAATAATTTAATATTCTCAACCATTAAATCTGTCAAATAATGGATCATTGAAATCCGAGACCGAAATTTCTCTTTTCTTTTGCTCAATTTCATGGATCATATTGACAATGTTCTTGTTCACTTGTACCGGTACAGCGCCAGCTCCAACAACAAGAAATGACAAGTCATCAGTATTCATTTCCCAGGGAATAATTCCGGTCATAACCGTGCCAGAGGAGCAATATCCTGACCGGCAAATTCACCTCTAATATACTTATAATATCCGGTAATCCCAATCATTGCAGCATTATCTGTCGTCAGGCTTATCTCAGGCATAAACAGGTTCCAATTTCTTCTTTCAGCTTCTTTCATTACGGAATCCCTTAAGCCGGAATTTGCAGATACTCCTCCGGCAATACCAATCTCCGTTATCCCTGTTTCAATTGAAGCTTTTACCAGTCTGGCAGTTAATATGCTTATTATTGTGTACTGAAGTGATGCGCAAAGGTCAGCCTTGTTCTTTTCAATGAAATCCGGATCGCTTCTGATCCTGTCCCTGAGAAAATAGAGAAAATTGGTTTTTAATCCGCTGAAGCTGAAATCAAGTCCCTTCACAGTCGGTTTTGAAAACGCAAATGCCTTTTTATTGCCTTTTGATGCCAGATTATCGATGGCGGCACCGGCCGGATATGGGAAACCCATCAGCTTTCCGCATTTATCAAACGCCTCCCCTGCAGCATCGTCGACAGTGTTGCCCAAGATCTCCATCTCAAGGTGGTCCTTTAACAGTATTATCCTTGTATGACCACCCGATACCAGCAGACATAAAAAGGGAAATTCCGGGACTCTGGTATCCCGATCTTTCTGCCGGATGAAGTGTACAAGCGTATGAGCTTGCAGGTGATTGACCTCAATTAATGGAATATTCAGGGAGAGCGCAAATCCCTTGGCAAATGAGGTTCCTACAAGCAGTGATCCAAGCAGTCCGGGTCCGCGTGTAAAAGCAACGGCATTGATATCACTGACAGTGATCCCGGCTCCCTTTATTGCCAGGTCCGTAACAGGCACGATATTAGTCTGATGTGCCCTTGATGCGAGTTCAGGAACAACTCCTCCGTAAGTCCTGTGCACTTCCTGTCCGGCAGTAAGGTTTGACAGAACATATCCGTCCCGGACAATAGCCGCCGACGTATCATCACATGAAGACTCTATGGCAAGTATCGTTACTCCCATAAACAATCTTATTTTCTTTATATTATCAGACCATTATTTCAAATGATCTTTAGGTCAGGTTCAAAAAAGTCACCCTGATTTCCAGTCACTGATAATGATCCGGTCCTGGTAGAGCTTTACCTCAAGTTTTTGTTTTGCCCTCCATTTGAGTTTCACTATATACTCCATTGGAATGGTGACTGCATAACTCGTACCTCTGGCTACTTTAGTAAGACTGCGAATGTGACTTTCTACTGTTTTTCTGCGTGTCATGACTTTAAATTTTTCACCGTATTAAGATACGTATTATAATACGTAGATGCAATAGCTGAGTAAAATAAAGAGGTTGATCAGTCAGTCTTTTTTATCGAATGGTT
>Ga0102851_10002752_pt1 | contig 10718 bp, 9 predicted proteins | sample Mud3Dept3metaG_FD_79558 | JGI IMG/M metagenome (GOLD analysis project Ga0102851, IMG submission 79558) | Freshwater wetland microbial communities from Ohio, USA, analyzing the effect of biotic and abiotic controls - Mud 3 Core 4 Depth 3... | ecosystem: Environmental > Aquatic > Freshwater >...
CTCCTCAGAGGTGAAAGTCGGAGATACGATCACTCATGTTCAAAATCCCTGTGAAAAAGCCATTTCAGGATTTGAAAATGTAAAACCGATGGTGTTTGCCGGGATGTATCCTGTGGATGCTGATGAATATGAAGATCTGAGAAACTCAATAGAGAAGCTTCAGCTGAATGATGCATCTCTTTCATTCATCCCGGAGTCAACCGCTGCACTTGGATTTGGTTTCAGGTGCGGATTTCTTGGATTGCTTCATATGGAAATCATCCAGGAACGTCTTGACAGAGAATTTGATATGGATGTGATTACCACCGTTCCAAACGTTTCATTCAAGGTATTCACAACCCGGGGTGAGGAAATTGATGTTCATAATCCGTCAGGACTGCCACCTGTCAATCATATAGAACGCATTGAGGAACCTTATATAGTCGCCCAGGTAATTACGGCAGCGGATTATGTGGGACCGATCATGAAGCTTTGTATCGATAAGCGTGGTACATTGAAAAATCAGGTCTATCTTACAAAAGACAGAGTCGAGCTGACATTTGAAATGCCGCTTTCAGAAATAGTCTTCGATTTCTATGATAAGCTCAAGAGTATTTCCAAGGGCTATGCATCTTTTGATTATTATTATATCGCTTATCAGAAAGCAGACCTTGTAAGGCTTGATATCCTCCTGAATGGTGAGATGGTTGATGCTTTATCAACGTTGATTTACAGGGGGCATGCATACGATTTTGGCCGTAAAATATGTGTAAAGCTTAAGGAACTCATTCCAAGGCAGCAGTTTTATATAGCAATCCAGGCTGCTATCGGTGCAAAAATAATTGCCCGTGAAACGGTTAAGGCGGTCCGGAAGGAGGTAACCGCAAAGTGTTACGGTGGGGATATTACCAGGAAAAGGAAACTCCTCGAAAAACAAAAGAAAGGGAAAAAACGTATGCGGCAGATAGGTAATGTTGAGGTCCCGCAACAGGCCTTTCTTGCTGTTTTAAAAATTGACTGACCTGCTAAAGTATTAAATGGGCTCCAAAAATTATTTTTCTCAGATTTCCTTTTTGGAAAATTTAAATAATATTTTCTTAATTTAGCTGAATGATAAAGGGAGATAAAAATATTTTAATCCTATTTATCTAACCTAAGCAGTTTACCCTGACCTGAAATAAAGTCAGGGTATTTTTTCAGCAGATAAGCTTGTAGCCTCTCCCGTGTACATTCAATATTTTGATTGCCGTATCCTTAATTAAATACTTTCTTAATCTGGTTATGTAAACATCCATACTTCTTGCATTGAAGTAGTTGTCATCTATCCATATTGATTTTAGTGCAAAGTTTCGTTCAAGTATTTCATTCCCATGCTGGCATAAGAGTTCAAGAAGTTCCGATTCTTTTGTTGTCAGTTTAATGGTCTGGTCCCTGAATGTAAGCAGTTGTTTGAGAGGATCAAATGTATAAGAACCAATGGTGTAGAAATCTTTTTTCTTTTTGGTGTTTGAACCAGTAGTCCTTTTAAGTATGGCCTGGATACGGTACAATAGCTCCTCCATTGAAAATGGTTTGGTAATATAGTCATCAGCACCTGATCTGAAACCCTCAAGAACATCTTCTTTAAGACTTCTTGCAGTGAGAAAAATTATTGGTATTGAAGGATTGATCTTGCGGATCTCCCTGGCAAGTGACAGCCCATCCATTTCCGGCATCATTATATCGAGGATACAAAGATCGTATTGCTCTTTTGAGAAAGATTCAAGGGAAAGGATACCGTTGACAAACAAATCTGTTTTAAAATCTTTTACTGTGAGATAATTACGCAGCAAATTACCCAGATTAGTGTCATCTTCTGCAAGAAGAATTCTTGTATTTTTCATTTTACCATTGTTTGAGGGATGAAAAGAGTGAATTTTGTTCCCTTATTAATCTGACTTTCAGCCTTAATTGTCCCATTATGTTCTTCAATAATCTTCTTGACATAGCTTAAGCCAAGCCCAAATCCTTTTACATTATGAACATTGCCTGAATGCACACGGAAGAACTTATCATATATCCTTTTTAAATCTTCCTTGCTTATGCCGATACCATTATCTTCAAAAGTAATGATAATACCTTTTTTTATATTTTTTGTAGAGATGGTTATTTCAGGCTTATTTCCGGAATACTTTATTGCATTATCAATGAGATTAGAAACAGAATTAAGAAAATGTATCTCATCAATCGATGCATGAGAATGTACTGCCTGAAAATCTTTTTTGATTATGCCGTCCTTGCTTTTTATCTGAAGGTCAAAATTCTCAACAGCATTATTGATGACAGAATGAATATCCAGATCAACAAGGCTGAACTTCATCTTTGTCTTTTCAAATATTGCCATTTGCAGGACTTTTTCGACATGAAATTTCAGGCGCATACTTTCATCAGAAATAACTTTGGCAAGATTATCAGTATTTTTTTTCTTATCCGAGATTGTTTTATCAGCTATCATCTGTGAAGCCAGGGAGATTGTAGAGATAGGTGTTTTAAGCTCATGTGTCATATTGTTTATAAAGTCGTTTCTGATTTCAGAAATCTTTTTCTGGCGAAAAATGCCGACAAAGGTTCCGGTAGCAAGAATGAGCAGGAGAGTTGTGAAAAGCAGGGAGAGGAAGCCGAGGGCTCCTATTTTTTCAAATTTGTATTGCTGGTCCTGGAGAAAGTACAAAAACAGCTGGTTCTGGCCCGGCACGGGATCGTTAGGGAAAAGCTGAATAATGAATTTTTTTGTTCCCGGTCTGTCTGTGAAGCCAGTGGTTTTCCAGATTATTCCTGCCCTGCCGGAACGGATTGAAAATTCAAAATCAAGCTGGATGCCAACATTATTGAGAGCAACCCTCAGCTGATCCTGCAGATCTTCCGGATCTATTCTATCTCCTATATCCGGCGGATTGCGAAGTATTTTCTCCATGATGTTCTCGAGGAATACAATCTTGTTGGAGACTCTTCCGGATAATTCTGCACTTGTAAGCTGAGCAGAAGGCTCAGAAAGTTCATCCGCAGTTACATCTTCGGCAGAAATAAAAATCTTCTGACCTGAACTTGTGATGGCTATAAGTTCATCAGCATTATTGAGTCCGTACGTTTCCAGAAGTTTTGAATTGGGATGGTATCCCCTGAGTCTCATGGCCAGAGGTGAATTTGCCGGAACGATGGCCGTTATAGAATCGGGTGATGAAGGACCTATTTCTTCAACGATACTGTTTATTAATTCTTTTTCTTCAAGATCAAGAATGACTGACTCAAGAGCTTTATTGGCGAGATTACGGAATTGCTGATCAGTAATTTCAATAGCGTTACGTATCCAGTATAACTGAATAAGTAGCAATCCTGAAATTACCAGGAAAAAGAAAATTGCCAGTAAAACAATGGTTCTACGCTTCATTAAGTTACAAAAGTACTTGTATATAAATTATGTTCCCATTCTTTAACTTTCTTTAACAACCGGGCATATTTGAGGCTGGTTCAGTGTCAGAAAAATAAAATATTTTAACAAATCATTAAAATATTGTTAATATTCAGCTATTTATATCAGAACATTTTTTTGTCTCATGTACACTGAGTATATTTGTACTGGATTTGGCATGATATTTGGATTATAGAAAATAGAGGTTTTTTTCATAGGTTAGGTTAGTTTTAGGGTTATCAAAAAAGTGAGGCTGACATCTCTGGTCAGCCTCTTCTTTTTTACCTGGCAATCAGTCTTTTTAAGGCATAAACTTAACTTTAATCACCTTCAGGTTCTTAGCTAATGCTGCTTGATAAATATGCCTCCGGATAGCATTTGCTTTTTGTCTTTGAAGCCATGTCAGGTTAATGACAAATGAAGTACCATTTTTCAGCAACAATTTTGCTTTTTTTTGCCTGTGAGTTATAATAAGTTCCCTGATATTAATCCATTTGAATGAATGTTCCTTTGGATGGAATAATCCATATCTGAATTCAATTTTTTCGTCATCAATCAAAAAGAAAAGATTTTTTCTTTTAACAGTTGAGTAGAAAGCAATTATAGCTACAATAAAGCTTATTGCAAAGGGAGCAATTGAGAAAGCTGGCTGAATGCTTTCCTTTTTAATAACATAACTTAATAATAGTATATATGCACCAGCCAGGAAGAACAACACAACGAAAATCCATAAAATAGCTTTCCTGCCCTTTGAAAATTGCACGGCTGAAAGATCATAATAAAGGTTTTCCATACTCTAACGGATCAGGTATTGTAGATGCTTATCCTTAATAGTTTTTATATCAATATTGAACACTGCCGTTATGCAATCAATTTCCCTCAGAGATGATATTATATTGTTTATATCACTATCATTCCCGGGATCGGATATCTGGAAAATATAATCAATATTTTTTAGTTTCTTCAGAAAGAAGTTTTTCCCGGTCCTGTTCGATATAAGATCGTAAATTAAATCAGGAGAGCCGGTTGCATCCGAAAATCTGCTGAATGTCAATTCAGAATTATTATCATGCAGAGTAACCGGTGAAATACTTTTAAGAGATATACGGAATTTTTTATTAAGGGCAAGCGAAAGCTTATAATCAGGTTCAGCAGAAACAATACCAAGGATGACAGACTCATTATTCTGATTAATATTTAGCTGGATCCGCTTGATCTTCTGCACGGTTCTTATATTTCATCGCCTTAATTTATAAAGTTAGGAAAAAATAAAAAATACTAATCAAAATCGGGTGAAATATCTTTGATCCTTTTATATGCCTGACCGGCAGCTAACTGTTCAGCTTCCTTTTTTGATGCTCCCTGTCCTTTCCCATATTCCTCTTTGTTGATAAACAGAGTTGTGGAAAACACGGATTTCTTTAAATTAAAATCGTATTCTTCATTATATGTAAAGATCAGGTTTGTCTTATGTTTCTGAACCCATTCAAAGACCAGGCTTTTATAGTCGGGATCAGTATTGACTATCACTTCAAGGTCAAGGTATTTATTCAGAACATTCCTGATAAACAGTTGTTTTGTTTTCCTGAATCCTTTATCAAGGAATACTGATCCTATGAGAGCTTCCAGTGCATCGCCGTAAAGGTTTTTAGTCGGCTGGGTTGAACTGACATTGCACAAAAGTACTTTATGAATTCCCATTGAAACAGACAGGTCATTCAGGACATCCCTGTTAACGATCCTTGCCCGGATTTTTGTCATGAATCCCTCGCTGGCATCAGGAAATTTTTCAAAGAGAAAATCTGAAAGAATTGCGTCAAGAATAGCATCTCCAAGAAACTCAAGTCTTTCATTATTTACTTTGTTGCCATCGGGGAGTGTGAACGATGCAGACCGGTGAATAAATGCTATCTCATATAATCTGAGGTTTCCCGGCCTGAATCCCAATATTTGTTTTAAACGTGATCGGAACTCACGTTTATCGGGAAGATATGTGCCATTTGTTCTGTTACTGAGCAGCGACACTAAGGTCCGGCTTTTTTAATGACAATTGAGGCATTATGCCCGCCAAATCCAAAAGTATTGCTGATAGCTGCCCTGATATTTTTTTTCTGTGCTTTGTTAAGGGTTAAGTTCAGATTCTGGTCGATTCCGGGATCAGGTACCTTAAAATTAATAGTTGGCGGGACAATATCGTGTACAATTGCCAATATTGTCGCAATAGCTTCAACAGCACCGGCAGCTCCGAGAAGATGACCCGTCATCGATTTGGTAGCACTTATATTGAGTTTATAGGAATGTTCCCTGAATACAGCCAAAATTGCCTTAGCTTCAGATATATCACCGAGAGGTGTTGCTGTGCCATGAACATTAATATAATCGATATCCTCCGGTTTTAGTTCAGCGTCAGTTATTGCCAGTTTCATGACATTGCAGGCACCAATACCTTCGGGATGAGGTGCTGTAAGGTGGTAAGCATCAGCAGTCATGCCTGTACCAGCCAGCTCTGCATAGATTTTTGCTCCTCTTGCTTTTGCATGTTCATACTCTTCAATAATTAGTGCACCTGCACCTTCACCCATAACAAAACCATCTCTGGTGAGATCGAATGGGCGTGAAGCAGTCTTAAACTCGTCATTTCTGGTCGACATTGCCATCATTGCATTAAATCCACCAATACCAACTTCATTTATTGCTGCTTCTGAACCTCCGGAAATAAAGACATCGGCTTTCCCGAACCGGATATAATTTACTGCATCAATAATGGAATGAGTGGAAGAAGCACAAGCAGATACTATGGCAAAATTCGGCCCTCTGAATCCATATTTAATGGATATAATGCCCGATGCCATATTGGCAATCATTTTTGGGATAAAAAACGGACTGAATCGTGGTGATCCATCACCTTTAACGAAACCGCTGATCTGATTATGGAAAGTATCAAGACCGCCGATTCCGGATGACCAGATAACACCGACTCTGTCCTTGTCTATTGTTTTCAGATCTATTCCTGAATCGGCAATTGCTTCATCAGATGCAATAAGTGCAAACTGGGAATATAAATCCAGTTTGTTGGCTTCCTTTCTGTCGAAAAATTTGGAAGAGTCGTAATCTTTTACTTCACAGGCGAATTTGGTTTTGAACTTTTCGGTATTAAACCTCGATATCATCACTGATCCGCTGGTACCATTTTTAAGTCCTTCCCAGTATTCATGCAAATTATTACCAATAGGAGTAAGGGCTCCAAGGCCGGTCACTACAACTCTTCTCATAAATGGGATATTACCAGGCAAAACTATTTTGCATTCTCCTCAATGTACTTGATAGCATCACCTACAGTGCTGATGGTCTCTGCCTGGTCATCGGGAATTCCGATATTGAATTCTTTTTCAAATTCCATGATTAACTCAACAGTATCAAGAGAGTCTGCACCCAGATCATTAGTGAAACTGGCTTCGGCAGTAACTTCTGATTCGTCAACTCCAAGTTTGTCAACAATAATCTCTTTTACTCTTGTGGCAATGTCAGACATAATGATAAATTTTAATTAATAATATGTTATGAACCCTGCAAAGAAATATATTTGTACTATATTTTTCAAATGATTTAATGTTTTTTATTTATTATATAGATTAATAAATTGATAATTAATAAGATAATCTTATTCTTTATAAAGAGTGACTTTATTTGCCGAAAGTGATAAATATCACAAAATGAGGAATATAGCAATTTTTGCTTCAGGTTCAGGTACAAATGCTGAAAATATTATAAAATACTTTTCGAATAAAAATAGTGCCAGGGTCTGTCTCGTTATGTCAAACAAACCGGAAGCTTACGTATTAAAGAGGGCTGCAGCCTATAATATAAAAACTGTTTTTTTCGAACGAAGCGATTTCTACAACTCGGAAAAAGTTCTGAATAATTTGCTGCTGAATAAAATTGATTTCATTGTTTTAGCTGGTTTTTTGTGGCTGGTTCCTGAGAATATCCTGGCCAGATATGAAGACCGGATCATTAACATTCATCCCGCATTATTACCCAGGTATGGTGGAAAAGGGATGTATGGTGATAAGGTACACAAAGCTGTGATTAACAATCGTGATGATGAATCAGGAATTACGATACATTATGTAAATTCAGTTTATGATGCTGGTGATATAATATTTCAGACCAGGTGCAGGATTGAACCTTCAGATACTCCCGATTCACTTGCCGCGAAAGTACATGCCCTGGAATATGAGTTTTATCCAAAGATCATTGAAGATCTGATCATTAATCTGCCTGATCAGGTTAAAAAGTTGTGAGAAGACTCTCAATAACAACCTTATTCTTCTCAAATTTTGCTTTATTCTCTTCTGAAACAGGTTCAACCGGTGGAGCATCAACGCTCAGGGGATCAACTGGTGATCCGTTCTGGTAGAACCTGAAATCGAGATGAGGTCCGGTAGAAAGGCCGCTGCTTCCTACATAACCAATGACATCACCCTGTTTTACAAATGCGCCTGCATAGATACCTTGCCCGAACCGGCTGAGATGTAAATATGCAGTAGAATAAACACTGTTATGCACAATCCTGACCATTTTTCCTGATCCGTTCTCAGTTCCGGCACTGACAACTTTCCCGTCACCAATAGCCTCAACAGGTGTTCCGACCGGGGCTGCATAATCTACTCCAAAATGAGGCCGTCGGATTCGTAGTATGGGATGCAGTCTGCTTGATGAAAAACGGGAAGTGATCCTTGAAAACTGCATAGGAGCTTTGAGGAAAGCTTTCCTGAGGCTGTTTCCCTCACTATCGAAAAAGGTCTCTTTCCCATCCTGAATGAATGGGATCGCTGTGATTGTTTTGCCGGCCCAGGTAAACTGTGCACCGAAAATCTTACCTGCGCCAAGTGATTCTTCATCAATGAATAATTCTTCATAAATAACCTTGAAACTATCTCCTTTCTGTAATCCGAAGAAATCAACCGTCCAGGCATAAATCTTTGATAATTCCACAGCCAGCGAGGGATGAAAACCATCTTCCATCATTGCTTCCCAGAGCGATGTCTCGATAGTTCCTTTTGTGTATTTGATGATCTTTTTTATTTCCTTTCTGAAAGGAGTAATATTCAGAGAATCGTTAAAGCTGAAGATGTAACATGTAGTCGGATCATGTTCATAAACCAGGTACCTTGCCCTGGCAACGCTGTCAGTATCACAAAAAAGCGTATATGCATTGCCCGCCCTGATCTTCCTTACATCAAATACAGAATCAGAATTTCTGAGTACCTGATCAATTTCAGGCATTGTTATCCCATGCTCGAGCAGGATCTGTGACAAAAATCCGTTTCGTTTGATATGTCCTGAAATCAGGTTGAATGAGTCGGCCGGGATGCCAAAAATTAAAACAGGTTCTTTTTGTTCCTGCTGCGGAATGGTGTCAGTTACAATTTCTGATAATTCAGATTCTTCCTTCTGAAAATATTTACATGAAAACGCAATTACGACCTGGAGTGTAAGGATTATGGTATTTTTCAGTCTGAACATATGCACTCCGGATTAGTTTTTAATTACGATGTTTACGATCCGGTTCGGTACCACGATTATGTTTGTAAGTGTTCCTGTCGCCAGCCATTTTTTCGCTCTTTCATCATTGAGAACTTTTTTAATAATCTCATCCTTTTCCATGCTTACCGGCAGCTCGATCTTAAATCTTAATTTCCCGTTAAATGAAACAGGATATTCGAAATTATCTTCCTTCAGAAATTCCTCATTTACTTCCGGCCATGGTTCAAAGGAAATAGTGTTGTCATGCCCCAGCATAAACCATATCTCCTCTGCAAGATGAGGTGCAAAAGGAGAGAGAATCTTTATAAATGTACAGGCAGTGTCTTTTGTTACTTTTCCTTTTTTTATTGCCAGGTTGATGAAGATCATCATTGCCGAAATTGCTGTATTGAAATGAAGGTTTTCAATATCTCCTTCGACTTTCTTAATTGCCTGGTGGAGCCCTTTAAGTGTTTCAAAGTTTTCGTTCCCTGAAACGATATTCACGGGATCCGAGAAAAACCTGAATGCCCTTCCGAGGAATCCGAAAACACCCTTGACCCCTTTGTCATCCCACGGCTTTGTGATGTCCAGAGGTCCCATGAACATCTCGTACAATCTCAAAGAATCGGCTCCATATTTTGAAACCACATCATCGGGATTTACGACATTCTTAAGGGACTTTGACATTTTCGCGACGATCTGCCTGAGCTCTGCCCCGGTTTCCCTGTTGTAGAATTTACCATCACGTTCTACTGCAAGGTCAGCTGGTACCTTAGCACCCGATTCGTTTTCATATGCATAAGCCAGGATCATCCCCTGGTTAAATAATCTGGTATACGGTTCATCGGTAGAAACAATTCCAAGGTCGAACAATACTTTATGCCAGAACCGGCTGTAGAGCAGGTGAAGCACAGCATGTTCCGCACCACCGATATAGAGATCCACAGGCATCCAGTATTTTTCCTTTACCGGATCGAAAATTCTGTTCTCGCTTAACGGATCAATAAAACGAAGATAGTACCAGCATGATCCGGCCCATTGTGGCATAGTATTCGTTTCACGTCTTCCTTTTCTCCCCGATTTGTCAGATACACTGAGCCATTCAGAAGAATTAGCGAGAGGGGATTCCCCGGTTTCTCCGGGAAGATATTTTTCAAGCTCCGGCAGTTCAAGAGGCAGCTCCTTTTCATCAAGTACAGTAATTTCGCCATCTTCCCAATGAATGACAGGGAAGGGTTCACCCCAATACCTCTGCCTGCTGAAAAGCCAGTCGCGGAGCTTATAGTTGATTTTTGCTTTGCCAATGTTCTTTGACTCAAGCCACCTGGTAATTTTCTCAATGCCAGCATCTTTATTAAGCCCGTTTATATCTATTCCTGTTGAACTGTCTGAGGAATTGATGTATTTCCCATCTTCAGTCCAGCATTCTCTTCCTGCTATTATTCTTTTCTTCTGATCAGGATCAGTGACATCGGGATCCTGTATACAGGCAATGGGAAGTTTAAATTTTTCAGCGAACTCAAAGTCACGGGTATCATGGGCAGGAACAGCCATGATCGCCCCTGTACCGTATCCCGTTAATACATAATCAGCTATCCATACAGGTATTTTTTTCAGGTTTACCGGGTTTATTGCATACCTTCCTGTAAAGACTCCGCTCTTTTCTTTTGCAAGGTCTGTACGATCGAGATCAGATTTCAGCGATGCAGCTTTAATATATTCACCTGCTTCGGTTTTATATTCAGCTGTTGTAATTGCA
>Ga0102851_10002753_pt1 | contig 10716 bp, 9 predicted proteins | sample Mud3Dept3metaG_FD_79558 | JGI IMG/M metagenome (GOLD analysis project Ga0102851, IMG submission 79558) | Freshwater wetland microbial communities from Ohio, USA, analyzing the effect of biotic and abiotic controls - Mud 3 Core 4 Depth 3... | ecosystem: Environmental > Aquatic > Freshwater >...
CGAGAGCGACGGTGACCTGATCGGCCCGTGCGTCGAGGTGGATGAACGTGGCGCGGGTGCGCTCGGCGTCGGTGAGCTCGGCCCACACGGCGTCGAACGTGCGCATGCGCGCGGTCAGCTCGGTCCCGACAGGTCCGAGCTCGATCGCGGTCGCATGGTCGTAGGTGCGGAGCGTGAGCGAGCTGTGCGGGTCGAGATGGACCTCGCCGATCGCGGGCCGGGTCGGTTCGACGGTCCACGCCGCGAGGGTCGCCAAGGCGCCGGTGACCACCGCGGCGGTGCCGGCGGGGTCCTGCTCGTACGCCGTGCGCGCGATGCCGGTGATCACCGGCAGGCCGGTCCCATCCCCCGCCTCGAGCTGGGCGCGCTTGAACGGGTGACCGCTGGTGTCGACGAGGTAGAGCGCGCCGAGGTCGACGATCGCGGCGGCCGCGTGCTCGCGGATCTCGACGACGAGCGTGTCGGGGAGCATGCGGTGCACGCTCGCCGAGGCGATCCACGGGGCGCTCCGGAGCTCGCCGGTGACGGTGTCGAGGTTGGTCGCGAACACGTTGTCTCCGACGCGGACCGGCAGGGCCGCGCGGACCTGGTCCTCGGTCAGGTGGCTCTCGCCGGTGATCTCGATCGAGGTGATCGCGAACCGCTCCGACGTCGTGATGAACCGGTAGCCGAGCCAGATCCCGCTACCGACCAGCGTGATCGCGGCCGTCGCGGCGACGCCCGGCAGCGCGCGGCGGGCGGCGCGGCCACACGCATCGGCGATCACGCGCGGCCGCGGCATCCGCGACCACAGCGAGCCCGGGCGGCGGCGATTCCGGCGCGACTTGACGGTCAGCCGCGATGACGCGGGAACCGTGGTTTCGGGGGACGGCTTGGCACCGCTCGTCCCCCCGCGACGGGATCGATCCATAGTTGGCAAATACGCATGTGCAGATCACCGGAGCAATTTTTCGGCGACGCTCCGGATCACTTCCGGATCTCCTTCGCGGCTCGTCGGAAAATGCCCACCTGAACAGGCGTTGCGGCCGAACCGGGATCAGTCGTCCACGATCACGACGTAGTCGTCGTCGTCTTCCGGGTCCGACCGCTTCGCGGGGGAGTCATCCGGGGTCAGATCCTCGGTCCGGGCCGAGCTCTGCGCGGCGCGCGAGGACTTCTTGGCCGACTTCGCCTTCTTGGGGGCGGCGGCCTTCTTCGCGGGGGTCGCCTTCTTCGCGGGGGCGTTCCTTGCCGGCGTCGCCTTCGCCCCACCACGGGGCTTGAACGCCTGGGCCTCCGCATCGCCCATGGTCACGCCGGTGGTCACGAACACAGCGAGGACGGAAGCGATCAGCCAGCGCATCGATCGGTATCGTGCCACAGCCCTCGCGGAGATCCACGCCGACGCCTCAACCCATCGACATTGCATCCCTATCGCGTCGGGCAGGGTGGGCGCTCGGCGATCTCCAGCCGGGCCAGGACGAGCCCGCCGGGGCCCGGCTTGAACCCGAACGTGAAGTCGCGGTCGTTCGAGGTGCAGGTCGTGCCGGTGCACCGGCGGAACGCGCGGACCAGATCGTCGACCTCGGGGACCACGACGTCGCTGCGGGGCACCAGCTCGTTCGTCCGCTCGGTTCGGGGATCGCCATCGCCATCGGTGTCGATCTCGGCGAGGGCGTCGAAGGCGATCAGAACCCGCTCGAGCCCCTTCGCCGGAAGGTAGCTCGCCAGCAGAGAAGGCTCGTCGTTGCCCTGGAGCCGCTCGTAGCTCGCGAGCACGCACAGCCCGCGCATCATCGCGTCGGGCCTGGTCGTCCGCGGTCGGGACGGGACGAACCGCTTGTCGCCCCGGCTCGCGAGCGCGCGGGCGGCCGCCGCGGCGACCTCGCAGTCCTTGGACTTGACCGCCGCGAGCAGGGCGGTCCCGAGGTCCTTCGCGAGCAGGTCGTCGGTGGCGACGAGATCGGTGATCGCCGAGGTCCGCGCCCGGGAGGGCAGCGCCTCGTCGGTGACCGCGCGCAGGTAGGTCGCCCGGTGGCCCTCCGCCGAGAGCACCTCGAGGGCCCCGTCGATGTGGTGCCGGGTCACGGCCTCGATCAGGTGCGCCTCGTCGAGCGAGCCGAGCAACCCGTTCGCGAGATCGCGCTGGCCCGCGCGGTACGCGATCGCGACCAGCTCGAGCCGGCGATCCATGTCGGCCTCGGGGATCGTCTGGATCGCCGCGGCGACGAGCTGCGACTCGGGGGGCGGGAGCGCGGCGATTCCGCGCAGGGCATCGACCACGGCGGGGAGGTCCTCGGGTTCGAGCGCGGCCACCGACCACAGCGCCAGCAACCGGCGCAGGCACGGGTCCGCGAGCGTCGCGGCGTCGGCGGGAGACGGGACGTCGAGCACGAGCGGCGCGCAGTCGACGACCGGCTGCTGCGCGGGCATGCACGTGAAGTTCCCGCCGCGCAGGAGCGCTCGTGCGAGCGGCCTCGCCTGGGCGACCGGGATCTCGTCGAGCTTCGCCTCCCAGTCCGCGCCGGTCGGCGCGATCGTCGCCCACACGGCGTGCGCGTCGGCCTCGGTCGCCAGCGGGACCTGGGCCCAGTCGATCGCGAGCAGCTTCGTCACGGGGTGCGGCTCGAGATCGGGATCGGACGCGCGCTGCGTGCCGGCATCGGGAGCGGGCGTCTGCGCGACGATCACGCGGGTCGGCTCGTGGGGCGTTCCGCCACACGCTGCCAACGAGGCAAGTGCGAGCACGTGGATGAGTCGAGATCTGGAGTGCACGACTAGGAGACTCGCGATTCGTCGTCGGGTTTCTTCCGTCGATCGCGTCACTGAGTATAGTCCGGCCAGTTAATCAGAGGAGATATGCACATGAAGACTTTCTCGAGTGTCGCGTTCGCGTTGTTGACGATGATGGGCATGGCATCCGCGCAGCCGACGCCTGCTCCCAAGGCGCCCGCTCCCAAGGCGGACGCGAAGACGCCGGCTCCCAAGGCGGACCCGAAGGCAGGCGCGCCCGCGCCGGCCGACGCGAAGGCGCCCAAGACGGACGCACCGCCGACGCCCGCTGCACCCCCGGCACCCCCGGCGGAGATCGCCGGCGCCATCAAGGCGATGGGCGGCAACTGGAAGTGCACCGGTCAGGGCATGGACATGACCATGAAGATGGTGCCGATGACCGGGTCGATGAAGATGAAGGCGGACCTCGACGGCTGGTGGGTGCAGGACACGGTCGAGGCCAAGATGGGCAAGACGAAGCTCAAGATGACCGGCTACTCGACGTACGACGCGGCGTCGAAGAAGTGGCGCCGCGTGGTCGTCGACAACATGGGCGGTCAGATGATCGGCACGTCCGACGGCATGAAGGACAACAAGATCACCTACAACCTCGACACCATGGGCGGCGGCGGTCCTGCGGGCATGTTTCGCGATCACACCGAGATGGTCGACGCGAAGAACGCCAAGGGGTGGGGCGAGATGTCGATGGACAAGGGCAAGACCTGGAACAAGGTCTACGAGATGACCTGCAAGAAGTGATCGGCTGATCACTCCGGCGAAGAGCGGCCTCGTGCCGCTCTTTGCAGTTTCGGGGTCAGATCGTCGTCGCGCTCGCGAGGATCTGCTCGCACAACGTCGCGTAGTCCATGCCGATGCTCTTCGCGATCTTCGGCAACAGGCTGGTCGCGGTCATCCCGGGCAGCGTGTTGACCTCGAGCACGAACGCCTCGCCGCTCGTGGCGATCCGCAGATCCGGACGCGCGTGGCCGCTGCAGCCGAGCGCGCGATACGACGCGAGGGCGAGCTCCTCGGCGCGGGTGATCACGGCCTGCGGTAGCTCGGGCGGCACCAGGTACTTCGTGTCGGTGCGCTTGTACTTGGCCTCGTAGTCGTAGAACTTCGTGGCCGGTCGCACCTCGACCGAGCCGAGCACGGCGTCGTTGAGGATCCCGACGAACACCTCGGTGCCGGCGATGTAGTCCTCGACGATCACCGGCCCGTGGAACGCCCGCGCCGCTGCGACCGCAGCCGCGAGCTCGCCCGGCTCCGCGACCAGGCTGACGCCGACCGAGCTGCCTTCATTGGCCGGCTTGACGATCACGGGGAGCGGGAGCTTGTCGCCGAGCAGGGCCGCGGCATCGCGGCCGTCGGCGGGGCCGTCGTGTGGCAACAGGATCCATTTCGGCGTCGGCACGCCGTTGCTCTCGAAGATCCGCTTCGACATCACCTTGTCCATCGCGAGCGCACTCGCGAGGATCCCCGAGCCCGTGCACGGGAGCTGCAGGCACGCGCACAGGCCCTGCACCGCGCCGTCCTCGCCCCACGTCCCGTGCAGCGCGTTCCACACCACCTGCGCTCCGGATTCCGCGAGGAGGGCGGCGAGGTTCGTGCCGTCGCGCCAGTCGATCGCGACCGCGTCCCAGCCCTTGTCGACCAGCGCTTGGAGCACGCCGGCGCCGGTGTTGAGCGAGACCTCGCGCTCTGCCGATAGCCCGCCCATCACGACGGCGACACGCTTGCCCGCGAACGGATGCGACGACATGCCTCCTTCTACAACAGCCGGGACAGGCGCTTGCGGGGGTGGCGCAGGATACGTCACCGCGTGTCCCACGAACCTCCATGTAGGCATGACGAACCTCTGGCTCCACCGGGAGGCTCGCCTCTACAATTACAGCCGCGACCCGCGATGCCCTCTCTCGACCAGAAGCAGAAGGCGCTGTGCGTCGCGACGCGATGCACGACGATCGAGCAGTTCGTCGCGACGTTTCATCGGTTCTGCGATGACTCGACGTTCTTCGTATCGACCCTGGCGGAGCGGCCCGTCGGGCTCGAGACCGCGTTCTCGATCCAGCTCGAGGACAAGACGCCGGTGCTGCGCGGGCTGTGCGAGGTCGTCGAGACGTGGTCGACGCCGCTCAACCGGTTCGGGCGCCCCGGCGTCCGGCTCGCGGTGAAGCGGCTGACCAACGAGAGCCTCGTCGTGTTCAAGATGCTGCAGACCGCGCGCCTGGAGGCGGCCGAGTCCGCCGCTGAAGCGGCCCCGCCGCCGGCACCCGTCGCAAGCGGGACGCAGCCGCCGGCACGCGCGCTCGGTGCGGCGTCGAGCACTCCGGTCGGCCTGCCGATCGCCCGGCTCGCGCTCGCGACCCCGCCGGCGGTCCCGCGGAACGATCCACGCGTGAGCCCTGCGCCGTCGCTGCCCAAGTTCGAGTCGCGACCGACCCCGGCGAGCGGCGCGCCGGTCGTGACCGCGCCGAGCTCCGTGCCGGACCGGGTGTCGCTTCCGACCTCGCCGTCCCCGATCGCGAGGTTCTCACCGCCGGCCCCAGCGTCGACCCCGACGCCGCCGAGCGCGACCCCGATCATCGTGCCGCGAACGCCGACGCTGTCGAGCGCGGGCGCTCCGCCGCCGCCCGCGGCATCGGCGGTACCAAGCGCAACCACACCGCCACTGCGCGCAGCGCCGACCCTGCCGAGCGTGAGCCCGCCGCCGCCGGCGATCACGGCGCGGTCGACGCCGAAGCCGACGCCGTCGATCATCGTCGAGGACCCGCCGGTCGCGGCGACGATCGTCGTCGACGTCGAGCTCCCGGCGCCCTCGCCCTCCGCCGCACCATCGCCGCCCTCCGAACCGTCGCCGTCCTTCCTCGATGTTCCCGAGCCGATCGCGGCGAGCGACGACCTCACGAACCCGGTCGCGGTCGAGTCGCGCACGCCCGGTTCGAGCTTCGTGCTGCCCGCGAATCCGCTGATGAACCTCACCGATCAGTCGCTCGGGGGGTTCGTCGACTGCGCGCTCTACGAGGAGACCGGCAACTTCTTCCGCGCGCCGGGCTACGAGGAATCGCTGGTCGACATCGACGACGTCGTGGCGGGGCCGCCCCCGGCACTGTCGCCCGTCCCCGCGATCCGCCAGGGATCTTCGGCGCCGCCCTCCCTGTCGCCACACGCGTTCTCGCCACCGCCGGAGCGCCAGTTCGCACCCGAGGCAACGCCCTTGCCCCACCTCGCGCCGGAGTTCCCGCCCGCGCCGGCCCCGGCTCCGGCCCGCTACTCGCACCCGCTGCTTCCCCAGGGCGGAGCGCCGACGGGACCGCCGGTCCCCGCGCCGATCGCCCGTGCGTCGATCGACAGCACGGCGTCGCTCCTCGCGATGAGCTCGCCGGACCGGCGGCGCTGGCTCCTGATCGGTGGTGCGGCGGCGGGTGCGAGCCTGCTCCTGATCGTGCTGGTCCTGATCGCGAAGGGAGGGGGCGACCATCCGAAGTCTCCGCCCGTGAAGGTCGCGTCCGCGGGTTCGCCCATGAAGGCCTCTCCGACCTCCCCGCCGGCTCGCGCCGCGGTGGCGACCGACGTCTCGCCGTCCACGACGCTGCCCGCGACGCCGCCGCCGCCGCCCACGACGCCCGCGATCGCCACGGCCGTGATCGTGCCGGAGCCTCCCGAGGATGCGGGCGATCCCAACATGCCGCCCGTCGTCGGTTCGGGACCGTGCCGGCTCACCGTCGCGAGCACGCCGGCGGGATCGATCGTGCGGATCGATGATCAGACGATCGGCCCGTCGCCGATCACCTTCGACGGGCCGTGCAAGCGCCGCCGCGTCGACGTCAAGCACCCGCGCTACGCGCTCGGCACGAAGTTCGTCAACCTCGCGCCCGACAAGCCGGCCTCGATCCAGGTGCCGCTCGCGCGTCCGACCCACGCGATCACGGTCGTCACGATCCCGCCCGGCGCGACGATCTCGATCGCGGGGAACCGTGCCGGGACCAGCCCGACCTCGGTCAAGATCATGGGCTTCACCAGCGTGACGCTGACCGTCGAGAAGAAGGGCTACAGCAAGATCGTGCAGAAGGTCTACAGCAAGGTCGATCAGGACCGGATCATGCTGAAGCTCGTCCGCGGGAAGTGACGCTAGTCCGCGCCGACGATCACGGGCTCCGGCACGAGCTCGACGCCGAACCGATCCCGCACGCCGTCCTGGATCTCGCGGGCGAGCGCGAGCAACTCCGTCGTGCTCGCGCCGCCGCGGTTGATCAGCGCGAGCGCGTGCTTGCTCGAGATCCCGACCTTGCCGCGCGTGGTGCCCCTCGCAAACCCCGCGCGCTCGATCAGCCAGCCCGCGCTGAGCTTGGTCTGGCCGGCAGGCGCGGGGAACCGCGGCATCGTGACGCCCGCCGGCACGCGCGCCTCGACGGCGGCGAGCGTCGCTGCATCGACGAGCGGGTTCATGAAGAACGAGCCCGCGCTACGCGAGTCCGGATCCGTGACGTCGACGACCATGCCCTTGCCACGGCGTAAGGCGATCACCGCGCGCCGGATCTCGGCGAGCGGCGCACCCTGGCCGTCGTCGACCCCGAGTGCGCGCGCCAGCTCCGGGTAGCGGATCGGCGCGCTGATCGCGCTTTGCGCGAGGCGGAACTGGACCTCGATGACGATCCACCGCTCGCTGCCCTTGAACACGCTCGAGCGATACGCGAAGCCACACGCGGCGGGCGCGAACGACGCGAGCTGACCGGTCTGGCGATCGAGGACGCGCACCCGCGCGATCGTGTCGGCGACCTCCTGTCCGTAGGCGCCGACGTTCTGCATCGGCGTCGCGCCGACGAGGCCCGGGATCCCCGACATGCACTCGACGCCCGCGAGGCCCGCGTCGACGAGCTGCGCGACGAGGTCGTCCCACACCACCCCGGCGAACGCCGAGGCGAGGGCGCCGTCGCCATCGGGGGTGATCGTCACGCCGGGGATCGCCATCTCGATCACCGTGCCGGCGAACCCACCGTCGCGGACGACGAGGTTCGAGCCGCCGCCGAGCACGAGCACCGGCTCGCCCGCGGCGAGTGCGAGGGCCTCGTGCAGATCCTCGACCCGCTCCACGCGCACGAGGCGTCGCGCGGGCCCGCCGAGACCCAGGGTGGTCCGCGCGGCGAGCGGGGCGTCGTGCGTGACGAGCATCGGCGAGTCGGTCGACGGTATCACTCGGCGCGATCGAAGGTCAGCACGCAGTCGCGGAGCCGGGCGCGGGCGCGGGTGTTGGCGTCGAGCCAGATCCGCGTCTCGTCATCGCCGGCACCCGAGGGGCCCCACGCCGCGAGCAAGCGACGCTCGAGGTCCGCGCACACCAGGCGATCGTCGTCGGCGAACTCGCACGCGCACGGGTCTTCGCTGTCCTCGCAGTTCTCGTCGAAGCTGGCATCGAACCGGCCGACCACGACCTCGACCGCGCGCACGATGCCCGCCTCTTCGGTGAACGTCACCTGGTACGGCGTCTCTGCCGTCGGGCGCGTGATCGTCGGGAGTCGATCGGCAACGGCCGGATCGAGCGGCGTCTCGAGCGTGACGCCCGCGAGGTAGGTGCCCGGGCTCGCGACCGCCGGTCCCGCGAGCAGCGCGAGCTTTGCCTGCTTGGCGGTGCGCAGCTCCGCGATCATCGCGAGCTCGGGGTGCTGCAGCTCGCACGAGGGCGGCTCCGATCCGTCGTGCAGCGTGTCCCACAGCGCGAACGAGAACAGCCCCGCGACCACGGTCCCCATCACGATCGTCCCGACGTGGCTCATCCCTCTACGGTTGCCGATCGCCGCGACGGGCGCACGGACAAAATCCTTGGATCTATTTCGGCGGATCCAGCGCCGCCATGCACGTCATGAACCGCTGGTCCTCGGTGGCGAGGCCCTCGACCTGGTCCGCGGAGAACGTCACTCCGCTGATCTCCCGGGTCAACGCGTCCCACTGCAGGCGCAGGGGCTGCCCGCACGCCTTGTCCTTGCACGCGCACATCGCCGCGGAGAGGGCCCGCGTCTTCGCGAGGATCTCGCTGCCCGGTGGCGGCGGCTCGGCCTGCCGGCAGGCGGCGAGGGCGGCGAAGAGGACGGCCCAGCGCATGATCACCGCGCGACGGTCGCGCTCGACTCGTCGATCCGGACGAGGTTCTTCTTGGTCGCGGTGCCGAGCCGCTTCTCCAGGAGCTCGATCACCTCGTTGCACGACAGCTGGATGTTGCCGGCGCCGAGCGTGATCACGAGATCCCCGGGCTTGGCCTGCGCGTCGAGCCAGGCGGCGACGTCCTCGCGCCGCGGGACGTACGTGATGTCCTTGTGGCCGGCGTCGCGCGCGAGCTTGACGACGACCTCGCTCGACACGCCCTCGATCGGCTTCTCGCCCGCGGCGGCGATGTCGCAGACGACGACCTTGTCGGCGTCGTGGAACGCGCGCGCGAACTCGCCGAGCTGATCGCGCGTGCGCGTGTAGCGGTGCGGCTGGAACGCGGCGACGATCCGGCGGCCGGCGAACGAGCTCTTCGCGCCCGACAGCGTCGCCTTGACCTCGGCCGGGTGGTGACCAAAATCGTCGACGACCGTGATCCCGCCGACCTCGCCGCGCACGGTGAACCGGCGTGCGACGCCCTCGAAGTGGGCGAGTGCCTTGACGTAGGTCTCGAACGGGATGCCCATGAAGTCGGCGACCGCGAGGACGCCGAGCGCGTTGAGCACGTTGTGGTTTCCGGGCATCGGCAGCACGACCTCACCGAGCTCGCTCGCGTGGCGCCATGCGACGAACCGGGTGGTCAGGCCGTCGGGGCGGATGTTGCGCGCGCGGTACGTCGCCTGCGACGAGATGCCGAACGTCGTGAACCGCTTCGTCATGTTCGGCAGGATCGACTGCACGCCCGGGTTGTCGAGGCACAGCGCCGACATGCCGAAGAACGGGACGCGGTTGCAGAAGTCGGTGAACGCCTTCTTCACGTTGTCGAACGTGCCGTAGTGATCGAGGTGCTCGGCGTCGACGTTGGTCACGATCGCGACCGTCGGCGTCAGCGTCAGGAACGAGCCATCGCTCTCGTCGGCCTCGGCGACGAGGTAGTCGCTCTTGCCCCAGCGCGCGTTCGCCAGGCCGAGCGAGTTGACGCGGCCGCCGATCACGGCGGTCGGGTCGTGACCCGCCGCCATCAGCACGGTGTGCATCATCGTCGTCGACGTGGTCTTGCCGTGCGCACCCGCGACCGCGATCGCGTACTTCATCCGCATCAGCTCGCCGAGCATCTCGGCGCGCGGGATCACCGGGATCTGGCGCGCGCGCGCGGCCTCGACCTCGGGGTTGTAGCCCTTGATCGCGCTCGACACGACGACGACGTCGGACTCGCCGAGGTTGTCGGCGCGATGCCCGCGCGTCACCGTGCAGCCGATGTTCGCGAGGTGCCGCGTGATCTCGGTGTCGTTCATGTCCGAGCCCGACACGCGGTAGCCCATGTTGGCGAGCACCTCGGCGATGCCGCACATGCCCATGCCGCCGATGCCGACGAAGTGGATCTTGGTGTCTTGCTTGCGGAACATGGGGCCCTACCGGGATCAACGTCTCGACCGACGAGGACTATGCCGCGACGGTCGCGCGTTCTTACCAGAGGCGTCCAGGGCCGTCGAGCCTATGGACTGCCCTGGATCGTCACGAGCTTGCTCGCCGCCGATAGCCGGCCGTACCGGTCGACCCACGCGACCGAGACCTTGTCACCGACGCGGGACTCGACCGTCCCGTTCGGCACGACCTCGCAGCGCCCGCGCGCGAACGCCTCGACCTCGGAGGCCCCGGCGGTCACCTCGCGCCACGACCGCGCCTTGCGCTTGGCATCGAACAGCACGATCGCGACCGCGTCCGCGGGCACGGTTCCCTCCAGCGTGACCGCCGTCGTCGGGCTCCACCGCCGGTCGTCGGCCGTCGACTGGCGGATCGCCTTGATCCGGGGCGCCGGCAGCC
>Ga0102851_10002754_pt1 | contig 10716 bp, 7 predicted proteins | sample Mud3Dept3metaG_FD_79558 | JGI IMG/M metagenome (GOLD analysis project Ga0102851, IMG submission 79558) | Freshwater wetland microbial communities from Ohio, USA, analyzing the effect of biotic and abiotic controls - Mud 3 Core 4 Depth 3... | ecosystem: Environmental > Aquatic > Freshwater >...
GATCTCCCGGTCGGCGTCGTCCGAGCCGAAGTAGATGGTCGCCCCGACCGCGGCGCAGCCGATGTCCCAGGCCTGCTCGACGCTCGCGAACATCGTCTGGCGCGCGCCGTTGGGCAGGGTCAGGAGCTGGTTGTGATTGAGCTTGAGGATGAACGGGATGCGGTGCGCGTAGCGGCGCGAGACCTGGCCCAGGCCGCCGAGCGTGCAGGCGACTCCGTTGCAGCCGCCTTCGATCGCCAGCTCGACGATCTTCTGCGGGTCGAAGTAGTCCGGGTTGGGCGCGAACGAGGCCGCGCCCGAGTGCTCGATGCCCTGGTCGACCGGCAGGATCGACAGGTAGCCGGTGCCGGCGAGCCGGCCGGTCGAGTGCAGGCGCTGGAGCTGGACGAGCACCTGCGGGTTGCGGTCCGAGGGGCCGAAGACGGCGTCGACGTGGTCCGGGCCGGGGATCCGGACGCGCTCCTTCGGAATGCCCGTGCAGACGTGGGAGAGGAGGCTCCCGGCTTCCGCGCCGAGCAGGGACTGGATGCGTTCGAGGGTCGTCATCGAAACGGGCTCCACGACAGGGGTTCGAGGCCTCCGCAGTATGTCACGCGGGCGCCGCCGCCGGCTCCGCTACACTCGACGGCGGACCCAAGCCCACCGAAGGAGGACCGCATGCGCGCGTCCCGCCTCGTCCTGCTCCTCGCACTCGCCCTCGCGGTCGCGGGCGCGGCGCGCGCCGACTGGCTGGTCTGGGTCGGCGGCGGCATCCGCGAGACGCGCGGCGCGCTCGAGGTGCGCGGCCGCCAGGTCCGCTTCCACGACGTCGGCGGCACCCTGATGTCGGTGCCGCTCGAGGACGTCGACCTCGCGGCGAGCGAGTTCGTCTCCTGGCAGGTCTCCACCACCCGTCCGACGAAGATCCCCGACCCGGTGCCCTGGGAGCGCAAGCCGGCGCCGCCGGCCGCCGCGACCCAGGCCACCCCGCCGCTCGCGGACGGCGGTCCGTGCGCGCCGGGCACGGTGCGGCGCGTGGTCGACTCCGAGACGGTCGAGGTCCAGCTCGAGCGCGGCGCACAGCTCGTCCACCTCGCCTGCCTCGACGGGCCCGAGGAGCGCAACCGCTTCCCCGAGCTCGCCTACTTCGGGCGCGAGACCGAGAGCGTGCTGGCCGCGCTGCTCGCGCCCGGCGCGCCGGTCTGCGTCGTCGACGAGGGCGACCGGCCGCTGCTCGACCCCGCCGGGCACCGCATCGCCTACCTGCGCTTCCCGGACCGCCGCGACGTCGGCGCCGAGCTGGTGCGCCGCGGCTACGGCGTCGCCCGCGACGGCGCCTGCGCCCAGCGCGCCCGCTACCGGGAGCTCGAGCGCCAGGCGGTGGCGGCCGAGGTCGGCCACTGGGGGCCGACCGCCAACCAGGTCGCGGTGGCGGTGGTCGCCAACGCGCTGGCGTTCCACGCCGTGGGGCCGCCGCGGCGCGCCGGCGGAGGCGGTTGAGGGCGGTAGCGCGACGCGGCCCGGGCGGCCGCGCGGCAGCAGGCGAAGCGGCGGGCTCTCGGGGGCCGAATCAGGCCTCGCGTCGCAGCGCGCGCCGCGCCGCGCGGGCGGCGCGCTCGACCGTCGCCAGGTCGCCGCGCAGCCGCGCCAGCTCGGCGGTCGACGGCGGCCGCCCGGCGAAGACCTCATCCACGTAGCCACCGACCAGCCGCCGGGTGGCCGGCGAGGCGGCGGGCAGCCGGCGCGCGACCAGGCGCTCGAGCGCCAGCGGCGCGAGCGCATCCGGGACCGGCAGGCCGGCCGCGGCGAGCGTGGCGCGCAGCAGCGCGTAGGCGTGCGCGGCGCTCCAGGCGGCGCGCCGGCGCAGCTGCAGCCAGGCGCCCGCCGCGGCCAGCGCCAGCGCCGCGGCGAGCCAGGGCCAGGTCCGGGGCCGCCCCCCGCTGCCGGGATCCGTATCCGCCGACGGCGCTCCGGCCGGTGACCCGGGCGCCCCGGGCGCCGCCTCCGGCCGCCGCCGCTCGCTCCACCTCCGCATCAGGTCCGACCACCAGGAGCGCACCGACCCCAGGACGCCGACCTGGTCCTCGAAGTCGTAGGAGATGACCCAGCGGTCCCAGCGGAAGACGAGCGCGTCCCAGGCCTCGCGCGCGGTCGCCAGGACTCCCCCCGCGCCAGGTCCCGGCAGCCCGTCGGGCGGCGTCGGGTCGAAGGTGGTCCAGCCCGGACCCGGCAGCCAGGCCTCGACCCAGGCGTGCGCGTTCGACTGGCGCACCACCCAGCTCGACTCCCAGGCGCTCCACTCGGCGCCGTAGAAGCCGGTCACCAGGCGCGCGGGAATCCCCTGCGCGCGCAGCAGCAGGACCATCGCCGAGGCGAAGTACTCGCAGTGGCCGCGCCGGTCGCGGAACAGGAAGTCCTCGATCGGCGAGGCGCCGCCGCGGCCGACGAACTCCGTCGTGTAGGCGTAGTCGACCAGCAGGCGCTGTTCGATGCGCGCCGCGCGCTCCGCGGCCGCGCCGGTGCCGGCCCAGGCCGCGGCGAGCTCCGCCATCCGCTCGCTCACGCCCTCGGTCGAGAGCGAACCCGCGCCGCCCTCGGGCGGCCGCGCCAGCGGCGCCGGCGCGGCGCCGAGCAGCGACTCGTACTCGAAGAGCTCGCCCGGCAGACCGCCGAGCGCCAGGGCGCCGCCGTCCGAGAGCTCGAGCCGCAGCGCCGCGGCGTCCACGGCGAGCGTCTCGAGCGGCAGCGGGAGCGAGGGCGAGCGCAACGGCTCGAGCGCGATCCAGGCGCGCCCGACCGGCGTGCCGGGGGCGAGCCGGAAGAGCCCCTCGCGCGACTCCTTGAGCAGGCGGCGCGCCCCCGGCGCCAGGCGCCAGGTGCGCCCGGCCCAGGCCTCGTAGGCGCCCGCCTTGAAGCGGATCGAGGTCGGATCGGGATGCCGCCCGTCGAAGCGCACGCGCAGCGCCACCTCCCGGCTCTCGCGCAGCCGGCCGATCAGGTCGAGGTTGATGTCGTCGGTGAAGCCCATGCGGCGAGCGGCCTCGCCGCCCAGCGCGCCCGGGCCGACCACGAACGGAGAGCGCACGCGCGGCAGCAGCGCGAACAGCGGCACCGCGAGGATCACCGTCGCCGCCGCCATCGCGGCCACCATCCAGCCGGCGCCCAGGCGCGGCGCCGCGTCGCGCACGCCGCCGAACGCCGAGACGACGTGGAAGTGAACGAAGCGCGCGAGCAGCACCAGGGTGACGGCGAGGAAGGCGACCAGATAGGCCACCACCGACGGGTGGGTCGAGGTCGCCATCGCGGCGAGGAAGAGGAAGAAGAGCCCGATCCAGGTCTGCCACTTGTCCTTCTCGCGCGTCAGCGACCAGAGCTTGGCGGCGACGCCGAACAGGGTCAGGTGGAGCACCGGCCGGACCGGCTGGATGCGGCCGGTGGCGAGCACGTCGAGGACGAGGACCGGCAGGTACGCCAGGCCCAGCAGGTTGAGCGCGCGATTGGAGAGCCAGCGCTCCGAGCCGCGCCAGGCGCGATGCAGGAAGAGGCCGACCGCGCCCAGGAAGGCGGCGAGCGCCGGCCATTCGAGCGCGTCGTTGAGCGGCAGCGGCCAGGCGACGCCGAGCGCGACGAAGCCGAGCAGGAGGCGCTTCTCGCGCGTGAAGGTCACGCCGCACCCTCCGCGGGCGTCGCGCCCGCCAGAGCCAGCCGCAGCTGGCGGGCGCCGGCGTCCGAGGCCTGGAGCGGGACGCGCCCGGGCGGCACGACCTCGAGCAGCGCGAGGGCCTCGAGCACGGCCCGGCGTTGCCGGGGGCCGCCCCCGAACGGCACCATCCGCTCGCGCGTGACGAGCTCGACCTCGAAGCCGCGATCGAGGTGGTCGACCGCCGCGGTCGCCGCTTCGGACACGAGCTGCTCGAAGCGCGCCTCGTGCGTGGGCGTCAGGGGCCGGCGCAACCCGTTGTCGAGCAGGATCGAGAGGCGCAGCGTCTCCTCCGCCTCGCGCTCCTGGTAGACCAGGGCGCGGGTCTGCGCGCTCTTCTTCCAGTGGATGCCGCGCGGATCGTCGCCCTGGCGGAAAGCGCGCAGGGCGTGCAGGTCGTGACCCCAGCCCGGGCGCGCCGTGGAGCGGTCGCCGGCCAGTCCGGCGGCGGCGATCTCCACCTCCCCGGGCGGGAAGAGCTCGGGATAGACGAGCACCTGCACGCCGAGCGGATAGCGCATGCCCTTGCGGAAGAGCCCGAGCGGGAACAGCGAGGCGACGTGCAGCGCCTCGAGGCGGACGAGCCCGCGCCGCGCGAACAGCAGGTCGAGCGCGCCGCTCGCGCCCTGGCCCGCGTCCAGCCGCTCGACCAGCCGCCAGGGCCCGCGCGCGTCGGCGGCCACCAGGAGCAGCCAGCGCGGCACCCAGCGCGCGCGGTTGCGCAGGTCGAAGGCGAGCACGGCGGGGCGCCGCGCGTAGACGTCGCGCGGCGGAGCGACCTCGATCTCGAGCCCGCGCACGTTGCGGCGCGACACCAGTCCCGAGACCACGAGCAGGGCGAGCATGGCGGCGAGCACCAGGTAGAGAGCGTTGTTGCCGGTGTTGGTCGCCGCCACCGCGACGATCAGCGTGAAGAGCACGAACCAGAGCCCCACCTTGGTGATGCGGATGCCCTCGGGCGCGGGACGGGCGCGCCACCAGCGGGCGAGGCGGGAGACCGGCCCGGCCCGCTCGTGCGGGGCGCGCCGGAGGGTCGTCATCGCGCCCGCGCCTCCCCGGCTCAGATCGGGACCGGCACCGAGGCCACCAGTCGCTCGACCGCGCGGCGCGAGGCCTCGAGCCCCGAGGCGCCGCGGCGCAGCACGACGCGATGGGCGAGCACCGGCACGGCCAGGCGCTGGATGTCGTCGGGCACCACGAAGTCGCGCCCCTCGACCAGCGCCAGCGCCTGCGCCGCGCGCTGGAGGCCGAGCGCCCCGCGGGTCGAGACGCCGAGCTGGAACTCGTCGCCGGCGCGCGTGCGCTCGGCGAGCGCCAGCACGTAGTCGGCGATCCGGCCGGCGACGCGCACGGAGAGGACACTCCGCTGCAGCGCGCGGATCTCGTCGCCAGCGATCACCGTCGCCAGTCGCTCGAGCTCGCCCTCCACCCCGCCGGCCAGGAGCAACTCCCGCTCCAGGTCGCGTGACGGGTAACCGAGCCGCAGGTGCATCTCGAAACGGTCGAGCTGGGACTCCGGGAGCGGGAAGGTGCCCAGGTACTCGTGCGGGTTCTGGGTGGCGAGCACCAGGAACGGGTCGGGCAGGTCGAGGCGCTGGCGCTCGACCGTCACCTTGCGCTCGCTCATCGCCTCGAGCAGGGCGGACTGGGTCTTGGGCGTCGCCCGGTTGATCTCGTCGGCGAGCACGACGTTGGCGAAGATCGGTCCGGGCACGAACTCGAACGCCTCTCGGCGCTGGTTCCAGACCGAGACGCCGAGGATGTCCGAGGGCAGCAGGTCGCTGGTGAACTGGATGCGCTGGAAGTCGAGCCCGAGGGAGCGCGCGAGGGCCTGGGCGAGCGTGGTCTTGCCCACGCCGGGCACGTCCTCGATCAGCACGTGGCCGCGCGCCAGCAGCGCCACCACCGCCAGCCGGATCGCCTCCGGCGAGCCGCGGAAGACGCGCGCGACGTTGGCCTCGAGACGCGACAGGGGTCCGGTCGCGGGAGCGGGCGGCGCCGCCGGACGGAGGGTCTCGGTCATCGGCAGCATCCTACGGGAGAGGGCCCATCCCGGCCGAGCGGCCCGGGCTCAGCCGCCGGCGCCGAACTCGCGGTACTCGCTCCGCTCCGCGGCGGGTACCGGGACGCGCACCTCGACGAAGAAGCCGTCGCCGGCCCGGTAGGGCAGCTCGTCGAGGACGAGCGAGATCTGCGCTCCGCCGCGGTCCACCTTCGAGACGTCGGCGAACACGCGCCGGTGCGCCTTCTCCTTGCCGGTGGCGTCGGCCATCGAGACGTCGAGCGTGATCCCGTGGAGCGCTTCGCCTCCGGCCCACTCGACCAGGACGTCGAGCACGATCTGCTGGCTGGCCGCGGCCGGGTCGTCGCGCACCACGAAGCTCTGCAGCGTGGCGCTGTAGCGCGCCCGCGCCGCCTCGACGCCCCGCGCGGGATCCTGGGCGCACGCCGCCTCGAGCGCGACGGCGAGCGCGAGTCCGGCGAGGAGGAGCGAGCGCGGGCGGGTCATCAGCCGCCGAGATTGTAGCGGACGATCGCCCACAGGGCCGCGATCCCGTCCTTCCAGCCGATCTTCTTGCCCTCGGCGTAGGTGCGGCCGTGGTAGGAGATCGGCACCTCGTAGATGCGCGCCCGGCGCCGCGCCAGCTTGGCGGTGAGCTCGGGCTCGATGCCGAAGCGGTTCGAGCGCAGGACCACGCCCTCGAGCAGGCTGCGCCGGAAGACCTTGTAGCAGGTCTCCATGTCGGTGAGGTTGAGGTTGGACATCATGTTGGAGACGGTGGTCAGGAAGCGATTGCCGAGCGCATGCCAATAGAGCAGCACCCGGTGCGGTCGGCCGCCCAGGAAGCGTGAGCCGAAGACGGCGTCGGCCTCGCCCTGGAGGATGGGCGCGAGCAGGAGCGGGTACTCGCGCGGGTCGTACTCGAGGTCGGCGTCCTGGACCACGATCACGTCCCCGGTCGCCTCCGCGAAGCCGCGCCGCAGGGCCGCGCCCTTGCCCTGGTTGACCTCCTGCTCGAAAACGCGCAGGGGCCACGCCCCGCGCGCTGCGATCTCGCGCAGCAGATCGCGGGTGCCGTCCGACGAGCCGTCGTCCACCACCAGAATCTCGCGCTCGAGGCCGTCCGGGAGCGGCGCGTGCGCGACGCGCCGCAACAGCTCCTCCAGCGTGGCGCGCTCGTTGAACGCGGGGATCACGATCGAGATCTTCTGGACCATGGCCTGGCCGGCTACTCTACCGGTTCGCGACCGGGCGCCGGAAACTCGATGGACAGCCGGCGAGGTGGCCGCTATCCTTGAGCGGAGACGTCTTCACCCCTCCCGGAAGGAAGCCCCATGAGACACGGCAGCGTCCTGCGCAACCTCCTTGGGTCGGTCGCGGCGTTCGCCGCGCTCGCCGTGTCGCCCGCCGCGGCGACCACCATCGTCCCGCTCTCCGACCCGGCTCTGGTCGCGAGCGCCCCGCTCGTCCTCACCGGACGCGTCGAAGGGACGCTGCCGGCGAGCGATCCCGGCCCGTACACGGACTGGCTGGTCACCGTCGAGCGCGTGCTCAAGGGCGAGCTCGCCGGGAGCGCCATCGTGGTGCGCGTGCTGGGCGGCGAGACCGCCCAGGGCGGGCAGCTGATCATCCACGGCGCGCCGCGCTTCGCCGAGCGCGAGCAGGTGCTGCTCTTCCTGGCGCCGAGGCTGGACGGCACCTTCGGCATCACGCAGTACCTGCAGGGCGCCTTCCACGCCGTGCGCGCGGGGTCGAGAACCGCCGCGGTGCGCAACCTCACCGAGGTCGAGGTGGTCGGCGGCGGCCACAGGCGCGGCGGGGCCCCGCCGCGGCTGCGCGAGTTCGGCGCCTTCGCCGACTGGGTCGAGGACGTCGCCGCCGGGCTGGCGCCGCCTCGCGATTACTTCTTCCGCCCCTCCGCCAGCCAGATGCGCGCGATCGTCGGCAGGTTCACCCTGTTCGAGGACAGCGGCCTGAACATGCGCTGGTTCGAGTTCGACGGCGGCGGCTCGGTGACCTGGCGGGCGCACCGGGACGGTCAGTCCGGCCTCGCGGGCGGCGGCTTCCAGGAGTTCCAGCGCGGCCTCGGAGCCTGGAACGCGGAGGCGACCACGCCGGTCCGCCTGGTCTACGGCGGCACCTCCGGCGACACGTCCGGATTCCAGGACTTCGACCGCCAGAACGTGCTGCTCTTCAACGACCCCAACCAGGAGATCGAGGGCACCTTCGACTGCTCCGAGGGCGGCACGCTGGCGATCGGCGGGCCGTGGATCGACGCCGCCTCCACCGGGCGTTTCGGCGGCCGCTCGTTCATCCGGATCCAGGCCGGCGACGTGGTCATGAACGACGGCATCGAGTGCCTGTTCCCGCGCTCGCCCAACCCCAGCAAGCTGGTCGAAGAGGTCTACGCGCACGAGGTCGGCCACACCCTCGGGATCGGCCACTCGAGCGAGGACGAGAACGAGCGCAACAGCGCGCTGCGCCAGGCACTGATGTTCTTCCAGGCCCACGGCGACGGCCGCGGCGCGCGCCTGAACGGCGACGACGTCGCCGCGCTGCAGGCTCTCTACAGGCGCCCCAGCGGGGGCGGGGGGGGCGGCGGCGGCGGGGGGACCTGCGCGCCCGACACGCTCTGTCTGCTCGCCGGCCGCTTCCGCGTCACTGCGACCTGGGAGAACCAGTTCGACGGCTCCTCGGGAACGGCCGGGGCGCAGCGGGCCTCCGACCTCTCCGGATACCTCTACTTCACCGACCCGAACAACACCGAGCTGATCGTCAAGATCCTCGACTTCGGGGAGGTCATCAAGGTCTTCTACGGCCAGCTCACCAACCTCCACTTCACGATCCGCGTCGAGGACACGCGCAGCGGCGCGGTCAAGACCTACACCAACACGTCCGGCGACTGCGGAGGCTTCGACAACAACGGCTTCCCGACGAGCTCCGTGATCGCCATGGTCGGCCGCTCGCGGCGCGGCCGCCGGCCGGTGACCGCGGGTTCGTGCCGGTCGGACGGCGACACGCTCTGCCTGCTCAACGACCGCTTCGCCGTCGAGATGACCTGGCGCAATCAGTACGACGGCTCGAGCGGCGTCGGCATCCAGAAGCGCCTCTCCAATCTGACGGGTGCGTTCGCGTTCACCGATCCGTCGAACCTCGAGATCCTGATCAAGACGCTCGACTTCGGCGACCGCATCCTGGTCCTCTACGGCGCGCTCTCCAACCTCGAGTACACCCTGCGCGTCACCGACACGCGCACCGGAGCCGTCAAGACCTACTTCAACCCCGCCAACCAGTACTGCGGCGGCCTCGACAACGACGCCTTCTGAGGCCGCGCTGATCCGGCTCCTCCGCCCCCTGGCCTGGTGGCTCGCCGCCGCGCCGGTCGCGGCGGCGTCCTTCCGGTCCGCGATCCTCGAGCCGGATCGCGCGCACGACGGCTGGTGGTTCTGGCCCGGGGCCGCGCTCGCCCTCGGCCTCGCCGGGATCCTGGCGCGCACGCGCGCCGCGCGCCACGATCCGGCCGTCTCGCCGCGCTGGTCGCGCTGCGCGGCGGCGGCGCTGTTCCTGGTGTCGTTCCTCGTCTTCATGTCGAACCGGGCCACGGTGACCTCGGGGGACAACCTCGCCAACCGGGTGCTCCCCACGTCGATCGCGTTGGGCGCCGGCTTCGATCTCGAACGCGTTGCGACGCCGGAGGTGGCCGAGCAGTACGCGTTCCGGAGGATCGACGGCCGGCTGGTCGCCAGGTATCCGCTCGGCACGGGGCTCGCGGCGACGCCGTTCTACGCCGCCGCGCAGCGCCTGACCGGCGCGGGGGCCGCGCGACTGATCGCGAATCTCGAGCTCGAGAAGGTGATCGCGGCCCTCGCCACCGCGCTGGCCGCGGTGTTCCTGTTCGCCGTGGCCCGGCGCGTCGCGGCGCCCGGGCCGGCCCTCGTGGGCGCCCTCGCGTTCTCCCTCGCCACCCCGGCGCTGACGAGCCTGAGCCAGGGACTCTGGTCCCACACCGGTGAGACGGTCTTCTTCGCCGCGGGCCTCGCGCTCCTGGCCGGGCCCGCCGGCCCCGCGCGCGCCGCGGGCGCGGGCGCCGCGTTCGCCTACGCGCTGCTCTGCCGGCCGACCGTGGTGCTGCTGGCGCCGCTCGCGCTGCCTCTCCTGCTCGCGCTGCCGCGCCGGGGCCGCCTCCCCTTCGGCGCGGGAGGAGCCGCCGTGGTGGCGGTCGCCGGCGCGCTCCACGAGCATCTCTACGGATCCCCGTTCGGCGCCTACCTGCAGTTCCACTCGCAGTCTGAATACTGGTCGCCCGCGGGCTTCCTCGAGCGCCTAGCCGGGGTGCTGGCGAGCCCGAGCCGGGGCCTGCTGGTCTTCTTCCCGCTGCTGCTGTTCGCCCTCGCGCTGCCCACTCTGACGCGCGGCAACGGGCGCGCCCGGGGTCTGCACCCGGCGCTGATCGTCTCGACGGCCGGCGTCGTGCTCACCAACGCCCTGTTCACGCGCTGGATGGGAGGTCACTCGCTCGGCCCACGCCTGCTCGCCGAGCTCGCGCTGCCCACCGGCCTGGCGCTCGCCCTGGCGTTGCGCGCGGACCGGCCGCGCCCGATCCTCGCCGGCGCGCTGCTCCTGCTCGGCTGGCAGGCGACGGCGAGCCTGGCGCTCCAGCAATCCCCGCGGGCGAAGGTCTGGGGCGCCCGGGTCTTCCTCGGCGACAATCCCGAGGTCCTGTGGAGCTGGCGCAATAGTCAGCTTGCAGCCGCCCTCCTGCCCGGCTGGGAGTACGTCGACGACGTCCCCTACGAACGGCGCGGCGCGCGGCCGGACTCGGAAGGCGGCCGGCGCTGGCGCTCCGTTTCGATACGCGAGCAGGCGAACGCCCGGTACGACCTGCGCCCGGGCAAGGGCCCGGCCTCCGGAGCGTACCTGCCGCGCCTCGCCGCCGCGCACGCCGCGCTGTCCGACCCCGCCCGCTTCGACCTCCTCCCGCCCGGCGCACCGAACGTCGTGCGCACCTGCACCGGCGAGGTAGGCCCACCGATCC
>Ga0102851_10002755_pt1 | contig 10714 bp, 10 predicted proteins | sample Mud3Dept3metaG_FD_79558 | JGI IMG/M metagenome (GOLD analysis project Ga0102851, IMG submission 79558) | Freshwater wetland microbial communities from Ohio, USA, analyzing the effect of biotic and abiotic controls - Mud 3 Core 4 Depth 3... | ecosystem: Environmental > Aquatic > Freshwater >...
CCCAGAAACTGGGGCCAGACGGTCTTACAGTTGTCAGTGTTTTTCGAGGGCAGGCTGAAATTGGACCTCAGGGTCTGATATCATGTTACTGACGATTGACACAGTTTACCGAACGGTCTCGGCAGGGAAGGCGATAGCGCCTTCAAGAAGTTTCTTCGCCTCCTCCCAGTCTACTTCCTTGAGTGCCATTGCCGCATTTGCGGGACTGGCACTTGACAAGAAATATGACTATTGAGGTTTTTACTATTGTAAGATAGCAGCATCTTTTGAACCCACCCGGAAGGAAACCAGAGTGCCGCAGTTGCCGAAGACAGCATTTCTCACTTTTTCATCAACCTGCTCGATATACTGCTTGGCAAGAATCAGGTTTAGTTGGAGAAATTCATCGCGTTTCATTTATACTATTCACTAATCACTTTTCGCTGTTTTGTATGGTGGGTGTAGCTCAGTCGGTTAGAGCACCAGGTTGTGGCCCTGGTGGCCGGGGGTTCGAATCCCCTCACTCACCCCATATTTTTCAGTGTCAGCGATCCGTGCCAGTCATCAGTGGGAAAACCGAACCGGAATATGTCGTGGTGTGATCAATCACGCTCACTGCTGAAACTGTTTTTACCTGCGCCTGTAGCTCAGATGGATAGAGCATCAGCCTCCGGAGCTGAGGGTCGGAGGTTCGAATCCTCTCAGGCGCGCCACTCCCTTTGACCATACGAAGTGGCGTTTAATTTATGATGTTAGGGTGTTTTGGTTGACTCGTGCTTTTGTTTTTATTAATATATCTCTTCACGGATTACTGATCACCAATCACTGATCACTGTTTCACCGGACCGTTAGCTCAGTTGGTAGAGCAGCTGACTCTTAATCAGCGGGTCGGAGGTTCGAATCCTCCACGGTTCACCATTACACATGAAGGGGTTAGCCCTCACGGGTTAGCCCTTTTTTTGTGCACGGAATATGCCACAGGCAAGAAGATCGGAATATTAGTCCGGCGATGGTATATGATGCGGGAATTTTCCTGCCGGCAGCCGCATCGTGTGATTTCTTCAGTCTGGCGCCCTATCTTCGAGAGCGCTGCGTATCGTGCTGCTCAGTTCCCTTAATCTGTACGGCTTCGCAAGCGCCCCCATGAAGCCGTAGTCCTGGTAGTCGGCGATCAGCGGGTCGTCCGAATATCCGCTTGACACGATTGCCCTGGCCTTGGGGTCCAGGTCAAGCAGTTCCTGTATCGTTTCTTTCCCCCCCATGCCCCCCGGTATCGTGAGGTCCATGATGACGACATCGAAAGGGACATTTTCCTCCAGGGACTTTTTATACTTGGCCAGGGCCTCATGCCCGTCTGAGGCAAACTCCACTTCATATCCCAACGATTTCATCATGTCTCCGGCTATCCCCTGGACGATCGCCTCGTCATCCATCACGAGCACTTTGCCGCCCCCTATGCGGATATTGTGATCTTCTTCGCGGATAGGGACGTCTATATGGTCCGATGCAGGCAGATAGATGTTGAACGACGTACCTTTTGACAATGAGGATTCCAGCGTGATATGCCCGTCGTGGTTCTTGATGATCGAGAATACGGTCGACAGACCGAGCCCGCTCCCTGACTGTTTGGTCGTGAAGTAGGGATCGAAGACCTTGGACAGGTGTTCCGGCGGTATGCCCATTCCGGTGTCGCTGATGGTGATCCTCACATACCGGCCATCCCTGAGCGCAGGGAGATCACCCGTACCGAGCTCAATGTTGCGTATGCTTGCCGTCAGCCTTCCTCCCTCAGGCATGGCCTGCATGGCATTGATGACAAGATTGTGAAAGACCTGACTCATCTGACCAATATCCGCTTCCACGTTCCAGATATCACGGGGAATGTCGAACTCCGACAGCACCTTGGAGCCGGACAGGGTAAATTCCACCGCTTCCTTGAGCGGCTCCACGATAGATGCGGTCATCCGTACCGGCTTGCCCCCTTTCGAAAACGTGAGGAGCTGACGGGTCAGGTCCGCCGCCCGTTCGGATGCCTTTTCCGCTCCCGTGAGCCACCGGTACGATTCCTGCTGCTCGTTGGTGTAGAGCTTGGCAAGGCTTATGTTGCCCACGATCGAGGTGAGCAGGTTGTTGAAATCATGGGCGATGCCGCCTGCAAGAATGCCCACAGACTCCAGCTTCTGCACCTTGAGGAGTTCCTCTGCCATTTTACTCCTGTCCGTAATATCGAATATGACGCGGTCTATATACTGCAATTCCCCGTCATCGCCGTAGAGCGGCGTGCCATGCTCCAGAACATGCCGAATAACGCCGTCTTTGCGCCTGATGCGGTATTCCATCGAAAACGGCCCCTTCTTCTTCAGGGCCTTTCCCACGGCGGCGGCAATATGTTCTTTATCTTCCGGCATGGTTATCGACTCAAGGGAACATGCCGTTCCTGACAGATCCTGAGATGAATACCCGGTAAGCTTATCTGCCATATCATTGAAAAAATGCACTCGGTCATTCTCCCTGGCATATACCCTGCAGACTATACCGGGAAGGTTTTCAGCAAGCAGTTCGTAGGAGCGCCGGCTTTCCTTCAGTGCTTCTTCGGCTTTTTCCTTTTCATCGATGGTCCTGAGAAGACTGTTGTTGAGCGTGACGATTGAACGGTAGCGCCAGTATGCCAGCGAAAAAATGCTGGATGCTGTAAGAACAAGCATAACGATGAATATCTTCTTCGGGGTCCAGTAGGACGGTTTTTTTGCATACCATTTTGCATAGATCTGCTGATATTCGGGAGAGCCGACGAAATCCTTTAACTCACGGTTAAGCATGTCGAGGAGTCTGGCATTGCCCTTCCTGACCGCCATGGACCGTATCACGTCGCCCATGGACGGGCCGACTGTCCTGATCTTGTCTTCAACCCCTGCGTCTCTTGCCATTCCCCATATGGTCGACTCTGAGCTGACCATGCCGTCGATCTGCCCTGCAAGAAGGTCAAAAAGTGCATCGGAAAAGCCGCGATAACTGATCAGCAGAATGTCCTGATTGTTCTTCAGTTGCTCCTGCATGATGCTTCCCTGAACCACGCCTATCCTCAAACCGCTTTGCAATCCCGTGACGGATGTGTCCCTCGCCCTGACAAAAAGCATAGTTGCTGAGCTGTCTATCGGTTCGGTAAAATCAACAGACTTCCTGCGTTCCTCGCTCACAGCAAGACTCGGCAGAATGTCAACCTCGCCGGTCCTGAGCTTTCCGATGATCTCGGCGAAGTCATGCCCGAATTTGTACGTGACCGTAAAGCCGGCCCTTTTGGCTACGATCCCTAAACATTCCACAGCAAATCCGGAGGCATTGCCGGTTCTTTCATCACGGAAGTGCATAGGTTTTGCGTCATGCAGGATCATGGCGGTTATTTCTTCGTTCCCGTTCTGTACATCCTGGGCCGACAGCATAGGCGGACATAGGGAGACCATTATCGTAAGGATGGCCGCCGACAGCAGAAGACGGATAGCAGCATGCCTGTCCTTTATGGTATTCATAAGCTTCTAAGCTGACTTTATCACCGACTCTGAGTACAGTCAAGATTGAGGATGAATGAGTGATTTTCTGTTGACAATAATAATTACTATATGATAAAAAATATCATATAGTAATAACTAAAAATTAAAAATATGCAGAAATTTAAGGACATAGGATTAAAGTTGACCCCGCAGAGACTGGCAATTCTCGATTTTCTTGATGGCAACACAGACCACCCGTCAGCAGAGGATATCTATAAAGCGGTATCTGTTCAGTTTCCTACCATGTCTTTTGCAACAGTCTACAATACGCTTGACGCGCTCAGGGAAAAGGGGCATATCATCGAACTGACGATCGACCCGGCAAAAAAACGATTCGATCCCTGCACAGACATGCATCATCATCTTATCTGCACGTTGTGCAAAAGGGTGCGGGACATCCACATCCCGCTCAGTCTCGACCTCCCTGAGCAGATAAAAGGCGATTTCACTCTAACCGGCAATCATATAGAATTCTATGGCATCTGCCCGATCTGCAGGAACGGGCACTAAAGGAGGAGGCCACATGTGTATTGACCACAAAATGATGTGCAAGTGCGGGACCCGGACAGCAAGCTTCAATTTCCGCGATGAGATCATGCCCGTGGAGATTGTCAATGGACTATACTGTCCGAAATGCGCTTCGGACGTTTCATTTAATGCGGAGACGATGCTCAGGGACAACAGCTGGGTCATCGAGTATGACATGGATGTTGCCCGGTTCATGGCACATAAGCTATCCGGCGCTGAACTTACGCCTGAGTATATTTTTGACCAGGGGTATTGCACCTGGCGTGGCGTCTATCCTACTGACCATATCGATTCCGTGAAAGAACGGGAGGATCTTGTCAAGCTCGCGAAGATAAACCCTAGAAAATATCTTGAAGAGATCAAGAAATGGGGCATAGACAGGATGAAACGCCTGGCACAGGAAGGCTGGAGGAAAGCCCATGCGGGACAGTAATCTCACGCAGAAGCAGAAAAGTCCCTGCAGCACGAAGAATGTGCCTGTGCCGGAATTTGTCACCTGCAGGAAGTGCGGGTCTGAGGTAGAGCTCTGGACTGACGAAGAGGAGACGCTCTGCCCTGACTGTAACCATAAGGTCTTCAAGAGAGAGTCTACTATCCACTGATCGCTTTTTGAGAAGCGGTATTTTACACTTCTGGAGATAAGCATGGAGATTTCTATCGAAAAAATACCCGGAGGCTATCGGGTTGACGGCCTGGAGCTGAAGAACGGCAAGTGCGGCTGTACCTCGGTCCTCCCCTGTTGTTACAGTTGGACGAGGGTGAAGAGAAGCGGCAACTCATTTACCTTTTCAGGAAAGGCGTCAGGCCCTGATTCCTCCGATGTGTTCACATGGGGGTATAGCGTGAAGAAGGACGATGTCGTTATCGAAGTGTCCATGGAGGATGCTTCCGACAAGACTATATTTTCAGGGTATTACCCGCCCCGCCTTGAGGATTGGGAGGAAAGGGGCTGGGAGGTCGCTGCCAGGACCGGGGAGCGGAAAGATTTCGGCCTCTGGCGATGTGCAACCTGCAAATGGCTTTATAAAGAGGCTGAGCAGGGCACGCTGTTCGAAAACCTCCCGGATGACTGGAAGTGTCCTGTTTGCAGTGCCGGGAAGAATGCATTTGAGAAAATTGGATAGGAGGGTATAATGAAAAAGGTACTGATTGCATATTACAGCAGAACGGGAACAACAGAAAAGATGGCAGAGTATATCGCGGAAGGGGTGCGGTTCAGCGGCAATGATGTAGAACTGAAGAAAATCTCCGAGATGAAGAGCGAAAAGAGTTTTGAAGGGTATGACGGAATTATTTTTGGCTGCCCGACCTATCACAAAGATATGACCGAGAACTTCAAGACATTTCTTTTTCTTGCCCAAAAAGGCAAGCTGGCAGACAAGGCTGGAGCAGCATTCGGCTCGAGCACGCACAGCGGCGAAGCCCCTAAGCTCATATTTGACACAATGGAATTTGTTTTCAATATGAAGATGACCAGCCTTGGGCCTTTTGATCTCAGAGAAAAACTGGTGGCAACTACTGAAGGTATGCGTGCGTGTCAGGACTATGGAAAGGCTTTCGGCAAGTTGGTGGCCGAGTGACAGGTTAAGCGCGTTATGGGCACATGGGTCGCTGAGATACCGCTTTGAGTTATTACAGATGCCGGCAGCGCTCTGTAGAGGGCGCGAGGACGCACAAGGCCCCTGATTCTTTTGTGGAGAACTGCAGATGCCGTCATCGCCGGATATGCCGGGGATGGCGCACTGAGGAGGGCTGCCAGCATGAGGGCAGGAGGCAATGACGACAGGGGAATGTCTGACGGTAACGTCCGTAGAATAATCAACAAATACGAGAGGAGACAATGATGGCATCAAAATCAGAGAAGAACCTGAAAGAGGCATTTGCAGGGGAATCACAGGCAAACCGCAAGTATCTTGCTTTTGCAAAAAAGGCAGAGGCCGAGGGCTTTAAGCAGGTGGCAAGGCTCTTCAGGGCCGCTGCAGAGGCCGAGACTGTTCACGCGCACAACCACCTGCGCGAACTGGGAGGCATCAAGTCAACAAAGGAGAATCTCGAAGCAGCGATCGGAGGGGAGACCTTTGAGTTCGAGAGTATGTATCCGAAGATGATCGAGGAGGCAAAGGCAGAGGCGAACATGCTCGCAGAGCGGACATTTGTTTATGCGAACGAGGTAGAGAAGATCCACGCCGACCTCTATAAAAAAGCTCTTGAGAACCTCGGGAATAATGTCGAGACAGACTACTATGTATGTCAGGTCTGCGGCAACACGGTCGAAGGGGCTGCCCCTGATGAATGCCCTGTTTGCAAGGCAAAGAAACAGGCATTCAGGAAGATAGACTGAGCCGTGAAGGTAGTTGCATTCTTAGGCAGTCCCCGCATTGACGGCAATACCGAGCTCCTCCTGAATGAGACGGTAAGGGCGGCCCGGGATCTGGGGCATGAGGTCAAGGTTCATAAGCTTAACCTCATGCGCATCAAGCCCTGCCAGGACTGTGGCGGCTGTGACAAGAACGGCATCTGCATCATCGATGATGACATGACCGGGGTATACCAGGATATCAGGGAGGCGGACAGGATCGTCCTTGCCTCCCCGATATTCTTCTTCGGCATGAGCGCGCAGGCAAAGGCGATGGTGGACAGATGCCAGTCCTTCTGGTGCGAGAAGTATCTGCTGGAAAAGACCATTCCCGAAGGCCCGCACGGGCGGAAAGGGCTCCTCATCCTTGTGGGAGGGATGAAGAAAGACATAGGAATACACTGCGGGGATGCAACTGCCAAGGCTTTCTTCAGGACGGTCAGCGTGCCTTCCCACGAAGTGCTGGGGTTCCTGCAGGTGGATGCCAAGGGCGCGATCCTTGAGCACCCCACAGCATTGAAAGAAGCGTACGAAGCAGGCAGGATGCTTGTCCAGGCCTAAACAGCGGTATCTCGCCATTTTTCTTGGTATTGCGGGGTTTTTTCTGACCGCATGTTCTGTCGCCCCATCCCAGGAGACCGTCAGCAGTGTTATACGGAGCTATTTCGAGGAACGGAAATACAAAATCGTGGAACTGCAACTCGGTACGATTTCTCCGGTGCCTCTGAGCCAGAAAACCTATATGGGAACACAGGGACATGATGTCGAAATCATGCGGATAACCCTGGAAGTGCGTGAGGACAACTGGGAATACCGGAAAGGTGAAAAGCTTTCCTTTACCAATGCCTCAATACGCATCCGGGAAAAGGTCGACAAGAAGGGCGAGTGGATCGTGGTGAACATCTCCGGCATCCAGGTTCCGTAGTGTTCTGAATCCCTGGCAGCGTTTCCCCGCACTCCTGAGCCTGTCGGCAGGCCGAAGTGCTATAATATTTCATGAAAACGGTCTTTCCGAAAGAGGCTGCAGGGGTTCTCAGGACTTTTGACTTGCTCGATATTCCGGTCCTTCTGATCGATGAAACATTCACTGTCATTTCCTGCAACGATAGCGCCCGTATCTTTCTTCTGTATGAACCTGATGAGATGGCCGGCAGGACGCTGGACTTCTTGGTTCTGCCTGACCGGCGGCATGCCCTCAGAATCTCAACGCTCAAGAGGGATGAGCCCCATGATATCGTCAGCGCATACCCAAACAAGCATTTCATCTCTTCCGCTATCCGGAAAAACGGCGATTTCGTTGAAACAAAGGTATCGATCATCCCGTGCCAGGAAGATGCGGGTTCCCATAAACTTGTAGTTCTAAACGACATATCCGAACAGCGCAAACTGCAGAGAAAGGCCTTCCAGAGGACAAAAGAGCTTTCGATCCTGAAGGCGTTTGCCGATATCCTGGCCCAGAACGAGGCCATTGAAGCGATCATGCAGAATACCGTTGACATGCTTCTCGGCATTATGGAGGGGCAGGGGGGCTGGATCTATCTGCTTGATCCTGAAGCGAATGTCCTTGATCTGAGGGCGGAAAAAAGTCTGATGAAAGGTCTGACAGCCACCCCGCGTCTCAGTGAAGGCGAGTGCATCTTCGGGAAGGTCTTTGCATCGGGCATGCCTCTCCTTGTTGACATGGCCTCGCAGGACCCGCGTGTCTCCAGCCTGCATACTGGTGCTGACGGAGTTGAGAGCCTGGTCGCCATCCCCATACGCTCAAAAGGTATGTTCCTCGGCGTGCTGGGTCTTGCGGCGAGGAGGGAATCCTATTTTACGTCCATGGACACGCAGCTCCTGGTCCCGATCGGAAATATGCTCGGTGTTGCCATGGAGAATATCCGTCTCATCGAGCAGCTTCACCTGAAGATGAAGCAGATTGAACTGATCAATGAGCTGAGCGGCATCGTGAATTCGAGTCTGAGCATAGGAACGATTTTTAGGATCATGGCGGCCGAGATCCGGAAGGTGATCAACTACGACCGGGCAAGCCTGCTCCTGTACAACGAGAAGGAGAACAACCTGCTCATCTTCGCCCTTGACACGGACATGCAGACCATCATGAAGAAGGGCGTGAGGGCGCCGATCGAGGGGACCAGCGCAGGATGGGTGGTCAGGCATAACAAACCCTGGATCAGCCAGGACCTGAATGGGACAGAGTTCACTCTGGACAGAAAGCTTCTGAAGGAGGGCATCCGGTCGACCATCAGCATACCGCTCTATCATGACAAGATACTCGGGGTCTTCAATTTTGACAGCAGAATAGCCGGTGACTATTCGGAGAAGGATCTTGACATCCTCCTGCCTGTTGCAAAGCACATTTCCATCGCACTTGAAAATGCGCTGCTCTTTGAGGAGATCTCGCGCGAAAAGAAGGAATGGGAGAAGACCTTCGACGCCATCACGGATATGGTCTGGATCGAAGACAGCAGCCGGCATGTGGTTCGTGCCAACAAAGCCCTGCTCGCAAGAACAGGTCTCACGACGCATGAGGCCGCGGGGAAGAGCTGTCAGGAGCTGTTCGGCATGATCGGTGTGCTTGACGACGAAGTCGCCTGTAGCAGCCCGCCGGCAGAGCTCCGTGCGCGCTTCAGGGAGCTGAAGGGTCAGGGGAGCAGTATTTTCCATTTCTGGACCTATCCCCTTATCGACGATGAAGGCAAGCTGTACTCGCTGGTCAACTACCTTAAGGACGTCACTATTCAGAAGCGGCTGGAGCTGCAGCTCATGCGCTCGGACAAACTCGCGTCACTCGGGACGCTTGTTGCGGGCATTGCCCATGAGATCAATAATCCCCTCGGTATCATTGCAGGGTATGCGGAAGCGCTCCTTGACCGGTCGAGGGATGAGTTGCTGTTGGCAGCTCCGGAGTTCGAAGACTTTCCCGAATACCTTCAGACGATTCATAATGAGATATTCAGGTGCAAAGGCATCCTCATGAGCCTTCTTGATTTTGCCAGGCCGACAGGAGGGACCTTCCGCGAAATCGACATGAACGAACTGGTAAAAGAGGTCATTCTCCTGGTCAATCACCGCGCGAAGAGGCTGAACCACAATATTGAGCTGAGGCTGGACCGGAACATTCCAAAGATCCACGCGGACCCCGGAAACCTCCGGCAGGTGTTCATGAACATCATCATCAATTCCCTGTATTTCACGCCTGAAGGAGGGAACATCACGATCACAACAGAGATGGACAGTGAGACCGACCGGTCATGGCTCGGGAGACATATCAAGGTCACGGTTACCGATACCGGTGCCGGTATAGAACCGGAGATCATAGACAAGATCTTTGACCCGTTCTTCACATCAAAGCCTGTCGGTGAAGGGACAGGGCTTGGGCTTGCAATATCCCATAAGATTATCGAAGAGCATGAAGGCAGCATCGATGTGATGAGCAGCCCGGGAAGCGGCACGAGCTTTGTCATACGGCTGCCCGCAGGGGCAGACCATGATTAAGGTCCTTGTTGTTGATGACGAAGAGCCGCTCAGACGGCTCCTGGACAGGGAACTCACGCGAAAGGGTTTTTCCGTGGACGTTGCTGCTGACGGGAAGACCGCACTGGAACGCGCAAAACAGACTGTTTACGACGTCGTGCTCCTTGATATCATAATGCCGGTCATGGACGGGATCTCAGTGATGAAAAAGCTCAGGACAGACCCTGCAGCGCCTGCCATCATCGTGCTTACGGGGAAGGCAACGGTGGAAACGGCTGTCGAAGCCATGAAGCACGGGGCGTACGACTACCTCACGAACCCCTATAAAATCGATGAACTGGTCATCATCATCAACAGGGCCTATGAATACGGCAAGCTGAGCATCAAGAGCCGGCTCCTTGAGCAGGAGCTGGTGAGAAAGGAATCGCCGTTCAGGTTCATCTCCAGCTCCCGCCAGATGAAAGACATCCATGACCTCATCAAAAAGATAGGACCGACCGATTCACCGGTGTTCATACAGGGCGAGAGCGGGACCGGCAAGGAGCTTGTCGCCAACACGATCTGGCATTACAGCACGCGGAACAACCTCCCCTTCATAGCGCTCAACTGCGCAACGTTCTCAGAAAACCTGATCGAGTCAGAGGTCTTTGGCCACGAAAAGGGGGCCTTTACGAGCGCCTATGAGACAAAACATGGGATTGTCGAGGTGGCTGACCGGGGGACGCTCTTTCTGGATGAGATAGCGGAGATGCCGGTTGGGCTCCAGGCCAAGCTCCTGCGCTTTCTGGACACCGGCGAGTTCAGGCGCGTGGGCGGCAACAAG
>Ga0102851_10002756_pt1 | contig 10710 bp, 6 predicted proteins | sample Mud3Dept3metaG_FD_79558 | JGI IMG/M metagenome (GOLD analysis project Ga0102851, IMG submission 79558) | Freshwater wetland microbial communities from Ohio, USA, analyzing the effect of biotic and abiotic controls - Mud 3 Core 4 Depth 3... | ecosystem: Environmental > Aquatic > Freshwater >...
GGAGAAGTTGACGGCATATTGTCCAAGAAGAAGAAAAAGTCCTTTGCGTGGCTCGCAAGGAGAATGGATCTGGAGACGAGCAGGAAACTGAGCGGATTGAAGGAGCGTTTTGACGATGGCGAGATTGGTTTTGTGACTGAGCCGAAGCGCTGTTATCCGAAAGGACAGATAGCCTCGCACGTTCTGGGGTTCTCAAATATTGATGATCAGGGTATTGCCGGCCTTGAGCTTGTGTACAATGATTATTTAAAAGGTGAGGTAAAAAGCGTCTCTGTCGGAGTTGATGCCCGCGGGAGGAGTTACACCGGCGATATTAAAGAAGCCATGCCGGGCAACAATATTATACTGACGATTGACGAGGGAATTCAGTACATTGTTGAGAGGGAATTGACGGCCGCGATGGAGCAGTGGAAGGCGAAGGCCGCCACCGCAATAATGATGGACCCCATGACAGGTGAAATCCTTGCACTTTCCAACAGGCCTACATATGATCCTAATTTTCCGGCATCGGCCGGGGCAGAAGAAAAGAGAAACAGGGCGATTACAGACCTCTATGAGCCAGGCTCTACAATGAAATCAATCCTTGCAAGCGCAGCGCTGGAAGAAAAGGTGGTCAGCCTGAGAGACATGTTTGATGTGTCCAAGGGGACCATTACTGTGGGCGGAAAGACCATCCACGATGTCCACAGACATGGGGTGCTCAGCTTTCAGGAGGTCATCCAGAAATCATCAAACGTCGGCGCGGTCAAGATCGGACAGAGACTTGGCGCCGTGAAATATTATGAGTATATAAAGAAGTTCGGCTTTGGAGAGAAGACCGGCATCAATTTCCCCGGCGAGGTGAAGGGCATTGCAAGAAATGTAAAAAACTGGTCGGGGACTTCACTTGCCGCCATATCTATCGGTCAGGAAATCGGTATGACTCCTATGCAGATGCTGCGGGCCTATTCCGTGATAGCAAACGGCGGTTTATTAATGAAGCCCTATATCGTGTCTGATATTATTTCACCCTCCGGGAACGTTATTGAAAAGATCGTTCCTGAAGAAGAGCGTCGTGTTATCTCCAAGAGCACTTGCGATAAAATGAAAGACATCCTGAAGACGGTCGTTGAGGAAGGCGGCACTGCGCAGAAGGCAAGTATACGGGGCAATCTGGTTGCAGGGAAAACCGGCACCGCCCAGATATTCGATCCAAAGATCGGCCGTTACTCGCGAGACAGATTTGCAAGCTCCTTTGTCGGCTTTGCTCCGGCAGATAACCCGAGGATAGCCCTGATCGTAGTAGTATATGAACCGAAGGGGGCCTCATATGGAGGAGTCGTCGCGGCACCCGTTTTTAAAAACATTAATGAACATACATTTGCATATCTTGACGTGCCGATGGAAAAGGATGAGAACCGGGTCGTACTCGTCAGTGCGTCGCAGTAGGTGTCAAGCCGGAATTGGGAAAAAACAGTTCCGGGCAATAATAGGATGTATAAAAAATGGATTCACCAAGCATGATACATGACAGATTCAAAACTTACAGAAGGTCTGCGGATAAAATCGAGACGCGGACCGCAAGATAAGGACATAAAAGGAATCGCCTATGATTCAAGACGGGTAAAAAAAGATTTTCTTTTCGTAGCTGTCAGGGGATTGTCCGTTGACGGCCATGATTTCATAGAGGACGCAATAAGCAGGGGGGCTTCTGCAGTGGTCGCAGAGCATGCGGTAGAATTGAAAAGAGCAAGACAACTTGCCGGACAGGACGATATCACATTTTTTGAAGTCCCTGATTCCAGGGAGGCCCTCGCCCTCATTTCTGCGTCTTTTTACGGTCATCCTTCAAAGCGTTTGTCTCTTGTAGGCATTACCGGGACAAACGGCAAAACAACAACGAGTTATATTACAAAAAGCATTATCGAAGCGGGAGGCAAGTCTTCCGGCCTGCTGGGAACGATTTGTTATATGACCGGCAATGGAATTACAAATGCGTTTAACACTACCCCGGAATCGATGGATCTTCAGCGGTATTTAAGTGAAATGGTGGACAATCAGATGGAATACGCGGTCATCGAGGTCTCTTCCCATGCCCTGTCCATGAGCAGAGTGGAGGGATGTTCTTTCCGGACTGCTGCGTTTACGAATTTTACTCAGGACCATCTGGATTTTCACGGCACGATGGATGCGTACTATAAGGCCAAGAGCAGGCTCTTTCATTATATCAGCAAAGACGGCAGTGCTGTTCTGAACATTGATGATCCGATGATAAGGCCGCTGGCACGCACCCTGAATTGCAACGTAATAACATGCGGCATTGATGAAGGGGCGATGATAAGGGCGGAAAACATCAGAAGTGAGAAGTCAGAGCACAGAACACAGAATACAGAACACAGATCTGCTATGCAATATGGATTGTCCTTTGATGTCCGTACCCCGAAGAGCAGATTTTCGATTAATTCAAGTCTTATCGGACGATTTAATGTTTACAACATTCTAACGGCGATAGGGATAGCTTATTCTCTTGGCTTCAATGACGAAGTAATTCGGCAGGGGATAAAGCACGCGCGGCCGGTTGACGGACGGTTTGAAAACATTGCCGAGGGACAGGATTTTTTGTGTATTGTTGATTACGCTCACACTGAGGATGCGTTAAGAAAACTTATTGAAGAGGCAAGGGTCATAACAGGCAAGAGGGTCATAACGGTATTCGGCTGCGGCGGTGACAGGGACAGGACCAAGCGGCCGCTCATGGGTGGTGTTGCTACTGAGCTGAGTGATCTGGTGGTTGTTACCTCTGACAATCCGAGGTCGGAAGGGCCTTCAGAGATCATAAAGGACATTTTAAGGGGAGTTAAAAAGAACAATTACACCATACAGCCCGCAAGGGCTGAGGCAATCAGGGAAGCGATAGCAATGGCACAACAGGGTGACACGGTGCTGATTGCAGGAAAGGGCCACGAAAACTATCAGGAGGTAAACGGAGTGAGGCACCATTTCAGTGATAAAGAGATCGCAAGAGAGGCGATTAACAACAGATTGAAAGAACACAGAACCGAGAACACGGAGAAATAAAGACCGTGCAGATTTTTCAGTCAATGAAAGGCTGTGGCTGATTAAATAGGAAACCATGCTGACTGTAGAAGACATCATCAAAGCTACCGGCGGAGAACTCCTCTCGGAGAACGCCCAAACATTTAACGGTGTCTCCATTGATTCCAGAAAAATTTCCGAAGGGGAATTGTTTATTGCGATCAGTGGAGAAAGGTTTGACGGGCACGACTTTCTTGAAAAGGCCCTTCATAAAGGCAGCGGGGCTGTAGTTGACAGGAAAACGGGACCATTGCCTCCGGGGAAAGTCATCATTTACGTGAATGATACCCTCAGGTCTTTACAGGACCTGGCCCATTTCCTCAGGATGAAATTTGATATCCCGGTGGTGGCCGTGACCGGCAGTAACGGCAAGACCACAACCAAAGAGATGATTTACGGGATACTTTCCAGTAAGTTCAGGACACTGAAAAATGAAGGGAACCTTAATAATCATATCGGGCTGCCGCTGAGTCTTACACGGCTGGACCCTTGTCATGAAGCGGTTGTCCTTGAAATGGGTATGAACGCGTTGGGTGAGATAAGAAGGTTGTGTGAAATCGCTGGCCCGACCCACGGGGTCATAACCAATATCGGCTCGGCACACGTAGGAAGGCTGGGCAGTTATGAGGCTGTCCGTTCAGCAAAGCTTGAAGTCCTTGAAAGGGTAAGTACGGCTGTCGTCAATAACGATGATGGCTTTCTGATGAAGGGAATCGAAGAATTAAAGGATCTTAGAGCGGAGATCATCACCTTTGGCATAAACAGCGCTTCCGATGTAATGGCAAAAAATGTGAAGGTATCGCAAACGGGAAGTGCTTTCATGCTTGAAACAAGAGAAGCGGAGAGTGTATGGGTCATTCTGAATGTCCCCGGTCTTTTTAATGTATACAACGCCCTTGCGGCCTCGGCTGTAAGTGTATCTTTGGGTGTGAGGCTTGAAGAAATAAAGACCGCCCTTGAAAGGTATAAGGGCATCCCGATGCGGTTCGAGATATTGAAAAAACGGGGAATAACCGTTATCAATGATTCGTATAATGCAAATCCGTCCTCAATGGAAAAATCGGTAAGGGAGCTTGCCCGTCTCGGCGCCGGGGGGAGAACAGTGGCTGTCCTTGGCGACATGCGTGAGCTGGATGCCTTTTCGGAAAAGGAACACAGGGCTGCCGGAGACATGGTACGTGAGACCGGAGTGGATATTTTTGTGGCTGTCGGGGAAATGATGGCCCTTGCAGCTGAGGAAAGCAGGAGGGTGAAAGGCGGCAAGGGAGCACCTGATGTCTATATATTTCCTGATGCGAATGTGGCAAAAGACAATATCATGGATATTCTGAAGGAGGGCGATACGGTACTTTTAAAAGGGTCAAGGTCGATGTCCATGGAAAAAATTATTGAAGGGATAACGGATGTTATATAAACTGTTTTACACCCTATACGATGTTTATTCACCTTTTAATGTATTCCGCTATATTACGTTCAGGACCGCCCTGGCAATTATCACCGCAATAGTGACGACTTTAGTATTGGGACCATGGATGATTGAAAGACTGAGGAAGTGGAGTTTTACCCAGCATGTCAGAGATGACGGCCCCACGACCCACTTTGGTAAAGAAGGGACCCCTACGATGGGCGGACTGCTGATTATACTGTCGATTACAGTCAGTGTTTTACTGTGGGGAGATTTAAACAACAGATATGTATTAATCATGGTTGGGGCATTGCTGGGATTCGGTCTCATAGGGTTTACAGACGATTATCTCAAGGCGATAAAGAAGAACCCGAAGGGCCTGGGAGGGTGGTATAAATTCGGCGCGCAGATCGTGCTGGCCCTCATAATAGGTTTCTTCTTGTATCATGACCCGAATGATGTATATATTGCGAAACTAAGCATCCCCTTCTTCAAGAAGTGGCTTATAGACCTCGGGTGGTTTTATATCCCGTTTTCCATACTTGTTATTGTCGGCTCTTCCAATGCGGTCAATCTGACTGACGGCATAGACGGGCTCGCCATCGGACTGGTGGGGATAGCATGTCTGGCAAACGGGGCCCTCGTTTATATATCGGGCCATGCCGGGTTTTCGCAATACCTCCATGTCCTTTTCCTGCCGGGCACTGGTGAGCTTACGGTTTTCTGCGGGGCCATGTTCGGAGCGTCTCTGGGTTTCTTGTGGTTCAACAGCTATCCTGCCGAGATTTTTATGGGGGATGTCGGCTCCCTCAGTCTGGGCGGAGCACTCGGGACCCTTGCCGTAATAACCAAACAGGAGATAGTCCTGGCGGTAGTCGGCGGTATTTTTGTCATAGAGACTGTTTCAGTAATCATACAGGTGGCTTCATTCAAGCTGACCGGCAAGAGGGTATTCAGGATGGCGCCTATTCACCATCATTTTGAAGTAAAGGGATGGCCTGAGCCAAAGGTGATAGTACGGTTCTGGATAGTGGGCATTATTCTGGCCCTATTGAGTTTGACGACGTTAAAGGTGAGGTGAAAAGACAGTTGTCAGGGATTAGTGGTCAGTTGTTAGTAAAGAACTATCAGATGAGAACAAAAAACTTATCATGGTGAAAGTGGAACAGGAAAAGAAAAATAAATTTAAGGGCAAGAATATCCTGGTGATTGGTCTTGCAAGAAGCGGCACAGGTGCTGCCAATCTTCTTGCTGAATTGGGGGCCAGGGTATCAATTACCGACAAGAAATCCCCTAACGAGTTAAATGAGCAGAAAAAACAGTTGTTACCCGCTGTGAAGTTCATCGAGGAGGACAAAGCCGGGGACATCATCGATTCCCTCGACATGATCATCATCAGTCCCGGGGTCCCTCTTTACATCCCGCTTCTGGTCAAGGCAAATATAAAAGGGATACCGGTTATCGGTGAACTTGAGCTGGCGTATCAGGTAATAAAGTCAGAAGTCAGAAGTGAGAAGGCAGAAGCAGGGGCAATTTACCCTGAAGGGCACAGGCATGAATCACCCCCCGGGATTCGGAAGGCGGAAATTATCGGCATTACCGGCACGAACGGAAAATCGACTACGACGACGCTTGTTGACCTTATGCTGAAAGAAGCAGGATTGAGGACACTGCTTGCAGGCAATATCGGAAATGCCCTGACAGAAGAGATACTGAAAGGAATCAGGAGAAAGGAGGGGACGTTTGCCCCTGCATCCATGGACCGCATCGTCGTTGAAATATCGAGTTTTCAGCTCGAAACAATAGAGGAATTCAGGCCGAATGTTGCTGCAATCCTTAACATTACTCCTGACCACCTGGACCGGTATGACAGCATGAAGGATTACGTTGACGCAAAGGTCAGGATTGTTGAAAATCAGACCTCTGAAGACTATCTGGTCCTTAACGCGGATGACCCGGAGATTGAAAAACTGAGACGTGAGAAGTGGGAAGTGATAAGTAAGGAACTACCTAAAATATTATATTTCAGCGGGACGAGAGAGGTGGAGGGCGCGTATTTAAGGGACGGGATAATTTATTGCAACTCGTCTTACCTCGCACTTCCCACTTCTCACTTTCCACTTATATCCCAGAATGAGATAAAGATTAAGGGTGTGCACAACCTTGAAAATGCCATGGCAGCTTCCCTGATGGCACTGGTTTCAGGCTGCGGGCACGATGCCGTCAGAAAGGTCCTGAAAAATTTCCCGGGACTTGAACACCGGGTCGAATTTGTAGATGATATTAATGGTGTCAGATTTATTAATGACTCAAAAGGCACGAATGTTGGCGCAGTGGTCAAGTCCCTTGCGGATTTTGAAAACATTATCCTGATTATGGGTGGACTGGATAAAGGGAGTGACTTTTCGATGCTGGCGGATTTGATAAAAAGCAAGGTGAAACTGCTCATATTGATCGGCGCGGCAGCGGATGTAATAGCAGGGGCCATTGGGTCGATAACAGAGACGCATAGAGTGTCCGGCCTTGAAGAGGCGGTCGCCGTGTCAATGTCAAGGGCCTCGTCAGGAGACACGGTCATGTTATCTCCCGGCTGCGCCAGCTTTGACATGTTTAAAGACTTTGAAGACAGGGGAAGAAAGTTTAAGGAAGCGGTAAAGGCATATAAAAATGAAACAACAGGAAAAACAAAATGAATACTAAACATACCCGCAGCATTTTCATATCTGTACTGTTACTTGTAGGGATCGGGACCGTGATGGTTTACAGCTCAACAGCCCTCATGTCCATGAGGGAACATGGAAGCGGTTTTAATTTTTTATGGAAGCACCTGTTCACTGTGTGCATCGGAACTGCTGTCATGTTGTTGCTGGCGAGAACAGATTACCGGAAATACAGGGCGGTGGTGTATGTTCTGTTAGGATTGTCCCTTGTGCTGTTAGTGCTGGTATTTGTGCCGGGTATCGGGATTTCTGCCAACGGGGCAAGGAGATGGCTGAGGCTTTGGCCGACGACATTTCAGCCTTCAGAACTTGTAAAAGTGGTCATGGTGATTTTTCTCGCGGATTATATGGACAAAAACCTTGACCGCATGAGGGACTTTCGCTATGGTATCGCGATCCCTCTTGGAGTCATGCTCCTGTTTCAGGCCATTATTATCCGCCAGCCTGATTTCGGGGCGGTCATGAGTCTGGGTATCCTTACCTTCGGACTGCTCATACTGGGGGGCGCCAGATTAAGCCATGTGGGCACACTTGTACTTCTCGCGCTTCCGGCTGTATATATGCTTATCATGACATCATCGTATCGTTCAAAAAGGCTGCTGTGTTTCCTTGATCCGTGGAAGGACCCCCAGGGCTGCGGATTTCAGCTTATTCAGTCCTTTATTGCCTTCGGCAACGGCAGCCTGTGGGGCCTCGGCCTTGGAGGCAGCAAACAGAAATTGTATTTCCTGCCGGAGGCCCATACGGACTTTATTTTCTCTTTGATCGGGGAGGAACTTGGGCTGGTCGGGACACTGTTTGTACTCGCCATTTTTGTCTGGCTTTTTATAAAAGGGTTCCAGGTGTCGCTTAAAACCAGCGATCCGTTCAGTTACTTCCTGACTCTTGGTCTGACCATGCTCATCGGCGTGCAGGCCATTATAAATATTGCTGTATCAACAGGCTTAATGCCGACAAAGGGGCTGCCGCTGCCTTTTATAAGTTATGGGGGATCAGCGCTTCTCATAAATATGGCGGCAGCTGGCATACTTATAAATATAGCAAAACATGGAGACGCAGCTTCCCATCCCCCCCCTCATCCTCTTTATGCAAAAGGAGAAAGCAGTGGTGTCCTGCTGAGGGCGGGAAGGGCGCATTCCTGGAGTCACAGACGCAAATGAAAATTATCATTGCAGGAGGCGGAACAGGAGGACATATTTTCCCTGCCCTGGCGCTCGCAAAGGAATTAAAAAATACGAGCGCTGATGCGAGAATCACTTTTGTCGGGACTGCCAGGGGTCTGGAGGCCAGGGTCATTCCCAAGGAAGGGTATGACATCCGATTCATAAGGTCTGAAGGTCTGGTGGGGAAGGGTATTTTTAAAACTCTGAAATCACTTCTGAAGGTCCCCGTATCGCTCAGTGATTCATACAGCATACTGAAGGACATTAAACCGGACCTGGTCCTGGGTGTCGGAGGGTACAGTTCAGGCCCTGTGGTCCTTTGCGCGAAGATGATGGGCATACCTACCATCATACATGAACAGAATACCGTCCCCGGTGTTGCGAACAAGGTCCTCGGGGCATTCGTTGATACGGTTGCAGTCACGTACCATGAAAGCATAAAATATTTCCCCCAGGGAAAAACCTATCTGACCGGTAATCCCATAAGGGCGGAGATACTGAGGGGCAGCAGAGAGATGGGTTATCAGAATTTCAGCCTCGACCAGAACCGTTTTACGATATTTGTATTTGGCGGAAGTTCAGGGGCAAGCAGCATCAATAGGGCAGTAGCTGAGGCCCTTGTATACCTTGAGCCGCTGAAAGACCACATACAGTTCCTGCATCAGACAGGTGATAGGGAGTGCGATTCAGTGAAAGAGGTATACCGCTCAAGGGAATTCAGGGGTACGGTTATCCCCTTTGCATATGAAATGGCGGACGCTTACGCCGTGGCGGATCTCATTATATCGCGGGCCGGGGCCACGACGCTTGCCGAACTGACTGCATGCGGCAAGGCCGCCATTCTTGTGCCGTATCCGTACGCGGCCGCGAACCATCAGGAAATCAATGCAAGAAAACTATGGGACATAGGCGCCGCGCAGATGATCCTTGACAGGGATCTGAACGGCAAAACACTCTCGGACCTGATTAAGCACCTGCTGGAGGAGCCCGACGCCATAGGGGAGATGGAACGCATAAGCAAGACCCTCGGCAGCAGTGACGCGGCAAGAAAAGTGGTTGAACTGATGATGGGACTCTTAAAAAAAAAGAGAGAGCATAGAAGACAGAACATAGATGACCGGGCACCGGGCACAGTAGACAGAACACAGATGATATGAACGATAAATGACAAAGGACAGTTAAATGTATAAACGGTTTGAAAAAGTGCACTTTGTAGGGATAGGCGGCGTTGGCATGAGTGGTATTGCCGAGGTGCTGCACAATCTCGGGTATGAAGTTGAGGGCTCTGATATGAAGGAGTCTGAAACAACAAAAAGGCTCAAGGGAATGGGGATCACCATAAGCATCGGGCACAGGGCGGAAAATGTGAGGAAAGCCGATGTGGTCGTTATATCCTCTGCAGTAAATGACAGTAATCCGGAAGTGGAAGCCGCACGAAAAATGTCTATCCCGGTCATCCCCCGGGCCGAGATGCTTGCCGAGCTGGCAAGGCTTAAATACGGTGTGCTTGTGGCCGGGGCACACGGGAAGACGACCACGACCTCACTTGTTGCAAGTGTCCTGGGCGAAGGCAAGCTGGACCCCACGGTCGTTATCGGGGGCAAGCTTAAAGGGATAGGAAGCAATGCAAAGCTCGGCTGGGGGGAGTTCCTTGTGGCTGAAGCAGATGAGAGCGACGGGTCCTTTCTCAAACTGTCGCCGACCATCGCAGTCGTGACAAATATTGACAGAGAGCATATGGATTATTTTAAAAACATCGATGAAATAAAAGGCGCCTTTCTTTCATTTGTCAATAAGGTGCCTTTTTACGGACTCTCGATTCTGTGCGGTGACAATGATTATATTAAAGAGCTGATGCCGAAGATCCAGCGCAGGTTTATTACCTATGGACTGGGTGAAGGCATGGACCTTACGGCAAGGGACATAAGGACAGAAGGGCTGGGCTCGGTCTTTGAAGCGGTTCTGAACGGCAGGTCGCTTGGGCATTTCAGGGTGCCTCTGATAGGCAGGCATAATGTCAGCAATTGCCTTGCCGCAATCGCAGTTGCCAATGAACTCAAGGTCGGCATGGACATCATTAGAGAGGCCCTCAGGAATTTCAGCGGGGTCCAGAGACGGTTTGAGTTAAAAGGAACGGTTGACGGTATCAAGGTAGTTGATGATTATGGACACCACCCTGCAGAAATTGTGGCCACGCTGAAGGCGGCGAAAGAGGCCATAATGCAGAACACGGAGCACAGAATACAGAACACAGACAACGAACAACGGACAACGGAACACGGCAGGCTTGTCGTCCTGTTCCAGCCGCACCGATACACAAGGACAAGGGACCTGCTTAATGAATTCA